>Ga0180433_10005886_pt1 | contig 16352 bp, 14 predicted proteins | sample SS_ome_8_FD_132980 | JGI IMG/M metagenome (GOLD analysis project Ga0180433, IMG submission 132980) | Hypersaline lake sediment archaeal communities from the Salton Sea, California, USA - SS_1_D_1 metaG | ecosystem: Environmental > Aquatic > Non-marine Saline and Alkaline > Hypersaline >... | reverse complement strand
CTCGAACTCTTCATAGGCAGTGGTAAACAGGGGACCGCCGGCCACGATCTTGGTATCCATGCTATTACACCTGCTAACGATTTCTTTTACCGATGCCTTTTGGATAGAGATACCACTGATGAAAACCAGATCGGCCCATGCAAGCTCTTTATCCCTCAGGCCTTCTATATTCATGTCGACCAGCTTTTTCTCCCACTCCTTTGGAAGCATGGCTGCCACTGTCAATAAGCCCAGCGGCGGGTGACTCGCCTTCTTCGAGATAAATCGGAGGGCGTGTTTCAGGCCCCAGAAGGTATCCGGGTATTGTGGATACACGAGAAGTACGTTCATAGTATTTTCCTTATTCATGGTTTCCTCCACCAGCAACAACAGGGCCGTTACCTACTTCATGTATAGGTGAACCGATGCATCTATACTGCTCATTGAGGCGCCTATGCCAACTGATGTGTTTGTGTACCCTTACCCCATCGGCTACTCGCATATAATGGTGGAAAACTCTCACGTCGGCCTACAGGGAGGCTGTTCAACCCTATTTCTACCAACACGAGGTCTAGGAGCTTTGAAAAGATAGGCCGATGGATCTTGCCGTGTTTCTTTCTGGCCTAACCCCTAAAAAACAAGGGCATCCCCTCAGAACTAAATGAGATGCCCTTTTTCACGCTCAATACCGTTTCTAGACTACCGTCACGTTGACTGCAGCAGGGCCTTTTTTGCCCTGCTCTACGTCAAAGGTAACCTGGTCGCCTTCTCTCAAAGACTTGAAGCCGTCTCCATTGATACCCGAATGATGAACGAATACGTCAGAGCCGTCTTCTTGCTCAATGAAGCCGTAGCCCTTGCGGTCGCTAAACCACTTCACACTTCCCTTAGCCATAGCGACAACCTCCTTTCATGTGAACTCTCGCGGTTTCTACCTTCAGGTTGCCACGTGTGGCATATGGATCTTTCCCTCAGAACGAAACCGACCCGCCAATAAGGGCGAGCCTTATTGTTTTATGCAATCTTACTCCCTTATTACCAAAAAACAAGTCAAATCTCGAGCTGATAGTAGTCCACCTGCCAATGCGACCTGAACCGAGACAGCTCGACTAGATTGTGTGAGACAGGCCTTACAGGATGACCAAGTTCTTTTTTCTTGCAAGAACAAATTCGTTCTTAAAGCGTATTTGATAAAAGCGTGATGACAGAAGGAAATGCAGAAAAATGAAAAAGCGCTTGATTTATTTTTTTAATGTCTTAAGCTGGATGTATACGTATGAAATATCGGGTGTTAAAGTTCTTTGTTATTCCATCCTAGGTACTTGTCGTTAGTACGGATGAATCCTACCCCATGTCGCTATACCACTGAAGCGGGGCTCTGATCAATTTATGGCTGACGCCAATAGGCTAGGGCTTTTGATTGCTTTTCGGTTCACTCAGAAAATCTTTCTGAAGCGTCCCCTCAAAGACCCCTGTGCTTTTCCTGCGCTCTAAGCGACTAAGGAAACGGACCATACGCTGACAATAAGGCTTTAGGCTTTATTCCTCACTATTGCACACCTCCAAAAACCTCTCGTGATACTGCACTGCGCGACTTCACAGAGCGCCGTGAGAGGATTGGTTTTCGATACCGACTGCAAAGGCTTCAATCCTGGCAGGCTATACAGCTTTGCAAATGGCGCCTGTACGCGCTCGCCGGCATCAGAGAAATTGCCGCAAAGTTCTGCAAGGCGCCGGGAGGTCAAGCCCTGTACACGGGGTATTTTATAGCATGGGCCAGGGATTGCCCGTATCCATGTGAATTGTCAACAGCACAGGGCAAATTATGAAGAAGCTTTTACATCAACCAAAAACCATTATAGGAGGCGTCTATGAGTCAGGCAAAAAATGGAGACACCGTAAAGGTACACTTCACGGGCAGACTGGAAAATGGTGAGGTATTCAGTAAATCTGAAGTTGAAAGCCCCATTGAAGTCACTCTTGGAAACGGAGAGCTCCTTCCAGGGTTCGAGCGTGGTATTGTAGGTATGGAAGTCGGAGAGAAAAAGACCATTACCGTACCACCGGAAGAAGCGTATGGACCGAAGCAAGAGGATTTGATGGTCGAGATTGATAAGAGCAATCTCCCTGAACACGTTACCCCCGCTATCGGTAAAGGGCTCCGAATCCGGCAATCCGATGGTGACGATATTCATGTGATCATTTCTGACATGACCGAAGATACGGTAACCCTTGATGGAAACCATCCCCTAGCCGGGGTCACCTTGCTCTTCGAACTGGAGTTAGTGGGAATCGGGTAATATCCCTATCTCTGGTAGTAACCCCTAGCAAATAAGGGGTTTGTGGAGAAAGGGGCATCTCGCCATTGCCTGCCCCAAAAATGTATATATTATAGCCTGCTTTCCCCGTACTTCTAAACTCCTGGCAAAATCCTTGGTTTCCTGTTGATCCGTCACTTTGCCGTAATAATGCATTGCAAAACCAGAGGGGATTATTTACTCTCAGAAGCCCGGCCTGCTTTTATCATGCCTTGCCTTGGAAGGATTGGATTATCAGTTCGGCGTTATTGATTAATGGATGATCTCACTAATCTGGTAGCGCAGAGGGTGCTATAACAAATAATGTTCCTATCTCTTGAGGTATACTGTTTGTGACCGATTCGTGCATGACGCGTTTTCAGGATGCCCTCAGGGGTAGACCGAATGATCGAGTCCCCATTATCCCCATGATTGGGGGATGGGCTGCGGTCAACTTTTCGGATGTTCCCTTTTCCAAACATGCACGGGATTCAAAGCGTATCGTTGATGCCCAGGTGCGGGCCATGGAGACCGTGGGCCACGATGCCTTCTTTGCCTACGCCGATCCGCTCTACATACCGGAGGCCTTCGGATGCACCGTGCGTTATACGGATACAGGGCCGCTTGTCGATGCGTTGCCCCACACCATCGCTTCTGCTGAAGATCTAGAAAAAACCCCTATTCCCGATGCAAGGCGGACTGGGCGACTTCCGGTGATTCTGGAGGTCGTGAAGGAGTTACATGGCTATGGCAGTGGTGACATACCGGTGCTCGGCGCCTTTGAAGGCGCATTTACATCCACAACCCGGGTTCTCGAAGCAGAGCATGTCATGCGAATGATCTACAAGAACCCCGTCCTGCTTGAGTCCTTGCTCGACAGGGTCAATGGGTTTCTGCTTGAATTTGGTCGTGCCCTCATCGAGAATGGGGCCAATGTGCTTTTCATTCCAGAACCATCAGCCTCAGCCTCCATGATTTCGCCGCCCATGTTCCGGCGATTTGTTCTTCCTCGCTTACGATCCCTTGCCAGCGAGCTCAACGTACCCTGCATCCTGCATATATGCGGCGATACGTCTCCTACACTGCAAGACATGCAGGAAACGGGTTTCCACCTTCTCAGTTTAGACCAGTGCATGGATCTCTCTAAATCAAGGGATCTGGTGCCCGAAGCTGTTCTGGGAGGGAACGTGGATCCTATCAAATCACTGCTCATGGGGACGAGAGAACAGGTGGTGGAGGACACCCTAAACTGTCTTCGCACCGGCGGTATTAACCGTTTCATTCTCATGAGCGGGTGCGGAGTTCCTCCTGGTACCTCGATAGAAAACCTGAGGGCCATGGTAAAAACGGCCATCGACTACGGGCTGGGTACCTGAAAATAAGCAGCAAGCACTTCCTGAAGCTTATTCTGAAAAAGCAAGACATCCTTGAAGTCATGATTTCGATTTTTGGATGAAAATGCAGTTCAACCTTGTTTCAGGAAAATAAGGTCGCTCATGACTCTCAGAATTCCCAACTGGAAGCAAGCATGATGATACCTTGCCAGAGGCCCATCTCTCTAAATTGCCCTTTCGTTTCTATTGCCATGCTCCAATTATTCAAAATCCAAGAGCTGTGAGGAAAAATCAGGAAGGAGGCTTTAAAGATCGGACATTTTAAAGAGAACCGCTCTTGACGCTGCTCAATATAAGCAGGGGCAATTTCAAAAATAATAGCAAATAGTGATTGCAGAAATGCCAGATAATACATCCACACTGGGTTCACTTTTAAGAGGCATTAAGAGCCTCGTTGGCGCAGGTGTTCACCTGCTCCTGGTAGGTTTGTTTCTTGAATGCATAACACGCGGTATTCAGCAGTGGGTTTCTTTACCTCTTTCCTTGACCGTTGAGACGCAAATATTCATGACGGTTCCTTGTATCGCCTTATGTCTTTTCGGTGTCATATGGTTCAATCGATCGCTGAACCTGATAGAGGTTCATCTGTTGCATGGAAGGGAGGGGTTAATCACCCATGGTCCTTTTTCCTATGTGCGACATCCGCTTTACGCCACCCTCATGATCACCATACCCCCCTTGGTGATAATCTGGCGTTCTGATCTTATATTCATCGCTCCATGGATTCTGATAGTGATTGCCTCCCATTATATAGTGCGTATCGAGGAACGAAGATTGATTAAGACATTCGGCGATGATTATAAACGGTATCAAACACATGTTCCTGCTTTACTTCCCTTTAAAGGCGCTGCCGGCAAACGGTACCGAAGGATGAGACCATAATCCTGGTTGCTCAGCTCTCATTGGTGAAGTTTTTGCGAAAAGGGGTCCTGACACCGCTGCCTTCTGGAAGGTTCCAAGCGGAAATGAAGGTGCAGGGCGGGACCTCCGCCATGGTTCAGGCGGATAAGTCCTCCTGAGGCGGATAAATCTGCGCGGCCCTCAGACAACGTATAGGATAGTTCCGAGAATGCGAATAAAGCCAAAGAATAGGCTAACCTAAATTATCATCCTCTAATTGCAATCACTATAATCCAGAGGATCATCAGCCCTGCAGCGGCCATAACTCCCATCTTAAGAAAACGGTTCAGCCACATGGCCGTGCCATAGGGGTTATGAGCTATGTAGTCTTCATCTAATCTATCCGAAAGCTCGCACAACCCATCAAATGTGTTTCTGAGGGGGGCGATCGCCAAAAAGGACCTGACAGGATTTCTTCCGTGGAGCAAGACAAGCAGGACCACCATAAGCAAGAGAGCAATAATGACACCCAAAAGGGTGTATTGAATCAATCCTTCAATGATGCCTCCGATTATTTGTATCATGAGCCGTTATCCCTCCTCTTATTATTGAATGCCATAAAGAATAAATCCGTAGTACCCTAGGTGCAGGCTTAGGAATGCTGTGAGCCCGGGCGCCACAGCATGGAGAATTCCCCATTCCGTTTTCCTCTATAAAGGCTCACCGCGCCATTACAGTTTTTCGGCACAACCGGCTGCATCCTTTAGAAAATAATGAACCTCAGATGATATAGGGGAAACGAAGCTAGAGAGCTAGGTTTGAGGTAATGGAAGGGGGAAACGGAAGCACCCACCTCACGCGGCTTCGAAATACTCAAGGCTCACGTCCGGAGCGAATGAGCGGAGGAGCAGCTCTGTGATGGCCCGCTGCCCGCTTGCACCCGGCTTTTCTACCAAAACCGCCCTGGTAATGGTTGTGCCTTGCGTGAGGCCGCCCATATTCATGCTTGAGATCGCTGTCTGGAGTGGTGATAGGCTTGGATTGAAGGCCGCGTTCTCTACGGAGGGGCCCCCATAGATACACCCGTCGCTTGCCTGAATCGCGCATCCAGCCAAGCTATTCGTATAAGGGGCGTAACTCCGATTGGCTGCAGACAATGCTTCAAGGACCAGTGGGTCCTTTACATCGGCCTTCAGGGTGAGCCTGTGCCCGACATTTGATGCTGACATCAGGCCGTCAGTCTTTCTGAGGTCAAGGGGTCCGAAGGCCTCGGGCAGGAGCTCGACAAGACGATTGGATCGAAATCCACGGGGGCCCTCCCCTGGTGTGACGGTCATGAGCGCGTCGCGCCCGGCCAACTCATAGAGAAACTGCCGGCAATGCCCACATGGCGCTGTCGGGACCGCGATCGAACGGAGCTTTGCTGCCCCCTGTAGCCATGCATTCATAGTTGCCGCCTGCTCGGCGTGTACCGTTTGACTTAAGGCCTGACCAGTGAATTCTATATTGGCACCCAGATAGAGGTTACATTCGCTTCCCGCAGGATTTGCGGAGGCTTTGGCTATGGCCCCGACTCGGAAGTTGGAAATCGGGGCAATCGCATACAGCCTCGCCAGGGGCAGAAGCAACACCATGAGAGCCGCTTCCCCAATTTCCATGATCTTCATGATTGCCTTAGACTGCGCTGCAGTCAGCTTGCCGTCGTTAGCCGGTATAGCCCGAACGTGTCTGCGAGCCTCTTCAGGAAACGATTCGACAATGTTTTCGAACTGTCGCCGGTGATCAGAAGTGGTCATTTCAATTCCTCGACACCCTCTCTGGAGATCCTTGCATAGAAAAGCCTGGGCTCATCGAGTTGGGCAGGCCCGAGGGTATACGCATTCAGAAGCCGTGTTCTTGCCGTGTTAATTCTGCCCTTATCGCCATCCGAATAAAGAACGGCGATGGATTCACCCTTCTCCACTGCATCGCCAACCTTTTTGTTAAGATAGATCCCTGTGGAACGGTCGATTGGATCGTCCTTTGTTTTGACCCCGGCACCCAGTATCTTTGAGGCCACCCCCACATCCAGTGCATTTATCTTTTCCACATACCCAGAGCCCGCAGATTCAACTTCGATCTTGACCCGAGGCTGAGGTAGCAGGCCGGGATTCTCTATGACCTCCCTATCCCCCCCTTGGGCCTCGATCAACTCGCCCAGTTTTTCCAGACCCCTTTTTGTTTCGATATTGTGCTTTATGAGATTGATACCCTCATCCCTGGAAGACACCACTCCGGAAATAAGAAGCATATTGGCCCCCAGTTCCGCCACGAGATCAACGAGATCCGCCGGGCCCTTTCCGTTCAGCGTATCAATGGCTTCTTGAACTTCTATGGCATTACCGATTGCCTTTCCCAAGGGCTGCTCCATGCCTGTAATAAGGCCTACAACCTTTTTTCCCGCGCCCTCCCCTATATCCACCATAGTCCTGGCGAGCTTCAGAGCATCCTCGTACTGCTGCGTAAATGCTCCTACTCCGGTTTTTATGTCCAGGACGATCCCGTCCGAGCCTCCGGCCAGTTTCTTGCTCATAATGGAGCTTGCAATAAGGGGTATGGAATCAATAGTGGCTGTTGCGTTTCTTAAGGCATACAATTGTTTATCAGCATGGGCCAAAGTTGCTGTCTGGGCGATTAGACCGACGTGGACATGATTAACGATTTGAACGAATCTTTCCTCCGGCATATCTACATTCATACCCGGGATGGAAAGAAGCTTATCCACCGTACCTCCGGTATGGCCAAGCTCCCTGCCGGTCATCTTTGCCACAATGCCCCCGCTGGCCGCAACAAGAGGGGCCAGTACAAGCGTGGTAGTATCGCCCACGCCTCCGGTTGAGTGCTTGTCAACCTTGAAACCCCTTATTCCAGATAAATCTACCTTAACACCGGATTGAAGCATGGCCATGGTAAGGTCGATGCACTCCCTGGGGCTCATCCCCCTGAAATAGATAGCCATTAAAAATGCTGCCATCTGGTAGTCGGGAATGTCACCGTTCACAAATCCGTTGATCATATAGCCTATGTCATCTCGAGAGAGTTCGATACCGTCCCTCTTTCTCTTGATCAACTCATATGTTCTCATCAATATTGTCGCCTCTGATTTCTGCTTCCCTTTATAAAATCTGCTCATATCGAATTACGCTCTTCCCAGACGCTCAACGACTCCGCGGACAAGCCTTTTGAATTTATCTGCAGCTTTTCGCGTTGCTTGAATCACCTCTCTGTGTGTCAGAGGTCTTCCGGTTATGCCGGCGGCCATGTTGGTTACCATGGACAGCCCCAGCACCTTCATGCCAAGCTTGTTTGCCATGATGACCTCGGGTATCGTCGACATCCCCACGAGGTCAGCACCCATGATTCGCATCATCCTTATTTCTGCAGGGCTCTCAAAAGACGGCCCGCTCAATACCAGATAGACCCCCTCATTAAGCTTTAGACCCAGATCATCCGCCACATCATGCGCTACCTCTCGCAACTCATGGCTGTATGCCTCTGTCATGTCAATAAAATAAGTTGTTCCTCTGAGTGGATTGTCGCCCATCAGGTTTATGTGATCGGCAATGATAACTATGTCTCCGGGCGAATAAGTCTCGTTTACCGCCCCGGCGGCATTTGTAATAATAACCGTTTCTACGCCCAGCTCTGACATGACCCGCACCGGAAAACAAACCTCCTCCATGGTGTAACCCTCGTAATAGTGAGCCCTTCCGGAAAAAACCAAAACAGGTACCCCCGCAAGACTGCCCGCCACCACTTCGCCCTTGTGACCCTCCACCGCAGGTACGGGAAAATTCGGAATATCCGCAAACCCGATTGAAACAGGATTCTCGAATTCCTCGACCAGCTTTCCAAGACCGCTCCCCAAGATTATTCCAATTTTAGGGTCCACATGTATATTCTTTTTGATAGTTTCAACTGCTGCGTCAGTGTCTCTTTTCATCAATTACCTCCCCCTTGAAGCTCGTGCCATACTTCAATGGTTCCGCTCCGAGCATGTCGGCAATGGTCTGACCGCAATCGGCAAACGTATCCCTTGTTCCCAGATCTATATTCTTTCTTAGCGCCTCCCCACATACAAGCAACGGGACATACTCCCTTGTATGGTCCGTATGTGCCCCGTAAGCGGGGTCGCACCCGTGATCGGCCGTGATGATCAACACATCGACTTCCGAGAGCGCACCGGTGATCTTTGGAATGCAGCGGTCAAACTCCTCTAAGGCCCTGGCATAGCCTTCGACATTTCTGCGATGTCCATAGACCATATCGAAGTCCACAAGGTTCACGAAGATCAATCCGGTCTCGTTTTGATATTTCCTCATCAGCCCTATGGTCTTATCCACGCCGTCTCTGTTATTATTCGTGTGGATCTCTTCAGTAAGACCCCTATGAGCGAATACTTCTCCTATCTTTCCGACACCGGCAACAAAGCATCCCTGTTTTTTTAATCTATCAAGCAATGTCTCTTTCGGCGGGGCGAGAGACAAATCCCTGCGAGCGGCATCGTCTCTTTCGAATCTGCCGGGCGCGCCCCTGAAAGGCCTCGCTATGACCCGCACAACAGCGTGGTTACCGCTCAGCATGTTTCTTGCGATCCTGCAATACTCGTAAAGTGTTTCCAGAGGCACGATGTCTTCGTGTGCGGCCAATTGGAAGACGGAATCCGCGGAAGTATACACAATGGGATAGCCCGTTTCTAGATGACGTTCCCCAAGCTCTTTCAGGATCTCGGTGCCGGAGCGGGGGTAGTTCCCCAGCGTTCTCGAGCCGATCTTTTTTTCGAATTCGTGGATGATATCCGGAGGAAATCCCGTTGGGTAGGTTGGAAACGGAACATCAAGCACAACTCCGGCTATTTCCCAGTGCCCGGTCGTTGTATCCTTGTTAGGGGACCGCTCTCCCATCTTACCGTAACAACCCCTCATTTTTCCACCACGGCACCCGATGTCTACAATTTCGCCCATGCCGAGTGAACAGAGGTTCGGTATGTCCAAGCTTCCCCTTGCCTGGTAAATATGCAAGAGCGTATTTACCCCATCGTCGTTAAACCGGTGGGCATCCGGCAAATGGCCCACTCCGACGCTATCCAGCACTATCAAAACGACCCGTTTAATCATCGATAAAGAGGATCCAGGATTTCTTTTTGTCCAGGGAAATGTTTAGTTGCTTAGTTGACTGACTACCGAGAGCACTAATTAGCTTCCAATAAAGACATTGAGGAAAGGGTCACTCGGCCTTTTCTTCTGCTTCCCGATGTATAGAATCGGGACCAGATCTTTTCTCCGACTTATCTGCTGGGGAGTCTATCACAGAGGATTTGAGAGTGCAAATTCCGCCTCATTTGAACGCCGAAGAAACCTTTAAGATTTCGCAGAAAACCTCGGAGTTCTTAGCCAGTTTTACTTTACTAAAAGACAATTACTTATTATACTCCACAATGAAACGAGAGGGCGCGGAAACGGGTCACAATAGATAGCCTGCCAGGTGACTCAATTGTCTTTATCTGTACTTCATTTCTTTTAAACCCAAATCATGAAAGGAGGAGCAAAAATGAACCACAGTAAAAAGTTGAGGGTTTCCATCTTTACGGTGGCCATGCTGGTGGTCGGGCTGGTAATGATGCCGGGAACGGCCCAGGCAGCACTCAAAGGCAGTGTGGCCTTGATCACTGATGTCGGTGGAAGGGGGGATCTCTCCTTCAATGATATGGGCTACGTGGGCGCAGAGAAGGCGGTTGCGGACTTTGGTTTGAAATTGGTGGAGATTCAGAGTGCCACAGCTGCCGATTATCTTCCTAACGTTCGGAACGCGGCCCGATCGGGTAGATTTGATCTTGTCATTGCAGTCGGATTTCTGCTTACCGACGCGGTCAAAACAGCAGCCCCGGAGCATCCGAAACAGAAGTTCATGATTATCGATTCCGTGGTCGATGCCCCAAATGTAATGTCGATTGTCTTCAACGAAAATGAAGGATCTGCCCTTTTAGGGGCGCTCGCCGCAATGGTAGCAGCGCATTACGGCTACCCGAATGTCGGTGCTGTCCTCGGAATCGAGATCCCTGTGCTGTACCATTTCGAAGCGGGGTACCGTTTCGGAATCGACTGGGGGAACAAAGCCTATGCAAAGCAAATGGGCAAAAATCCAGACATTAAATTGCTCTACACCTACACCGGTACGTTTAGTGACATTGCCAAGGGTAAGGAGGCGACTTATGCAATGCTCGCGCAGGGAGCGGGCCTGGTTTACAATATCGCCGGACCTTTAGGAATTGGCGATCTCCAAGCTATCACCGAAGCCGTCAAGGCAAAAGGCAAGGAGGCCGGACCACCTTTCATGATCGGGGTGGACGCCAATCAAGATTGGATGGGTGATGGGCATCGGGTCCTTGCTAGCATGCTGAAACGGGTAGACAATGCATCCTACACTGCCGTGGAGGCCGTCGTAAAGGATACCTTCAAGGGAGGTCTCGTTGTTATGGGTCTTGACGTCCAGGGCGTTGGTATGAGCAGGGAGCCTGAGCTGAATGCCTTCATGGAATTTGGCATTAATGTTGGAAAGATCGGTAAATGGGATAAGGATCAGATCGTCGCAAACTGGAAGCGGATGCGAGGTGAGATTCCCTCCTGGATCTGGGACGCCGTGGATGATTTGGAAAAACAGATTGTCTCAGGAAAGATCTCCGTGCCGAATGCCAACACCCTTGATGAGATGAAAGCGGTTCGGGCCAAATATCCCCTGACGAAATAGAGTGCCGGCAACAAGAGGGGGTTCGCAGTGAGACTGCCTCCCCCTCGATTTGTATTCGGAGATTAGGACGGGAAACCGTATAACCGAGAGAGGGGGCTGGGATTCTACGAAACATCGATGAGTTGACGAAGACAGTTATTGCGGGAGTGATGGGGTTTGCTGCCGGCGCATTGATCATGATGGTGTATGGCTACGATCCGATTTCTGCATATCGGGCGCTGTTCAGCGGCGCCTTTGGTGATCTATACGGGTTTTCAGAGTCCCTCGCGAACGCCACGCCGCTCATTCTCACGGCGCTGACCTTTGCCATCGGATTTCGGGGAGGGATGTTCAATATTGGGGCTGAAGGACAGCTCTATCTGGGGGCTTTGGCCGCGGTGACCCTCAGCCTCCTCCATCTCCCCCCTGCCATGGTCTTCGCCTTGAGTCTTATCTGTGCGGTCCTTGCCGGGGCAATCTGGAGCCTACCGGTGGCCATTCTGAAGGCGACGAGAGGCGTCCACGAGGTCATATCCACCATCATGCTGAACTGGATATCTCAGTTTCTTGCCTTCTATCTTATTGCCAATATCCTTGTTGACCCTATGAGAGCTGAGAAAACAATAAGCATTGCTGAGGGGGTCCGTTTCCCCGTATTGGTGCCGGGAACAAGCCTCAGTTACGGAATATTCATTTCTCTTTTTGCAGCCATAATCGTCTATCTTTTCTTGTGGCGAACGGTCATAGGGTTTGACATCCGTGCAATGGGACATAACGCCATGGCCGCCACCTATGCAGGCATTGAGAAATGGAAGATTATCGTCTTTGTTTTCATCACCGGAGGATTCACAGCAGGGTTGGCTGGTGCTGTTCATGTAATGGGTCGTCCACCTACATACGCTGTTTACAGTGGCATGCCTTCTATCACAGGACTCGGGTTTGAAGGCCTGGCTGTAGCCATGATCGGGAGAAACCATCCCATTGGGATTATCATTTCGGGCATTTTTTTCGGAGGGCTTCTGGCCGGTGGGAGAATAATGCAGCTTTTTGCACAGGTACCTTTGGAGATGGTCCGCGTCGTCGAAGGGATTGTGGTTCTCTTCCTAGCCATCCCGGAGCTGATACGGTTGTTTTCTTTTCTGCGGAAAATGGGGCCCATCGTCATTTTCCGATCAAAGCGGTCTTCAGATGAAGATCGGAGGCGGTTATGAATCTCGCGTTCTTGAGGGGAATCTTCATAGGGTCTCTCCATGCTATGGTTCCCATTACCCTTACCGCTACCGGTGAAGTGATTGGAGAGTCATCGGGCCTATTCAATATCGGCCTCGAGGGGATCATCCTGATGAGTGCGATGACTGGCGCTCTCGGAGCAGAGGCAGGAGGCCCCATTGCTGGTCTTCTCATAGGGGTTGCGACAGGGGCTGCCATTGGCCTTGTTTTCGGGTCGATTTGCACCTATTTCAAAGGGGTACAGCTCATCGCCGGGGTGGGAATCAACCTTTTTGCTGCTGGATTGGTGACCTTCTGGCTGATCGACCTGGGTGTTCCCGGACACCATGCTGTGGCTGATGAGGGCCAGATGGTTGATATTTCAACGCCTCTCGGGGATTTGAGCCCGATGATCATCGTAGCCTTTGTGCTGCCCGTTCTCACATACATACTGCTTTTCAGAACAAAGCTCGGTCTGAAGATAAGGGCAGTAGGAGAGAATCCTCAAGCTGCCGACGTGGCAGGAATCAATGTGCATCGTCTTCGGTTGTTGTCAACGGTGGTAGGAGCATCCCTGGCAGGGTTGGCAGGAGCCTATATCAGTGTAGACTGGATGGGGTCGGTGACCAAGGAGATTTCCGCGGGTCGAGGCTTTATCGCCTTGGCTACCGTCGTATTCAGCGGACTAAATCCAATGCTGGTCTTGTTAGGCGGGTTCATATTCGGCTTCTTTGACAACTTGGCCGTGTGGGTGTCAACCATGCCCGCTGTCCAAAGAGTAATCCCATGGCAGTTCGTGTCTATGGCACCCTATATCGTTACCTTGCTTGTGGTAGCCGGGGTCATTGGGCGAGTTCGTTTTCCTGCAGCCATGGGTATTCCCTATGAGCGCGAATAGGGCGAAAGGTTTTCCTGTTGAAGAAAGAAAGCGATCCAGTGGAAGGTAAAGGCGACATAATCCTCGAGGGGAAAGGTATTTGCAAGGGTTTCCCGGGCGTATGGGAGCATCTCATACTCGATCATATCGACATCGATGTCAAGGCCGGTGAAATCCATACGCTGCTGGGAGAAAACGGTGCCGGAAAGACGGTAATCGCAAACTGCCTCTCGGGATTCTATCTCTTATCAGAAGGCCAGATCTTAGTGAAAGGGAAACCGGTAACCCTAAAATCACCGAGAGACGGCATTAGACATGGCATCGGCATGGTTCACCAGGAACTGGCATTGGTGAAACCCTTTACCGTGGCACAAAACATAGTGCTCGGGCTCTCCTCATCCGACCTCACCTTCCCCCTAACCGAAGTGGAAGACAGGGTACGGGAGCTGTCGGAAAAATACCGGCTGTACATTGACCCGTTAGCTAGAGTGGAAGATCTTTCCGCCGGCGAGCAGCAGAGGGCAGAGATCATAAAGGTCCTCTACCATGACCCCGAAATCCTGATTCTCGATGAGCCTACCTCGCTCATCTCCACAGATGCCGAACACCTGTTCGACGCCCTGAACAGTCTGGCAAAGATGGGCTATGGGATCCTTTTCATCACCCATAAGATCGAAGAGGCCTTGGAGGCAGGTGATCGCGTCACGGTGCTCCGTCTCGGGAAAAGCATGGGGACCAAAGAAACTGCCAAAACAGATAAGACCGAATTGGTAAAGCTCATGTTTGGTGAGCACACACCTGTTCATCTTGAGCGAAAGCCGGTCAAGTCCGATAAGATTGCGCTGGAGGTCAAAAACCTTGAAGCCCTTGCCGCAGATGAAGAACCGGCACTACAGGGTGTCTCTTTTACCATCAGGGAAGGCGAAATAATCGGTTTTGCAGGGATCTCCGGAAACGGCCAGAGCGAACTGGCCGAGGTGATCACGGGATTGAGGAGGGCCACTAGAGGCCAGGTGGTCATTCATGGAAAGGATTATACAAACCGCAGCCCCGGAGAAATAATAAGGGCTGGTGTTTCGCATATTCCGGAGAAACGCCGGGAAATGGGTGTGATCGAGCCCATGACAGTCGCAGAAAACGTGGTCTTGAAAGACATCAGGATTTCTCCGTTCTCAAAGGGGCCATTCCTGAACATGCCCCATATAACAGGGCACACGCAAGAGATCGTGTCCAGGTTTGGGGCCCTTGTCTCCGATCTTTGGAAATCCCAGACACGCATACTCTCAGGTGGAAACATTCAGCGACTTATACTGGGAAGAGAGACGTGGAGAATGCCGAAATGCATAGTGGCCGTCTATCCCACCCAGGGGCTCGACGCAAAGGCCGTTAATCATACATGGGAACTCTTCATGCGGCTGCGGGAAGCAGGCTCCGCTATTCTCCTCGTATCCGAGGATTTAGACGAAATAATGGCGCTGAGCGATCGGATTGCGGTGATGTCTCAGGGTAAAATAGCCGGCATGCTTGACGGTGGTGCAGCAAAACGGGAGGAAATCGGGCTCATGATTGCCACTGGCGCCCCAAAAACATGACGTAATCATAAGTATTTCCTAATACCCCTTAGTGATAAATCTTCTTCTTTATTTTCGCCCCTACAATCTCCTGCACAAATGATGCCTCCGAACACAGGTTCTCCAGGCCGCCTCCGGGAAACCGCAGTGCCCATTGATACAGTCCCTCCAACTGGCTCTTATCCCCGCGAAACACCGGAGGAAGGCTTACTACTAAGTCCAGACTCTCGATCAAAAGGGATGTGATGCGTGCGTAAAGGCGATCCATGGCCTCCTCCAGGGATCGACTTTCATTCATGGCCTGTTGATGAAACTCTATGGCATTAAACTGAACGACGCGCGTGCGGGGATAGAAGGAGCACATCAGGTTCCAGTCGTCTCCGCCAAGCTCCTTTTCCCCTGATGAACGGAAATCAGACCGCATGATCACGGAGGGGATATCCAGTAACTTGGCAAATATGAACTCCGCTACCGTGCCTGCGTCCAGCTCTGTCCCCTCAAAATTGAACAGGGCAAGATCGCATTCGAGAATCTGCTTGATATCCTGATTCCTGATGTCAACAGCCGTGGCGTTTTCCTGCGGCAGCGTTTGAGGGAGGAAACATCGATACCGGCCTTCAGACCGCTTCTCCAGATATGAGGCCAGGAGTGCATTTCCCATCAGGTCTTTGTGATCGAACAGCGAGCTCCCGAAATAGAGTTTGTAAACATGACTCATCATTGATCCCCTTGCTTTCCTATAGTCTTCTGTTTTGGAGCGCCCGCAACGATTGCAACCCCGGCTCCCGCTCCGATCCTGTTAGCCCCCGCTGCGATCATAGCAGAGGCCGTGGCAAAGTCCTTAATGCCGCCACTCGCCTTCACACCCATCTCAGGGCCGACCACCCTTCGCATCAAGGCCACGTCTTCCAAAGTGGCGCCGCCGGTCGAAAACCCCGTACTGGTCTTGACGAAATCAGCACCCGCCTTTTTGGCGATTTCGCAGGCCAGGACCTTTTCTTCTTCCGTCAGCAGGCAGGTCTCAATGATGACCTTAAGCACTGTGGTGCCGCGTGCTTCTTCGCGCACGGCCCTGATGTCTTCCTCTGCGGCCTTCACATCGCCCGACTTCAGCGCGCCAATGTTCAGGACCATGTCCAGTTCCGTCGCCCCCTGTTCCATGGCTCTCTTGGCCTCGAATGCCTTTGCGCTGCTGTCCATGGCCACTTGGGGGAATCCAATCACCGAGCACACTTTTACCCCGGTGCCCTTGACCTTCTCTGCCACATACGCCACACGGCCCGAATTGACACACACCGATTTGAACCCGTAGTGTATTGCCTCATCACAGAGTTTGTCAAAGGCAGGTAAGGCTGCCTCCGGTTTCAAAAGGGTATGATCGATATATTTGGCCATCTCAGAAGCCGTCATCTTGCCTGCG
>Ga0180433_10005883_pt1 | contig 16362 bp, 10 predicted proteins | sample SS_ome_8_FD_132980 | JGI IMG/M metagenome (GOLD analysis project Ga0180433, IMG submission 132980) | Hypersaline lake sediment archaeal communities from the Salton Sea, California, USA - SS_1_D_1 metaG | ecosystem: Environmental > Aquatic > Non-marine Saline and Alkaline > Hypersaline >... | reverse complement strand
AACTAAATATTCCAATTGTTGGTGAACCACTATCTTCAATATATGTCCAAGCAACAAAATAATATGTTGTTTCTTCACCTAAACCTGATATTGTTATGTTGTCGTGGTCAGATACATTGGCAACTTCTATACCCCAATTATCAGGTGTTGGTGTTACACCTGGTGAAGATGTAGAATAATGAATTAAAACAGAATGTGTATTAATATCATCTGATATTGTTGCGTTTTTCCAAACTAATTCCATTCCAGATGCTGTTAAATTTGTTGCTCTAAAATTTGTTGTTGAATTTGGTCTTGTTAGAAGACCATCATCATCTGATGAATTAAAACCATAAGAATTTGATGCCCAAGTTTTATAATGATAATATCTTGCTGGTGTTAAACCTGTTACACCATATGTAAAAGTATCATCTGAAAAATAAGTTCCTCCTGATTTATAAGTTGTTGCATTACCACTAACACGAATCTGAACTTGTGATACTTTTAAAACAGCTTTATTTCCTGATGATACATTTAATTTTAAATTTACAATATCATCCCAAGTCCAAGGAGAAGGAGCGTTTGTATCATATGTAATATCTTGCCAACTACAATATGAATAATCAGGACAAGATGTAGAGTGTGTATTACCTTCTAATGCTCCAAATATTGGTGTCATATTAACTAAACCATCATCTCCATCATCAAATCCATAATAACGGACTTCTACTTTTCTTATTATTCCAGCATTATATCCTGATTCATTTGAACAATTATTACTATTCAATGTCTGATTTTTTTCACCTTGTATAGGTGGATAATTATCTGCATAACTGTTTCTATTTCCATCTACCATGTTTTCAGGATTATTTGTCCAAGCATCACTTGTTATATCATAACCATTAAAATCATACATTAAAGAGCCAAAATCATCTTCTTGTGTTGATAACCAAAACCCACAAGTTGCATCTTGTCCTAATGATTCTTGTAATTTTCCTCTTAATGTTGCAGTTGTTGTTGTAACTGAAGTTGCGTTTAAACTATATGAATTCATACTTGCATTATAATTAAAAAATCCATCATCTGTTGCATTCCAAATTGAATTATATGTTGTAGTTATCCAATCATCACTTCTTTGAATATTGCTTATTCTAAACTCATCTATAACACCATCAAAAGAATTATAGTGAATATAATCTCTAGAACCTATAAAATGTTGAATGTCAACTGCAACTATTTGTTGCCATGTAGTTACAACATCATAAGCTTCTTTTGACCCATTTAAATATATATTTTGATATCCACTTTTTTTAGCTGAATATGCACCATGATACCAAATATTTGTATTTAATGGAGTAATACCATTTACATATCCATTATTGTAAACTAAACCACTAAAAAAATTTTCACATTTTACAAATGAATACATATTATCATAACTTGCATCATCATCATAACACCAAATAAAATCTTCTCCACTGACAGTTTCAGGCTTAACTACAAATTCAATTGTAAATTCACTAGAAAAATCAAAATCTTCTGATAATCTCATTCTTGAATTATCATTAGCTTCAAAATCAGTTGCATTCCAAATTTTACCTGTTGTTGCCGATAAAGCAGTACTTCCTGTACTATTTTGTTTGTTACTTGTTGAATCTGTTGCGTTTGTCATATGATAAACTGCACTATAATATTCATCCCACGCTCCATATGCATCTTCTTGTGGAGAAGCGTTATTGTTATCATAATACAAATAAATTATTGTACTTACTGTTGGACCTGAAAGAAGAGTTGGTATTTTAACCCAACAAATAAGTTGACCTGTTGTACTATCATAATTTTCAATTTCATGTGATAATTTATTTCCACTCGTATCTACAAAAACTATATCTGAACCATTTGATAAAGCATTGTTTTTTAAATCTACATCTGTAACGTTTATTAAAACAGTAAAGTTTGTAAGTGTTGAAGGAATTTGTGATATATTAAATGTAATTATTTTTCTCTTTTCCCAATTTGTATTCCACCAAGATGAATCTTGTGTATCAAATGTATCAGCTTTTGCTTCTTCAGTAACAAATGTAAATTGAAATGTTAATGATATTAGTATTGCAAATAATAATATTCTTGATGTTGTTTTATTCATGTTTCTCTCCCATAAGATTTTACTTTTACATAATATGTATTAAAAGATTGTAATGCATATATTTCAGGTAATGTAAATGAAACGTTTGTTTCATCAGTTGAATAATATGATGGAAACTCTGCATCAGAAACATTTGATAAATTTAAAATAATAGTTGTAAATGTTGAGTCTGAAGCAATTAAAAGATTATATTTTCTTGATGTGTTTATATAAGTCCAGTTGAATGTTGGTGTAGAATCAGATATTGTTGTAGAGTTTCCTTGTCCATTAATTGATATTAAAATAGGAGTGGTGTTTACTTGAACTTCATACCACTCCCATTCTAACGCTGGGTCACCAAAGAAATTTGTTTCTTTAACAATCATTCCCCAAACACAATCAGGGTCGTGTCCTATTTTTTCTCTTGCTCTGTTATGTGCTTCAGAAAACACTGATGTGTTTGAATCATTAAACATTTCACGCATCATTTGTTCTCCATAATAAGTTGATGCGACAAACCAACCATATGCAGAATTTGATATGCCACCAAATGCTCCACCATTGTCTGACATCCAATCTTCCATGCGAGATGAAGTGTCTTCTCCAAAGTTTGCTGATGTGCAACCTTCTGTATAAATGAAATTTGGTATGTGCATATTATTAAGGTTTGAATCAGAATATGGGTCCCAAAGTGTTCCACCATGACCTGCGTGATAAATCAATACTAAACCATTTAAACCACCTGCATTTCCATTTGCATAATTGGCTAATTGATTCCATTGTGCTTGAGTTATGTTTTGATTGTTTATGAAAGATATGTTCGATGGAAATTCATCTCCAATACTTGGTCCAAGTTCTGAACCATCCCAACCTGTCCATGTTTGATTTGATATTGAATTGCCACTGTCTTTACAAGGTACTACTGCCCATTGTGTATAGTTTGATTGATTGTTTGCAACATAAGATTTTGTTTTGTTAATCCACCAGAAAGCTTCCCATTTTTGATTAATTAATACTCTTCCAACGTTGAGGTCGTATCCCCAATCAATTCTATCATAATCATTATTGCAACAATCGTTTTCCATCCAATAAGAATTTGTGTTGTTATTCATGTTGTAATGTAAACAAGAATAATACATATCTGATGCGTGATTAGTGTCGTTATAAAAATTAGTGCAACCTGGACAAGTTCCAGCTGCATATGAAGCTATCATTCGTGGTGGTACAACTTGTGAATTTCCAAAAAGAAGAACATATGATGTATTTAATACATCGTGACAGTAACGAAGATAATTTCTAATATGACATTGAGAATCATTAAACATTTCCCAATTAGATGATAATGGTGTATCAGTAACCCAAGAATTTGTTCCATTACCGTCTCCATAAGTTCCGTTAACGTCGTAGTCAGAATTGTTTAATATTGTTGATACATTGATAATTGTAATGTTTGATATCTTATTATCTGATGATATCTTCCAATCTTTAAAATAATCATTTATTATTTGCCAGAAAGATTCATTGGTTATGATAACGTATTCGCAATCATCTTCTTGGGGTTGATATGCAGTTGTAAAAGTTTTTGTGTTATCGTTGTCGTAAACGATGTTAAAAGAAATATTGGTTGTTGTTATTTTGTTATCACCATCGTAGTATATTGATGGTGTGTAAATACGAATAACTTCTTTATTTCCTTTTTTTAAGATATCATAGTGATATGGTTGAGTGTATACAATTTGTGGTTGTTCTGTTATTTCATGGTTTGTTTCAGTTGTATAAAAAGTATATGTTGGCATTTTAGATACTTCTTTTTCTGATTCGTGTGATATCAATTCTATTTCTTTAAAAGTTTTACCTTTTGGGACTTCTATGAATGTAACTTCATTAAGTTTTGGTGTTAATGATATTTTTGTTTCAATTATATTTGAATTATCTTTTGGTATACTATTTACTACTAATAAAAAACTTGAAACAAGTGTTATTGCAATTATTTTTAGAGTCTTGTTAGTATTCTTCATATTCTTCTTCATGTGCCCCTAATAAAAACCATATAACTAAACCAAGCATTGATAACACGAACATAAGACCAAATACTGTTCTCAACATTGATATAAATGGATTCACATCTGAACTAACACCTGATATGTTTGCTTGTTCATCTACCATATCAAATATTTGACCAACAGGTAATGATAATGTTACAAACAAAACCATATTTATAAATCCAAAGGTCGCAAGACCTACACTTGCTTTTGTCCAATTACTTTTTGCCATACTATCTTTGCTCCTGCATTGCCATTACTAATTTTATACCACTACCAAATAGATTTACAATTGCAAGTGCTCCCCATATAAAAAACATTGCATTTGCATATATTCCATATGTTGGAAAGTTATATTGCAAGTATGTTATTATAGGTCCGTAAACATAAAACAACAATCCAAAAATAAAGATTGCAGCTATAAACCTAAATGTTGGTATAAAATCTATTTTAACACCTCACGAATACTCTTTTATACCATAGTAACATGGTCTGCAAACTCTTTTCATATCTCCTTTCCAATTTCTTACTGTAAGTAATACTCTTGTTTCATTACCGCATTGTTCGCATTTCATATTTTTCCCTTTTCTCTCCAATAATCTTCTATACGTTTAATATCTTGTATAGCACGTCCTGCTCTCATAGGACGATATCGTAATTCAACTGCACGTTCATAAGCACCTTCAAGTGTTTCATGCCAAACACCATTGACTCTAACTTTTTTAACTGGACGGTCATCTGGTGGGTAACTGTAATCAACATCAACATCATCTTTTGGTTTGGTTACTATAGTGTATCGTTTGTATTTAATTGCTTCCTCTTTTGGTTGTTGTTTTGGTGGTCCTAATTGATGCAGCATTGTTTTCTTTCCAATTTTTGATTCTTCTATATGTGCGATATCACAACCTACACATCTATCGATTTCATCTTCTATTTCTTTTGCACTCTTATATGGTTTCTCAGCCCAAACATCGATGTCGTGTGTTTCACGATGATATCGTGATGGCATTTGCATATTTGTTGAGAAAGCACCATGTAAAATGTTTCCTCTACGTTTTGCTTGTCGTAGAACTCTTGGTGGAACTTGTTTATCCCAATTGTTTTCAAAGTTTCTTATTTGTTCGATGGAACATGCAGGTCCATCGTTCTTTTCAGTTACTCTACTTTCTGTTGTTTCTATTTCTGTACTTATTGGTGCAGTAAAGAATGGTTTCACTTTCATTGGTTTTACTTTAATTGCAATCTTCATTTTTACTCTCTCCATATTTTCATTACAGGAACTTTTTTTATTCCTAACTCTTTTGCCACCATAGCACGATGGCGACCTTCTTGAACTTTAAATCCACTATCATATGTTTCAAGTGATAACATAGGCATTGGTGAACCTTTTAGTGTTTTTTCTTTATATTTTTTCACAAGACTTGGTGATATATCTTCATATTGTTTTCCTACTGATGTTTTGTGTGCGATTGCACATTCCTTGATATATTCATCAGGGGACATTTCAACAACTTCATGGTGAAAACCTTTATTTTTTCTAAAATATTCAGGATTTTTTAAAATATTATTGTATAATGGCATTTCTGTTTCTCTTTTGAAGTATTTCATTTACAACCACCTGAAAATTTTTTTAATCCATTTAATATTTTTTTTACAGTGTGATGTTCTAATAGTGAATTGATATGTTGGATTTCTTTTGGTGTAGCTGGACGGAGGTATTCTCCTGGTACACGTGTTTTAAATTGTTGTGGTGTCATACAACCTCTGATGTCGCAGTAGTAATCTTTGTATTTCAATGCAGTATGCATCAAACCACGTTTTACGATTGTTCCTTCTCCAAGAAACTTTTTCAAAGCGACTGCAACTTCTGAGCAAACACCCATATAATATATTTCATTATATCCTTCTGATTGCCAGAACTTTTTTATTGCGCAGTTTAGTTTATTGATATCCATTTTATTTTCTCCTTTTCTTACCAAAGAAGGGGTTGGTACCCCTTCAGTGGCAAATAGGTTGGTTGATATCACCAACGATGAGTTAGTGACTGTCATTTCTTTTTGTAAATACTCTTTTGTTTTCTATAGGGATACGTTTTTTATTTTTTAATGATATTCTTTTACCTTTTACTATTCTCATGGTTATCACGTTATCTTAAAGAAGTTTGGTTTAGATGCAGGTGATTTATTTTTTGCTTTTTTCTTACTTAATTTAATAGCTTCTTCAGGTTTTGGAACAAGATAGAAACGTTCTTTGTATGATTTTGAAAATGGTTTTGGTAATGGTTTTTTCTTTTTCTTTTCTTCTTTTTCTTCATCTTGTAAATTAAAAACAATTGGTGTTTGATATGGTTTGAAATTTGGCATTTCTTGTAATTGCGGTATTGGAGGAGTAATTTCTGTTGTTTCTTCTATTTCTCTTGCTGGAAAAGTAAATGGTATAAATTTTGGGATTTGTCTTGGGATTTGTTTTTGGATTTGTTTTTGTAGTTGACGTTGTAATTGTTTTTGAATTTGTCTTTCTATCTGTCTTTCTATCTGTCTTTCTATTTGACGTGAAATTTGTTTTGGTAACTGTTTTGATATGTTTCTTGTTATAACTTTAGTTATGTTTTTTGATATGTTTCTTTGAATTTCTTTATTTATTTGTTTTCCTTTTTGTTTTGATAATTCTTTATTTATTTGTTTTTTTATTAATTCTTCTTTTTGTATTTCTTTCATTGCATTCTTATATGCTTCTTCAAATTCTTTTTCTGACACACCAGTCAATTTGTAAATAGCTTTTGCTTTTTGTATTGATTCTTTTGATTCTAACTCTTTAATTATTTCTAATGTTGTTTCAGAGATTGGTTCTTGACTTAAAGGCTTACCACTTTTTAATTCTAATTTTAAACGACCTTCTTTTGTTTTACTAAAATCATAAGAAGATAAACCTTTTTTACCAACTTTAAGAAAACTTTCTGCACCTTTTTCTTTTTCAAGAGCAAGAGCTTGTTTTTTTGATTCTTCTATTACTTTTTTTGCTATTTCTAATTTTTGTTCCTCTGTTAAATTATAAGTTTTTGGTGGTTGTTTTATTTGTGATAATTGTTGTGCAGTAATACTTGGTCTAACTTTTAAAAGTTGGATAAATCGTTGTCTTAATGCTTCTGCTTCTAAACCAAGGTCATCTCCTTTTTGTATTGTCTCATCTATTACTCTTGTTAAGCCATACGTTTTTCTTCCTTTTGTTCTACCATATAATTCTGCATACCAATCTGTTTTTGGTGTTCCACCAACAACAATTCCTTTATCAGTATATATTGGACCTTCTCTTAATTTTGCATATGCAATTTGTGACATTTCACTTGGTTTTTTAAGTGAAAGAACATCTTTTAATCCTTCAGGTTTTATATCAAGTGCTCCTTTACCTTTATAATAATATGTTTCTGTTCCACCTCTAATTTTAAATGGTTGTGCTCTTATTGATTCAATTTGTGGTTTTGGTCTTTCTAATTTTGATGCTTCTGATATTAATTCTTTTGTTGTTGGTACTCTTACTTTTGTTTTCAAAAAATGTTGTTTCACTTTAAATATATCTTGTGTTGCTTCTCGTTGCCTTTGTATTGCTGATAAATCAAAATCACCTGTTTTATATGGTAATCCTGTAATAGATTCTTCTCTTGTTTGTTCTATTATTGCTTTTGCATCTTCTCTACTTAATGTTTTTTTATCTACAAACCACTCTGGGTTTATGTCTATATCTGTTGTTTTTCCATAAACAATTATATCAAATGGTTTGCTTGATGGAACAGTTTGTTTCTGAGCTGTACCAACAGCAACATCTAAAGTTTCACCATATCTTAAAGTTACAGGAACATCTTTTAAATAATAATCCCCATATTTTACAGAAAAATCTTTTCCTAATATTTTTAAATTTTTTACTTTAGTGTTCAAAGCTTTTTTAAGTTGTGGTGTAATCTTTCCTGTTTTTCCACCTAAAATCCATTCACCAAATGTTCTTGTTTCTACATGATTTTGATGAGGCATATCAGGTATTATTTTATAATCAACTGTCCATGCTCTATACCAATCATATTTAGAAAGTGATGGGTTGTAACTTTTTATTAATAATGATTGTTCACTTTTAAGACCTATTCCAACTGGAATATCAGAAATGATATCTTTTAATCTTATTTTTGTAACTGCATAATCATATTGATTTCCTGATGGTAAAAATGATGATGGTTGTTCTTGTGATAATGAAAATTCTATATTATCTCTTTCTAAAATACTTTTATAGTTTATTGCTTTTCTATTATACTCTATTTCTAATTTTTCATCTAATTCTTGTTGTTTTAATTCTGATTCTTTTCTTGGTGCAATCTTTTGTTTATATTTTGATACAACATCTGATACTTTACTTGTTTCTTTTCCTTTGAAAAATTCTGTTTCTTGTTTTAACTTAAATCCTGTTTCTTTTATTTTTGATAATTCATTTTTTATCTCTGTTCGTTTTTTAATTAGTTCATCAAATTCTTCATGTATAGGTTTTTTAAGTTTATTGAATTGTTCTTTTGTTATTTCACCTTTCATTACTTTGTTTTGTAATTCACTATCTATTTTTGTATTTTGATTTATTTTTTCATTGATGATTCTTAATTCATTCTCAAGTTCTGGAAGTCTTTCTTTTCCAAGAACATATCTTCTTTTTAATAACTGTTCTAAAGGTTTTGTTTTTCTACCTGCAACAATACCTTCTGTTGGTGGTCTTTCAGCGTAAGGTTCTTGATATCCTAATGATGGTTTTAATTTCATTCTTACATCATATGGACTTTGTTTGAATATATCACCTGTTGGTTTCATTGATACACTTTCTATATTTTTAAGGTTTGATTGTCGATACATATCTCCAATTTGTTGTAACGATTTAGCAGTTTTTGATGATATTGATTCAGGAGTTATAACAGGTTCTTTTCTTCCTATTAAATTAATTTCTTTTTTTGCAAAATCTTCTAAAACCATTCTTTCAATTGCTTCTTTTGAAAAACCTTTATTTTGTTTGGTTTTATTTTTAATTGCTTTTTTCCATTTTCTTGTTCCTTCTAATTCTTGCTTTAGTTTATTTAAATCTGTTATCTCTTCTGTTATTTTTAAAGTTTTAATTGGTTTTTCTGTTGTAATTCTTGCTTTAATTTCAGTTATTGTTTTTGGTAAATAACGAAATCTTTTTGGTATTGTAAATGGTTTTTTTATACCAGATAAATCATATGTTAAACTTTTTATAATTTCTTCATCAACACCAGGATATTTTTTATGTAAAAGTTCGTGAAGTATTACATCTTTTCTCAAATCAGTTTTTGATTTTGAAATTAATTCAGCTTTATCATCAATTAATTTCATTTTTTTAATAAAATCATTTAATTCTTTATTAGTTGGTTGTCTACCTTTTAAATCTTCAAAAACTGCTTTTGCTGTTCTTTTTATATCTAATCTTGAAAATATAGATTGTGTAATTTTTGTTGTTGGTAAGTATGGAGAAACAACAACATATCTATCTTCAATTGGTTTTGGAGTGAAACCTTGAACGTCTCCTCTACCTTCAAAATAAAAACCTCTTCCATATTTACTTCTCATAACTTGTGATTTTTTTGGTTTTATAATATCTATTTCTTGTGATTTAGCATATTGTTTTGGTGTTACTTCTCGAACATTACTTATTTCTTCTACAAAAAATTTTTTTGGTTTTGGTGTTACTTCTATTTTAAAAGGTTTTTTAGTATTTGTTAAATCACCATGAATTGTTCTTTCATATTTTAATTTTAATTTATCTCTTTTAATATCAAGTTCATACCATTTTTCTAAATAATAATCATATTGATTTGGTTTTCCTTGTTCATATAATTTTTTTTCTTTAGGTAGTTTTTCTGCTAAAACATCTAATTTGTCCCATACGTCTATTAATTCTTTAGGTGTTTTATAAACATGATGTAATAGTTCTCCTTTCTGTACAAAATCTTTTGTTGCAAACCCAAAATCACCAATTCCATATGATTTACCTCTAAGACCTGAACCAAATTTCATCCATCTATCTGGATGTATTTTGTTCTGAATCTTATATCTCAAATATCGTATTAAACCTTCAATATTATTTTTTGGTAATTCACTTGATACTATTACAATATTTTTTACTTCTTTTGGCAACAGACCAAAACTATCAGAAGTATTATCAATATATTCACCATAAATACCTAAATTACCATTTACAAAATAACCACCTGATTTTAAGTGATAAATTTTTGTTTTTATATCTTTTTTTATTTTATTATATTCTATATTTTTATCTTTTTTATTTGTGATTTTTCTATATTCCATTATTCTATCATACCATAAGTCATCACCATATATTTTATTAAAAATAGAACGTTTTTCAGGAGTATAATATTTTATTATAAATTCTTCTGGTGATAATATTTCTACATCTGTCTGTTTTAAGTAATCTTTTAATGTTCCTTTTTTATAAAATTTAGAATCTCTTTTTTCTAAACCTTTAAATTCTTCAACAGTAACATATTCTCTTCGCGGAACTTCACGAAACTCTCCTGTTTCTGCACTTATCTCTTCAATTGATATTTCTTTTGGTCTTGATAATCTTGCTAATCCTTTTTCTACTTCTTCCATAGTAAAATCTTTTATTGGAACTCTTTCACTTAACTTTCTATAAACAAATCTTTCTCCGCCTGGTTTTTTCCAAATTTTAGGTAGTTTAAGTTTTTCTGATATCTTACCATAAACACCTATATCTTTACCAAATGCTTCAGTTTTTAATTCCCCTATTTTTAATTCTTTTGAAGATGGTATTGTTTGTGCCTTTGGTACTTTTAAAATATCTTTTTGTTCACGTAATCTTTCTAACTCCATCTGTTTTGTGGTTTGTTGAGCAATATCAATTTTCTGTTGTGAAGGTTTGCTATACCAACTTGGTTTATATGATTCCCATGCAGATTGTATTTGTGGTTCTATACCTATTGTTGGATATTGTCCAGGTGGTAAAAATTCTTTACCTATAGCTGCTATTTCTCTTGGTTGATAAACTGCAGATGGTGTTTGAGAAGCTAATGGTGCTAAGTTTTGTTGTATTGATGAAACTTGTTGTTGGAAAGGTGATTTAACTGTTGTTATCCCTAAATTTTGTTGTGAAATTATTTCTCCACCTGTTTGTAAGTTTGATGGTATTTGCATCTCTGTTCCAACAGGAGCTCGTGGTTGAAATAAACCATAACCACCTGTTTCTTCTGGCATACCATATGGTTTTCCTAAGAATGTTTTAAATTTATAATAAGGTGAAAGTCTTCCACCTGATGTTGTTCTTCCTGCATATCTTTGTCCTGAAATTTCTGGTGTAAATCTTAATCCTGATTTACCAAAAGTTTCAACATATGCAGGTGCTTCACTTGTATATTTTATTGGTTCTCTTGCAGCTTTAATCCCTGCTGCCCACATAGGTGCTATTCTTGCAAAACCTTTTATTAGACCTGCTCCACCACCTTGTCTATATCCCATATAATATTGTCCTGTTGGAGCTTGCATAATTTGTTTTCCTTGTTTTCCACTTTCTAATATGATTTGAGCACTACTTAATGCTCCTACTCCTATTGCTGGAACTGAAGCACCAAGAACTACAGGTTGATACCATTTTCCAACCCATGAACCAAGTTTAGTTATTCCTGGTCCTGTTCTTCCAAATGCTGTTATAAAAGGAGAAACACCACCTTTTGCAAATTTACTTGCAGTTGATAATTCAGATGCATAAATACTACCAAGCTTTCCTAATTTTGCAAATCCTATAGCAGTAAGAGGGAAATAAACAAAATCTGTCATTGTTGGTGAAGCTAATACATCTTTAACATAATTTGGCAATCCTTTTCGTAAAGATTCAGCCATTCCTGCTTCTTGTTTCAATAAATTACTATACGCAACATCAGTTCCACTTGTAAGATATTGTTCTAATGAATCAGCATAATTTTGTGTAGCTTGTTCAGGTGTTTCAGTAATTCCACCCATTTTAGATTGTCCAACTCGTTCATAATATTCTTCTTGTTGTGTTCCATATTTATAACCTGATAAATCCATTTGTTGATACTTTGATAAATCAATATCTTTTCCTGCAATTTGTTCAGATGTAATAGGTTTTACTTCAGTTGTAATATATGATGTTGGAGAAACACCAACTTCGCCTTCTGATAATGTAACTTTTTGTTGTTGTTGAGCATGTTCATCGATATATTTACGTTTCATAGCATCTTCTAATGGTTTATCAGGATATTTATTCTCAAACCATTTATAATAAGATTTTACCATTTCTCTTGCATTTGGTTCAGCAATTGCTGCATCAATAACAGCATCTAAACCAAGGTGTCCTTGGATGATGGCTGTTGGTATAAGTAACCCAAGTTTTTTTGTTGGGTCTCCACCTGTTCTTTTTTCAATATCAGCTTTTAGTTTATTGATGTATTCTCCTTCTGTTTGTAATCTTGGTATTATTTCACCAGTATCTCTATCTTTTTTGAAAACATAACCCATATCTTCAAGTTCTTGTCCAGTTAATGTTTTTCCTGTTGCTGGGTCGGTATATTTATAAGTTGATTTTATAAAATTTATAGCACCATCAACATTTTTTGTATTTTTTAATTCATCTACTATTAAATTGTTTAGTTTATTAGTAAATTCTTCGTTAGTTAAATTTTGTTTTGATAAATTTTGATATTCATTTAATAAATTTATACCAGTCATATTTTTTAGTTTTTCTAAATATTCTTCTGTGTCTGTTTTTTCTCCTGGAGCAATACCATATTTTTCTTTAAATGCTGCTGAATAAATATCTTCAAAACTTGTTGTTGTTCGTTGTGTTGGTCCAACAAATCCTTCTGGTTGTGTTGTAACTTCTTTAATAAGAGGTTTCATACCTAAAAAACTTTGATAACTTGTATCTATGAATTCATCTTTTATACCTAAGTTTTCATATTGTCTGAGAGCTTCTGGTTGTTCTGTTTCAACATTAGATATTAAATCTTTTGAAAACCATTCTGGAACTAATTTAGTTTTTTCATATTCTGATTTCAAAGAAGACATTTCTGTTTGTTCTCTTTGACCATACCATTTTATTATATCTTCATATTTATCTTTTGCTGGATTGAAACTTTTTTCTGGATACTTAACACCTGTTATTTCACTTGTATATGATGGAAATGTGATTGAACCTAATTGTTCATATTTTTGTGGTGTTATACCTGATTCTTCAAGTGTTGTAACATATGTTTTATACTGTGCAGGAGTTGGGGATGTATCAATTATTTTTTGAAATTTTGTTGTTAAAACAGTTGGTGCTTTTAATTTGCTTGATAGTGTATCAATTACCTTCTCAACAAACTTATATTTTGTTTCATATGCCTCAATAGCACCTTGTGATGTGTTTTTTGCTCTTTCTCTTGTTAGTTGACTTATTTGTGAATCTAATGTTTCAATTTGTTTTTGAAAAATTTTTCTTAAAGAAGAATTAGGTGGTAGTCTGTTCATTGCATTTTGTCTTAAGTTTTTTGCTGTTACTAATTGATTTATTTGATTTGTATAATCTTGATATGATGGACCTGATGATTGTGGTGGTGGTCCTGATACTTTTACACGTTCAGCTATTTTTTTAGAAAATTTTAATTTTCCTTCTGGGGATTTTGATATTTCGTAACCTTCTTTTTCATAACCTTTAATTTGTTTTAATTGTTCTTCTGTTTCTTCTTCTGCTTCTTTGAGTTGTTTTTGATATTCTGTAATATCTTTTTTTGCTTTTTCTAATTCTTTTTTTCTTTGTGTTTCTTTAACTCTATATGATGGGATTTGTTTTGCTTTTCTTCTTGCTATCTGTTCCTTTACTGATAGTTTAGGTTCTAACGATTTTAGATATTGTTGTGATTTTTGTTTCTCTTCCGCAATCTTTTGTTTTTGTTGTCCTATTTCTTTGTATACGTCAGAATAAGAAGTCATTAGTTATCACCAAAAATACAATAAAAAAATCTTATATCCTTTTTGAAAATCTTATTAAATTTAGACAAAACTCAGCACCAACCTATAATATTATATTGTCAAAAGTATTATTTATAATTTTCCTTCTCGAAGAACATATGGAGAAAAATAAAAAAAAAGAAAAAGAGGATGGGGTTGATATTTTAGTGTGTAACTTGCATTGTTTTTTTCGCATCAACAACGATTCCGCCTGACATATATTTATGCCAAACTTCATCAAAGTCTGCACCACAACCTGGGCACACACGAACTTTTTTGTATATCTTTCTCCATTCTCTTGGATATGATGCACGTTTATGTATTGGTCCTATTTTGTGTGCATCTACGGTTTTTTCGTAACCACATCTTTCACATATTATTACTGTTTTTTCTCTCCTCATATTTGAGTTCACCAACACGTAGAATTTATATTTAGTATTTAAATGTGTTGGTTTTTTTAATAGTTTAAATGTGTTTGTTTAATTAAAACATAAAAATTTAATTTTTTATCAAAATAAATAGATTGTTTATCAATAACAAATAATCTATCATATGCATTAACAAACCAACTTTGACCATTCCAAAAAGGTTTGCTTTTTTTCATACTAACAATATTATTTTTATCAATAAACTGAACAATTAATTTTTTCACTTCTTTATAGATAGGTTCATCGTTTTTGTTTTTACCAACAACAACCATTAATTTTTCTTTCATTATTCTTCCTTTTTATAGAATACGTGAAACATGTATGCACCTTCATGCAGTTTAATTGTTCCAATGAAGTGATAATCTTTTGATGGTGCTTCATCACCTGTTCCTATTACTAATATGTCATATGTTTCAGTTTCTTTAGCATCTGTTTGTACATTTGCATATAATACAATATTACCGTATTGACTGGTTACTGATATTATGGAACTACCTTTTGGTAGTTGTAATGGTTGTGATGATGAATGGTTTAATTTATATTTATATATTTTTTTCATATACCAGAGAGAGGATTCGAACCTCTGTCACTCGTTCCAAGGACGAAGTAACTCTTAACTACACTACCTAATTTGGAGATAAGCGTAAAGAGTACATAGCATGATAGACCACTACACCACTCTGGTTTTATACGCTGGGGTTAGGAATCGAACCTAAAATCTCTCGTTTACAAGACGAAGTAACTCATTCACTACACTTCTACTCAGTAGAGATAAACGCAAAGAGTATTAGTGCTTTACCAATTAAGCTACCCCAGCAAGATGATTAATAGTTTTCCTCTATATATTTTATTTGTTCGTCTATTGGTTTTTCTGCTGTATCAATGAATTTAAACGTTTTATCTGACCAACCACTGATTTCAACAACTGATTTATCTGATTCTGGAAAGTTTACTGTTCCGTAACCTGTTAGGTCGAATATATATGTTTTAACATTTGAATTGATATTTTGTTTATATTTGTTTAATTCTTTACGAATTGTTCTTTCTGTATCTCTACTCCAACTCCAATGAAATGAATCATATAATTGGCAGTCAGTGAAGATAAAGATTCTATCAACTTTGATTTTATTGTCGTTTAGGTATTTTATTGCTTTCCAACCGTTTGTTGAACCACCAACATTGATATGTGATAATTTGTCTACGTTTTGTAGTATGCTTCCAGTTTTTGATAACTGTACTACTTTCCATTGTTCTGCAAACAAACCAAATAAACTGTTTTCAGTAAATTTGTGCAAACCAGCTGAAAGAACTAATCCTACCTCTGCAGGTACTATTGATGAATGTTTTGATATTGGACTCCAAGACATTGAACCTGAAACATCAGATGCAATGAATGTAGTTCCTTCTAATAGTGGAATATTTTTGAATGATAGTTCTAATGCAATTTCGACTGCATCAAGGAATGTTGATGTATGTACCGATGACACTAATTGTAATTGTTTATGTGCAGATAAGAAACGGAACGGGAATTGTTTTGAACGTTCTACGTTTTCTGGGTCTTGTATGAATTTTGCTACTTTGATAATGTGTTCTTTTGATACACCAGATTCTAAAATGTTTCTTAGATTTCTTAGTGTAGCCATGTAACCAAGTTTTTCTGAATCGATTAATCTTTCCCATACTTCAGCAGTGTTGCCTTTTTTTGACAGTTCGGTTTCCCATGTGTATGGCGTTTTAAGTTTATCATCTAGTATTTT
>Ga0180433_10005882_pt1 | contig 16364 bp, 17 predicted proteins | sample SS_ome_8_FD_132980 | JGI IMG/M metagenome (GOLD analysis project Ga0180433, IMG submission 132980) | Hypersaline lake sediment archaeal communities from the Salton Sea, California, USA - SS_1_D_1 metaG | ecosystem: Environmental > Aquatic > Non-marine Saline and Alkaline > Hypersaline >... | reverse complement strand
GAGGACGAAGCAGGTACGTGAGGACTTCTCGTCGGAAGAGGTCATAGAGCGATACTACGCGAGCGGGGATCATCACCTGGCCGTCTTCGGCGAGATCGTCGCGGCGGTTCGGGCCGATCGGTGAGGCGACGATGACGCGGGTGAGGATCGCCGGGCTGACCGAGGCGCCTCGAACCTCGGCTTCCCGCTGAACCTGCGACGGATGAAGGGCGATCGGTTGTGGAATCTCGTCGAGGGAATCGCCCGACGGATCGGAATCGCCGACCGGCTGTTCCCCGCCGGCCCGGCCAGCTCTCGGAGGGCGAGAACCAGCGGGTGGCGTTCGGCCGCGCCGTCGCCCTCCCGCCTCGGATCCTCCTCCTCGACGAGCCGTTCTCGACCCTGAACCCGATCAGCCGAGCGACCGCGCGGAGGGAGCTACGGGCTCGGCACGACGAAGAGCGAATCACGACGATCCTCGTCACCCACAACCTGTACGACGTCTTCGCCCTTGCCGATCGCGTCGCGGTGATGGACGGCGGACGGCTCGTTCAGGTCGGGACCTCCCGCGAGATCCGAGATCGGCCGGCGACCGATCTCGTTCGAGCGCTCGTCGAGAGCGGGTAGGAAGCGGGGGTCAGTCCGCGCGATCCTCGCCGTGTCGTACCGAGATCACCACCTCCTCGCGGACGCTCGCTCCCGCCGGGATCGACCGCCGCAGAGTGACGCACGCCCCGATCCGGGCGTCGTCCCCGATCGTGATCGGCCCGAGGAGCGTCGAGTGCGCCCCGAGCATCACGCGGTTCCCAACGGTCGGATGCCGCTTGCCGCCGTTTCGCTTCACCCCTCCGAGGGTGACGCCCTGGTAGATGAGCACGTCGTCGCCGATGACCGCCGTTTCGCCGATCACGACGCCCATCCCGTGATCGATCACCACCCGCCGTCCCAGTCGAGCGCCGGGATGGATCTCGATCCCGGTGCGCCGCCGGACGACGTGGGACAGGTACCGAGCGGGGAGCTTGACACCGTGGATCCAGAGCCAGTGGCTGATTCGATGCATCCAGATCGCCCAGACCCCCGGGGTCGCGAGGACGATCTCCAGGTGGCTCCGCGCCGCCGGATCCTTCGCCTTCACCGCGCGGAGATCCTCTCGGATCCGATCACGCATCGCCATCCTCCCATAGGTCGCTCGAGAGGTACTTCTCGCCGCCGTCCGGGAAGACGACCACCAGGATGGCGCCCTCGGACGATCGCCGCTTCCCGATCTCGATGGCCGCTCCGAGCGCCGCGCCGGACGAGATCCCGACGAGGATCCCCTCCGAACGAGCGAGATGGCGCATCCAGCGCGCCGCTGCGTCGTCCGAGACGGCGACGACTTCGTCGATCTGCTCCAGATCGAGGACCGTCGGCCGAAACCCGGCGCCGATCCCTTGGATCGCGTGGCGTCCGGAATGCCCTTCGGTCAGGAACGGCGATCCGGAGGGTTCGACCCCCACGATACGGACGCTCGACCTCCGACGCTTCAGCGCCCGCGCAATCCCCGTGGCGGTCCCGCCGGTCCCGATGCCGGCGACCACGACATCGACCGTCCCGTCCGTGTCCTCCCAAATCTCCCGCGCCGTCGTCTCCTCATGCACCCGGGGATTGGCCGGGTTGTCGAACTGGCCGAGGATGATCGCGTTCGGCGTCTCGGCCGCGATCCGCTCCGCCTCGGCGATGGAGCCTCGCATTCCCGTGGCCCCCGGCGTCAGAACGAGCTCCGCCCCGAGCGCCGCGAGGAGGCGCCGCCGCTCGGTGCTCATCGTCTCCGGCATCGTCAGCACGACGCGGTACCCCTTCACGGCGCCGACCATCGCGAGGGCGATGCCCGTGTTGCCGGACGTCGGCTCGACGAGAACCCCTCCCTCGCGAAGCGCCCCCCGCGCTTCGGCGTCCTCGACCATCGCCAGAGCGGTTCGCTCCTTGACGCTGCCCAGCGGGTTGAATCGCTCGAGCTTCGCGTAGATTGCCTCGGCGAGGCCGCAGTCGGTCGCGCGGAGTCGAACGAGCGGGGTGTGACCTACCAGCTCTAGAATGGAACGTGCAATGCGCATCATGTCTCCTTTGCGGGGGAGACGAACGGCTGTCGGATCGCGAGCAGCGGGATCGCGGGGCTTCTGTGCATCAGAAGAGCGTGCCGGAAGGGGCGAATCGGCCTTCGACTAGCCGATCGCTGTCGAGGTGAGCGGACAACAAACGCAATCACCCGTGAATCGATGTCGCTGCTGCACGTCGCTCACCTCCCGATGAGATCATTCCAGGATGCAAGCAGCGTACAACGCGGACGACGCGACGTCAAGCGGCACTACGAAGAGGACCCGCCACGGGGCGGACCTTCCTACGGGACCCGTCTCGAGAAGCGGGCGACCTCCGGCTGGACGAGCTGCTCGTAGTCGGCGAAGGCGAGGCGGATGAGCTCGGAGTGCGAGCCGGCGTTGAACGCGATCTCCACGTCCTCACTGAGCGCGGTGGAGCAGTAGACGTCCATATCGTAGAGGTTCCCAAACGGCGGCATGGCGCCGACGTCGCACGATGGGAACAGGTCCTTGAACTCGTCCTCGTTGGCCAGCTCTGCGGTCTTCGCCCCCGCGGCCTCGCGGAGTCGATCGAACTCGATCTGGTGCGAGGCCGGGACGACCGCCATCGCCATCTTTCCGTCGATCTTGACCATCACCGTCTTGGCCATCTCCGCCCCGGGGATATGGGCGAGCGCGGCGACCTCCTGAGCGGTATAGGCGGCGGAGTGCTGGATCGAGACATACTTGATTCCGCTGCCGTCGAGGAACGCCTTCAGCTTCTGGATCGGCATGTCGACCTCCCTTCGCCGATTCGATCCTGTTGAGCTACCCCAACGTACCGATCCATGCGACGTTTGGCAACTCACGGGGCCAGCCTTGCCACGCGAGCCGGTCGGGCCGATGATCTCGAATCGGAGGCGACGATGGAATCGATTCACGAGGGGCGAACGGCGAGCGAGGTCCGCGCCTCCATCCGCGCCGGAGAGTGGACCGGGCCGACGGCGGCGCTCGCCCCGGGGTACGTCCAGGCGAATCTGGTCGCCCTCCCGCATGCGCAGGCGGGGGATTTTGAGCGGTTCTGCCGCGCGAATCCCCGGGCCCTCCCGCTCCTCGACGTCACCGAGCCGGGGTCGGCGGTTCCCCGACGGGCGGCGCCCGGCGCCGACATCCGATTGGATCTCCCGCGGTATCGTGTCTATCGCAACGGCGTGCTCGACGAGGCGCCGACCGACATCATGACCCTCTGGCACGCCGACGACGTCGCCTTTCTGATCGGCTGCAGCTTCACGTTCGACGCCGTGCTCCGGGCGAACGGAATCCCCGTCCGGCACCTCGAACTGGGGCGCAACGTTCCGATGTTCGTCACGAATCGAGAGACGGTCCCCGTCGGGCTCTTCTCGGGGCCGCTGATCGTCTCGATGCGTCCGGTCCCACGGGAGGACGTCGACCGTGTCGTGAAACTGACGCGCGATCTCCAAATTCGTTCGGACGACCGGCCGAAGACCCGTTCGTTAGACGTGCTTGAGCCTCCCTGGCTCAAGCACGCAGCGCATGGAGAGCCGATACACATCGGCTCTCCCGAGGTACTGGGGATCTCCGATCTCGAGCGCCCGGCGTACGGCGACCCGGTCCCGGTCCGGGACGGTGAGATCCCCGTCTTCTGGGCCTGCGGCGTCACCGCCGAGGCGGTGGCGCGACGCAGCCGCATCCCGCGGATGATCACCCACGCGCCGGGGCACATGTTCATCACCGACCTTCGACTCGACGATGAGCTGCTCCCCGGGCGGACGGTGGGATCGAGCCGGTCCTAGCGGAATCGCGGCTGTCCGATTTGAGCAGGGTGTCCTGTCTCTCTATACTGACGGGCAATCGGGGAGAACGTTCAGACGGAGGTGGCATGGGCGGAGTCGGCCGGTACATCATTCAGCGCGTTCTGCTGACCATTCCCATGGTGTTCATTCTCCTCACGGTGGTCTTCCTCCTGCTCCGGGTCATGCCGGGCAATCCGGTCATGGCGATGCTCGGCGGCCGCAACGTCTCTGCCGCGGTCATCGCAGAGTATGAACACCGGTACGGGTTCGACCAGCCGATCTACGTGCAGTTCGGGCAGTACCTGGCCGGGGTGGCTCGGGGCGACTTCGGGAGATCGTATCGGACGGGCAAGCCGGTGCTTCAGGAGCTGTTCCTGCGGTTTCCGGCGACGATCGAGCTGGGCGTGTGCGGCGTGCTCGTCGCGGCGGTACTCGGGTTCACGACAGGGCTGATTGCAGCAACGCGTGCCGACAGGCCGGCCGACCATGCGGTCCGCGTCTTCCACATCACGTCGTTCGCGATGCCGCTCTTCTGGCTCGGGTTGATGTTCCAGGTGATCTTCGCTGTGAAGCTGGGATGGTTGCCCGTCGCGAGCCGTATCGGGGGTCGGATGGCGTTCACGTTCCGGCAGATCACCGGCTTCTACATGCTCGATGCGGTGCTCCGTTGGGACGGGAAGGCGCTGGCTGACATTGTCAGGCACCTCGTGCTGCCCTCGATCACGCTGGGGATCGCCCTGACCGGTCTGCAGGGGCGAATCACGCGGGCAAGCATGCTCGAAGTCCTCGACATGGACTACATCACCACGGCACGATCCAAGGGCCTTCGAGAGCGCGTCGTCGTGCTTCGGCACGCGCTGCGTAACGCCCTGATCCCGATCGTCACCGTGTTCGGCCTTCAATTCGCCGTCCTCATGGGGGGCGCCGTACTGACGGAGACGGTCTTCTCCTGGCCGGGGATCGCGAGCTACCTCGTGCGATCGATCGAGGCGAGGGACTACTACGCCATCCAGGGCAGCGTGGTGTTCATCGCGCTCTTCATCTCGGTGATCAACCTGATCGTGGACGTCTTCTACTCGATGATCGATCCTCGGGTGAGGTACTGAGATGTCGGAAACAGCCCCTCAATCTACCGTTCAGCGGCACGGCTTGGTGGCGGCGCTCTTCTGGATCGTGCACAAGGCGAGTCAAGGCCGAGTCGCCTTGCGGCGGCAGACGGTCCTCAAGATCGGGATCGCAATCGTCCTCGCGTTTCTCGTCATGACGGTCCTGGCGAACGCCATTCCCACCCTCAACGGCTACCATCCGACCTTGTACCGAGACGCGCCGCGGCTGCAGGGACCGACGGCGCAGCACTGGATGGGAACGGACCAACTGCAGCGCGACGTGTTCAGCCGCATTCTGAGCGGAGGGAAGGCGTCGCTGATCGTCGCGTTCTCCGCCGTCGCACTGAGCATGACGGTCGGCTCCCTGCTCGGTTGGATCTCCGGATTCGCCGGTGGGTGGTTGGATCGCGTGTTGTCACTCACGATGGACGCGATCTACTCCTTCCCTTCGATGATCCTCGCGATCGTCCTGGTCGCGATGTTCGGATCGGGGATCGCTCCGATGATCTGGGCCGTCGGATTCGTCTACATCCCGACCTACTTCCGGGTGACGCGCGCCGAGGTGCTGCAAGTTCGGGAGACGTCGTACATCGAGGCGATTCGAGCGGTCGGTGCGAGCAATACGCGGATCGTCCTCCGCCACGTCGCGCCGAACACGGTCAACGCGATCATGGCGGTCTCCTCCTTCAACCTGGCCGACGCGATCCTCACAGTGGCCGCACTCTCGTTCCTCGGGTTCGGACTGCCGCCCCCGGCGCCCGATTGGGGGTTCGATATCCAGAATGGACAGAAGTACCTGCAATCCGGCGCGTGGTGGTTGATCACCTTCCCCGGGATCATGATCATCGCGCTCTCCCTCGGCTTCGGCCTCATCGGCGAGGGGATCAGCGACCTCGTGAATCCGAAGAGGAAGCGAAAGCACGTTTGACTTCCTCGGCTCGTTGGTGGTAGGTTGTTTGTCGACGTGCCTCTGCACTGGATCTGGGAATGCAGCTCCGATTGCGTTCAAGCAACGGGGCGAACTATCAAGGAGGTATCACCATGCGAAAGGTCTTGCTGGGTCTTCTGGCGCTGGTCCTGGTCTCGGCGGGCAGTCTGTTCGCCGTCGCGGCGGACGAGCCTCTGATCATCGGAACGACGGACCGGGTCACCGAGCTCTCGTTCGCGAACTGCTACGACCACTACACGTGGCATGTGCTGAGAAATGTGACGGACGCACTGACGAAGTTCGATCCGGAGACGGGCGAGTTCGTCGGGGCGATCGCCGAATCGTGGGACGTGTCGGCCGACGGACTGGTCTGGACGTTCTACATCCGCCCCGGGATCACGTTCTGGGACGGTGAGGTTTGCGACGCGGACGCGGTCAAGTACTCACTCGACCGCACGCTCCGCCTGGACGGCCCAGAAGGCGGCGTCGGTCTGATCAAGGTCATCGATCAAATCGAGGTCGTCGATGCGTTGACGGTCAGGATCTACCTGACGCAGGCGGACGCGGTCTTCGACCAGCGAATGTCCGATCAGATCGCGCCGGCGTTGATCTACTCTCCCGCCTCGGTGCCGGACGACGACTTCGCCAACGGCGAGTTCGCCGGAACGGGTCCGTACACTTTGGTCGAGCATCTGCCCGATCAGCACGTGATCTACGAGGCCTACCCAGGCTACTACGGTGAGGCCCCGAAGTCAGCGAACGTGATCGAGCAGATGTACGCCGATGCGGCGACCCTCCGCGCAGCGATCGAAGCCGGCGACGTCGACGTCGTGTTCCGGACGCTCGCACCTCAGGACGTGGCGGACCTGGAAGCGAACCCCAACGTGATCATCCAGGCGTTCCCGCCAAGCCCGGGCGTCCGCTACATGCTGTTCAACGTGACGCAGTCGCCGGTCGACGTCGTGCAGGTCCGGCAAGCGATCTGCTACGCGGTCGATCGTGCCGCCATCGTCAGCCAGGTCTTCAGCGGAACCGTCGAGCCGATTTACACGATGGTCCCCGCGGTCGATCCGCCGTTCTTCGGCGCGCTGCCGACCTTCCCGGAACGCGACCTGGAGGAGGTCAAGCGGCTGCTCGCCCAAGTCGGGTACGACGAGGCGAACCCGCTCGAGCTCAACCTGTGGTACACGCCAAAGCACTACGGCACGTTCGAGGCCGATGTGGCTGCGGTTCTCAAGGGCAGCATCGAAGAGACCGGGGTCATCAACATCACGATCCAGGTCCTCGAGTGGGGCGCGTACACCGAGCGGATGGGCGCCGGCGGGTTCGACATGTTCCTGCTCGGTTGGCACCCGGACTACTTCGAGCCGTCCAACTTCCTGGCACCGTGGACGACCGAGTCGCCGGAGTCGCTGGGGACGTACTTCAACCACCATCCGAACTTTGGCGCGTACAAGAACATCATGGACATCGCGACGACGACCGTGGACAAGGGCGTCCGCGCGAAGCTGTACGAAGCGATCCAGATCCTCAGCACGCAGGACGTGCCGTGGATTCCGCTCTGGTCGATGACCGACGAGATGATCGCCGCGTGGCTGCCTGGCGTCCAAGGCGTCTTCGTTGACATCACGATGGACATCACGGTCGCGAACATCTGGAAGGAGTAGGTGGGAAGCGACAGACACGCTGTATCCAGCGGCGGGGCCCGAGCGGCCCCGCCGTTTCTTTGCGTCTCAGGCTGCACGGGCCCGTTTGACGGAGCTCCCGATTGCGGCTCGCGCGCCGGATCCCTCCCTTTCTCACCCGCGGGCCGGCCTACACGTCGTACGATTCCCACATCCGCCGGACCCGCTCCGCGACGTCGAGCTCGACGTCGAACGGCGGCTCCGCCCCGCTACGGCCACCCGCGGGCCTCGTCCCGGCGATATCGACCTGCTCGAGCGTTCGCACGACGTCCGGGGTGAAGAACCGGCAGAGCTGGGCATACGTGTGTTTGTCCGACAGGGCGTACCATTTGTGGTAGTAGCGCAGCGGCCACGTGACGTAGAGGAAGCGCTTCGCCCGCGTCAGCGCGACGTACGCGAGCCGTCGTTCCTCCTCGATCTCCTCCTCGGATCCGGTAGACAGGTCCGATGGCAGGAACCCGTCGGCGGCGTGGATCAGATAGACCACGTCCCATTCACACCCTTTGGCGGAGTGAATCGTGGAAAGCACGAGCCAGTCCTCGTCTTTGGACGGCGCGCCGGCGAGGTCGGCGGTCGACGTCGGCGGATCGAGCTGGAGATCGACGAGGAACTGGCGCCGGGACTCATAGCCGGAGGCGATCTGCTCGAGGCTGATCAGGTCGCGCGCGCGGACGTACGGGTTGTCATAGATCTTGGGGAGGAACGGATCGTAGAAGGAACGGACCCGCTCGATCTGCGCTGCCGGCGCCCCCGTGCCCATCGGGACGAGCTGCTCGAGCAACTCGGACAGCGAAGAGAACGCCTCGCGCGCCGCCGGCGGAACGGCGAACGATACGATCGAGCGCGGATCGTTTCGGTGCTCCGCCACGTGATCGATGACCCGGGACGCGGTCGTCGGGCCGATCCCGTCCATCAGTTGCAGCACCCGGAACCAGGCGAGCTCATCGCGGGGGTTCTCGAGCAGTCGGAGGAACGCGACCAGGTCCTTGACGTGCGCCGCTTCGAGGAAGCGGAGCCCTCCGTACTTGTGGTACGGGATGTTCCGGCGGGTCAGCTCGACCTCGAGCGAGTCGGAGAGATGGGCCGCGCGAAACAGCACGGCCTGGCGGCGGAGCGGGATCCCCTGCTCGTAGTGGGCCAAGACGCGGTCGATCACGACGTCGTCTTGCTGCGTCTCGTCCGCGCAGGTCATCAGTTGAGGGAGATCTCCGGACGTCTTCTCCGACCAGAGGTCCTTGGTGTAGCGCTCGCGCGCCTGGGCGATCACGCGATTCGCCGTCTCCAGGATCGGGACGGTCGACCGGTAGTTCTGCTCCAGAGTCACGATCGTCGTTCCCGGGAACTGCGCGGGGAAGTCGAGGATGTTGCGGACCGTGGCGCCCCGGAACCGGTAGATGCTCTGCGCGTCGTCGCCAACGACCACGATGTTGTCGTTTCCCGTTCGCATTCCGCGCAGGATCTTCGCCTGCAGGAGGTTCGTGTCCTGGTACTCGTCGACGAGGAGGACGTCGAACTGCTTCGAGAGCTCCCGCGCTGCGCCCGCGTCCCCCAGCAGCATGCCCCAGTAGAGGAGAAGGTCGTCGAAGTCGAGGACGTTGCGCTTCTGCTTCCGCGACACGTATCGTTTGAACAGCTCGCGGAGCTCGTCGGTCCACTCGTCGCACCACGGGTACTCGCGTTCGAGCACGCGCTCGAGGGTCTCACCGGTGTTCACACAACGGGAGTAGATCGCCAGACAGGTCGCCTTCCGCGGGAACCGCCTCTCCTGCTTGTGCAGGCCGAGGTCGTGGCGGATCAGGTTCATCAGGTCCTCGGCATCCCCCCGGTCCAGAACGGTGAAATCCCTCCGGAGACCGGCCGCTCTGGCCTGGGTTCGAAGGAGGCGGTTCGCCGCCGAGTGAAACGTCCCGCCCCAGACGCGCCCGGTGCTCGACGTTCCCCGGGCGACGATCCCCGCGGCTCGTCGCAGCATCTCCTGCGCTGCCCTGCGGGTGAACGTGAGCAAGAGGATCCGCCCCGGATCGACCCCCTGCGAGATGAGGTACGCGACCCGATAGGCCAACGTCTTCGTCTTGCCGGTGCCCGCGCCCGCGACGACCAGCAGCGGCCCCTCGCCGTGCGTCACCGCCTCGCGCTGCCGCGGATTCAATTCATCGAGCCACGGATACGCCCCGTCCCCCGGAGTCATGTCCCCACGATAATCGATCGGCGACGGGGCGGCCATCCCGTCTGCTGGCCGGGCGGCGGGGACCGGCGTCCCCGTGGTATGATCCAGCATGAAGCGCACGGTCCGGGTCGGGACATCCGGCTACACGTTCGATGACTGGAAGGGGCTCGTCTATCCGAAGACCCTCCAGGGGAGTGCCCTTTCCCACTACGCGCGGATGTTCGACTGCGTCGAGATCAACACGACCTTCTACCGCGTCCCTCCGCCGTCCCTGTTCGAGGGAATGCTTCGACATGTCCCCAAGGACTTCGTCTTCCTGGTCAAGGTTCCCCGGGAGATGACGCACGAGCGCAGCCGGTTCGACCGGGTGGTCCTCCCGTTCGCCGAGGCGGTGGCCCCACTCGCCCGCGCCGGACAGCTCGGCGGTCTGCTGGTGCAGTTCCCGTTCGCGTTCAAGCCGGAGGAGGGCTCCTGGGCTCATCTGGGGCGAATCGCCGACGTGCTCGCCGGACATGGGGTTCCGGTGAGCATCGAGTTCCGCCACGAGAGCTGGCTCGACGAGTCCGTCTACCGGTTCCTCGAGGAGCGCGGCCTCGGGTTCGTCAACGTCGATCTACCTGAGCTGGACGGACTGCCCGGCCGGACGAACGTCGTCACCTCGGACGTTGCGTACTACCGGCTTCACGGCCGCAACGGATCGAACTGGTGGCGCGACACCGGCAACCCGCACGATCGATACGACTACTCGTACACCGGCGAGCAGCTCGACGAGTGGGTCGACAAGGCCCGGGTCGCGACCGAGGAGGCGAGGCTCGCGTACATCCTGACCAACAACTGCCGCCTTGGGCAGAGCGTGATCAGCGCGCTGATGCTGGCGAAGAAGCTCGATCTGCCGAAGCCGAGTCCGCCGCCCGGCTGGCCCGAAGAGCTGTTCGAGCCGACGCGTGACGAGCTGATCGACCGGCTCGTCGAGCGGCTCGCCGCTCGCAGAGCGATGCCGAACGAAGAGAGCTGAACGGAAAGGGGCGCCGTGCGGGACATGAGCGTGGTCGATTACGATCCCCGGTGGCCGGAGGTGTACGCGTCGGAGCTATCGACGCTGCACACCGCCCTCGACGACCTGATGGTCCGAGGCCATCACATCGGCAGCACGGCCGTCCGCGGTCTGGCCGCGAAGCCGGTGATCGACATCCTGCTGGAAGTTCGGGATCTCGGTCGACTGGACGCGATGAGCGATGCGATGCAGGCGATCGGCTACCGGCCCCGCGGCGAGCTGGGGATCCCCGGGCGGCGCTACTTCTCGAAGGGTGGCGACGCCCGGACCCATCACGTTCACGCGTTCGTCCGCGGCGACCCGCGCGTCGGCGAGCACCTCGCGTTCCGCGACTACCTGCGCGCCCATACGCGCATCGCATCCGCCTACGCCCGAGTCAAGCGAGAAGCGGCGGCCAGATACCGGCATGACCCCGACGGCTACGTCAAATGCAAGCAGGAATTCGTCGCGAGGACGGTTCGCGAGGCGATCGCCTGGGCCGCGCGTGAGGGCTGATCGGTCCTGCCGCTACCGCACGGCGAACAACAGCCCGAGGACGAATCCGACAGCCAGCGCGACAACCGCCGTCCAGATAGGCCATCGGGGATCGCTCGGACCGCCGGCGCCGTCGGTGGCTTCGAGGATCTGGAAGACGAAGTCATATCCGACGGGGTCGCGCTCCGCTGCTTCGGTCACTACCAGGTGGAACGTCAGCTCCTGGGCGCGGGTGAATGCGATGGCTGCGGTCGACCATCCGCTCTCCGAGTACGACATGTTGGACAGCGGGATCGCCACGATCTCCGCCGTCTGCCGGATCGCCACCTGGGTCGAGAGCCTCTGGAACGACGAGGGGATGTCGGCGGTGATCACGTCGCTGCGCTGGCCGGACGGCAGGACGTAGTACGACGACTTCCAGTCGATCGAGATCGAGGTCCCCGACGTGTTGGTGATCGAGAATCGGAGGCCCTCGAGTCCGTCCTCCCCCAGCGTCGGTGAGAAGAAGACGATGAATGCGTCCGTCGAGTATTGAAGCGTATCGCTCGGAGCGGGGGCGACCAGTCTCAGCTCCTGTCCGGCGCCGCCGACGGTCCATCCGATGAACCCGCAAAGAGCCGCTGCGATGATCGCGGTTCCCATGGACTTGCGCATCCTACCTTCCACCTCCCGAGAACCCAGTGTATCGACGGGAGGCTCGCCTGACCATACGGAAACCGCCATTGGGGCGTTTCGGCCGGGGCCTCCCGACGGCCGAAAGGGGCCGACCGGTACACGTCCTTCTCTCTCATAGGGCACGATTGTCCTCCGCGCGCGACGCCGGGATCGCGTGCAATGCGTCGCCGCGTTGCGTAACATGGATTCGGTCTCGGAGACGAGCCGGGGTGAGTGAAGGAAGCAATGAGCAATCCTGTTAACGCAGTGCACGACCGTTTAACCCGCTGGTCCGACGCGCGAGCCATCCGTTTTCTATGCTGGATCACTCGGCCGATTGGTCGCCTCTGGCAGATGGCGGAGGCGCACGGACTCAATCCATGGTTCTTCATCGCCATGTCGGTTGTCGGGTACATCTTGCAGTCGATGATCTACATGCCGCCGTTCCAGTCCGAGGCATGGCGGCTCACGTTCCTCGTCCTTCTTCGCATCGTCGCGCTAGTGATCCCGACATACATCCTCCTCAAGGGGAAGGGCCTTGCGCGCGCGTTCAGCGGCTCGGTCGCCACGATGTTCGTCCTCAACACCACCTGGCACGTCTGCTACTACGTATACCTCTAGCACGGCCTCGCATCGTCCGCTGCCAGGACATCGGTTCGCTGTGATGGATGACCGTGGAAGCTCGGGATACCCTGATCGCCACTGTGGAAACGAATCCCGACTCGTCGCCCCGGCTGCTTCCTGAATCCTCGTACGCCGGGCGGCGCCGCGCCATCCCGCTGGCAGGCTCCTCGTTCTTCGTCGCGACGTCGGTCGGCGGTCTTGGGCTCGTCATCCAGCTGTACATGAAGTCGCTCGGCGCGTCAACCTTCCTGATCGGACTGGTTGCGACGTTCGAATCGGTCGGCCTCCTCGCCGGGGCGTGGCTCTGGGGATCGGTCTCCGACTATGTGAAACGGCGGCGGTTGCTCGCGCTCTTGGCCCTCGGCCTCGCGGCGCTGATCGGGGTTCTGACGCTGCTCCCACCGACGGGAGTCGTCCTGGGCACGTCGCTGTTTCGTTTCCTGTTCTTCGCGGGGTTCGGCGCCGTGTCGATTGCGATCGTCTCCGCGGTGAGCCTCCCCGGGCGGCGCGGGAAGAACCTGTCGTACATCTCGTCCGCGCGGTCGCTGGGCTTCGCGATCGGGAACGTGTCCCTCGGCGTGATCCTCGAGCTGCTCGGCTTCCGGCATGCGTTCGCGCTTTGTACGGTCCTGCCGATCGTCGCCCTCGGCCTGCTCGGGCTCCTCCCGCCGGAGAATCCGGTACGACCGAGGGAGAAGGTGGGCGCGTGGAGGGCGGTCTTCTCGGCCGGCGTGGCTGACTTGTTCGTCGCGACGATGCTACGGCAGATGGCGATCTACGGGACGTTCTCGCTCCTATACGTGTACATGGACACGATCGGGATCTCGCCGGCGGTGATGGGGGCCGTCAGCGCGACCAACACGGCGACCCAGGTGGGCGCGCTTCTCGCATTCGGATGGTTGGCCGATCGGGTCGGGCGGCGCCCGATCTTCATGCTCGGTTTCGCGCTCTCGGCGGCCACCCCGCTCGTCCTGATCTTCGCGGCGAACGTCTACGGGATGGTTCTCGGGTACATGACGCTCGGTGTCTCGTTCAGCTCGATGTACGTCGGCGCGACCGCCCACATCGGGGATCGCGTGCCCCATGAACGTCACGGCCAGATGATCGGCCTGTACGAGTCCTCGCGCGGGTTGGGCGGCCTGTTCGGACCGCTCATCGCCGGGGCGACGGTGCCGTGGATCGGCTTCAAGGGGATGTTCCTCGTGATGGCCGGGATCGCCACGCTCGGTTTGCTGGTGATGATGGCTGGCAGGTTTGTGCACCGGGAGGTGCGCTCTGTTCATGTGAAGCCTACCGGAAGCGCTTGATCATCGAGCCTTAGGAGTATGGCGATTCCGGGCGCAGCGTCGCCCAAATTTCGTCGAGCGTCCCGCGATGGGCGGAGCCCGGTTTGGAAAAGGCCTCGATCTTGTCGCAGGGGTACTCGTCACACTCGGCGCAGGTCTGGATGTCCCTGTGAATCGCGCAGAGGCGGATCGCGCACTCGTGGCAGTAGCCGATCTGGCGACCGCTCGTCGCATGGCAGCCGTCGCACATCGAATCGGCAGCGGTCATCTCCATGTCAAACTGCACCGACGCCTCCTCAGCCATCTTTGCCAACGCCTCCATGTCCCCGGCCTGCGTCGCCTTGTACGCGTCGCAGTCGGTGCAGACCAGCCCGCAGTAGGCGATCATTCGATCCTTCATAGAAATACACCTTTCCGTTGAGCTTCGCTTCCAGAGTAGGCCGAGCCGGCCTCTTCGACAAGCGGCACATGGAACACGGGGGCCGGCTGTCGCCTGAGATAGCGCCCCGCGTCGGGTACGATCTTGACGCACGAGCCATTCAGCTGAGGAGGCACGTCATGAGCATTCACATCGGCGCGAAGCCGGGGGAGATCGCCCCCACGATCCTGCTGCCCGGCGACCCGCGCCGTGCGCGCTACATCGCGGAGACCTTGCTGGAGGACGCCGAGTGCTTCAATGAGGTTCGCGGGGCGCTTGGCTACACCGGGCGCTATGCCGGGAAGCGCGTCTCCGTGATGGGAACGGGGATGGGCGTTCCGTCGATCTCGATCTACGTTCACGAGCTGATCAACGAGTACGGTGTAGAGACGCTGATGCGGGTCGGGACCTGCGGCGCCCTGCAGCCGGACCCCGTGATGGGCGATGTGGTCCTCGCGATGGCCGCCTCGACGGACTCGCGGGTCAATCAGCTTCGGTTCGGCGGCAGGGACTACGCCCCGACCGCGAGCTTCCCCCTCCTCCTGCGGGCGCATCGGGCGGCCGTCGAGCGGGGGCTGCGGGTCCATGTCGGAGGGATCGTGACGTCCGACACGTTCTACGACGACGATCCGGACGCTTGGAAGCTGTGGGCGGCCTACGGCGTGCTGGCTGTCGAGATGGAAACTGCCGCCCTCTACACATTGGCTGCGAAGTTCGGCGTCGATGCGCTATCGATCCTGACGGTGAGCGATCAGATTGCCAGCGGCGAACGGGCGACCGTCGAGCAGCGGGAGCGCGGGTTCACCGCGATGGCCGAGCTGGCGCTCGCCGTCGCGGCGTAGGCCGTTGCTCGCCGACCCTCCGACCCCGGATCGGGGGCCGATCCCCTGACGGTTGTGGCGTGCCCCGAAGCCGTGCTACGCTGCAGCACAACGGGGAGGACGGGATGACCGAGGCGAAGGAGGGCCGGGGCCACGCCGATTGGATGGCACTGTATCCTGTGTGGGGTGTCGCGCTGGCGCTGCAGATCGCGCTTCTCTTCCTTCTCCCGACGGGGCGCGTCGGTTGGCTGGTGGCGTGCGGCTGGGCGGCCTTCGCGGTCTCCGCCGTGCTCGGCTGGTTTCCGATCTTCCTGTTTCACCGTCACGGTGGGGTGACCAAGCGAAGGAGCTACGTTCATACCACTCAGCTGGTGACAACCGGGCTGTACGCGATCGTCCGCCACCCGCAGTTTCTCGCCGGCCACTGCCTCGCCCTGGCCGTGATGTGCATTACACAGCATTGGGGCACGCTGGTGGCGGGCGGGATCGCCATCGCGGCCAACCGCCTATCGATGATCAAGGCCGATCGCGATCTGGTCGCGAAGTTCGGTGAGCCGTACCGGGAGTACATGGCTCACGTCCCACGGGCCAGCTTGCTTGTCGGGACTTGGCGCTGGGTGCGTCGACTCCGGCATCGCCGACAGCTCCGATGACACGGGATCGGGACGGCTCCGGCCGTCCCGTCTGTCTTGCGTCCCTCCGACTCGAACCGGGACCGTGGGTGCACTACACTGCACTGTCAGGAGGTCGGTGACGTGAAGGTCGGCATCATCATCTGCGATCGGTACCGCTCGTGCGGCGGCGGCAAGTGCCTCCGCGCGATGCGTGAACGGGCGGGCGGATTCTCGCACTACCCGCCGGACGAGCCGCTGGAGATCGTGGGGTACTCATCCTGCGGCGGCTGTCCTGGAGGGAACGTCGAGTACGTTCCGGAGGAGATGATCAAGAACGGCGCCGAGGCGATCCACCTGGCGACGGGCCTGGTCGTCGGCTACCCGCCGTGTCCGCGGCAAGCGTACTTCAAGGAGTACATCGAGTCACGGTTCGGGGTGCCGGTGGTCATCGGGACCCATCCGATCCCGCAGAAGTACTACACCGTCCACCGGCAGCTCCCGTCGTGGCAAGGGATGAAGACCCGCGAAGATCTGCTCGTGACCGAGGAGATCCGCCTGGCGTACGACTGATCACCGGGTCCAGCGGGCCATCCACGCGTCGCGTGCTAGCCGGGCTTGACGAACGTCGCGTCGAACACCGACCCGAGGATGAACACCCTCTTCTCGCTCGATCGGGCCTCAGTTAG
>Ga0180433_10005881_pt1 | contig 16364 bp, 10 predicted proteins | sample SS_ome_8_FD_132980 | JGI IMG/M metagenome (GOLD analysis project Ga0180433, IMG submission 132980) | Hypersaline lake sediment archaeal communities from the Salton Sea, California, USA - SS_1_D_1 metaG | ecosystem: Environmental > Aquatic > Non-marine Saline and Alkaline > Hypersaline >... | reverse complement strand
TTTTGTTTTCATATCTTTTTCTATCCTTACCATGCTTTCATGGATATATTTGATATGTGTTTCTAAGCTTTGTTCACTCATTTTATTTAATGATTATTTATTAAAATAATTGAAAGAAATCTGTAGTGCTTACTTCCTCTCCCCCCTCAAATGGATATTGTCGTCAATCTCAATCATTATAAAGTTTTGCAATATCTCATCAAGCAGTAGCGTCTATAGATACTCCTCAATCAGATAAGGTTCTATCATAGAAAGCTATCTCGTCTACTTTTATTTTAGCATACGCACTATCAAAACTATTATATCATAGATATAGTGTATTATTTGCTTCAAATATTCATGGGAAATCAGTATTGTCTGTTTCTCTATATATTCAGTTTACATATACCTTTATATCGCTTCAATCTACTGTTATTACTATGTGTTGTCGTGCGTCCTCTGAATAGTCTGTTATATCTTGTGCTGCATTTGTATAAGAAGGACTAGACAATGTTATCTGTAGCTTTGTTTCATATATCCTTAGAGTAGTAAAATTGCCAGCATCTGCTATATCTGAAAATATACAAGTATTACCATTATAACTACCAGTAGAATCTATATATACTCGCATAGATAAACTTTTCACATTAGTCTTAGTAGACCAGTTAGTTAATGCTATATTGTCGTTGCTTCCATCTAAACTATAGCACCCTTCTATTTTACCACTTGAATCATAAGTAGCTCATGTTATAGTACCGTTTATCTCGTTACCACTACTATCAGGGAAACTTCAGTTTGTATCAGCCTTCCAATATGCTAATATCCCTTCTAATAAATCTTGGTCGTTAGGGTCTATGAAATCACTTCAGTCATATGTTAACCCGTTTCCTGAGTTATAATCTTCTGCTATTTCGTCTGTTGTTAGTGCTCTATCTCGCACTCCAAATTCATCTATTGTTGCTGTAGCATGAGCTGAGCCAGTTCCGTTATTTCAAAGAAACAACTCTCCGTCTCCAATATCTCAACTATATGCTACACTTCAAACCTCTACTGTATCTATATATACCTTTAGATTGGTTTTATCATTTACTATAACTAAATGATGCCAGTCTGTGTCTTGTGTCCAACTATCTGCTATCCTAGAACTACCATCACAGTATAAATTAAATGTACTACCATCAGGATTAAATCTCATTCAATAAACATAAGCACTACTAGAACCAACAAGATACTGTGCTATATTTGTTGCTCATAACTTAAACCACATACGAGTAGTCATTATAGCCGTATCACTTAGCTCTGTATCAAGGTCAAAATTAGTATCTATATAATCTGTGTTTGCTGTAACAAAATCGTATCATCCATTTATTTTTCAAGTTGCATTGAAATCTGCTCAATTGTTTGTTCAAGTATAAGAACCAGCACTATCTGTTATCGTTCAATCTATATCCATTTTGTAATATAGCTTTAGGTCTTCCACTAATGTGCTAGAAGCATAACCATATACCTCAAACATTGCATCATATGTAGTTAATCAAGCATTACTCCATGTGCTTCCTGAGTCAGAACTAACCCAAAAAAGTCAGTCAGCATATCAAGAACTCGTGTCTACTCTCCATCTATTTTTTCCTGAAGCATAAGCAACATCTTTAGTATTTACTACTATAGCGTATTCTGTTCAGCCAGCTAATAGTGCTGGGGTCTCTCATGTCATATCTATCTCATACCATTCTCATGCACTATCTGTTGTAAATGTATCTGCATCAATAGTTCATGTAGCTAATGCTGCTCATGTAGGCTTACTAGAACCATCAACAGCATGCACTGTAACAGTCATAGTTCATGGGTTAGAATATTGGTACATTAGTAACTTAATAGCTCATAGTTGATAGCTTGATGTCGTCTTAAATGTCTGTGCCATCCAATTAACTCCTCAACCGTCTCTATTTGTGTCATCTCATGTATTCCAGTAGTCTCTTAATACTCATGCCATTATGTTATATTTAATTAATTAAAATTTTATGTCTCGTTAGCTACCGCAACACATCATCGTTTACTTGTTACTGTATTATATATGAATCCTACTGTTAATAACTTAGACACTACTGTTGTCGTAGGTAATGCTACTCATGCGTCTTCAAAATCACTACCTCGAGTTATAGCTCTTGCTGTACCATCATCTTTTATTCTGAATATTAGTTTTTGGAAGTTAGTAGGTGTTCATGTAACATTCACGTCTGTTATGGCTGCTGCTTGTGCTGTTATTGTTACTGCATCATAATCATCTGAATCTACATCAGGTGTAGCATCAGAAGCAAATGTTGCAACTCTAGCGGTCAATCTCTTGTTTGTAAGTGTTTGTGTAGCTGTTAATCATACTAATTGCTCTTCTATAGCTGCTGGGTCGTATGTAGCAGTAGTCATGTCTCATGTCCCACTACTTCCTCATACACCTTTGATATATCTAAGGTCAAGATAAGAATTTCAATCTTCTAATGCTTGCACTTCCCCATCTCTTTTAACGATTATAGCATATAGAAATACTATTTCTGGGTTAAATAATCAATTAGTATTCAATGATTGTAGTTCTGTAGATATAGCTTCTCTAGCTGCGTTAGCTGTAGAATAAGCGTTTTGTCAGATAATCTTTTTAACTTGTTGTCAGCTAATATCTGGTGTAGCAACAAAAAAAGTGATAAAGTAATCTGTGCTTACTCATCCTTCTGTTAGTTGCCATGTAGCACCTGTCCATTCATTCCAAGAATAATAAGTATCTCATCCTTCTTTATATCATGCTTCGTTATCTGCTGTTGTACTTGTCCATTCTCCTGTAGCTCATAATCTATATAGGAACGGGTGTGTAGTATCTAAGGCGATAGTATGTCTAATATCCTCATCCCAAAAGAATCCTGCTGTAGTATTAGTGTATGTAGTGTTTCCAACAGTTATTCCTGTTGGGTCTATCCCACTCTCATATCTTGCACCTATTGTAGCATGGTTATAGTAGTGTGTGCTAGATGACATAATTATTCCATGTCTTTCGTTTCAACACATCCCTGTAGATGTTGTTGCGTTCCAATATACTAATGCCACTATAGCGTGTTCATAGAATGTATCTAATGTAACACCCCCCGAAGCAACATATTGCATCACTCAATTATTATCAAAATATATGTAATATGCTCCTGTTGTATCAGGTATTGTTGCTGTTTGTGTTGTTGTTTTCTCGAATTTTTTATTATTAGCCCAGAAATAGAAACTGGATTCACCAGCTTTTACTGCAAGACTTACTGTTCTAGTCCCATTATCTCGTGATAATGTTCAGTTACTATCTACCTCAGTCAAATCAAATCAATTTAATGGCGGTATAGTATTTATGCGTGGATTTAACATTATTGTTGTTTTAAAAATTAAATTATTATATTTTTCTCTCTTTAATTATAACTGTGTTTGTCGCTCAACTTGCCACTAATTTCACTCTATAATATTTGTAGTTCATATCATTAAACGAGATAGCGAAAGTCAATGTCCCATTAGTTATTGTCCAACTATTAGTGTTTACATCGTTTTTGTCATCATATCCATATACTTGAATCCAATCTGCTGAAGCTGTATCTTCATCATTTGTAGCTTCTACAGTTAGTGTCAATGTTCAATCTGCATCTATAAATTTACCACTTAAAGACATATCTTCAAAACCGTCCATTGTAGCTCATGTAGCAGATGGATAATAATGTGTAGTAGCTGCAACATCTGTAGTATCAGCCAAATCTACTAATGTAGGTAACGATTTAGCTACCAATAATTTACCGTTTGAATCATATTGAGCAATAGTTCTATCTCAATCTGCGTAAGTAGGCAAAGATGTGTTATGCTGTCATCCTGTCGGTAGTGGATAATCTGTAGCTGGCGATGCCGCGTTATCTGCTACTAAATCTACTCAATATAGACTCTCTAGGTCTTGACTAGCAGTAACATCACCACCATCTGAGTTAGCTATATTAGTATAAATAATGAATGTATCAGTAGATGCAAAGTTTGCTGAATCCACTGTAAGCACATTTCATGTCATAGACATCTCTCTGCTTAATCTATTATATACTTGTACAACATCTCATCATGCGTTTATTTGTCGCACATTAGATATATCGTCAGCAGTAAAGGCTGTTATTCAACTAGGCAAACTAGAAAAAGTTAGAGTATTTGCGCTTGTGTAAGCTACAACAAAGTCTCCGTTTCATCCTGTAGGTTTACCTATCAATACGCTACTGTTTCATCAGTGCATATTCTGTATAGCGTTTGCCATTCAATCTAACGGCAATACTCCTTTTGGTAATTCCATAATAATTATTTTATAAGTTAAAATATGTATATATTATACTTAGCAATACATATAAACCAACTACAACAAACCATTATGTCCTATTTGTAGACATTCTTAGCTTTAGTCAGTTCATTAATCACTTCTTGTATATATACATAGATTTTGTATCTCCTCTGTCTTGTAGGTTTAGCCTTTCATGTCCTCCACCTATAAATCTCTTTAGAAGATACTCATAGTCTCTTCGCAAGCTGTTTATCATCCTGCGTGATTAGTTCCATCAATTTAGCTATATTTTCCATGCTTTTATTATACTTATTTCATAAAATAATGGAATAAGATGGGAAATAGATGCTTTATCATAGTTGTAGTCTATATTATGTCACTATTTGCTCATTTTCCCTTGACTTTGCTATTTATTTTTTTATGCTATAGTTGTTCTAATGAGTAATACCTTTTAAATGCTTACAAGTCCAAATGTTTAACCTACTATTTATGGCGTGGTTTGTTGGCGCATGAACTATATGTATATTCAACTATAATCTATTTATGATGTATATATTTGTATCAGCAGTCATCACTATCCACTGTTACCTAGTGGAAAGAAGAAAAAACAACAATAAACACACATAAAGTCTATATTATTTCACTATTTGATTACTTTCCCTTGACTTTGATGTTTATTTCACTATATTATAGTTGTTCAAGAGGACATATTTAATTATTTACCACTATCCTAATGGAAATACAAACAAAAGAACCAACTTTTAATTACACACAGAATGCTACAGAATGAGCTAAGTATCAAGATGTTAGAAATCTAAGACTTACTGACATCGCAAAGCTTATTCGTAAAGACCTTAAAGTCTTCCCAAAATGATACAAGTTCTCAGTAAAAACTTCATTGTATTCAGGATGAGGGTCTATTGATGTATCTATCATAGAAAGTCCATTCACTTGCTACTCTAAAGCCTATAAAGAATATCAAGAAACTAAGAATTACAATAAATATAGAGAATACTGTGAAGACTATAGAAGACCTAGAATAATATATCATGATAATTGAAATTCTACAGAAATAGATAAACCTGAATCACCTGAATATACTATGGCATGAGAAAACCTAATCAAATGAATAGAAAAGATAGTAAGACAATATAACTTTTCAGACTGTGATTGAATGATTGACTATTTCCATGTTAATTTCTATTCTAATGTGTCCTTTCACTGGGAGAAATTCAAAGATTCAGATAATCTACATCCATGTGATACTATTTAATATTTAATTGCCTATAAAATGAAGAGACTACACAAACAACAAATAAATATAATTAAATTTTGGTGTAAAATACACAAACTAAGTTTCAAGCTTACAAGACGCAAAATAGAAGAGTGAAAGATAACAATTACAAATCTAATAAGGAACAATATTTACAATATATAAAATAATAATGGAAAAATACATAGAATTAGTGAAGGAACACATCAAAGGAACTCGTAAGGGTTCTGATGAGCCTAACTATCAGCACTCCATAAGGGTCTATGAATCTCTAAGAGACAGTTGAAGTTCTGAGTGAATACAACTAGCCTGACTACTCCATGACATCCTTGAGGATTCCAAACTAACAAAAGAAAACCTGTTAGATATGTGAATACATGAAAGCATCGTGGATTTGATTATAGCGTGCTCACATGATGACGATATAGGCGATAGTTTCGAGAGATGGAAAAGCATGATGGATAAGATAGAGGAATCTGATAACAAGCCTGCATTGATAATCAAAATTGCAGACCTTACAGATAACATGACATCCTGCCATCTATTAAAACCTACTAGATACAATAACTTCATGGAAAAGAAATCTCCATATCTTATGGAAATTATGGAAAGGATGCTAGATATGGATACATTCACTAACACTGCTGTATATCATAACCTCTTCAACACTTACAGAGACCAGCTTGTGAGAATAAAGAAAAAAGAGAAGGCCTTGCTAAAAGGCAAATAATATATATAATATATATGGACTATTTAATACTAACCAATACAAAAATGAAAAACAGATTATGAGAGCTTTTATCTTTATTGCCCTCAACAGAAAACCAATTAGCTGATGCTATATGAATCACATGGGAAGAGGTATGTCTAATCAAGACATGAAAATACGACCCATCATGGACATCAGTACAAAAGACAGTACACTATCTTGATAAATTATGATTAGATATTATAGATTATATGAAGACAAAAGAGTACGCTTTATCTCGATACGAGAACAGCGACTACCCTGCCTTAACTAAATGTAATTTTTACACTAAATAGTAGCAACTCATCATACACCGAACAGAATCATTAGCGAGAACAGTTTAGATATTTCTTGTTTAGTCATCTTGGTTCCGTTCCTACTATAACCTTCCGCTATCTTCTTGGCTTGTGCCTTAGATAGTTTTTTGTTTTGTGAAACTTCTTTCAGTATGTCATCGCTATTTATTTTATATGGTTTTCATTTACCTTGTCATGGATTAACATATACATCGAATGGTATTCACTCCTTCTGTAATGCTTTCATATTATCTATCACTCATACATGAGCATCAGAAAAAGGTTTATATGGAAGTTTCCTTCCTACTAATCCTTCAGACTTCTTTCATAAGAATCTATCTAACGCGTTCTTCCACGCTGATTCTTGTGGAGAATATACGAACGCTATTTCAGGTTTAAATCATTCCTTCACTAGGGCTTTATATTCTCATATATTTTTAGCTTTAGAGAACGTTTTATCCTCTATCCATTTATATCATTTAGGTTTTATCACACTATCAAGCGTGAATCATTTACCGCTACCACCTCATCATCATAATATCAGAACCTTAGACCCTTTAGGTGAAGTTTTTATTAGCTCCTCTCTCAAAGCCTTTGTAACAAGACTAGCTCATTCATGAGTAACTCATGCCTCTAGTCATTTGCTTTCTCACACAAACGGTCTAACATCATCTGTATTTAGTATCAGTATTCAGTTCTCTGTGTAATTCTTTTTCCCGCCTTTATATTTAGTTTTGAGCTTATCAGTATTAGTTTTAACATATTTAATAACATCTTCTCTAGTAGATTTACTAGATAATGTTTTATCTGCCTTGCTAAAAGATGTCTTAGTCTTCTTAGGTTTTAGTCCTTCTTTCTTTTTCACAGGAAGTTTACCTCCACCCCTTCGGTCTTTGTAGGTTCAAAGTCATTCTCATCAGTCGACACCGAGATGTCTAACTCTGAAAGTTTCTCATTTAGGGTTTCAAAGAACTCCGAACCTGTTATCTTTTTGGAGCTTTTTAATCAATCATTCGATTGAGTCTTGGAATTTACCATAGTTAGTTTCGAAAGCGGATAAATTATATATCTTTATTCATTCTCCATTTGGCAATATTGTTGCTCATGGAATATCTAAATTGTTGAATATTGTATCTAAATCTTTTGCTTTTTCAAGGTCAATTTTTTTCTTGGTTTTTATGATAATTCAGGGTTCATTTGACAATCATGACTTTTTATCAATTATTCATATTTTACTTCATATAGGGGCTTTTTCTGCTGTAAACATACTTTTTTGCTTAAACTTATTTTCACTAATATCAATCAACTTACTAATTGTGGCATCGTCAGCTTTTTTAACTTTAAGAGCTATTGTTGGCTCACTTTCTCCAAAATATCTTCATACTGTTCATTCCATAGACACTATATCATCTCATAGCTCTTGTTTTAATATATCCTTGCCTAATTCTATACTTTGTTTATATAGCTTTTCAGCGTCTTTAAATTTCCCTTGCTTTTCTAATAATGCGGCCGCGTCCACTAGCTTATCTATTTCTTGGTTCTCAAATCATTTCACACTAGTAATCCCTACATCAACTCATTCCTTTCATTTCAATCACTGAGGCTTTGTCTTTAGTTTAGTCTTCATACCCTCTAAGACATTCTTAACCTTAATAGCCTCTTTAGGATGCAAATTAAGCTTCTCTGCTATCTCTACATATCATCAACCATTATCTATTATTTCTTTCACGTCTAACATTTTCTTTGGTGGTAAGTTTAGTTCAGTAGCTATTTCAGAAATTACGCTATTGTTTGCGTTGCCTTTCAATCATTCGACCTTAGGTTTAGGTTGTCATGTAGTAGTCTTTACTGGTTTTAGTCCTTCATCAGGAAACATTCAAGACAAATCTTCTATCTTTATGGTTCAGTCTTCAGTCTTTTTTATTATTCTTTCTAGCTTCTTTAGGTTTTTAGATAGTGCCGCCTCTATGTCTATAGCATTCATCACTTTGTTTCCTACATTGCTAGGCAACACAGATGTAAACGCTCATCTAATAAATCATCATGTACTCCAATCTATAACTTTTCCAGTTATTCTACCCACCTTTTCTAAGAAAGTTCTCTTTTTAATTTTTTGATTTAACTTATTAGTTTGCTCTACTATTTTATCTATTCTAGCTTTAGCTTTAGCTATATTGGCATATTTTTGGTCTAACGCTTTAGCTTCTTTTGTAGGTAACTTATCTCTCATAGCTTCTTTGATTCATTTCCTCACGTTCTCAAACGCTTGTGCGTTCACAGATGTTAATGGGTCTCACATCTTATTAAACGCCTTCCTTCCAAACGCAGAGCTATATTCTCTAGCTATAGCGTTTATCTCTGTAAGATTTAATCATTCATCAGCGTATTTAGTTATCATATTAGATATTCTAGCCTCACCTACTGGGTCGTTTATTTTATTGTACATCTCTTTAAGATGTTTCAATCCTTCTCATACAAATTCTTGTGATACAGTAGAGTCTCATACCTTAACCGTTTTAATTAAGTCATCGGCTTTATATAAACTAGCATCTGCATCAGTTATAACATCTACCGCTTTCATTAATGCTCTTTCAGAAGTTCACATTTTACTAGATAGCTCTTTATATGTTTTTATTCATTTTGTATCTATGTCAGCCAGAGCATTTAATGTAGGCAGTATGTCCTTAGTCTCTCATTGCACTATCCTACCAGCTATGTCTTGTGCATCATCTATTTTAGTTTTAGCTCATTGTTTTACATCATCAGGCAATACATCCTCTACTTTTTCTGCGGTCTTTGCAGCCTTAAATTCTTGTTCTTTGACTTTAACATCATCCATAACCTTAACAAAATCATCGTAAGCTCATGGGATTCATTCCTTTATATCTTTAATTACGTTTTTTCATTTATCTACAAAGTTTTTAATCTTTGCAGGCGCTTTATTTAGAGATGCAATCATTCTAGGAGCCTGAACTATTCACTCAAGAGCAAACATTGTTGCAACAGGATTATTAGCTACCATATCAGCCAACATTTCAGGATTCTCTTTTACATCCTCTACTATTTGCTCTACTCATTCCGCCACTCATTTAGGGTTTTCAATAACCATCTCAATAGCCTCTTTGGTTTCAGGTATAAATCCTACCCCTAAATTCCAGGCCTCTGCTCACGCATTCAATAAAAAGTTTCCAAAATATTTCACTTGGTCCTCTATCATATTCAACTTATCTGCTCTAGGCACATCCTCTGCATAAATATTAGCAGGATTCAAAGTCATTCTATTGGCCGCATCTTTCATGTTTTGTTTAACCTGACTTGCGTCTATTTTAAGATTTTCCCATCGTGGGTTAGCTGATTCCTTCTTTTTCGTATCGAATTGTTCTTGTTGTTCAGGCGTCATCTCTCATTCAGCCTTATATATGAAATTATATCAATCCTTAGTTTTATTTATCTTATATATAGATTCTCATAATGAGCCATCTAATCATGCCTTAAACTGTGGCATTTCTGTATATGCTTTATGTAATATTTGTTGGTCTGTCATTCATTCAGTAGCGCCTTCAGGTAGTTTAGTTTTAAGCTGTGTAATCATTTTACCCATAGGCGAGTCCATATATATTTCATTCTTTATTGCTTCTTCCTGTACTACTCTAGCTTGCTCTTCTTCTGTAGCCATCTTTTCTTTGGCTGCAATTATTCATGGATGCGATTCATCTAAACCAGCAACTTTACCAGCCGCTCGTTTATCTTGTGCCGCCTCTTTAGTTACATCAGGCGCTAATAAATCCATAGGCTTTGGTGTTTGTGCCATAGCTCATCATCATACTGGTATTCAACCTAATCTTGGTCATACAGAAAACATAGCTCACTTAGTATTAGCTAGCTTTCTATCTAAATCTAACATCTTATTGTCTATGTTTTGATTTACATCATCATATCAAGGTCATGATGGAGCAGGAGAAGACATCGCTGGCGGTGTGGCTATCTGTTCATTTCATCATGTCTGCATCGCTGTAGTTATTTTAGGAACGGATGCCAACTGGGTTTTGTCCTCCAAAGATGTGTCTCTAGATTGTGTTGATACTCTGCTTATAGGCTGAAGTCATTGTAATCAGGCCTGCAGTCATCCTCATGCTCATTGTAGCCCAACCTTATTCTCAAATACCATTTATTATTAAATATTACAATGTAAAATCAAAGTCTCATCGGTCTCAACTTGCTTCTGTTTCTTGAACGCTTCACAATGTCGATGGTTTAAAATAATCATTAACAGGTAAGTTTTTGCTAAGCATCCATTGTTCAGTAGCTTTATCAAATATGCTATCAGGAAGCTTACCCATAATATTGTTGTATGATAGAGCCTCAGAGTTAATTCTTTTAAACATACTTCAAGCCGCTACCTCGATAGCTTGTTGTGTTTGTTCTGGTGTTAATTTACCTGACAACAATCTATTCATGTCTTTTATATCGTTATCTGTAGGAGACGCTGTACCTTTAAATGCACCTGCCATTTCTTTAACAACTAGGTCTCTAGCAACATCAAAGTTAGTTATAGCTGGATTACCTATTTGTCTATTTACCTCATTTACAAAAGAGTTTAATGCTTGCACTCTAGTTTGTCATTTAAGTCCTTTATATATATTTTCTAGCTGTGCAGCTAACTGTAAGGTTGTAGCCGCTTTAGATAATGAACCACCTTTTATTGTGGTTGTGTTCCATTGCTTTTGGAAGTTCTTTCTTTCATCATATTTAGACGCATTAAACGTAGGGTCTAACTCGGCCGCCGCAGCCATTATTTGTTTGTAGTTCTTACTCGCTCTTGATGGTAAGTTAGTCTGATAATTAACTAGCGTATTAACGAATTGCTTATCTGTAGGACTTAGGCTGCCGTATGTCCCAGCGCCTTTACCAGAAATATAGTTTTTCACCTCTTCTCCTGATAAATCTCTACCGTTAGGGTCTACTACCCTAATATCTAGATGGCTTCATAATCATTGGTCTAATGCTGATTGGTTTATAACTTGCCCATCTTTTCTAAGCCAATTTCCCTCTATATCTTTAACGTTTCATGTATTTCAACCTATTCATATTACATCACCAACAGTAATTTCTTGTCATTCTAAATACTGTAAGGCTTCTAATGTCATTGGGTCTAGATGATTAATTTCAATCATATATCAGTCTTTTCATGTTATTTCTACCGCTATATTACCTGTGTCCTCATGTGTTTCGAAATGAACCCTTCATGATATAGGACTGGTAACTTGGTCTCACATTTCTACATCTATATCCCAATCATACTCTCAAGCGTTAGTTGTTTTAGGATTACTCCACATATTTTTCATTCAAGTAGTATCTCATATTATAGTATATTGTCATGTATTAGGATTGAAGATTGCGTCTTCTCACGTGGAAGTAGTCTTCCATTGTAAAGTGGTATCGCTTGCTGTCGCTTGCTGCTTAAATCACTCTCTAGCGCCCTTTAACTGTGATACCTGGTCTTGTCTTATATATCATTGGTCTGCTAAGTTTTGTATATCTGCATCACTCATATTCATTAATGCTACTCAATTATTAGCATATAGCTGACTTAATGTTAGGTTTTCTAGTTCTCTTTGTTTTGTTTGATATTCTTGTATCTTATCGACCTCAGAAAACGCTGCTTCTGTTATTCATTTGAAATTCGTTAGGAATTTGCTGTATAAATCCATGCTCTTTAGTCAATATTCTTCATTTAACCTATCTAGCTCAGTTTTCATTAATTTATCGCTAGGACTATATTTAGTTAATAATGTATTTACCTCATTAGTACCAGCTAATCTAAGATTCAGCAATCAGTCTGTAAAATCTTTTTGCAATCTATCCATATTTTTTGTGAAGTCTGTATTAGTTCTATTCACATATTTAGCTGTATCAGTAGTAGCATCATCTAGTAACCTCCTTTGCCTAGTAATCAACTTATTAGCATCGTCTTTGACGTTCTGTATTCCATTCATATATCCACTAGATTGCACAAACCCTTTCAGCGCTCATACTTTCTCGCTTCATGCTACATTCCTTTCCATCTGTGTAGTTATGTCGCTTATATTGTCGTTAATTTGCTGCGTAGTTCTGTCTAATTTAATGTTTGCATCTTCTATATTTCTTTGCTTAGTTGTCTCTAAGTCTTCTTCTCTTTGTTGGTATGGGTCAGCCATCCTTTGTCTAGCTTTAGCTCGTTCATCAGCCGTAGCTCTAACATCTTCAGGACTCATCCCTATTTCTTGTGCTATTTGGTTTACTTCATCATCATTTAATCCTCTTATTTCCTCTCCTAGTATGTGGTCCATTCTTTTAACTACATCTTGGTTATGTCATTCTGCTATCAATTTATCTTGTTCCTCTTGGTAATCAGAAAACAATTGTCATTGTTGCTGTTCTAAAAGAGACGGTTCCTCTTCTTTAACTTTGTCTACTCATATCCTAGCAGCTAATGCGTTTATAGTATTTTGCTGTTCTTCAGGAGTAGCTAATCAAAATCACTCTCTAGTAGCTAAGTAATCAGCTATCCCCTCCTTAGTATCTACTCACCCAGCTTTAAGGTTATATGCCAGAGCATCATTTCTAGCCGATAAACTTCATGGAGCAGTTTTCTCTCTTTGTCTAGCTGCTTCACCATACACATCTAACTCTTTAGCTACATCCAAAGGTTTAGAAAATTTAGTAATTACATCTCATCACGATGTTTTCACTCATTCTCCCTTATATATGTCTCTGTTAGCGTTTATTCATACGTCACCAAACACATTTGATGTTTTGCGCTGAGATGTTAATCATGAAGGAGTTGTGGTTGTAGAAGTACTACTATATGGCGTAGTCTTAGTTGTTCTAGAGTAATTAGGTGTAGTTACATTAGTAGCTTTAGTAGGAGTCAATCATCTAGACGACTGGAAGCTAGCTCTAGCTTGGGCATTCCTACTAGCTGTTGTAGTAGGAGTAGGCTCAGGAGCTGTATATCTTTTAGAGCTTCACATTTTTCAAAGCGTCTTGTTAGCGAAATCTGTCTTACTTAATCAAGATTCTTCCTGTGCAGCTCTTATTTCAGCATATTTTTTCTTTAGAGATTCTGATATTGCCATTATTTAAAATTTATTTATGTAAATATTTTATAGGTCTTCGTATGGTATTTGTACTAGTAGTGTTGTAGCGCTAAGACTTGTTCATACTAGTATTCAATATCATGTTCATGTAGCATTAGATAATGTTAATGTTCAATCTGCTGCCATACGATACTTACATCCAACCAATAGACTTGAATGTCACGAACTTACTTGTCATGGTAGAGCTACCTCTTTACTATCTCATGTGCTTCATGATGCTTGCAGTATTCATTGGATACGAGTATAGTCATTATTAACAAATGTTGTTATTATGTCTTGTGCTGCTCATGTTGTATCACTTTTATACATCAAGAACCTGTCATCGTCTATTGTAGCTAGTGGTTCTCATCAAAATTCAGTAACATCGTATTCGTTGTTTATGGTTAGTGTCGTTCATACTATCTTACAATATACTATAGCGTTACTTGTTCCACAACTTACAGCAAATCAATCTGTACCGAATAATGCTAATCATTCTGATGTAGCTGTTTCATCTACTGTTAATACAGCTCATATTGTAGGTGTTGTAGGCGTACCGTTTACCATTAATGCATAAACATTTCCTCATGTAGTTCATGCAAATAGTTGGTTTGTTGTATCTATCCATTCAAAATGAGGTTGTGTATAAGCCGCAGCTAAAGCTACGAAATTCCCCTCTGTAATAGTAGTTCAAGATACTGTACACCTATATATTCTACCATTGGTACTATCGTATGCCATAAATATATCATCATCTACCATTCATAGTTTTGTATATGTTTGTGCTGCGTTTAGTTCAGCTCAATTTGTTATTGTCGTACCGCTCACTGTACATGCTACCAATGTGTGTAATACTCATCATGGTTGGTTAAACGCACATACGAATTTATCTGTTCCTGCTTTTACTATATCGTATATATGTCATGCTCATCATGTTTGTGTATTTAGTTGTACTGGAGTTCATTTAGTTATTGTCGTTCCTGATACTGTACATACTATAGCGTAAGCGTATCGTGGGTTAGCATTGTTCTTCTCAGACAATACTGCAAACTTATCATCTTCTAGTCTACATACACGGATATTGCTATCTGTTGTTCAGTCTGACATTTGTACTGGAGTTCATCGTGTTATTGTGTCTCATGATATTGTTCCTACTACAGCTGAATTGTCGTAAGATACAGAACCATCATAATATACTCATACAACCAAAGTATCTGTAAGCTTAACTATCTGGTCTATTTGACACTTTGATATTGATTCTGTTTGCTCCGCTGATAAATTACCGTCGAATTTATATATATATCCGTCGTCTCTTACTGACGCTATATCCAATGCTGTCATATTCTCTCATAATGTATAATTTGTAGGGGTTATAGCTCCACTATAATTTACAACATCTTGGTCTAATTTACCGTCGCTTTTTAATACAGGAATCTTGTTTTCATCTTGCGTTGGGTCTACCACAGCATTAGTTACAGTACCTACTCACGTCTCACAGTCCATAAATTCTGTAGCACCTGCTCATGATATATCTGTCCCTGTACCTTCAGCGCTAGTAACTGTTATTGCACTACTAGAAGTAGTATCAACAGAACTTATAACGAAATGGTCTGTGCTCCATACACATGTTTCTGTGCTCGAAGTTAAAGCTCTGATTCACGCCTGAATAACTGACGCTATATCATCTTCATTCGTTGTGCTAGAAAAATCTAGTCAAGTTACATCTCTAGTCACTCAATCTATATCTATAGAGAATGTTCAATCTGTAACAGCTGTCCATGTAGCTCATCGCGTAGTAGCGCTACTTCAACCTGTTAAATACGCTGGTGTATATATTTCATGTTCTTTTACTGTGTTTTTGCATTGCAACACTAATCAAGCTCATGTTCATCATGTCTCTGTGTGTGCTCATTGCTCTACTAATGTAGCTCATTCTCGTTTACCTGCTACTGTCTCACTACCATTAGGGAAAGTACCTCAACTTTCTCTTGCTACCCAACTACCTCATGTATAATCATAGAATTTACCTGTATCTGTTAAATAACATTCCATTCAGTTTGCTGGACTAGTTATAGCAGCGTCTCTTGCTGTAGCATCAGCATATACTGGGACTTTTATACTTCATGTGAAATCACTATCTCATGAATAAGTATTATCCCCACTATGTGTATTGTCTCATGTAAAATCAATATCTGAGCTTATCTCTTTTCTTCATGAACTACTATCTACATCTAATAAATCACTAGCTAATGTAGTAATATATCAATAAGAACCATATTTTCGTTCCTTTTTAAGTCATGCTACTTCCGTTTTAGTTTCTGATTGGTCCAATCATCTCATAACCACAGTCATAGTTCAAGCAGCAAATGTACACTGCATCCTTTCTCTTATTGTATCATCTGCATTATGGATAACTACAGAAGCCTCTGTAGCGGTTATTGCTGAGTCTCTTTCTAAATCATTTGATACAGTAACAGAACTTCAAGTTACAGATAGTGTACCTGTTAGCTGAAATTGTGTATTCGATTTCATTGAATCTACCATTTGTTTTTAGTTTAACTATTTAAAATTTATTCTTGACTTATATCATCTCACAACTCATTATCACCTATAGGGATTAACA
>Ga0180433_10005879_pt1 | contig 16371 bp, 16 predicted proteins | sample SS_ome_8_FD_132980 | JGI IMG/M metagenome (GOLD analysis project Ga0180433, IMG submission 132980) | Hypersaline lake sediment archaeal communities from the Salton Sea, California, USA - SS_1_D_1 metaG | ecosystem: Environmental > Aquatic > Non-marine Saline and Alkaline > Hypersaline >... | reverse complement strand
TTCCTTAATTTTCTCTGGATTGCTAACTGCTAATGTCCCAATTATTACGCGATCAACTCCACTTTCAATAAGTTTTATTGCAGTATCGATAGTTCTTATTCCACCACCAATTTGAATTTTAACTTTTCCTGATGCCTTCACTATCATCTTGTTGAGTAATTCTTTATTTTTATTTGAACCCCAGGCTCCGTCTAAATCAACAAAATGTAGTCTTTTAGCACCTTTTTCAATCCAAAAATCTAAAGCATCAAGTGGATCTTCAAAGTAGACTTTTTCAGTTCCTTTTTCTCCTTTATACAATCGCACGCATTTGCCATCGCTCAAATCTATTGCAGGAATAATCTCCATATTTTAATCACACTCTTTAAAAGTGAAACTGTGTTTAGTAATTCCATATAAAATTAATACAAGTGATATCGTTAATGCAAAATTAAAAGGGAAAAAATCTCGTGTGAGATACCATAATCCCATAAAAGGTAAATCAAGAAATGATAAGAATAACAAGTTGGGTTTAATATACTTTCTTGTAGTTTCAGAATCCTTTTCTAATTGGAACATTATAATAATTAAAATAGGTATCAATATTAAAAGATGATGGTTCCAGGAATCGAAATATACAAGGAGCATTATTAATATCCCAATTAAATAGCCATAAACCATTGATTCTCCGGTAAATCTTCCAATTATATAAATTATAAATCCCCACCCTCCCACTAAGCAAAATACTATTATAAAAATGAATAATTGATCAAAAGGGATACTATTAAAAAGATAAAATTTAGTTATTAGTTTCGTGATGCTAAACGAGAAATTTATAATAATTGGCGTATTTCCTGAAAAATTTGCGTTTAAGAATCCTTCCCATAATACTGGAAAAGCAAAAAATACGATTAAATTTAACGATAATGGTAAAATAGTCCCTAAAATTCTTATACCACTTCTTTTTAAATCCATGGTTAATTTTTTACTTTCGAAATCAAGATTGAGAACAAGTAAAAAAGGGATGATACAAATGGCAATGGGCTTTATTAACACGCTTATACCTAAGATAACGCTCCCAAATAATTGTGCTTTCATTTCTTTGTATTTAAGAAAGAAGTATAGTGATATTAAGATTAAAAATGTTATGTAAAGGTTTATTTGCCCTAATACATAGTTGAAAATATGAGGTGCATTCATTAAAAATATGCTAATATATGTTATAATCCTATTATCAGTTTTTTCATGTGAATCATTACGAACGAGATTGATTATTTTATAAAGAACTAAACAAATCAATACATTTAATATTAGATTGAATAAGGCAAATACTATAAAAGCAGTGGTAATATCCATGAATGTGAAAGGAATGAATAACAGGGCAGATAATGGGAAATAACGAAAATTCCATGGTTGACCATTTATAATGTACTGAGCTTCATTATAGAGATTTGTAATATCGCTCTTAAATAATTCCCCTGCTTTATAGAAAATTATAAAATCATTTTGATTTTGAAAAAATAAGAGAAATAATATAATTGATATCATAAAAAAGAGCACGTGAATTAAGAGAGCATATTTAAATGTCTTTATCTCCCAAAGTTCGAGGAATCTATCTTTAATGTCGTTAATTCTTTTTTTATTTATCATTATTTATTCTTACTTTTTCTTTAATATGATGACCTGATGCATGGCAAGTCTTTTTAAAAATGTTCTCTCGATCTTTTTTTCAATTTTTATAAAAATATTCAATAATGGTTGCGTTATAATGTCCGGAATAAAAGAGTAATAATCTATAAAAATCAAATCGGTTTTTCTTTCTGTTTTTTTTACGATTTTTTTCTCTTTAAAAAATAACTCATCTCCTTCGTCAATAGATCTTATTCTAGGGAATATATATTTTAAATAAAATGCAAAGAGTGGATTTTTGAGCGATAAATCAAAAATAAAGATTTTACCGCCCGATTTTACGACCCTAATCATTTCTTTCAGAAAATTATCCTGTAAAGTTATAGAAGGTAAGTGGTGAAGAACATTGATACAATAACAAAAATCAAAATAATTTGATTTAAACGGCAGTTGAGTTCCATCACAATTTAACCCAAATTTGTTATGAAAGAGGGTATTTTTAACATTATTAAAGGAAAAGTCTATCCCTACCATTTTGCTTGAAATCTTATTTAAATATTCGGAGTATGTGCCTTGTCCGCATCCTATATCCAAACCAATCTTGTTTTTGAGATTTTTGCAATACTTAATTATATAATTCATTTTTCTTTTTAGTAAATATTCTTGAAAATAAATAGGGAGCTCATTAGAATATTTAGAAGCTATTGAATCAAAATGATCCTGGATCTTCTTTCTTTTATAATCTATTTGCTCCATTTATTATCAGATTACCTTGGTATTTAATTCAGATTTTAAAGAATACAACCCTATCCCATACATTATTAATAGGAGAAATATAGTGCCAACAAAATTATAGGGAAAAAATTCTCTGGTAAGCATCCATACTCCAAAAAACAATAGATTAAAGAAGTTTAAAAAAATAAATCCTGGTTTAATGAATTTCCTGGTTATTTCAGAATTCCGAGGTAAATTAAATAAAGCAATAATTAGAAGGGGAGTCAAAATTAATAAATGATGGTCCCAAGAATCAAAATATACAAGAAGCATTATACTAATGCCTAAAATATATCCATAAATCATATAATATTGATTCGTTCTACGAAATAAATAAATCATAAAGCCAATTCCTCCAATAATGGAGGTAACGCTGATAAATACGATTACGTGATTAATGGGGATGTCATAAAAGTTAAAGAAATTTGTGATAAGCTTAGTAATACTAAAAGAAAAGTTAATAATGACGGGATTTTCTCCAGAAAAATTAGTGTTAAAAAAATTTGTTAGTAATGATGGAATTAAGAAAAATGGAATTAGATTTAATGATATTGGGACTGCTACTCCTATTATCCTTACAAAGCTCTTTTTTATATCAAAACTAATTTTTTTAATATCTAGATTGTAATTAATACAAATTAAAAAGGGAATTAGAAAGAGTGTAATGGGTTTTATTATAACGCTGATTCCTAAAAGAATGCTTGCTATTAATTGCCATTTCATTTCTTCGTGCTTGAGAAATATATATAATGAAATCAAAATTAAAATCATGACATAACCATTGATTTGACCTAATATATAATTTGAAGCTTGAGGTAAGCCTACTAAAAATAGACTAATATATGTAATGATTCTGCTTTCGTCTTTTTCATGATCATCTCTTCGGATTAAAAGGATAATCTTGTAGAGAATTACAGAAGTAAAGATATTGAGAAATAAATTAAAGGTATTAAATACTACAAATGCTACTTCATATATTAAAAGCGAATAAGGAATAAAGAAAATGGCGCATAATGGAAAATACCTAAACGGAAAAATGTAATTATCTGGATTATAAAGATCGGATGGATTTATAACAAACACTTCTCCAACCTTATAATATACTTGAAAATCTACCTTGGCTCCTAAAGAGAAGAATATAAACGATCCTATAAAGTAAACAAGGTGGATTATTATCGCGCATTGAAATATCCGATAGTTCAAAAGTTCAATAAATCTGGTCTTAGCTTGTTCTGTTCTTAATTTTAAATCCATATAGTTAATGTCAATATTTTGTATTATTTCTTTTTTTCTTTTTTAATCAACCGCGAAATTAAATTTTTTAATTGTGTTAGATATCGGTATAATATGACTTTCATTAAAAAAACAGGACAAATAGAAAAAACTACATTTGGAGTCATAGTGGGTAATCGAGATGTCTTTCCTGACCATCTTGCTAAAGATGGAAGAGTAGAAATCATTAATGTACTTAAAGAACTTGGTTATGATCATGTTATTTTAAAGGATAATGACACGCAGTTTGGAGTTGTTAGAACGTATGAAGATGCAAAAAAGTGTGCGCAACTATTTAAAGAAAACCGGGAGAAAATCGGTGGTATCTTAGTTATTCTTCCAAATTTCGGGGATGAGAAAGGAATCGTGAATACAATAAAAATGGCTAATTTAAACGTGCCTATTCTCATTCAGGCATCTTCAGATGAAATTGATAAAATGAATCAACAAGGGAGAAGAGACGCATTTTGCGGTAAAATCTCAGTGACTAATGTATTATATCAGCATGGAATCCCATTTTCTTTAACAGAAACTCATACAACTCCTATTAATTCAAAGGAATTTAAAGCAGATATAATAAAATTTGATAAAGTGTGCAGAATTGTAAATAAAATTAGGAATGCAAGATTAGGACAAATCGGAACGAGACCAGATGCTTTTAGCACGGTAAGATACAGCGAAAAGATCTTAGAATTTAATGGAATGACTGTAGATGTCATGGATTTATCGGAAGTCCTTGCGGCTATAGAAGAATTAAAGGATGATGATGCAAATGTTAAAGCTAAAATTGACTATCTCAAAATTTATACATCAACTAAAGAATTTCTCGAAGAAGGAGTCTTGAAACTAGCAAAATTAGTTGTAGTTATTGAAAATTGGATTCTCGAAAATGATTTAGATGGATTTGCGTTCCAATGTTGGCCAAGTATTCAAGATAATTTTGGCATCGTACCTTGCGCAGCATTGAGTATATTTAGTGAGTCACTAGTCCCAGCGGCATGCGAAGTGGATATATCTGGATTGGTCGCCATGCTTATATTACAATGTGCCTCAGAAATGCCTTCTGCTATATTGGATTGGAATAATAACTATGGTGATGATCCAAATAAGATGGTACTGTTTCATTGTAGTAACTTTCCAATATCTCATTTGGAGGAAACAGAAATGAAAACTCACGATATTATCGGCTCTATAAAAGAACCGGATATAACTTTTGGTACGATTCAGGGAAGGATTAAATCAGGTCCTTGCACGCTTCTACGAGTTGAAACTGACGATGTTGTAGGTGAAATGAAAGCAATAATAGCTGAAGGAGAATATACAACTGATCCTTTAAACACATATGGAGGTTATGGTGTAGTAGAGGTTGATAACCTACAAAACTTACTTAAAGTTATATGTTATGAAGGGTTTGCTCATCACGTCGCTGGTACATTGAAGGAGGTAGCTGACATCATTATCGAAGCTTTAACAGTTTACTTGGACTGGAATGTAATAACTCATAGTTAATTTCTATATTTTTCTTTTTTTTTGTTTCAATGGATTTTTTTAAATATAAAAGTAATCGTGTGTTCTACTCCAAAGATTTCTGAAGTAAATGTTTTACGATGAAGATCAAGAAGTTCCATTCCTAATGGAATAAAAATCTCACGGATTTCCTTTTCAGAATATGCTCGAGAATACATTTTTTCGCCTAAAATTTCAATAAATACTTCAGAATCAACATCCACTCCTTCTTGACTGGGTTCATTTAAAGCCAAATAAAAGATGCCCCCTTTCTTAAGTGATCTCATTATTTTCTTCGCAACAACTCGGAAAGTTGGAGGATCCAATAAAAGCATTGAAAAAGAAGAGAAAACACCATCAAATTTTTCAATATAACTTAGATCAGTCATTGACAATTGAAGGAATTCTGCTTCTGGTACATTCTTTTGGGCAATTTTTACCATGTTATATGAGAGATCAATTCCTAAAACTTCATAGCCCTTCTCAACCAGAAGTTTAGTATAAGGTAATCCCGTACCGGAACCAATATCTAATACAGCGCTGTGTTTATGAAGATTATCACAAAAGAGAGCAAATAATATAGAGGGTTCTTCGAATAATTCTTTTCTATGTTTATTATAATAGTCGGCTATATTATTCCAAGCATTTTTATTCAAGGAAATAACATTTATGTTTTTATCTACCATTAATAATTTGATTCCTATTTTTTTCTTTTAATTTCGAGGTTTTTCTCAAAAAAACCATCATCTATTAGTTGTTTTCTTTTTTCGTTCAGGTTTGTAAGGATCTCTATTGGAGCCAATACATTTTCATCTTGTAGATTTTTCTTGAAAAAGTTAAGAAACCTTTTACAAGTAATATAAATTGAATATTCTGAGATATCACAACCTATCCATCTTCTATTTAATTTTTCGGCAGTGAGTAATGTAGTACCCGCCCCGCAAAAGAAGTCTGCAATTAAATCTCCTTCATTACTTCCGATTTTAATAATTCTTTCAAGTAATTCGTGATGTTTTTGAGTAGGAAATCCAGTCCATTCCTTTGACGCGGGTTGCATACACGGTATCTTCCAAACATCGTCCATTTTCTTATCGGTAACTACTCGATAAATCACATGACCATTCTCATCTTTAGCATTTTTTAATACTCCATTAACCATTTCTCTTTTTAATTGTTTTCTTGCTTTTTTCCGAGGAATTCTTATCTCGTTAAATGTATATTTATTCGACATTGAATAAACTAAAACATCGTCGTGGGCTCGTGGTAGACTTTTCTTACCGGCAGAGTATTTATTATAATAATACCACACTATATTGTTTATGAAGTTTGATTGCCCGAAAACTTCATCCATTATTAATTTGATATAATGACTTGCGTGCCAATCTAAATGAATAAATATCAATCCTTTTTCTGATAATAGTTCTTTGAATAAAATTATCCTTTCATATAGCATCTGCAAATAAGAATCTAGATCTTTATTCCAATGGTCAAAATAAGCAACTGTATCGTACTTTTTACCATTTTCTTCGATATTTATTTTATAATTCACCCCAGAATAAAAAGGGGGATCGATATATATTAAATCTATTTTACCTTTAAATTTATTTAATAAAAAATACAAAACTTCTATATTTTCTCCCCAAAAAAGCAGGTTTTTCCATTCATCAGATCTTAATTTCTTTTGCTCATTATTATTAGTTAATTCGAAAAAGATATCTGCCTGCTTGAAGGATTCTTTATAAGTAGTTTTAAATTTTTCAATATCGTCAGATATGTTGGATTTTTTATTCCAATTAATATTTACCATTATTAAAACAGTTTTTTTTTCTTATACTGAATTTTTTCTTAAAAAAAGTTCAAAATTAATGAAGGAGCGTGTTAGGATTATTCTTTCAATTGTTCAAATTCTTTGTCACTTATAAAACCTTTATGCTCCATTATATCTTTAATCTGTTGAAATAAACTTAAAGTACCCTCTGCTTCAGCTATTTTTTGGGTTAAAGCTACATTTTGTTTTGATAAATACTCAAGATCATAACTATTGGCATTTATATCACTTCTAAGATTGTCTACTTCGTTTTGTTTGTCTGAGAGTTGTTGTTCGAAATCGGTTTTAAGTGCCTCAATTTCAGCACTCTTCTCAGATACTTGTTGTTCAAGGTTAGAAATGATAGAATTGATTTCATTTTCCTTCTTTGAAATTTCTTCATCCTTACTATTGATTTCTTGTTCGAGTTTTTCTCTTAAATTTTCGAGCTCTTCATTCTTATCAAAAAACTTTCTCATGAATTCAGCTTTAGTGCTTTCTATTTTTTCATCCTTTTCAGTAACTTCTTGCTCTAATGCAGAAATTCGAGTTTCTTTTTCATTTAATTTTTGTTCCAGCTCAGAAACCTTTTTTATTAAGTCCGAATTTAAACTTTTTAGATCTAATATACCTTTATCCTTTAATTCTATTGATTCAGTTAATTCTTTTTTCGTGTTAGTAAGCGTTTCATTTAGTTCTGCTATTTCTTTTTCTTTAATTGACAAATTATCTTTGGTTACTTGTAAATCGTTAGAAGTTAATTCTAAATCATTAAGCACTTTCTCTAAATCAATTTTTTTTTGAGTTACTTGGCGTTCTAAACTATTAACCTTGGTTCTAAGATCTAATAAAAACCTTCCCTCAACTTTCTGCTTTACTTCAGGGCGAGCTTCCACCTTCAGCCAATCTATCATTGTTTTTTTCTCACCAATATTTATGATTGGATATCATTTCGTTATTCATTATAAATTGTAGTCAAATATCAATATAAAGCATGACTATTCATCAATTAATCCTTTGTTAAAGACCTTTAAATACCTTTCTTTCCAATTTATAATGTAATCATGTCAAATGAAAAAGGGCCTTCACGAAAAAGCACGAAAACGAGTTCATTCGGCGTCTCTAAGAGAGAAAGCCACGATTCTTCCCCATTTTATGGGAGTAACCTTTATAAGAACCTACCGAAACCGCAGAGTGTTAATTATATTGACAATTCAGTAAAGATTCCTAATAATGTTTTAAATCGAGTGATCTTGGGGGATAGTAAAAAGATGGATTTAATTCCCGATAATTCAGTGCATTTAATGATTACAAGCCCTCCTTATAATGTTACCAAATCTTATGATGACGATTTAACATTAGAAGAATACCTAGAATTATTACGAGCTGTCTTCGAAGAAACATGGAGGGTATTAGTACCTGGAGGAAGAGCCGCAATAAATATTGCAAATATTGGTCGTAAACCATATATACCCCTTCATGCCTTTATTATTGAAATAATGTGCGAAATAGGTTTTCACATGAGAGGAGAAATAATATGGAATAAGGGAGCCTCTGCGGGTACTTCTTGTGCGTGGGGCTCATTTGCATCGGCAAGTAATCCATGTCTCCGAGATATTCATGAGTATATCCTAATCTTCTCAAAATTAACAAATAAACTAGAAAAAGGAGCAAAAGAGAATTCAATTAAAAAAGAAGATTTTATAGAGTGGACAAAATCTATTTGGTCTTTTCCAGCAGCTTCCGCAAAGAAAATTGGTCATCCTGCGCCCTTTCCTGAAGAACTGCCCCGAAGATTGATTGAATTCTACTCTTTTAAAGGAGATATCGTTTTGGATCCATTTATGGGAGCAGGAACAACAGCGATATCAGCATTGAAGTTAAAAAGAAAATTTATTGGATATGAAATATCACCCAAATATGTAGATCTAGCTACCACAAGGATCTCAAGTGTTAAAGATCAACTTAGATTAGACGATTTCCTCTAAGATTTTATATACTCCTTATTAATAAAAAGTTTTAAATAATCGTTGTATGATTATTCTTTCATGATTATTATAGATAACCTAAAACTATTAGGTATAAAGAAAAACAGATTATATTTAATTTTAGTAGTATGGCTTTTATTAGGAGATATCGTGATTACTTTTAGTCCAATAGCAGGTATATTGATTTTCCTGCCGTTTTTAGCGTTTGTGATATATTTATTCATATTAGCTTTAATTACTAAAAAGGACGTAAGAGAATATTCAGCCATGAAGCTTATCTTATTACTTATACTTTTAGTTCCAATAATGGTCGTCATGGCCATCGTGTTAGTTATTTTATTTGCCTTTTCAATTATTTCTTACGTATTCATGACATCGTGGTTTATTTTATATGCAATCATTCTCACTTCAAAAAAAGTCGATAATAAATTGCATGAACTCCCCCTTAAACCTGTTACAAGAAGCATTGAATTCTTTGGAGGAATTCTAGTTGCTGGTATTTTACTATTTTTATTTTATCTTGCTCCAACATTGGATGTACAAAAAATAATTTTTAAAACAGAAGTACCAGCATTGTTAAATTACGTATATATTGTTGTTGGAGTCGTACTTGCCGGTTTAGCAATCACATGTTTCGTTTTTATTTTTAAGAAATCATTTAACGCTTGGTTTGGAATATTTTGCATAGTTGCTGCGATATATACTTTCTTTTTGGCACTAAAGATTTTTCTTGGATTAAGTGATTCTGGATCCACTTCTGAGACCTCTTTTCAGATGAATATCGCTTTGCTGGCGATAGATTTATTTATTCTTGTATATGCGATTAGTACACTTTTGGGATCACAGGCAGAGCTTTTAGCAAAACAGTTAAAATATTTTGGAATCGATACAGTGTTTATATGGTTATTGTTTTCCAAAGCATCCTATGAATTTGTGGTTAACTTTCCTTATAAAAGTCTAATAGATTTTTTCAATCAAGGTATAGCTTCTCCATTTACTTTTTTTCTCGATATTGTTGATTATCTAAATGCAGATTTCATCAGTTACTTAAAAAATATTGCTGTTTTAATATTCTTTCTTATACTGCTAATCTTACTTGGATTTTGGGAAATCAGAAAATATAATAGAACAATGAAAAAAAAGAAGGAAGGAAATTTAGAAGAAATAGATAAATTAGATATTCCAATAGAAAAAGATGAGATTGAAGAGAAAGAGAGAGATGATATAGTAGATGATCAAGATTATAAAGATGCTCAAAAAGAAGAAAAATCTTGAGAATTCAAATATAATAATTTTCGAAAAAACAATTTAAAATTATTTTTATTAATTTTCTATATGGAAGACTTTTTTGATCCCCAGTCAATTGTTATTTTTGGAGCAAGTAATAAGGAAAATAAAGGAGGAAATCATGTATTAAGGAACATCTTAAATTATACTCAAGAAAATATCTTCTTAATTCACCATAAAAATGATGAGATTTACGGTATTAAATGTTATAAGAATATATTTGATATACCTATAAAAAAAGTTGATTTAGCAATTATTATACTACCTGTAGCACATGTATTAAATGCATTAGAAGAATGTATAGAATTTAAAGTAAGATATATTATCATAGAATCTGGAGCATTATATCTCAAGAATGAAAATGAAAAAAACAATATACTCCATGTTGAAAAAATTAAAGAGAAATTATTAAAGGAAAAGAAATCTCGAATAATAGGTCCAAATTCAATTGGTTTCTATTGCGCCAATAAAAATAATAGAAATTTGATAACTTCGCTAATCTATTTTGATGATTTACCTGGATTAAAACACAAGAATTTGGGAATCATATCCCAAACAGGATTAACTCTTTCAGGCATGCTTCATGGTCAAAATTATATTCAAGATATTGGAATATCAAAGATAGCTGCAATTGGTAATAAATTTGATGTTAATGAATCAGATATTTTAGAGATCTATGAAAATGATCTAGATACTGATGTTATTGCGCTTTATTTAGAAGATATAAAGGAGGGTAAGAGATTTAAAGAGCAGTGTGAGCGAATTGCCAAAAAGAAACCAATTATCCTATTAAAATCAGGTAAAACAGAAAAAGGCAGAAAAGCAATCATTTCTCATACTAAATCTTTAGCAGGAAATTATAAAATCATTGAAACGTTAAGTAAACAGGTTGGATTAATAATGGTTGATGACTTTCATGAGATGTTTACAGTAGCGAAGGTCATTCTCTCTCAACCTATACCTAAGGGAAATAAACTAGCAATAATATCTATCTCTGGGGCAGGTACTGTACTATCATGCGATTTGGCTGAAAAATATGGTTTAGATGTTCCTGCAATGAGTGAAGCTCAAAAGGAAAAAATGTTTGAAATCTTTCCAAAATTTGCCTGGGAGGATGTATATAATCCATTAGATATTTGGTCGTCGGTGGAATTTGTTGGACCAGAGAAAGCATATAGTAAAGCAGGGGAAATTTTTCTTGAAGATTATGAACAGTTTGATGCACTTCTATATTTTTTGACGGGGATTGAAGAGACAGAATTTGATTGGCAGTTATTAGATAATTTAGCTAAAAAAACGGGGATCCCTATTTATATGGGATTATTAGGAGGTGATAAAAAACTAATCTTGAAGTGGCGCGAATCTCTCGAGGAAAAATATAATATTCCAACTTTTGAATCAGTTAATACGCTAATGAAAGCTCTGTCAAAAGTATTAAATTTAAAAAAAATCAAATAATAAATCGCTCAATCAATACTTCAATAGTATTCCAATATTCAGACTACCTTTTTACAATTAGGAAAATCAATAAATCTTCATGGATTAACACTTTAATAAATAGTTTTTAAAAGTCTTAATCAAAAGAGATCATACTCACCTTTTTATAGGTTTTCAAAATGAGTGATAGCGAAAGTCATGTAAGTAAGGAATTATTCCTGGGAAATTTTGAAAAATTGTCGGCTAAAATTGAACAATTAACGAGTGAAATTTCGTTTATGAAGGATAAATTAGATAAATCTAATATTATTAATCGCTCTTTTGGGTTAAAAGCATTGAAAAATTCTCAACCTCTTGAATTTGCTAAAGATGTTGCGGGAATTGGAAGCCCTACAAAGGATTATAAATTATCAATTAGAGCAATTTCGGAAGAATGGAAAGGTAGAAAGAACGATATTTTAATTGCAATCCGGCAACAAGAGAAAGAAACACACTCCGATGTAAAAGCCTTAGGAATAAGAATCCCAATTAGTGATATTAAGAATATTCGCGTCTTGACTCAAGATATTTTATCTTTATTATTCGTAGCATGCGAATTAAAGAATATAGATATAAATGATATTCTTCGAGATATTTTACAAGAAATAAACAAAAACGGTAAGAAACTAGTCAACGAAATTAAACAAAAAATGGTCGTCTGATATATTTTTAAAATGGATGATCAAGATTTCTCGAAAATTCATATATTATTATGAGAAAAATTTATCGTGTCATGATCTCGTAAATTCAAAAATTCGCTTACTGTTTAATACAATTTATTTCTTGATCTATTAAATTATAATAAATAATTGCTATTACGATTGTATTAACATGAGCAAATCAAAATTAGAGAAAGACTCTGACATTAGAAAATTAAGTTCAAACGATTATAATTATCTTAGTCAGAAAAATCGTGAACTCTTTAATAAAAATCACGAGCTCATTTTTAGAAATAGTGTTCTGAAAAAGAAAGTCTCAGATCTCGAACAAGAAAAGAATTTAAATGCCCAAATTAACGAAGTTAAATATGAAAGAGGTTTTAAATTCAAGTCTTATATTTATGCTCAAATTGTTATTGCTATCTCAGTAATCATTTTAGCATTAGCATTTCATATAGTTTATCTTTCCGTAACAGATTGTCTTCTTTATAATGAAGGGAATCCTAACTGTTGGTATAAATCTTGGGCAGGAATCCGAGTTCATGCAAGCTTTTTTATTGATTTAACCCTTTATTTATTGATTGGAGCTCAGATTATATTGATATTGTTACTTATACGCAAGGCACTTCACGAACATAGTGAAAAATTAAAAAATAAAACCTTAAAAGAGATTGAACTGATAAGTTCTCAAAAGTCGAAGTAAGTCATAACTTGTACAATCTAAGGTTTTTTCTATTAAAGGAACATATATATTAGGTATTTTAATACAAGAAGATATAATAATAAATATCGGAGCACTTGGTGATGTATTCTTTGCAAAAGGTTATTATTTATACATTGGTTCAGCCATGGGGCGTTCTGGTTCGTCAACGCTAATAAATCGTGTTAAAAGACATGTTTCTCTCTCATCTAGTAAAAAGATTCATTGGCATATTGATTATTTGCTTGATGACAAAAACTCAGTGATTATATTCATATACTTAATACCCTCGAATCAAAGATTGGAATGCGAAATAGCAAAAGAGATATCCAATATATCAGATGACTTTATTAAGAAATTTGGCTCCTCAGATTGTCAGTGTATCAGTCATTTGTTTTATTTTAAGGATTTTCAAAATTTTAAAACTAAATTTCGAATTACTTAAAAAAATATGATTAATATTAATAACCATGGAATTAGAAAATCTCTTTAGTCCTGGAAAAATTGGAAATGTACAAATAAAGAATAGGATCGTTCGATCAGCAACACATGAAAGGAGTAGTGAAAAATATGGCTATGTTGGCGACACCCATATTAAAATATATACTGATCTGGCTGAAGGAGGCACTGGATTGATAATCACGGGTTTTACAGCTGTAGATCCAGCGGGTCATGGAAGTCCATTCCAAGTAGCCTTATTTGACGATTCTTTCATGGCAGGGCAAAAAAAGTTAGTAAACGCTGTTCATGATTATTCCGATGTTAAGATTGCCACGCAGTTAGGACACACTGGTAGGTTAGGAAAACACGCTAAATATCAACCCGTTGCACCCTCACCCGTTTATGCTAAAACTACCAAATTGACTCCAAGAGAATTAAAGACTGAGGAAATACAAGGGCTTATCAAAAAATTTGTTGAGGCGGGCTGTAGGGCATACGAATGTGGCTACGATATGGTACAATTACATGGAGCTCACGGGTATTTCCTGAGCAATTTTGTGTCTCCTTTTACTAACAAGAGAACAGACGAGTTTGGAGGGAGTGCGGAAAACAAATCAAGGATATTTGTTGACATATACAACGGAATTAGAGACGAGGTTGGTAAAGCCTTTCCCATATTGGTAAAGTTACAAACTAAAGATTTTATACCTGAAGGCTTGGCTTTAGAAGAGGCGCTTGAGATCGTCAAGATTCTGGTAGATACGGGGTTCGAGGCAATTGAACCAAGTGGAGGAGGTGCGGAAGCTATGGGAGCTAGAATGCAATATCCAAGTTTTGTCGTTAAAAAACCTGAGGATGAAAATTATTTCCTACCCACGGCGATAAAAATGAAACCTCACATGAAGAATTGCGCCTTAATTTTAATGGGAGGAATTAAAAATCCAGTCTCGGCAGAAAAAATTCTCCGCGATAAGAACGCTGATTTCATTTCAATGAGTAGACCACTTATTTATGAGCCAGATCTTCCTAATCGCTGGAGGAATGGCGATCTTTCTCCCGCTAAATGTAAAAGCTGCAATTCTTGTTATTGGGTCATGTTGAGTGACCCGTTATATTGTGTTGTGAAGAAGAAACGTTTAAGAAGGGAGCAAAAATTACGACAAAAGGAAAAAAACAATTAAAAATATCAAAACAGTTATAGTAATTATTTCAACTATAACCGCTTTTTTCTTGTAATTCCAATTTGGAAGCCAGAAGAACGGTTTATCCCGAATCCAGTCAATTATCGGGTGTATAAAATAGCCTTCACCCCATTTTGATTCGGGATTTTCTTTTTTCTTCTTGTTCTGAAGTGGTCTCAAGATACCCCAATCCCAAATATCCACCAGATTCGCAAATAATCCACCTAAAACATAAGGAATAAAAAATATTATTCCTACACTAATAGAAGAAATCAGAGTAACGATATGCCAAACTACCCAAAATTTATCATCCTTTAATGCGACGGGAGTGTGGTATGTGATTTTCGCAAGAGTATCAATAAAAAAGTGAGAAAGAAATGCTAAAAGCATTGTAAATAAGAAATTAAATGGAAATATTAAGTATTTGAAACATAAAACTTGAATCAAGACGCCAGTTAAAATGTGAGTAATAGCTTCCATTCTACAGTTTGCAAGGATAATTATGTAATGAGTAATAAATATAAAGATTGTATAAATTAATAAAGTTTAGAACATGAATTTTAAATTAATCTATTGAAATACAAAATTTAAAGTGATGAAATATGGGTTTATTAGATGGGAAAGTAGCCATAATAACGGGTGCCGGGAGAGGTTTAGGGCGCGAGGAAGCGTTAGCAATGGCTAAAGAAGGATGTAACTTGGTTATTAACGATTTAGGCGCAGGTTTTGATGGTTCTGGCGGGGAAACTAAAATTGCTGATGAGGTTGCAGAAGAATGTAAGAAACTAGGAGTTAAAGCTGTTGGGAACTACGACTCTGTTACTGACTTTAATAAAGCGAAAGCCATGGTCGATCAAGCGATATCCGAATTCGGAAAGCTCGATATCGTCGTAAATAACGCGGGAATCTTGAGAGATAGAATGATATTTAACATGGCCGAATCAGAATGGGATGCTGTGGTTGCCGTACACATGAAAGGCACGTTCAATATGACAAGACACGCAGCAGCTTATTTCAGGGAGATAGGGAAGAAAGATCCTAAATTAAAAAATTTTGGAAGGATAATAAATACAGCTTCTGATGCGGGTTTATTGGGAAACATCGGTCAGAGTAATTATGGTGCCGCAAAAGCAGGTATCGCAGCGTTTACGCTAATAGTATCAGGGGAATTAAAAAAATATGCGACGGTTAATTGTGTAGTTCCAATGGCTCGTACGAGATTAACTACAGATGCTACGCCTAAAATGGCAGGTGTAATGTCACAAAAAGCAAAAGATGGCATGGATGTGTTCGACCCCGCTCATTTTGCACCGTTAATAGTGTATTTAGCCTCAGATGCTGCAAGAAGAGTCAATGGAGAAGTCTTTAGAGCTGCGGGTGATAAAGTCTGGGTATATCGCGGTTGGCATACTGTAAATAGGATTAACAATGGAGGTAAACCATTTACTCCACAAGATTTAGTCGACAGAGTGAAATCAGAATTATTGAAAGAACTCCCTAAAAAAGACGTGATTGAAGGAGTAGCTAGTGAACTGCTCATGTGAGCGCCTGTAAGGAATGATCCATTACTTTTTTTTATCAGTATCTAAGTATTTATTTTTTTTTCTTTTATATTTTATGGTCGACACGCCGACATTATTTGTACTTTACCCGATCACCCCCTGTGATTTTT
>Ga0180433_10005878_pt1 | contig 16372 bp, 20 predicted proteins | sample SS_ome_8_FD_132980 | JGI IMG/M metagenome (GOLD analysis project Ga0180433, IMG submission 132980) | Hypersaline lake sediment archaeal communities from the Salton Sea, California, USA - SS_1_D_1 metaG | ecosystem: Environmental > Aquatic > Non-marine Saline and Alkaline > Hypersaline >... | reverse complement strand
TTTTCAGATTTTTTAAAAGCAAAAGTTTCAATATGACGTAGGGGTGTTTTGTCTCTTGCAAAATGCATGCAATTTTATGCGTTCACGTTTTTTCTAGCGGGAATGGCTGGTTACAATATAACACAGGGGCTAATATCCGAAAACAGGGCCCTCTCCCAAATATGAAGAACCTCTTTTTTTATCTCCCTTTTTAAAGAAACACGCTTCACTGTTTTTAAAGAAATTCGAATTTCTTTTTCTTCTACTTTGGCTTTATCTGTAAGTTGAACCGCTATAACTTTACATATGATTGAAAGAAGAGAACTTGGAAATAATTTCGATTTTTCAAGATTCATACGGTATTGCAATATCTCCTTCTTTCTTTTTTGGATTTGCTCTATAAGCTCTTTTTTTTGCAGAAAAGGATCTGCGCCAGGCTGCCCCTCAAAATAATCTACAAAAAATGCCGCCACCTCCTCTTCAATCCCAGACTGTATTTGACCCCCACTTACAAAAAAACCACTGCTAACTCCCGCTGCCATATACTCCCTTCTAAAAAAAATGAAAAAAAAGATTACCATACAATTTGATAAACATCAATACCTTCTGCTTTTATAACTCAACTTCATGCCCTACCGCAGGCGCTGGTAAATTGAGGGAATCAGAATGCAAGAATTCCGACGAAGAGCGACTTTGTAAAATCGGTCGAGGAAGAAAGCGCAGCAGTGTGACTTCCTCAATTTGTGCAGAGTCGGTGATAGGACATGAAGTTGAGTTTTATATCTATTTCTTGTTATCATGTGGGTATGGACAACAAAAAAACAACAGACCTATGGTATAAAGAGGGCTTACGGTTCTCATGCACAAGCTGTGGCAAATGCTGCTGTGGCTCTCCTGGTTATGTATGGGTGGAAGAAAAAGAGATTTATGAAATTGCTGCCTTTCTTCACATCTCAAAAGAAGAATGCATGCGTACATATATCCGACAAAAAGGCAATCGCCTTGCTCTTCTTGAAGATCAAGCACACAATTACGAATGTGTCTTTTTAAAAGACAATAAGTGTCTTATCTACCCTGTCCGACCAAAACAATGCCAAACCTTCCCCTGGTGGAAAGAAAACCTACTTTCAGAAGCACACTGGAAAGAGGCTGCCCGCTTCTGCCCAGGTATTCATGATGAAGCAGAGCTTATTCCTTTTGAAGAAATAAGCAAAAATCTCTAAGATGCAGACATATGTGGAAACGCAATTTTTTTATTTATGTTTACCTTGTGTGTACTTCTATGAGTGGTGTTGGAAAAGAGTATGAACGAGCAACCTTTGCAGGAGGCTGCTTTTGGTGTACTGAATCAGATTTTACAAAACGTGATGGCATCATAGATGTCACCTCAGGTTATGCTGGAGGCACAAAAGAAAACCCCTCATACGAAGAGGTCTCTTCTGGAACCACCCTCCATAGGGAAGCTATTCAGATCACCTTTAATCCTCAAAAAATCCCATACAAGGACCTCCTCAACAGCTTCTGGAGCTCAATCGACCCAACAGATGAGGGAGGACAGTTTTCTGATAGAGGCAGCCAATACAAAACAGCCATATTTTATCACACTAAAGATCAAAAGATTGAAGCCGAAAAGTCTAAAGAAGACCTTGAAAACTCTCATCTTTATACAAAACCTATCATGACTGAAATCCTGCCCTTTACGACCTTTTACCCTGCTGAAGAATACCACCAAGACTATGCAGAAAAAAACCCCGTACGCTACAAGATGTATCGTCACCTCTCAGGAAGAGACGCTTTTTTAACAAATATCCAGCACCATGTCACTCAAGAAAATGGGACAGAGCCTCCTTTTGAAAATCTTTACTGGGATAACAAGAAAGAGGGCATATATGTCGATATCATTTCAGGAGAGCCTCTTTTTGCCTCATTTGACAAATATGACTCTGGAACGGGCTGGCCAAGCTTTACACGACCTCTCGAGATAGAAAATATTGTCGAAAAGGAGGACCGCTCTTTTTTTACTACCCGAATAGAAATACGCAGTAAAAAGGGAGATTCTCATTTAGGCCACCTTTTTAAAGATGGCCCACAGCCAACCGGCCTCCGCTACTGTATCAATTCTGCTGCCCTTCAATTTATTCCGAAAGAGGATCTTGAAAAAGAGGGGTACGGAGAGTACCTCCCTCTTTTTACGAAAGAAACCCACCCAGAGACCTCGGGTCACCAATAAGAACTAAAGCACTATCTCTAAATGGATGTCCTCGAAGTGCTCTTTGAAACATTATAAGAGCCGCAACCTTTTTCCATGAACGAAGATAGTGTGCATTCTTAGCAATATGCTTTTGCACAAGAGGGTTTGCGCTTTCTAAGGATACAAGAGAACGATTTTCTAAAAGAGCCTCTACAACACCCTTACACCCTGTTCCACATAGCCTACTCCACCTCAGAGAAAGCAGCCCGTTATATCTCGCAAAAAACCGGAGCGCTTCATCAGAATACTGAGACCGCTGATAACTTATATCTACATTTACTAATTGTGCCAAGGGGAGTGTGTGAATAGACTTTTGAAAAAATTCCCTTTCCTCATCTTTTTCACAGGTATCATAGTCACTTTTTTCCTGAGCCCATCTTTTCCACTCTTGTGGCGGATTCTGTGCTATTTTTACTTTATCTTCTTGAGATGCCGTTGCAAAAGCTAATGCATACAGGCCCTCAGATCCAATGGAATTATTTGAAGCATCCAATTTTTGCAATGTTGAAACCTGTGCAAGAAGCTGCGCTCCCTTATTTCCTATTTCTCCAAAAGATATATCTACCTCTTCTAATTTCAGTCGAGAAAGCTCCTTTACTCCCTCATTGCCTATCCCTCCAATAACAAGTTTTTTCAAATTGGGACATCGATTTGCTATAACTCTTGCCATTCTCTTATCACTATGCCCAAGCTCTAACGTCCTTAAATTTTTCATCGTTTTCATCTGCTCAAACGGCAACCCTGTTTGCCTTCTAAGCTTGGTATACTCTTCTACATATATACCAGAACATCTGAGATGTAAATGAGTAAGGTTTTGCATCTTACTGAGCTCCATCAGTCCTTCAAACTTGAGTGAAAAATTAGAGCTGTTTTTAAAGACACGAAGAAAAGGCAATTGAGTAAGAGACCGAGCCTGCACGCTATCTATTTTCCAGCCAGTTAAATCAAGCTCAACAACAGGCAACTTATGAGTTACACGAACCCTCACTAGGTATCTGTGCAGGAATAGTACTTGTCTCTTCAGCATATATCGATGCAGAAACAAGAGGAGCGCCATCTTCTCCTACAATCCAATCAGAGCCGTTTTTACCTCGATGTCCTCTCTTACCTCTTCTGCCTCGACCTCCTTTTAAAAAATCCTGGACTTCTTTCTGATCAGTAATTGACTCAAACTCAGCAAAGGCAGGAACATCGCTTAAAAAGAGCATGGCAGAAAATATCCCCAAAAACCCTACACCCCTCTTCTTCATAGTGCATCCTCAAAAATAATTCTATTTCCTCTCACATAAATAAAATATTTTTTTGCTACAAAACCTAATATTCTCTCTCAAAAAGAACTGTTTTCTTTTGCAGCAGACACATATACTATCGACCAAAAAGGATATATATGACCTTTTCCTCCTTAGAACAGCTGCTCGATGAGCATTCTTATCAGACCCTTTTTCTCGATGCCTATGGCGTCTTCTGGTCTGGAAATGCACAAGGCGCATTTCCGAACGCACAGACCCTTATGACAAAGCTTTTTTCCTCGAATAAAAAAATTGCCATTATTTCCAACTCCACGCAACTCTCTGTTCGTGAAATCGAAAAATATAAAAAGCATGGCTTCATTCAAGGAACACACTTTCACTCTCTTACAACCTCGGGAGATATCGCAAAGCAGATTTTTTCAGATGAACAACTCCCCTTCCCAATACACAACAAAAAATACACTCTCTTTTCACCTCCTACGCCAAAATATGCAAGCCCCTCTGCGCTTTTTGAAGGGAGTTCTTTTGCAGAAACCTCTGATCCAAAAGAAGCAGACTTTATCTACATCAACGTGCCGCATATTGACGAAGAAGATCAAGAAGAGGTCACACGCTTTGAGGACATGGTACAAAGCTTTTTACAGTACAACAAGCCGATGATGTGCGCAAACCCTGATCGCTTTGCTCATGAGGGCATGCCCCCAAGACCTGTGGTGCGCCAGGGTTCCATCGCAACACTCTATGAAAAAATGGGCGGCTCTGTTTTTTATATAGGCAAACCATCCTCACAGATATACCTCCACGCTTTAAAAGAGTTACAAGCTGCAAAAGAAGAGGTCCTTATGGTTGGCGATACGCCAGAAACAGATATTCGAGGCGCACGCCTTTTTGGCATTCACTCTGCACTCATCACACAAACAGGCATTATGGGAGAGCGAATGAAAGAAAAAAACGGTCTTGAAATACTTCCTGAGACTGATTCACCAGACTACCTTATAGAGAGGTTTGCACATGTTTAATTTTCATCCTGCCTTTTCCAACAAAATCCATATTAAAGACCTCTCCCTTTCTACAGTCTTTCTTGAAGATGAGCAGCACTACCCTTGGCTCATTCTTGTACCTCGAAAGGAAAACCTTTCCAACTTACTCGACATGGAAAAAGAGGATCAGCTGCAACTTCTTGAAGAACTCTCATTCTCACAACATATTTTGAAAGATCTGTTCAATCCAACGCAGTTAAATGTGGCCGCTATCGGCAACAAAACGCCACAGCTGCATATCCATGTCATTGCTCGATTTGAATCTGACCCGGCGTGGCCACAGACGGTCTGGGATCATCCTGTAAGAAAACCTTATCCTGAAGAGGAAAAAAAGAGGATTATAGAAGCTCTTACAGTTGCTTTTCAGGAAGAAAAAGACGATGCAGACAATATAATGAATTTGGTCTAGACACTCGAATCCACCTTAATTGCATATGATCAGCCGCGTTTTCGAACAGCAACTTCTCCACTTTTCGCTCTTTCCCTCGATTTATCCTTACTACTTGTAGATATCTGGTAACGTACTGGACCCTTGTTGCGACGCTTACCCGCACTACCAGAACTCTTCACAGCACCAGAAAAACGGCCATTTTGAATCGGTTCAGATTTAATGGTTGGGTCTGGCTCATAGCCTGGCACCAGTTCCTTTATTAACTCACTCTTAATCAACTGTTCAATTCCTCGCAACAGTTTGTGCTCATCGATACAAACCAATGAGATCGCTTCACCTTCATTACCAGCACGACCAGTGCGACCAATACGATGCACATAATCTTCAGGCACATTAGGCAACTCAAAGTTCACAACATACGGCAACTGATTGATATCCAGGCCACGCGCAGCGATATCAGTTGCAACTAATACTCGAATACCTCCACGTTTAAAGCCCGACAACGCTCGCGTACGAGCACCCTGCCCTTTATTACCATGAATCGCAACCGCAGTAATGCCATCTTTCTCCAGTTGCTGGGTCAATCGATTTGCTCCATGTTTGGTACGCGTAAAAACCAACACTTGCTGCCAATTTTGTGAAATAATCAAATGAGATAACAATTCACGCTTTCGGAGCCTATCAACATGATATACCCGTTGCTTTACACATTCCGATGAAGTATTACGACGAGCTACCTCAACCAATACAGGTGAGTTCAATAAATTATCAGCTAACTTTTTAATATCATCAGAGAATGTCGCTGAAAACAACAAATTCTGCCGCTTCTTTGGCAACAGCGCCAGAATCTTACGTATATCATGAATAAAACCCATATCCAACATACGGTCGGCTTCATCTAACACTAAAATATCGACCTTAGAAAGGTCTACCGTTTTCTGACTTACATGATCTAATAAACGACCAGGGGTAGCGACCAAAATATCTACGCCTCTTTTCAATTCTGCAATCTGAGAGTTAATCTTAACTCCCCCAAAAACCACAGTAGATTTTAAAGACAAATACTTGCCATATATTTTCACACTTTCTGCCACTTGAGCAGCAAGCTCTCTTGTTGGCGTAATAATAAGGGCTCGAACATGACGCTGTTTTTTATCCTGCCTCTTTTTACTCAAAAGATGGAGTAAGGGCAAAGTAAAACCAGCTGTTTTGCCAGTACCTGTTTGTGCACCTCCCAAAACATCAAGCCCTTCCAAAATAACTGGAATCGCTTTACTTTGAATAGGTGTGGGTTCGTGATACCCTTTTTCAACAACAACACGAATAAGTTCAGCCAACAGGCCAAATGAATCAAATGACATATAAAATCCTTACAAAACCAGCCTCGCATATATTCTATGCTCATAAACGGTCCAGGCAAGATTTTTTACAAACTATACAAGAAAGAGGTAGGACGCAGACCGAAAGTACGCCAAAAAAATTTAAACCCAAAAGCGCCTCACTTCTATTAACGAAACGTAAATTTAGATAGACCGAGGTCAAGATTTCTGACGCCTAACGACTTGTATCAGTCGCTCTAAGAGAAAAGCTCAGCAATTTGGCTTCATCTATCTATACAGATTCATCAATAGGAGAACACTTCTGGGTTTTAAGTATGATCGCTTTTTCACTATTAATCAACATTAATCTTAGAGTCTCAAAAAGTTAATCTATCAAAGAAGAAAGATGAGGGAGGATTATGTCATCAAGTTGAAATTTTAATTTCCCAGCTTCGATGCATTTTTTTATTATGAAAATCGGAAGGAATTGTTTTTTTCGATATCTCCTTAATAATGCATGAAGGAAAAAGAGTTTCATCAAAAATAAATCTTCTCGAATTAGTACTAAAAAAAATAGTACCTTCTTGAGAAAGAAGACATAATGCCTTGGTTAATAAAACATTATAATCCTTTTGCACATCAAACATTTGATCCATTTTCTTAGATCGAGATATTGTAGGAGGATCGATAACGATAATGTCGTATTTATGTTGAAGCGCCCGTTCTTGATCCAATTGTTTGAGGCAGTCATTTCTTATTATGACGTTTTCTTTGATCGAGAGGCCATTAAGAAGAAAGTTATCCTCTCCCCATGAGGTGTATGTATTGGATAAATCTACACTCACGGTGGATAAAGATCCTCTGCAAGCGGCATGAACACTAAAAGAGCATGTGTATGCGAATAAATTTAGAACACGCTTTCCTTTTGCCTGAAGGGCTACTATTTGGCGTGTTTCCCTATGATCAAGAAATAAGCCTGTATCTAAATAATCATGAAGATTGATCTTAAATTTCACTCCATACTCATAAACGAGAAAAGACTGTTTTGAATTATCGAGTTTTTCATACTGCTGCATTTTTGCTCGCCGTATTCGCATTCTGGAATAGAGCACATCAGAATGAACTGCAAACAATGAACACAAGACGCCATGGACTTTTTGTTTTAAGGCGATGGGAGCATCATCGCTATCATCATCAGAAAAAAAGTATTGAATATAGAACCGTCCTGCATAGTAATCGATGGCAACCGGGTATTCCTTAATATCTCGATCGTAGATACGAAAACAATTGGTCTTTGTTCTTTTTGCCCACTTAGAGATGTGCCGATAATTTTTCCGTATGCGGTTTTTGAGAGGGCAATTTTTATCTTCTGTATCTACTAGAGGTAGAAGTGAGAACGTTTCTTCTTTCATGTTGTTACAATCCATACTCATTTTCTTTTCGTATCTCTTCGACAATATGCGCAGTGGTTTTCCATGGCAAAGCTTTTCCTTGCATACGCTGTTGCTTTTCTTCTCCACCATAAACCAAAAAGGCTTGAGAACTACTTTGGTCCGGCTCAGCAGCTTGCCTTATACTACTCCATTGCTGTAATCCCTTAAAGAAATCTGGTTTGATTTCTGGACTGCTTTTAATTTCTATAGGAAATAACTTCCCGCCTTCACTAATAAGGCAATCAATTTCAACTCTTCCGTTTTTATCACGCCAGAAATTAATAGAAGGACGCAGACCTAAGTTAGAATACTGTTTGACTATATCTGATAAAATAAAATTTTCAAAAAGACTTCCATATGATGGATGAAGAGCTAGCTGCTTAGGAGAAGCTATTCGAAGGAGAGAACAAGCAAGCCCAGTATCATAAAAGTAGAGTTTTGGCATTTTAGTAACACGTTTATTAAAATTCTTATAGTGGGGCTCCAAAAGAAAAAGAATATAACTTGCCTCTAGAGTCGAAATCCAGCGTTTTGCAGTTGGAACACTTATACCACACACCATCGCCAAATCAGAAAGATTCAGAAGGTTACCTATTCGAGCAGCACAAAGTTGTAAAAACTTCTGAAAAGTATGCAAGTCTCCCACATGAACGAGTTGACGAACATCCCTTTCAACATATGTGTGGATGTATGATGGATAGAGTCGCTCAGGTGTAAATTGCTCATTATACAGTCGCGGGTAACTCCCACGGAAAAGAACATCTTCAATACTTCCTGAGACAAGATCATTTTGTATCAGCTCGCCTAAGGAAAGAGGAAGTAAAGTAAGAAGACCTACCCTTCCTGCAAGTGACTGCGTGATAGCTTGATTCATCAAGAAATTTTGGGAGCCTGTAAGTATGAAGTAGCTTTTCCTCTTTTTAGAGTCAACATCAAGCTGAATATATGATAAAAGATGGGGCACATACTGAAACTCATCAAGAATAATGCCATGCTCGTTTTCATACGTTTCTAAAAACTTTTTCGGCTCACTCTCAGCAAATTCTCGTGTCATAGGGTTTTCTAAAGAAACAAACGTATGTTTCGAAAAGAATGACTGGACTAGTGTCGTTTTTCCTGATTGCCGAGGACCTAAAATGGCAATAACTGGGAAATTTCCATACTGTTCCAGTGTTTGGGCTAACGACCTAGAGTACATACAGCGCCTTTTGTGCTACTTTAACTTTCAATATTAAAATAGCACATATTTGCAAAAAAGGCTATTTTTTTTACATACTGTAATCGCGCTTAGGGTAACAAGCTAGTGTTTAGTTGCTCGAACTCGTTAACAGTTAGCTGTTTTGGATTTTTCTCTCTGAGAAATAGCTGACGACGAGATCATACACCAATCGTGTAGACGAGGAGTCAGCTGCTTTTTAGGGAGAAAAAAACGATGCAGATAATTTAAATCCAACTTCATGCCCTATCTCCGACCCTGCAGGCTATAATGGACCCAAAAACTGGACCAGGACTTAATTTTATGCTTCTTTCTCCCTAAGTGTGAGTTTCATCACAACCATATGCAGCAACATAATAGAGAAAAAATTGTTCTGCATGCTTTGTGCAGCCTCTTTTCACATTGTATGGAGGAGGCATACCTGAAGAAAAAAGAAAAACTGCTCTTTTCCCCTTTTGTGGTTGATTTCGATACTCTGGGTGCCCCTCCTCATTATCAAGGTGTGACGGATAGGTTCTCTCTATGAAACGCATCATGAGGGCAGTTGCAGACCAGCAGTAAATAAGAGAGGCAAGCACGATCATATCGCTATCAAGCATACTTTGTAAAATCGGCGCAACATCATCCTTTAAAGAACAGGTTCCAAGTGGTTTATCAGGATTATTTTTCACACATCGCTGACAACCAAGGCAAGATTTCACCTCTGCCTGTAGCAGATCTATAACAGTAATAGCATGTGTATCGTTGACATCAATAATACCTTGGAGAAAATGGTTGACCAAGGCAGCAGTAGCACCACGTTTATGGTAGGATCCTTGTACAATGAGATCTTCATAAAAAACGAACGTTAAAAGAAAATTTGGGGGCGATTGGACTCGAACCAACGAAGACCGAAGTCGAGGGATTTACAGTCCCTTGCAATTGCCACTATGCGACACCCCCAAAAGGAGAAAACAATTGCTGACAGAAGGACTTGAACCCACAACCGTCCGATTACAAATCGGGTGCTCTACCAGTTGAGCTATGTCAGCATTTTTTGCTTTGATGGGTTCATTTATACCAAAGATTCATCTTTCTCACAAGAAGTTTTCTCCTCGGTTTGAGATTCTTCTTGTAAAACCTGATCTTCTTGCAAAATCTTACCCATATTAAGTGCTTCTTTTTTAGGCCCATCAAGCACTTTAAACATCTTCTTTGAAAGGGTATCTGCAGAAGACACATTACCTAAAGCGCTGGGCATAAAACCACGAAACGAAGCACGCTGCTGCTTTCTCTCTTGCTCTTTAAAGCCACAGCACTTCTTCATTTTTTTTCCTGAACCACAAGGGCAAGGTCCGTTACGTCCTGATTTCTGAGACATTGTGTATAACCTAAATTATTGATACTTTTTAGTGTTTAAGTATATCATATTATCTAAAAATTATGGAACTTCCTTTTATTCCCCCAACTCCTCCTTTTCAAGGTATCGAAAGAAAATTAGAAAGCTCTGTGCGAAAGGCATGCCTTTCCTTTGACCTCTTGCCTGAGAGCGGCAATCTAGCAATTGCACTCAGTGGAGGCAAAGACAGCTTAGCTCTTCTTTTTATCCTCAAAGCCCTTCTCGGACGAGGCTTTTCAGACCTCCCCCTCGTAGCAATCCATATTGGCGGGGCCTTTAGCTGCGGCGCCTCCATCCCCACCCCCTTTTTAGCATCCCTCTGTAAAGAACTTGGAGTGACCTTTATTACAAAAGAGAGTCCTTATAACCCTGAAGAATCCCCTTCCTGCTACTCCTGCTCGCGTTATCGTCGCTCTCTCCTTTTTCAAATTACAAAAGAACATGATTGCACACATATAGCCTTTGGCCACCATATGGATGACCATGCAGAAACTGTCCTTTTAAACCTTTTCCACAAAGGCTCTTTTGAGGGCATCTTACCAAAAGTAGACATGATAAAGTATGGCATTACGATCATCCGTCCTCTTATCTTTGTGAAGGAAAAAGATATTATCGCTTTTGCAAAAAAAGCAAACTTTTTAAGAATGAGCTGCCAATGCCCTTATGGCACACAGTCGATGAGGAGAGAGATCAAACATCTTTTAGAAGATGCTGAAGAGCTCTTTCCACATGCAAGAAGCAACCTTGCTTCTGCAGCACATCTTTTCGGCACCCAAAAAGCTCAGATTATCGCTACTACCTCAGGCAGACAATAGGTAAAATTTTCTTTCCTTTCCTCTTCAGGAGGCTTTTTCTGCAGCTCTTTCCCTAATTGTATGCGCCGCACCATACTCTCTTGCTTGAGCTGGTTAATCTCTTTAATAATGCGCTCGACCTCTTTCTTTACACTCTCTTGTGTAAAGCGCATACTTGGAAATTCTGCCTCGAGAAGAGGGAGAAAAAAATCTGAACATATCTGCAACGTTCTCTTATCTTTTTCTGACAGTCCTTGCATCATCCTCAGGCCACTTTTTCTGTAAAAATAGTGTATACACCCCTCTATATACGCTTCTACTGCACAATGGGTAATATAAGAGCCTACTACAAAAGACTCCTCTGGAAACATCCTCAAAATTTTTCATTGGAAAAGCTTCGTTGACTGACTCGAAGTATCTACATTTTTTTCGAAAACATATTCATATAGGTGCTGGAGTACATACGCATAAACACGATTAACTAAGCATTTCTCTTGTTTATCCACCTTAAAAGAAAACAAACGAGGAATCACAAATTCTTCTACCCTTGTTCCATTATAAAAAAGACGTAGCTCAGGCCCAACTGCAGCTGCCATTTTCACCTTCCTTTTTCTTGACCTTTTTACAGAAAAAAGAGAAAAGGTAAAGAAATGTCTGGAGAAAAAAATGACTTATGAAGTTAACCCCAACAAGAAAGAGCAACCATTAGGCAGCGCTAGCTTTTCCTTAGGTGAAAAAAAAGAGCTCGACAAGGGTGCCCAAAGGGAAATTGACAGCCTCAAACTCTCCCTCCACACCCTGTCAAGGTATAAAAAAAACGCCCTGTTGTTCTATAAACGTTACGCTGTTTACTCTCTCGAACCTATGCCAGGCCATTTTAAAAAGCTCTCTGCAGCAAAACTACAAAACCTTACCTCTTATATTATCATCGACAAATACTCTCACAAGGTCTTTTTCAATAAGAATATGCTTTCAAATGAGGAGCAAATTGACTTAGAAAGACATTTTCTCTCCAACCATTTTCGTGGGGAGTGGGTTGGATGCGATGAGGATAACTTTGCCTCCTTAGAGGACTCTTTAGAAAAGAGTCAAGATAGAGCAAACGATGAGTTTTCCCGCTTTTTTCAAGAGGATCCGCAGGAAGCAAAACTCTTTTTGGACCGCCTTGAACGAGATCCCTTTGAAGAGTATAGAGACACCCTTCCCTATCCAGAGCTCTCCCTGGATATCTTAGCAAAGGCACTCGCTGCATCTCTTGCTCGCATCGAGGAGATCGAGCAAACAGTCGAAGAGTACAGAGAGAAGGAGCGAGAGGCAGATTACCAAGAAAAGCAGGCAATCATTGAGCATAAGGATCTGTTAAAGGACCTTATAAAAGAAGAGCGAAGGAGGGAAGACCTCCTTCGCATGGAATATTCCAAAAAGGAACAGATTCCTTAGATTGTTTTATTGACCCAATCGCTCAGGTGGCTTACGTGTTCGAGAACCACGTTCCCCTTCTATTATATTTTCATGACTTACTTCTGAGCTTTTAAAGCCTTTTGAACCGAGCTCTGCTGTAGGCTGTTGCGCTTGCTTTTTTGCCGCTTTGCCTTTCTTCCCCTTCTTAGCTCCTGAAATTTCTGCCTTTGGAGCTTCTGCTGCAGGCTTTTCTTTTGGAGCTGCTTCTGCTTGTTCTGCAGACCGACGAATTGTACCTCCCAGCTTTTCCCAAGGCCCTGCTTGAGGCCCTGATAACGTTTGCCCGACTACAGGCTCTCCAATTTGATCTGCTTGTGGAGGTGTGGTTAAAGGGACTATTTGACCAACTACTGTCTTTACAGCTTCGTCCACTTTAGGATCTTGTGGGCGCTCCACAACTTTGACAGAAGAAGGTATCTCATCATTGTCCAGTAAAGACATTTGTGTCTCTAGAATCAATTTTGCAGAATCCCGTATTTTATTCTTATCGCCGTCTGACAACTTAATATGATACATTTTAACTTTGCCTTCTGCTAAACCTGTATACAACTCTTTAAGCTTTGCGTCTCCTTTAATCGAAATGCTTTCTTCTTTTCTTGACTTTTCCAGCTTGTCTGATGTTACAATATTGCAAAATTGTTTAACCAAATGATCATATTTTGACATGCCTTTTGGACGGTCTGAAGGAAAATCAGCTTTATGCCGTGCTAAGAAATGCTCTAAGCTCTTTCTTCCTACTGCATATGCTTTACCATTAACCTCTACAACAACAGCCCAACCAAATAGCTTTGCAAAAAATAACTGCAACTTATTCATATTTGCATTTATTTTTAATCCATACTTTTGCTTTGGCCCTAATTTGTCCGCCTGAGCTGTTTTCTCTGCATCATAATGAGCAAAAAGTCTATAATTACTTTGATTTATTGGTGCCGCCATAGCCCCTCCTTTTTATTTAAAAGTTTATTTGTTCCTATAATTTATATAAATAACATATATTAATTATTATTTCTACAAAAAAAACCGCTGTACAGATTATTTTAAATAAAATATAAAAGAGCAAAAAAAGGACCCTTTATGAACCCTGTCGTTTCTTTTTGCCTTCCCTCTTTTAGAAAAGAGATTCTTGCCTCCCTGGAGACAAATTTCGCTGAGGAAAAAGCCATCTCACGTATGTATGCCAGGCCTCTTCCAGGAACGGTTTCTTTCTCTTTTAAAAATGAAAAACCTTTCCTCTTTCGACCAAGGCCTTTTCTTGAAGAACAGACAAAAGACATTAAGAATAAAGAAGATAAACTCAATGCATTAGACAAAAAAGCCATCTCTCTCCTCCTCAAAAGCTTTTCCGAAGAAAAAAGTATCCCCCCTTTGCTTTTTGCTGTAGAACCTGAGGCTGAAAAAGATATATCCAAATCTCTTCTTCTTTATTCCCTTTCTATTAAAAAAGTAGAGGAGGCATTGAGAGACCTGTTCTTCTTAGTCCAGTTGAAAAGTGCTGTGGAGAAATAGCTGCCTCTCTTTGTCTGTCTGTTGGAGAAGAAGTAAAAAGGAGCATGTTGCATCGAGCAGCTCAGGAGAATATTCAAAATGAACCCCAGAAAGAAGAACGCGGCCTTTTCCGCACTTCTCTTCGATAATTGCAGGAGGAGTATCCTCTCTGTCTTTATACCGACCCACTACATGAGTGTCTGCATGAGAAAAATAAGGCCCCCCATTATAGTAAAAAGGAAGCTCCTTTCCATTTTTTAAGACAATAGGCGCTGCTCTTGCTAAATCAGGCCTTTGATATTTAAAAGGATAGAAAGCAGGGCCTATTGCCTTCCCTTTAAAAAAAGAAAGCTCTCTTTTTCCGACCACCTCTAAAGGACCCCCTTTATCAAATTCAACAAAAGAGGTGCCATAATAGGACCCTGCGCATATTCCAACATACAGGCCACCATTGTGTACATACTCTGAAATAAGGCTATTGCCCCTCCCTTTAAGAAAGAGCGTATAGGGAATATCTGCTCCTCCTGGCATGAGAAACAAGCGAGCATCTTCTTGCCAATCCCCTTTCAGAAGCTCTCTACAGCCTATTTTTACAACATCATACTGGGGAAATAGCTGTTTCAATGGATAGACTGTATGACACAAAGACTGTCTCGATGCGCCTAGTCCACTATAAATATAGAGTCTTGTTCCTTTCATGGAGACGAATTTAGTCTATTTTTTCTATTACTTCAATTTCTATTCCTGGACAGACCCTTTTTTCAACCACTCTGTAGGGGCTTTTGTGAAGCTCTTCATACCAGCTTTTTCCCTCAGAAAACATCCACATACGCTGCCAGCACACTGCAAAGCGGCCTTCTTTTGCCACCTCTTCAATTGCTTCTTTTGAAAAGGACCACACTTTTCTTACCCTTCCTCCATAATGCTGGACAGCATATTCAGAAGCAACTCCTCTATTAAGCAAAAGAGGTAACTCCTCATACTTTCTACTAAAAGCGGCAAGCGATCGCACATCATCCCTATAGTACTTAGAGCCAGAATAGTACTGAAAAAGAGAAAAGAGCATCAGCATGGAGAGCAGATAAGAGAAAACTTTCGGCCTTCTCTCAGCAGCTTCGCCCAAAAGGATATAGAAAAAGGGGAGGAGAAAGAGAAGGTAGCGCACATTAAAGGTCACCGACGTGCATAAGGAAAGAAGCAGAGGACCTATAATGCCCGCTGCAACGAGAAGACAAAGCATCTTGCTCTTTGGTCTACATAGAGCTAAAAGAAGCCCGAACGGAGCGATAAGACTCCACACATAGTGCTGTACGATCTCTGAAACAGAAAGCACATGTAACTCAGATAGTGAAGGCCCTAAGGAATAGCCAAAGACAAAGGAAAAGGGCACATAGGGAATCGAGGCAAGCGAGAAGGGTTTTTGAAACCCGGCAACGCGATGCCTGTGCATATACAGCCATACAAAAAGGGGTATTGAACAAAGCGCTAAATGAAAAAAAGGCTTAAGTGTCTTTTTTTGATAGAGCTTAATGACAAACTGCATACCAAGGAAAAAAGCCGTAAATATGTGTGTATAAAGAGCTAAAGAAGAAAAAAGCAGCCATAAGCGCGACCCCTCTTCTTTATGAAAGAAAAAATAAGAGGAGTAGAGCAGGAAAAAGAGCCAGAGGCTATACATCCTTACCTCTTGAGAATAGTAAACCAACAAAGGTGAAATAGCTGCAAGAAAGGTAACAAAGAGAGCTGTTTTGGAGCGCAAAAAGAGAGAAGAGAGACGATAAAAAGGAAAGAGACACAGGGTCCCTATCAAGGCAGAAAATGCTCTCATACTCCAGTCTGACGTCCCGCAAAGTGAGCCCCATAGCTTTAGAAAGATTGAGTATAAAGGCGGATGGACATCCGCCTGCCAAATAGTTGCAACCATGCTAGCGATGCTACTCTCACAAACAAAGAGGCTATACATCTCATCTTCCCATAGACTCTGACGATCTAGTGCATAGAAACGGAAAGAGGCACCCAGAGCAATAATTAAAAAAAGAATAAGTTTTTTATTATATAATAGCGATTTATACATATATCGCTATAAATAATAGTAATTTTATATTAAGTCAACTAAAGCATGCTTCTCAAGAAGATTCTTGGGCCTTGTTGCATAAATAAGGGAGAGAGCTAAGAATTTTCGCAGTCTCAAAAAAATATTTGTCTATTTTAAGAAAAAAGGCATAGAATTATTCCTTTAACTGCTCAAAGTATGAGGAAAACTCTATGCCAAAATCAAATACCCGTCATCGATATAAAATCAATAACTGGTCTGAGTATAACAAAGCACTGATAAAAAGAGGAAGCCTCACTATTTGGGTTGAGGAAGAGGCTGT
>Ga0180433_10005877_pt1 | contig 16373 bp, 20 predicted proteins | sample SS_ome_8_FD_132980 | JGI IMG/M metagenome (GOLD analysis project Ga0180433, IMG submission 132980) | Hypersaline lake sediment archaeal communities from the Salton Sea, California, USA - SS_1_D_1 metaG | ecosystem: Environmental > Aquatic > Non-marine Saline and Alkaline > Hypersaline >... | reverse complement strand
GGCCGATCCACAGGTTTCCGTCGTCGCAGTCCCCCTCCTCTTCGGAGTACCCGTCTCCATCGTCGTCCACGGCGGGGTCGTTGACAACCCCCGTATCTTCGGTATCTGCCGTGTCCACGTCGGTGTCGGAGCCGGTGTCTTCACTATTGCCCGTGTCGTCCTGTTCTACGGATGTGTCCGCAATCAGGTCCCCCTCTACGGGGCTACACGCAGCCAGAAGGGCCAAGAGCAGAAATCCAATCGTCCGCATAGCAACTCCCTCCTTGTAATCAAGGGTGCCATGCACTCGACGTAGAGATCTACTAGGTTTTTCAGAGGGTTTTTTCGGCTCCTACCGTCAACCCGCTGGTCATGCGGGTCTAGCGGCTGTGGTTTCTCAGGGGCCGACAGTAGTCGCTACGGTCCCAGGCGTCGTGAATCAAGCCGGTCAGCCCATGCTTTTCGAAATAGGGCATCGACAATACGTTCACCGGGTAGGGCACCTTGCCCCCGTAAGCCCCCCAGTCCCGCACCAGTTCGAGGGCGGTTGCGTTGTCGAGCAGGGGACCTGCCTTCCACGACTTGCCTGCCTTCTTGAGCGCCTTGGCGGCTCTGTGGAGGTCGAGGATGCAGGCGTTGATGGCCTTGATCACGTCGGGGTTTGTGGGTCTTTCATTGATCATGGTTCCTGTACCCCCACGATGTCGTTGATGTCGCACCACACCCAGTAGCCACCGGAACCGGCCCAGTTCACCTGGGGGTTGGTGGTGTGCAGCTTGATGTCGCTCATGTTGTCGCTGCGCTTGATGACCTCGATGCGCCCGGTCTTTTTCAGCTCCTCGTAGATCCACTCGACAGGCGGATCGAAGCTGTAGGCGTACTTGACACCGAGGCCTTGGCAGATGTGGTAGAGGTCGCGCCAGTGGATGCCGCTGAGGATTACGCGCTCATCCGGGGTACCCTGTGCCACGATGTGCCCGAAGGTGTAGGTGGCACCCGGCAGTACGTGGTGGACCTTGACCTGGTAGGTACGCCCCGCCTCGTACTCCCCATCGCGTTGTGGGTGGGTCGAACGCAGCTTGGTCCCCTTGGCGATGGTGACCACGTCCCCTTGCTTGAGGGGCAGGTCGGCTTTCCGGTGATAGCCTCTGTACATCGTGCTCTCCATGCACCTACTCGACGGAGCCGGGTGCCTGTCCTTTAGAGACAATCGGCTGGGTGGCTGAATCATAATCCATTTGTGCCTCTCGCCCGTAGCGGAGGTATTGATGGCTCTCGGCAAGCTCAAGCAAGTCAAGAACTCAAGCCGTCGCTTCGGAGCCGTGGGATCCTACTGGTTCCTGAAGACACAGGCTGACTACGGGCAAGAGGAGTACTGGCTGGTAACGGAAGCGGAGCGGCAGAAGTTCAGGGCACGAGCGGCCCGAAACCCCGAGGACACCCCCGATAGACGTAGGGGCGTGTATACGGTGGTCGAGAACAAGAAGCGCGTGTTTGGATCGGACGTGTCCTATTTCGCGGTGGAAGTGGCCAGCCCCGACAGGGAGCGCGAGGACTGGTTCATGACCGCCTACGAGCTGGAGCGCCTGCGCGAGCGCGCGGAGAAGAACAAGGAAGACATCGACGCAAACAAAGAGAAGTGGCTCGCAGACCTGCTGGACTAGACATGCGGTTCAAGATCCTGGGTGTGTATGTCAGCGTGAGGATGCGGCTGAAAAAGCGGCCCAAGAAGGTGCAATCATGACCAGCTCCAAAATCAGAAAGCTCGCCCATACCCAGCGTCGGGGTTTCAACAAGTACGACCCGAACGAGCTGATCGGGCAGGCCATCAAGCTGTTCGAAGAGGAGCAGTTTGGCACCGGGCCAGATGGCCACGAGATAGCCGATAAGCTGCGAGATATAGCCCGCAAGGCATTCCCGGTGTGGCAGAGAAGGGAACGATGACTCTGACCAAACAGGACATCCTCGCCCGCTACTTTTTCGACCTGGCGGGGAAGATCGAGGACATCGCTGGTACGGACGTGGCCCAGTCGGTCGATTCGTTCACCAACGACGACTACGCATCCATCGCCGCCACAATGCTCGACGCCGCATACTGGATTCTAGGGGATCAGCTACCCGAGGATTCGGACGTGGATTTCTATGTATCCTCGAACGTCTACAACGACCTGGTCTACCGGGGCTATAGCCCCGTGTGGGCGTGGGAAGAATCGGGGATGGTGGATCTCTGGCCGGACGAGAAGCGTGCCGCTTCAGAATTCGCGCCCGGTACATATGTCGTTGTTCAACATGAAGATGGCGTGCGCGGCGGCGTGATGGTCGCCTCGAACCGCATGTATAGTTTTGACGGTGGGTTTGAGGATGTGGGTGCAAACCAGCTCCGGAAGATCACCATCGAACAGGCAGTGGACATGCTGGACAAGTACGCCGACCAGATTACGGACGGGTTGAGGCGGCGTGCCGGACGAAACACTAGGAATTAAGTACAGAAACAGGCTGCATCTACTGATGCATGACGAGCCACATCCGGATGCGGTGTTCCCCCGGTACTACAGGGACGTTGACCTTCAGGTCCCAGCGGCCAGCGAGCCCACCTTGCAGTGGAACGTGCAGCCCATCGAACACGCCGCTCGTCTGATCACCTTCGACCAGCTTACCGCCGTGCAAGCTCTACTTGTGAAGCTAGCGACGGGGCTCTTGATAGAAGAGGCCGAGATCGCCTATCTGCGAGACCTGCATCAAGCGGGCAGGTTCTACTCCGACCCCCACCCCGAGGTGTTCCTGTTCTGCATCGGACGACGCGGTGGCAAGACGACGATAGCGTCCCGCATCGCCAGTATCCTGGGACTGCGTGGGCCTTGTCGTCTTTTTGCGGGTTTGACACAAGACTGTGACAGATTGCGGGAGGGCCTGCGTATCCCGTTTGCAGAGGTGGAAGTCGACGCCTACCACTACCACAAGACCATCGGCCTATCCTGTGATTCCCTGGTGATGGACAACCTGCCTCAAGGTCCCTCACAACCCCCAAACATCAACAGATTTGATCTACCCACCGTCCGATATATAAGTTTGTTTGCCCCGGACCAGCTAAACACGAGTTTATTTGAGACGGGTCGCCCCACGATGGCGATATCGTTGGACCAGTGCGGGGCCTACCCTTTGGTGATGAACTTCGAGGCAAACGCGCCTTCTGTGGCGGTGTTTTGTAGGGCTGTGCGATGAGCTCCGTGAACAAACGCATCGCGATGATTTGGGACGAGTTCGAGACCCCGACCGAACCTCCCCCGCCAAAGCCAGAGCCAGAGACCATCACTGGGGGTCCGCCGCCCGAGCCGGAACCCGAGTCTGAGACCCCCGAGGACGACTTCTACCCCGGTGAGGGTATTGAGGTCTCCGGGAGCCTGGAGATAGAAGGGATCACCCTGGGAGAAGCCTACGACGGGGTGGGGCTCGCCATCAACGCAGATAGCAATAACTTCATGATGGCCGCAGGCGCGGATGATATGGGTTTGCAGGGGAATATCATCACCCTGGAGGCCGCACTCACGACGCGCGTCTTCAACCCGGAGATGATCGTCCGTCTGCCTGTATTGGATCAACCCCCCGAGTCGTCTTTTGTGACCCTGGACCGCCTGGGCAACGCCATTGAAATCTGGCGCGCACCACAAGGTCCTGTCATCGGGCTGGTCTTGGGGAGCCGCCACAACGAGGCCGATGTGGTGACTGGTGGTGTAGTGCCATTCGTAGAGGATCACAGCATCAGTGCTGGCGACTACCTGTATCTGGATCACAACACGGGGCTGGTCACCAACATACCCCCCACCACCGGCACCATGACGACAATCGGGGTGGCCCTGGGCCACGACCGAATGCTGCTGAGGATCCAGCCCACCTTGCGCATCCAATGAAATAATCCTTTTGTAGTTCGCAACAGCAGACACCTCTGTGAGGACTGCCAATGAAGTCCCAAGTCGATATCCTAGCCGCCGAGTACATGATCGACCACGGCTTGAAGAAGCCGAGACCCGGCGATTTCACCATCATGAAAAAGCTCCAGAAGGATCTCCTGAAAGAACAGGATGAGAACCTGGGCGGCGACCGGGAAGAGATGGCGAAGAAGTGGGCCGGCGTGCAGAACTCAGCGGAGGCGGTCTACGACACGGCACCCATCATCGAGCGCCTGTTCAGCACCCCCGACCTGTACACCGACATGATGGAAGCGGATGACGCCGTGACCGCCGAGCGCGCCAACATCTATCACGCGGAATCCATCCTCTCCCACGCATCCGGTGATCGCTACACCGAGCACTACTACAGCACGACGATCACCTACCACATCAACCTCTACCAACACCTCCAAGGACGCGGTACACACGCCCGCAAGATCGATGAAACTGCGATGGCGCTGGCGGGTATGAACCCCCAGTTCCAACAGTACATCGACAGCCTGGGTGGCGAGGACATGCTGGACAAGTGGTTGCCCGGTACTTCTGCGGACCTGGAGTTCGACCTGGATTGGACCGTGAAGGACGTGTTCTACCGGCCTCGTGGCATGGTCGACGTGGTGATCGATGTTTCGGAGAGGTGGCTGACGGATGCCGAGTGAGATCTACCGGCTCAGTCGTGAAGTAGACTTTCGAGAGCGGTATGATCCCCGCTACCCCCTCCCTCCGGCCAACGTACACGTCACGGTGCCCGACAAGGGGGTCATCGACATCCGGTGGGATAGCCCCTGCCTGATCATAGGGAATGGCAAGTACGAGGTCGTGGGTGTGAACATCTACCGCTCCTACGACAGCCAGTTCAATAACTACGAGAAGGTCAACATCGCCCCGGTGGGATCGAACTTCTACCGAGACAGCAATCAGAACCGCGTGGTAATCGACGAGGACGTGTCGAATAACTTCCTTGCCCGTGGTTGTGATCACCCCGAGGGAATCTGGGTCGTCCGCCCCGAGCACTGGCCCATCGTGAAAGCTGGGTCCCAAGGCGTACCAGCAAACGGCCCCGACGATGTGGTCCTGAAAATAGATGGCACCGAGGTACGGGTAAACTACGTTTTGGGCGAGACGGGCGAGGTATTTCTGAACACGGCGCGTATATGGGACGAGGAAACGCGCACGTTGCAGGAACCGTTGCTCCCTACCCCTACTTCGACCGTGCTGCTGTCATATAGGTACAACTCTGTCCTGATCACAAACCAGCTTGCACAGCGGATCTTCTACAAGGTGACCACGCTGGCCATACAGGATGGCGAGTATGTGGAGACGCCCCTCGAAGAAGTGACCGCCCACAACTCCTTCGAGATTGAGAAGCTCAGCTACATTTGGAAGGAAGCGATCCGCCGCAACCGCTGGATCCTCGAGCAGGGCGGTGAGGCGGTCAAGGTCTTCATTCGCAAGTGGGTAGGTCCCCGTTGCTCCTGCTACAGCCGCCATCACAAGCAAGCCGAGAACGACTGCCCTGTCTGTTTTGGGACCGGGATAGCGGGTGGCTACGAGGGGCCGTTCGACATTCTGGTTGCACCCCAGGATGGTGAGCGGAACATCCAGCTCACTGAAAACGGCATGAACGTAATGCACCAATACGAGGTGTGGACAGGCCCGACACCGCTGCTCAGCCAACGCGATTTCATCGTAAGGCAGAACAACGATAGGTATTCTATCGGCCCTGTCAACGTGCCTAGCAGCCGTGGCAACGTACTTCAGCAGCACTTCATGATAGGGTATCTGGACGAGAAGGCGATCCAATACGAGGTGCCCGCCAATCCCAACCTGCTCACGCGGTTGGCCTTCCCTGAAACCCGTATTGCCCGCTCGTGGGAGAAGCCGGGTGTGGAAGGCACCGTGTACCCGCAGATCACCGACATTGTGAATACGGGGCAGGAGAAGGTCGCGGACGGCTATCAGGACCGTGGGCGCACGCCTACCTACGGTCGCATCGTGAGGTAGCGTCATGCCTATGATCTACTTCAAGCCCCTGTTACGGGGACGTCCTCGCCCTATCGCAACGACCCAGACCAAGCTTCTGCACAGGCTAGGCGAGTACACCATCGAGGAGATCCGGCACGAGATCGACCGGTCGGGCCTCAAGAGCAAGAAAAACATCAAGAACTCCCTGAAATACAAGGTGGGGCCAAGCAGTGTCACCATCTGGTCGGACCACCCCGCCTTCGAGTTCATAGAGAAAGGCGTCAAGCCCCACGACATGCGGTATGTCAAGAACAAGCCGGTGCCCATGGACCCCGACGACATGCATCATCCCACGCTGCGGGATCGGCTGAGGCGCATCGGGTTCAGGACGTTGGAGGGCGTCCACAAACACCCCGGCATCAAGGCCCACCACTTTGCCAGGAAGGGTATCAAAGCTGCCCGTGCGCGGCTGGCCTCTGAAATCACTAGCGCGGCGATGATGACATGATCCTGGTCAGGGCCAAGATTCCCCACCTGGATATCACTGATGCGGAGCCACGGTTGCGGCTGATCGAGGGAAAGGACACAGCCATTAACCCCCGGCTGCTCCAGAAATCCAGAATCCTGAAAGGGGCCGTGCGCCGGGGGGATGTGGTGGTCGTGATTCGGACCAACCCACCCCCTGTAGGGGCCAGCATAGCCCCGAAGAAGGCGAGGGCGGTGCTGAAGAAAAAGGCATCAACCGAGGATGCGGCCAGTCTGGATCAGGCCATCACGGAGCTGAAATCAGTTCATAATCTGTTTATGGCTACCGCAAGAGAACTCAAGCAACCGGCGTCCGCATCCAGCGAAACACGGGAGCTACTCACCCAACTCCAAAAGAGTGTGGAGGGACTGGCTATTAGGATAGGAAGGTTGGAAACAACCATATCGCTTGCCGCCGTGAGGGGTCCAGCAGCCCCAATTCGGGCAACAGCCGTGGATGATGCCCCGGTGTTTATCCCTTCGGATATACGGACGGGCGAGGTCACGGAAACCAGAATCGAGGTGGAGACAGCCCACGACGACAGCGATTTGAGTGATGCGGAAGCCGCTTTGAGAGCACTTGGCCAGCCCAAAACCAAAGAGGACCGGAGCTGAAAGATGGGAGATACCAAACTAGCCAGGCAGATCTACACCCTAGCGATGGAGATCGAGGACAGCCACAACAGCGAGGCTGGCAGCGCCGGGTACGAGGCCGCGAGGCGGCGTGAGGCCCGTGTAGCAGCACAGCAGAAGAACGCCGAGAAGATGGTGCAGTTCCAGGACCCTGCCGGGAACACCTTCATGCTGCCCTACTCCATCGTCGGCAACGCGATGTGGATGTACAGCCCCTACGACAAGAGCCGCGCCGAGCGCACCGGCTACGTCAACCTCACCCTGACCGGGAAGGCCGAGGAGGTTTTCCTCAGCAGCGAGACGCCCGAGAAGGCCGAGGAAGAGGTAGAGGAAGAGGCCAAGACCGCCGCAAGGAACAAGACCGCCGACAAGATGGTCAGGTTCCAAGATGCTGCGGGCCGCTCCTTCGTACTGCCCCATGAGGACGTGGGCTATGCCCGCTGGGCATACAGCCCGTGGGACCGCTCCCGCGCCGAGCGCCAGGACATCATCAACGTCCAGATCACCGGGCGGCTCGAGGAGGCTCTCGGTCTCGAGGGCTAGCCGTTTCCGGGGGTACGCATGGCGAAGAAGCAAGCCAGCCTTGGTGCCGGTCTCGACATAGGTACCATGTACCTCTTGTCTGCCCGAAAAGGCGGGGATGACAAGGTCGTAACCAAGAAGATGCGGGATGCATTTCTCGATCTGGACTCCAGCTCGAAGCAGTTCCTAAAACTATCGAACGTGAACTACATCGAGAAGGAAGACCAGATGATCATCGTGGGGGACGAAGCCCTCCATGTGGCGAATATGTTCAATCGTGAGGTCCGACGCCCCCTCAGCCAAGGCGTCCTGTCCAGCTCCGAAATGGACAGCTACGAGGTCCTCAGCCTCATGATCGAACAGCTCTTGGGCAAGCCCCAAGCCAAGGACGAGATCTGCTTCTTCAGCGTGCCCGCCGAGCCTATTGACAAGCCGGGACAGGACATCATCTTCCACGAGGGTGTGTTCAAGCGGCTGGTAGGCGAACTAGGCTACGATGCGCGCCCCATGAACGAGGCGGCTGCAATCTGTTTCAGCGAGGCCGCCAAGGAAGGCTTCAGTGCCCTGACCATGAGCTTCGGGGCCGGCATGGTGAACGTCGCCCTGACGTTCAAGACGATTTCCCCCATGCAGTTCAGCCTCGCCCGTGGCGGCGACTGGATCGACAGCCAGGCCGCAGTAGCGGTGGGCAGCACGGCATCGAAGATCGCCTCCTTGAAGGAAAAGGAAGCCAACCTCACGGACTACAAGGATGGGCACGCCAAGAACCTCCGCGCCCGTGAGGCGATCATGGTCTACTACAAGGCCCTGATTGACTACACGCTCACCAAGGTCGAGGAAGAGTTCAAGAAGCTGACCAGCTTCGATCTGCCTGATGAGATCCCCCTGGTGGTGTCAGGGGGCACGTCGCTGGCCAAGAACTTTGTCCCCTTCTTCAAGGACGCCTTTGCCGAGCACAAGAATTTCCCCATCGCGATCAGCGAAGTCCGCCACGCCTCCGATCCGCTAGGAGCTGTGGCCAAGGGTCTGCTAGTAAACGCCAGTGTGAACTACTGAGGTGGGTATGGGCGACGTGACCTCGAAGAAAGTACGGAATGCGGCCCAATACCACAAGCTAGCTGCTTCGGCAACGGGTCTGGTGAAAGCCCTGGACGACTACTACGACAAGTGGGAGGACTACGGGCAGAAGCGGGCACAGGATTTGGGGCTGGAGAAGGCGGTCCTGAACTCCAAGACCGCAAACGACTTTGCCCTCAAGCAGATAGGGCACCTGAAGCGACTACTCGATGTGTTCGAGAAGCCCCTGCGCAACGGCAGATCACACGCAAACACCGACTACGAGAAGCTCTACGAGCAGATCGAAGAAGTCATCAGCGCCCTAGGCGATGCTGCCGGTGTACGGATGGGCATCGTCTACATGCAGCAAGACTTGGACTTGGAGGGTGCAGAAGAGGACGTGGGACCGCACAAGGATTGGCATTATTGGGAATAACGTAGGTTTGATGTGTATTACTACCTCAGCCGAGCCATCAAAAGGCGGTTCATCAACGAGCTGCAAGATTCGTTCTCGCGTCACCCGCAGTTCAAAAAAATAGTTCCTTGGATCCAAGACAGGTTCGCCTACGAGGAACGCCCCGCGTGGGGCATCGTCGTGAAGAACGCCTCGGCATCCCGCATCCAATACTCCGCGGATAACTACCAGGGAACCGTGATCTCCTACATTCAGAAAGCGGATGTCATGGACGACGATGGCAACCGCTACCCCGGCAATTCGATAGAGTGGGTGCGCGAGGATACGTGTGTGATCGTCGAAAACGATCCATCCGGTGCGACCTTCCCGTCGCCGCCAGGGTTGTACTACATCGACTGGGTCGAGAACGACGAGTTCATGGTGGACCCTCTACTGGACATCGTCCGTGAGTTCCTCGTCGAGTTCGACCCAGGAGACATCAGCATCGGCTACTCGGTGATCGTGTCGGCGGGGGTGATCCACCCCGGCACGCTCTTTGTGTACACCCAAGATAACTACACCTACGTCGAGGGCACCCACTACACGGTCGATTACGCCACCGGCACGATCACGTTCATCGTAGAAATAGACGATTACTCCAGGATCTACGCCGATTACAAGTACCCGACCGACTCCCGTGGGCCCTACAAGGTGCCAGGCCCCAACACCTTCATTAACGACGCGATACCGGGCGTCATCATGGCGTTTGGCCGCGCGTACCATCAAGGCGACAAGTCGGCCATCATCGTCACACAGAAGCGTGAGATCCAAGCTCTAGAGTATGGCGGCAAGTGGGAGATTAGCCTGACCTTCGATGTGCTGGCACAGGATCCGATCCAGCTCGAGGAGATCGCGGATCTGGTGTTGATGTATGTGTGGGGCGAGAAGAAGAACCACTTGGAGTTCGAGGGTCTGATAATCCAAGACATCTCACACGGCGGCGAGGCCGACGAGGTGTACGACGAAACGGGCCAGAACCTCTACTACCTTGCTTCCATGGACCTGTACGTACAGGCCGATTGGAACCTGCATGTGCCCGTACCCTTCCAAATCTACGCCATCGAGTTTGTGGAGGACCTGCAAGCATATCGAACCGCGCAGGGGGACGAGATCCTGGCACTGACCAACACCCTACGGGTGGTGCCCTCGTTGACCCCCTACATGCCCAAGGCTGGGCTCACACACAATTACGAACGAATCGGATAAACACACATGCCACACTACGACTACCAATGCTACGATTGCGGCGTTTTAAGCGAGAAACGACGCAATATTGCGCAGGCCGATGATCCATTCAAGTGTCCGGAGTGTGGTTCCGAAAACACCAAGAGAGCCATCGCAGCCCCGGCTGTACAGGGCTCCCTCGATCCTCAAAATCTAAAGGGATCCGGCAAGGCGGATTTCGACAGGATTGTGGGGCGTGATGCGGAGCGACGGTGGGAGCACATAAACGGCGAGGCCGCCAAGAAGGATGCCGTGCGCAAGGAAACGGGCCAGCAGGCCATCGGGCGCAAGTCGGATGGCAGCTACGCCCCTGTACCGCAAGAGCGTCTCAAGTATCGTGATGCGGCCTACAAGGAATTCGACCATGCCCGCAAGACAGGCACCAAGATAGAGCACTGACATGTCCACATCCAACCGCATCCGCAAACTAGCTAGAGAGCTGAGAAACCCAAAGGATATGCGGGACCAGTGTCAGAACGAGCTGAAGACGTACAAACAGCAACACCCCGACATGGAGCAAAGCGACTCCGAGTGGGTCGAGAAGTGCGTGAAGCGGGAGATGAAGCAAGAGGCCACCCGACAAGTCAAGGACCGGAAGAAGGACAAGCAGGAGAAAGGCAAAGGCAAGGACACGGTCACGGACCCTGAAGATCAGAAAGCTATGGAAGAAGCTGGCATATCAGAGGACATCAGCAAGGAAGATCTTGATGAGTCGCTGGGTGCCATCATGGACAAGCACACCCCCAAGGGCGAGAAATCAAAGCCGGGGTTGATGAGTCTGTCCGAGAAGATAGAGTGGCTGGCCGAAACCATCGACGAGGTGGTGGAGTTCGATACCTTTGTGATGGGGCTACCCGAAAAGGCCAAGCGGCTTGCCCAGTGGTTCCACGATAAAGCCCAGAAGAAAAAAGAGAAGCAGCAGGAGCAGGCAAAGGCCAAGGCGGAAGAGGGATCCACCTACGAGGAGTACGTGGAATGGAAGAAGAGCCGCCACGAGCAGCCCTTGTCCAAGGAAGAGTGGGAGGCCCAAGCCAAGGGTGAAGGTGACAAGGGTGAAGGTGACAAGGGTGAAGGTGACAAGGGTGAAGGTGACAAGGGTGAAGGTGACAAGGGTGAAGGTGACAAGGGCGATAAGAAGCCCAAGAAGAAGTACAAGAGGCCGCTGCCTGACGTCGTAAGAGAAGATGTGGAAAAAACGGGCATAACAGATGATGACCTAGATGAGATTAGGAGACTCCCCCGCAACCGCAGCATGAGCGACAAGGCTTTCTTTGACAAGTATTGGTCCTTGATACCCAAGGAACTACAGTTCAAGCTGAAGGCTGCGGAGCGGTGGAATGCCAAGGGGTTCAGGGAGCTTCACGAGGCGTTGTGGGAGCAGGAACAGCCCTAGATACAGATCAAATCAGAGCCGCTCATAATCCATTTGTAGACCAAGGCATCGTGAGGCCCGCCATCTATCGGCTGGGTCAAGCTTCGATCATATCGGAGGCGGTTCAATGCCGGGACCCTTTACCTCGTACGTCCCCCCAGGAGTTTACACTCGGACCCTGTTCGAGCCCGCTGTAAACACCCTCATTGACTCCCTTCGTCTACCAGTGTTCATCGGCATCGGGCAGGAGACCCTCCTGCGTGAAGACTACGAGCTGATCCGGGGCTCGAGTGCGGTAGCCGACAACCTAGTGACGAAGGAAGACGTAGACAACTCGTGGGTGGTGGATGACAGCAACCCCGCAGACCCCGTGCTCGGCCCCAATGACGGCACCCTGAGGACCTTCCAAACCGCCCACTATCCCATCGTGACCGGAGACGGTACGGGCACTACCAGCGATACCCCGACCGACGTGATCGTGCTCGTGAACGACGAACAGGTGACCGTAGGCTCCGTGGATGGTGATCTGGGTCTGGTGACCCTCCAAGCCTTCATCCAGGCTGGAGATGAGGTACGTTGCACCTACTACTTCAACCGCACGGATACCCTGACCACCGACGACGTCAGCGATCAGGCGGATAGCTCGAACACCATCTTCAAGGTGTTCAACGTCCCAATCGTAGATGGTACCAATGGTGGCACCACCGCGACCTCCGTGAACGACGTGACGGTGGAGGTAGACGGCGTGGAAGTGACCGTGACCGCCATCGACGGCACGGCGGGCGAGATCACCGTGGAGACCGCCCCCTCCCTCGGCGCGGTCGTGCTGATCACCTACTACTTCAACACCTGGCAGAACACTTTCGACTACCTGCCGGACACCGGCATCACCGAAGTGATCCGCACAGGACTGGCCCCCGGCGACGCGAGCTACATCCTCGACACCGACTACGTCGTGCGCAACGACCTGATCTACTGGGGCGCGAGCTACCGCATCGACTCGCTGGTACACACCTCGGGCGCTGAGTTCTTCGACGACACCCAGATCAGCACCACGCTGGTCGACACGATGGTGTACCTCGACGAGACCACCGCCTATGTGGACCCGGACAGCTCGGTAGAATCCCGCACGATCTTCCGTCTGACCTACGTGCCGACCCTCGGCAACGGGCGTGACACCACCCTCGGGCAGGACACCTTCAACGCCATCGCGAATGGGCGCGTGGACGTGATCACCGACCGGCCCGACCTGATCATCGCCTATGTGGGACAGGACGTGCAGGACGCCCGCCAGCGCAGCCCCGTGACTGTCCTCGAGGTAGACGGCGCGAACCGCCTCATCACGCTGGCTAGCCCCGTGCAGCCCAACGAGACGGTGTTTGCGACCTACTGGACGAACTTCCTGACGGACGACGTGTACACCCTCGAGGTGGTGACCGAAGGGGCCTCCGGCACCGGCACCTACACGGTGGAGTCCGAGACCCGGAACGACAACCTCCAGCAGTCGCTCTACATCAGCAAGACCGCGATCTCGCAGACCCTCAACTGGGGTACCGGGAATGAGCAGCTCCTCGGGATCTTCCACGATGGAAGCGGGATCCCCATCGAGGAGTACATCGAGCTGACGATGGCTACCAATGCGGCGCTGGGTGCTAGCCTGTCCACGTCGGTGGATGGCCCGTGGCGCATTGTGACCGGCTCGAACGACGGGCTGGTCATCAACGCAAGCCCGGTGACGCTGACTCAATCAACTCCGGCTGTGGTGACGGGTACGCAGACGGAGAACTTCAACGTCGACGGACTGTCACTGGCCCTCCGGATCGAGACCGATACCGCCTCGCAGATTGTGACCCTGACCGGGACAGGACAGACCGCCGCACAGGTGGCTGCACAGATTACCGGCGCAGTGACGGGCATCACCGCAGCGGACGATGGCGGTGGTCAGGTAGAACTGACCTCTGTGAATGTGGGTGATGAAGCCGAGATTATCATCGGCAACGGCACCGCCAACTCGGTGCTCGGCTTTACGGCCAGTACCACCACGGGTGCAGACACCCCTGTAGCTACCGTGGCCTCGGACATCACCACGGCCCTCGGCCCTGCCATCACCGCAGCCGCCGTAGGCAACGCTGTAGTGATCACCACCACGGCAACCGGCCTGAGTGCGACCCTGACGATGAGCGCGGGCACCGCCAACGATACCCTCGGGTTCGAGACCGGCCAGACGGACGGCGGCGAGGACGCCTTCACCACCTATACCGTCGACTCCTACTCGGACAGCGGCTACACGACACCCACCACGGATGGCTCCGGTACGGGTGCCTCCAACACCGGGACCGTGGGCCAGACCTACATCGACGAGGTGACCGGGCTTCGGATCAGCCTCCTGCCGCCAGAGGACGGCCCCGGATACGACGATACCGGCACCGTGAGATTCTCGGTGTTGAACACGTTTGTGACCGACTCCGCGAACCCCGTGTACGCGATCCTGGGCACCGAGACGAAGGTTTCGAACACTACCAGCGTACCTACCGGCGACTCGGCCACGCTGGAGACCTTCGACAACGCCGGAAATCAACCTGCCGTGGGTGATGTGTACTACACCACCTACCGCTACGCGAAGACCGACTACGACGCGAAGGTGTTCACCAACCTGAAGGACATCGTCAACGAGTACGGCGACATCAGCGTAGAGAACCGCCTGAGCCTGGCCATGAGCCTCGCGATCCAGAACGGTGCGCTGCTGGTAGCCGGCAAGCAGGTACCCACGGATGGCACCGGCACCGACGCCACCACGGCGGATTACATCGAAGCCATCGACGAGCTGCGCAAGCCCGTCGAGCGCGTGTACCGCCCTGCCGTGATCGTGCCAGTCACCACCGACCAGGACGTGATCAGCTTCACCAAGACCCACTGCATCGTGCAAAGCTCGATCCGGTACAGGCAGGAGCGGATCTGCTTCTTCGGCTACGAGGTGGGGACCGACCCCGTATCGGCGCAGGTTTATGCCAAGAACCTGCTCAGCAACCGCATGATTGCGGTGTACCCGGACAGTGCCGTGATTGCACTGACGGACGAGCTGGGTGTAGAGCAGGAGCAGCTCGTAGATGGCAGCTTCCTGGCAGCGGCAGTGGCGGGCAGCAACGTGGCACCGGCATACGACGTAGCCACGCCCATGACCCACCGCCAGATCGTAGGGTTCAAGCGTCTCCAGCGCGTGATGGACGAGGTCGAGAAGAACCAGACCGCGATGGCAGGCATCACGGTGTTGGAGGACCTCGACCCCAACATCCGCGTGCGCCAGGCATTCACCACGGACATGAGCAGCTCGCTTCTGCGTGAGCCCACCGTGACCACCACGGCTGACTTCGTACAGCAGGCGATCCGCAACGCCCTGGCCCAGTTCATCGGCGTGAAGTTCCTCGGTAGCGTGACCAGCGACATCGAGCGTGTGACCAAGACCGCGCTGCGCGGGCTGCAACAGGCGCAGATCATCACGAGGTTCAGCAACGTGACCGCCACGCCGGACGAGACCGACCCGACAGCGGTACAGGTTGAGGCCGTGTACGTGCCTGTCTTCCCCTTGAACTACATCGTGGTGACGTTCAACCTCCGTAGCCGGTAGGCCCCATGAAGCGTCTACTTCGCATCGCCAATGAGCTGACCGCCCTAGAAAAGATTGCGGCGGACCTCGAGATCACCTACGGCGATGATCGGTTGGGTTGGGACAAGCGCACCAAGATGTTCAGCATCATGGCAAGCGATTTTCGGTGGAGAACCACGCAGACGGTTTCAATCACCAATCCGAAGACTGGTGGTGTGGCTGAATACAAAAGACCGAAGGCCGTCCATGATCGGGAAAACGATCTCATGTACTGGGATCTGCAAGGCCCTCATGGCACGACCCTCCGCATCTTCAATGCCTAGCAAAGCCCAAGCCCTGGCCGATGCCCACGTACTTGAGCGGGGCACTGGCCGGGTGGCGATCGTCAAGAAGCACCCGGATGGCTACTACTGCCTCTACGATTCCAAGTGGAAGCGTCCCCTGAACTGTTGCGACAAGCAGTACACCAGCGAGAAGCCCCCCAAGGAAAAGGTGCTCGAAGCCGAAAGGATCGTGCAGCACTACAAACACTTGTAGGGCCTCCATAATCCATTTGTGGACCGCTAACTCCAGACCTCCGAACGTTTGGTGAGGATAACTGATGGCGGATTCTGACAAGCTACTCCACAGGGGAACGAACGCACGGACTGACGCGCCCGTGGAGGTCACGGATTCCGGGGATATGTCTGCGGTCGCCAGCCTGACAATGGATGACCGCTCCTCCTCGCCCTCTGTGAGCACGGGGCAGGCGGCGTTTTGGATCAAGGATGATGATCCCACCACCCTGTACTTCACGGACAGCGACCTCAACCAGTTCAACCTGCTAGGTGGGCGTGTTGAAGTCTGGTCACGGTCGGGGACTACCGGATCCCGCAGCCCGACACGGGACAAGAGGATCTACCACGGTACCCTGTCCAGCTCGGCCGTCGAGACGGTCAACCTCCCGGCGTCAGCCGAGATGGTCGGTGTGTCTATCACCGTGTTCCACGATGGGGATGGTACGGGGACCATGACGCTGGACCCCGATGGCGGCGAGACGATCAATGGCGGCAGCGATTACGACGTAGCGCCGAATTCCAAGGTTGTCATTTG
>Ga0180433_10005875_pt1 | contig 16378 bp, 18 predicted proteins | sample SS_ome_8_FD_132980 | JGI IMG/M metagenome (GOLD analysis project Ga0180433, IMG submission 132980) | Hypersaline lake sediment archaeal communities from the Salton Sea, California, USA - SS_1_D_1 metaG | ecosystem: Environmental > Aquatic > Non-marine Saline and Alkaline > Hypersaline >... | reverse complement strand
ATCTCTTTAAAAGATATTTCTAATTTTGAAAGTGATTCTTGGATAAAAAGAGGATGGTCTTCTCCTAAAAAAGATATAACTACTTTTGGAAAAGAGCTTTGTGATTATTTTGAATTTAAAGCTATAAAGGATGCCTTTAAGAAAACGGATGCTTTTGATAATACTTTTTTATATTTATTTATTGTTGATTCTAAATATTATTTACCTATCTTCTGTACTAGACATGAACTAGATGAGGATTTGATAGAGACCCTCACAGCATAATAAAGGATATAAATGACTACTAGAAATTATTATGTAAGATATAAAACAGAAAGACCTTATTTTTTTTATGATCAAAGTGGTTATTATGATCCAACTGCTGATTACAATGCTGATGATTTTGGTTCTCAATTTCAAAATAAAATTATGTTTTTTATACCTTCTAATATTCAATGTTCTAAAAGTGGAGGATCTTCATATAATAAAATTAATAATCAAACTAGAGTTATAAATATTCCTTATGGTACGGATGAATGGGCCACTTCAGGAGTAGGCCCAGGAGTAGATCAACTTTATCCTCCAGTATCTGATTCTTTTACTTATTTTGAAGATGATAGTTTTTTTCCTTTAAACTTTTTAATAACAAGAGATGAAGAACCTATAGGTGTTTATAATTTTTCTATTGATACTGGTAATTCTTCTTTAACTATTTATGAATATTTAAGTCCAACTAATTATTATGATCCAGGAGATGGTTTAGAAACTTTAGTTTGTTCTTCTAATCTTCGAATATGGTCTGATTTTGGATGGGGTACTTCTTTAATAAATTTAAGAAATAATTGTTTAATGTGGTGTCAAAATAATATACATGCCTTATTTCCATCATGGTTAGATATAAATCTTGTTTTATTTGCATGTGCCCCTGATATAGGAGATTCTATATTATCCTACCATGCTCTGGTATATCATGGAAATGATCCATATGCTGATCTTACAACTAGTTTAGATGATTTAAGTAATACTACCAACTATGCTGATTTAGATGATGCTTAAAAATATAATTTAATAATCTTAAAGTACAATGGAGGTACTTTTTTATGAAAGATAAACGAAAACTTAAAATGCTTAAAGAGATACTAAATGATAGTAATTTAGTATCTAAAGATATCCTCAAAGAAGAAAAACCTTCTGGAATTTTATCAGTAAGAGCTGAAGGTGATTCACCAGAAGAAGCTAAAAAGAAAATACTTGAAGAACTTCGTAAAGTAAAACTTCCAGATGAGAAACAAATGGAAGATATGGAAGATATGATGGGAATGAAAGAAGAAGACGAATATGAAGATGAAATGGAAGATGAGTATGAAGATGAAGATTTAGAAGAGATGGAAGAAGATGCATTAGAAGAGATGGAAGAAGATGATATAGATGATGATGAGTTTGATGAAGAAGATCGTACTATCTTGGATTTATTGCCTGAAAGATCTAGAAAACAATTTAAGAAGATGTTGATTGAAAAGCTAAGAAATTCTTAATTAGGAGTAGATATGGATCTTACAACTGCAGGACTAGTATCTGATATACAATTAAATGCATTACTCCCAGATGGGATGTTTGATGATGCAGATATAGTCTCATTTTTAAATGATGCTTTCTTTTCTGATGTTCTGGCATTTGTAATGAGACATAGAGAAGATTTCTTTGTTACTTATACTGATTATGACGCTGCTGCTTCAATATCAATCCCTGCTGATGCAATCTCCCAAAAACTTAAAGATATACAATTAAAAAAGTCATCTACATGTTTTGTAAACATGGCCCGACTTTCAATGGGAGAGATTACATCTCGTAATCATTCTACATATAGTCCAGAAGGATTTTATATTCAAGATAACACTATCTATTTTTATCCTAATACACCAACATCAAGTATAAGGTTAGTCTATTATCAAAGACCTAAATATATGATAGACAGTGATGATGATAGCGTCTACACCGTAACCGCTATCGATGGCACTGATGTAACAGTAAATAAAGCTCCTACAGTAGGTGCTCTTACTCTGACTCTTTCTAAATCTTATCAACCATTTGATACTTCTAGTATTTCATGCACTGGATCAATCACTGATTCAAATCATTTAGAAATGAGTGCTGATGATGCAGCAACTGTTACAGTGGGAGATATCTTCTGTCCAAGTGGCTATTGTGCTTTTCCTAAATTACCTTTGGAATGTAGAGATGTATTAGTACAATCAGCTATTGTAAAGATTATGATAGCAATGAAAGATAAAGATGGATATGCAATTGCTAATCAGAATTTAAAAGAGGCAAAGGCAAGTGCGTCTAGTCTTATTAGTCCGAGAATAGATAATGAAGTGAAGAAGATAGTAAATACTTCAACTATTTGGAATAAAAGATGCAGGTATTAAATTTAAATATAAAGGGATTGATTACCAATCCCAACAATTTAGAAGACAATGTGGTGAATGGTGCTTTGGCCTATGCTGATAACATTGTTGTATCTAAAGATAATATTGCTGAATCAAGAAGAGGATTTAATAAATATAATGAATATCTAGATTTAGGAGGTATTAACGGTACTATTTCTAATTTATATTCATATCAAGATACTTTGATTGCCCATCATGATTCTTATTTGAGTAAGGATGCTGGTGATGGTACTTGGACTCAATTTTCTGATACATTTGAGAGTCCTTCTGATTATAAGATGAGGGGGATAGAGGAAAATGAGAATTTATATATTACTACTTCAACTGGTGTAAAGAAGTTAGATAGTATTGATAATGAATTTTATGATGCTGGAGTGGTGCCAAGTCTTGATGGATTTGGAAGTGCAACTGGTAATTCTGGATGGTTTTCGACTGGTACAGCAGTAGCATATAGAATGGTGTGGACTAGAGAAGATGAGAATGAGAATCTTGTAATAGGTGCTCCTTCATCTAGATTTGTTGTCACTAACTCATCAGGTGATTCATCTAATGTTGCATTGACTTTTTTAGTACCATCAGGAGTTGATACTACATATAAATATCAGATATATCGAAGTAATATGACTGAGACTATTACTGATGAACCAAATGATGAATTACAATTGGTATTATCAGGAAATCCAACTGCTGATGAGATCACAGCGGGTGAGTTTGAGATATTAGATAATGTTTCTGAAACATTAAAAGGTAGTTTTTTATATACATCTCCTTCACAAGAAGGAATAGTAAATGCCAACTACGAACCTCCATTGTGTAAAGACATTACTGTATTTAAAAATCATACTTTCTTTGCTAATACAGAGACTAAATATACATATTATCTTACTCTATTAGGTACTGGATCTGATGGATTTGATGAAGGAGATACTATCACTATAGATAGTATTACTTATACTGCTTCTTCAACCGAGGATTCAGCTAATGCTATCTTTGAATTAGTAGATACTGGAAGCCCTGCTTCTGATATTGAATCAACTGCATTGTCCCTCACTAGAGTAATTAATAAATATTCAGGAAATACTACTGTTTATTGTTTTTATATTTCTGGATATGACGATCTCCCAGGTAAAATGATGCTACAAGCTAGATCTCTTGGAGGTGATACTTTTTATCTCACTTCTAGTAATGGAGATCCTTGGAACCCTACATTACCATCATCAGGTACAACTGAAGCTGCTACTAATGATGCTAAACAAAATAGAATATATATTTCAAAGAATCAACAACCAGAGAGTGTACCCTTACTAAATTATCTGGATGTTGGGTCAGCGAATAAGGCGATATTGAGGATATTATCCTTAAGAGAATCAATATTTATATTTAAAGAGGATGGAATTTATAAGATCACAGGAGAGAATATCTCTAACTTCAGAGTCACTCTCCATGATAATACTACTAAAATATTAGCTCCTGATTCAGCAGTCACATTTAATAATACTGTGTTTTGTATGTCATTGCAAGGTGTTATTTCAGTAAGTGAAGCGGGAGTTGCGGTAGTATCAAGAAATATTGAACAAGAGCTTTTAGAGTTAATACAATATGATAATTTTAACACGACTACTTTTGGGATATCATATGAATCTGAGAGAAGTTATGTGTTATTTTGTATAAATAGTAATTCACATACTTTTCCGGTACAGGCATATATTTTCAATTCATTTACTAATACTTGGGCCAGATGGACATTTAGAGCAACATCAGGATTAGTAAGTCCAGTAGATGACAAACTTTATCTAGGTGGAAAAGAAGCTGGTTATGAACAATACTGGGTATATCAAGAAAGAAAGTCTTTTACTGTAAATGATTTTGTAGATGATGACTGGGGTGTGACAATTGATTTGGTAATATCTACTAGTGGTACTACTACAGTATTACAAGTCAATAGAACAGATGATTGTGTGGTTGGATATTATATAGTACAGACTGACGCAGGAGATCAAGAAACAGCTATAGGTAAGATTACGGAGATAGATACTGATACTAATTATGTTACTGTTACAGTATCAAGTGATCGTGCTTTTGATAATAATCCTTCAAATTTGAGTACAATTTATAAGCCTATTACATGTAGAGCTAAATACGTTATGAACACTGCTGGGAATCCAGGACTCATTAAACAATTTAGGGAAGCATCTTTCTTTTTTAGAAATGATACTGCTTCTGAGTTAGTAATAGGATATGAAACATCTCTTAGGCCTGGTTATGAATCTACTACTAGTAATATTTATAATATAGGTCTTTGGGGCCAGGGAAACTGGGGAGATCAATCCTGGGGTGGAGTAGATGATACTTACATACAACCCTTGAGAGTTGGAATACCAAGAAATAAACAGAGATGTATAGGTATTTCATTTAGTGTAGAGAGTTCTAATGCTTTTTCACCATTTGCTCTTAGTGGTATTTCTGCTCAATTTGAGAATATAAGTGAGAGAGTTGCCTATAGAGGCAGAGTATCAGGAAATGGATAAAAGGAGTCTATTATAGCTAAGTTACCAACAACTAAAACATTAATGAGAGAAGATTTTAAAGAAGCTCCTGATTGGATTATAGGTCTTCTTACACCTCTAAATTCATTTATGTCTAGTGTATATTATGCTTTGGATAATCAACTTACTTTTTCAGAGAATATCTCATCTGCAATTAAAGAATTATCTTTTACTACCAGATCAGATTATTCTTCTGCTGATCCCAAGACTGATGGATGGGAAGATAGAAAGATTTATAATCCTTTGTCTGTAAAACCACAGGGAGTGATTTTAGTAAAAATAGTCGATCTTACTAATTATAAAGTAATTACTGATCCTGTGAATGTATTTTGGGATTATTTAGATAGTTATGTTTTAATAAAATATATTACTGGATTAGATGATAGTACGAAATATAAAGTAAATTTTTTAATATTTTAGGAGAATCCTATGGCATATGTTCAAAAACCATTGAAAGATGAAGAAGAAAATGATGTTCTTCAAGGTACGGAAGGAGAGGGTGTAAAACAACTTTCTCAAACAGAGGGTGTAATGACTCCTGGTGGAGTTGCTGAAGCTGGTCAACTGGGCACTGGACAGACTGCTGCACCTACAGGTGGACAAGAAGTATCCACTCAACAAAAATATCTAGAAGCTAATAAACAAAAAGCACTAGAATTAGCTGGAAAGACTGCTGGTGTAATTAGAGGAGATATTACTGGTGCTCAAGAAGCACTTACTGGTGCAGGACAACAATTCCAAGAAGCAGTTACAGGTGCTACCCAAACTCTAGACCCAGAACTATATAAAAGAGCTACTGAATCTTTAGTCGATCAAGCAGGATATCAAACAGGAGCAGCAGAACAATTTCTACAATCTCCTGAAGATGCAGAAAGATTTAAAGAATTATACTCTGCCGCTTATGAAGGCCCCAGAGATATATACACTCAAGACTACTACGCTGAAGCTCAAAGAGAAGCTGAAAAAGCACAACGTACTGCGTCGTTAATAGAAGATTTAACAGGTAGGCAGGAATTGATAGCGAGGACTTATGATCGTCCATCTGGAAGGTTTTCAACAGGTACTTTGGCATTAGATGAGGCACTTTTATCTGGAAATAAAGAGGCGTATGAGCAGTTAGTGGAAGCAGTTGATACAGGATTAGGACTTGAAGAACAAATGGCCGGATTAGGAGAGACTGCTCAAAGACAATATGAAGAAGGAAAAGCGACTACGGAAGCAACTAGAGAAGCAATGAGGAAGCAATTCTCATTATCTCAAGAAGAACAAGAATTAAGGGATTACACTCAATCTGTAAGAGATCAAGCTAAATTAGATTATGAAAATTATCTAAAGTATGTTGGTGATACTTATGGAGTCCAAGAAGGTATTTCAGCTACTGACTATTTTGATAGACCTCAAGATTATTTAAATATTCAAGCAACTAATGTTGCATCTGCTGAAGATTATGCAAGATTAGCTGCACTTGAAGAACTTACTGGTGGTGTTTCAACACTTACTCCTTTTCAAGAACAAGCAGGACAGTATTCTCAATATATTAAACCAGAAGAAGATTTTAGACTAGAAGATTTTCAACAAAAAGTTGAATATGAAAGACAAGAAAGAATCGCTAGAGAAGAAGCAGAAAGACAAAGATTAGAAGCAATTGCCGCAGCGCAAAGAGCGGCAGAAGAAGCAGCTAGAAAGAAAAAGGAACAACAAGAGAAGGCAGCTAGAGCTGCCGCAGCGGTAGCAACAGGTGGTATTTCTTTAGTATGTTTTCCTGCAAATACAGATGTTACTTTGAAAGATTATAGACAAATGCCTATACATTTAGTGCAATTAGGTGATGAGTTGTTAGAGGGTGGAAAAGTATATTCTGTTTCTAAGCATATTAATAAACATCCTTTATACAATTATGAGGGTGTTTTAGTAAGTGGTTCACATGCAGTAAAGGAAGATGGTTTTTGGACTAGAGTAGCATTTTCTAATAAAGCAAAGCTCACTGATACAACACCTGATGTACTTTATAGTTTATCATGTGAAAATCACAAGATGATTATAAAGGGGATTACCTTTAGTGACTTTGATGAGGTGGATGATACTCACAATTGTAATTTAGAAGATTGTTTAAAGACTAAGAATAATGAGGGACATTAAGAGATAAGAGATTAGGAGATATAATTTATGTATAAAGATTATATAAGAGAGAAGATAGGATATGAGAGTTATGAGAATGAGACTGGTTTTGCATTATACAAAGCTAATCCTGTGACTAAGATTATGGATGTTGCTGATTTTTATATAAAACCAGAGTATAGAGTGAAACATTATGCAAAAGATTTCTTTTTAGGATTAGTGAAGTTAGCGAAAGAGAATGGTTGTAATAAATTTACTGGAGGGGTGTGTGTGAGTCACAAAGACCCTGAAGTAAGTTTAAAAGCTCTATTAAGAGTAAGATTTAAGATAAGTCATATACATGAAGATATGATTTATTTTTACCAATATGTGTAGAGGATTTTATTATGAAATTTAAAAATGTAAAACATCCGGTAAAGGATTACAAGACTTTTGGGATTATGTTAATACATGCTATTCCAGAGCTATACAATATGATTGAAATACAGACTGTAATTGATATGTATAATAGTCTTATGGAAAATGATCCTAATATGTCTTTAAAAGATATAAAAGATATACTTCCAAAATTAAAAGAAGAGTTGAAGGATACGATTAATAACTTTTTTGATTCAAAAAACAACCTAGAAGCTCTTAACACACTAGGAGAGTAAAATGGCACTTTTCCAATCTGTTACAGATTTTTTAGGTATTACTGAGTTTGAGGAACAACGCAGACAAATGGAGTTGGCACAGCAGCAATTTGCAGGGCTGGAAGCTCCTGATATTGTTCCTCTTGAATTACAAAGATTAATATCTTCCGGTGAACTCACTCCAGAATTAGCAGAAATCCTAAAACTTGAAGCTAATGCCTATAAAGATATTTATGTAGATCCTCGACTCAAAGCACAACAAATGGAGACTTTAGCAGGATTAGAAGAATTAGCTGAAAGTGGCATGACTGCTGAAGATAGAGCAGATCTTGCTAGAATAGCATCAGAAGAAGCTCAAGCAGAAAGAGGAGCAAGAGAAGCTATTTTACAACAAGCTCAACAAAGAGGCCTATCTGGATCAGGATTGGAATTAGCTCAACAACTAATAGGACAACAAGCTGGTGCTACTAGAAGATCTGCAAGAGATGTTGAAGTAGCAGGACAAGCTGCTCAAAGAAGAATTGCTGCTTTAGAACAAGCAGGACAAATGGCCGGACAAATTAGAGGTCAAGAATATGGTGAGCAAGCGGATATTGCTAGAGCACAACAAGCAATCGAACAGTTTAATATCCAAAATACTCAACAACAATTAGCATCAAGAGCTGCTGCTCAAACTGCCGCACAACAATATAATTTACAAAAAGCACAAGATATAATGGAAAAGAATGCTGCTTTAGCAAATCAAGAAGCTCTTTATAGGGCGCAAGCACCATCTCAACAATTCCAACAAAGATTAAATCTAGCTGGAGCTAGAGCGGGTGGTTATCAAGGATTGTCTAATATTTATGGACAACAATCTCAAGCAGGATTACAAGCAACAACTGGTGCAGCCGCAGCCGCTGCTGCTGCTTTCTCTGATGAAAGATGTAAAGAAGATATTAAGTTAGCTCCAGAAGAAATCGATAACTTTTTAGAAGATCTCTCTCAATATTCATTAGGAAATGAAGAAGCTATAGCAGGTATGTCTAATTTACCAGATCTAGGTTCTCCAATGACTACAGAACAATCAGGTAATATGGGAGGCCTCCTAAAACTAGCTGCTGCTTTCTCTGATGAAAATACAAAGAAAGATGTTAAGTTAGGACCAGAAGAAATTGATAAATTTCTTGAAGATCTCACTGGATATTCATTTAGATATAAAAATCCAGAAGCAGGAATAGGTACTCCTGGTAAGAAAATTGGTGTCATGGCCCAAGATCTAGAAGAATCTTTACCTCAAGCAGTTGAAGAACAACGAATAGGTGATGAAAATATTAAAATGTTAAATAATAATGAAATACTTCCCGCTGTGTTAGCATCAGTAGGTAGACTAAATGATAGATTAAATAAAGTGGAGGATGAAAATGAATAATAATTATTCACTCCTAGATCAAAATATGAATCTTGATGATGAGGAGAGACAAAAAAGACTTGAGGCCCTTCAAGCTCAAGCTCAAGCTCAAGCTCCTAAGACTCCAGATATGCCTTTAAACAGAGAAGAAGTATTACAAAAATATAAACAAGATTTAATGAGAAAATTAGCAACAAGTGGAGAGAGATTAAGTGAGGCTGAAAAGAAGTATCAAGAAGAATCAGAGGGATCTAGTCTGCAGCGAGGACTAAGTAAAGGATTTGGAGCATTAGCTGATGTACTTGGAGGAATGAGTGGAGGTAAAATAGGATATACAAGGCAAGCAGTACAAGATATAGAAAAAGAAAAAGAGGCAGCTACAAAGAAATATAAAAGCACTATGGAGCAAGAAGCAGGATTATTAAAGAAGTTGGATGAAATAGATGAAAGACAATTGAAGCAATTTAAGATAAAGAGTCTTAAAGAAGCATCAGATCCTAAATCAAAAGAATCAGTAGAAGCTAGAGCTTTTGTAAAGAAGCATCTTGGCCTTGATCTTCCAGAAAGTACCAATGCTTTACAAGCAAAAGTATTTATGGAAAAAATACCATCACTGAAGATGCAACGAGAACAGTTAGGACTTCAAAGAGAGAGAATGGGACTTGAGAGATCTAAAGAAATGAGGAAAATGACAGAGGCCCAACAAGAGAGACTTACTAAAGATGCTAAATATAAGACTGATTTAGAATCTAAATTGAGAAAGGAATTGAATGCTGATCCGGAGACTAAGGAAGCTATACAAGTAAGAAATATGTATAGAAATGTGGAACAAGCAGCAAAAGATCCAAGTGCGGCTGGTGATCTAAATTTAATCTTTTCTTATATGAAGCTATTAGACCCAGGGTCAGTTGTGCGGGAAGGTGAATTTGCTAATGCTCAAAACTCTGCTGGAGTCCCTGATAGAGTGAGAAATTATTATAATAGATCTTTAAGTGGTGAGAGATTAAATGTAAATCAGAGAAAAGATTTTGTAGAACAAGCAAGAAAGATTTATGCAGGTAGAGCTGCTAATATGAGTGATAGATATAAATATTATGAGGATCTTGCACAAAGACAGGGATTGGATATTAAAAATATAGTATATGATCCTTTTGAAGTGGATAAGTTAAAGAAGGATACAGAGATTGTATCTACTTCTAAACAAGCTGAAAGTGCTATTAGAAGTTTAGATAATAACCAATTGGATGGTTTGTATAGAAAGCTTGGGGGTGAATAATGCCTACAAGAGAAGAAAAGATAGCATTTATTATTCGTAAACAAAAAGAAGATTTTATAAAAAGAAGACTTCAAGAGACTCCCACTACTCCTGATACTACTCCTGATAAATCTTTAGGTGAGTCTGCTTTAGAGACAGTATCAGATTATTTACAGAGTATTGGAAAGGGAGCATCCTTTGGCCTTACTGATGAATTAGCAGGGGCAGTAGGAGCTGCTATAGATCCAGTAGTCACTAGTCTTATTGAAAAAGATGTACCAGAAGATTTAAAAGAAAAACCAAAACCAATTACTGAAAGATATCAAGAAGCTAGAGATTATGCTAGAGAACAACAAAAACTCTCTGCAGAACGTAGTCCTATTACTTCAACTATAGGAGAAATGCAAGGAGCATTGACATCAGGTCTTGCCACAGGTGCTGCATCTATACCAGGATTAGCAGCAGAAGGTGCTCTTTATGGATTAGGAGAATCTGAAGCAGATCTCACCAAAGGAGAGTTAGGAGAAGCAGCTAAAGATGTATTAAAAGGTGCTGCTATTGGTGCAGGTACAGGAGCTTTGACTAAGGGAGCAGGAAAAGCATATGAGAAGTTCTTAAAACCTAAGTTAGCTAAAAAGAGTACTCAATTAGCAGAAAAGGGAACAGGACAACTTTTAGAGACTACTCCTATGGATAGAGTCAAGTTGAAACAATCAGGTGTCTCTTTACCTTCTAAAGAAAAAGCAAATGTCTTAGAATCTTTACCTCAATATCTTAAAGAGAAAGGATTTAAAGGTAATTTTGATCAACTTTCTGGAAAAGTCAATCAAGCATTAAAAGAATCTGGTGAGAATATAGAAAAAGTTGCTGATATTTATGATGATTTCTTTAAAAAAATCATTAAAGACAATCCTGAATTTGAAGAAGCTGCAAAAACTTTAAAAAAGAATTGGGATAGAATAAATAACTATGATTTTAATAAAGTGGCCGATGAATTAGAAAAAGATGTTTTATCTAAAATAAAAGATATGCCTGGATATAAAACACAAGCTGCTAATGTAGAAAAATACATAGAAGAATTAAAAGATCTTGGACCAGTATCTTCATTAAAAGATTTAAATAAAATAAGGCAACAGACAGATAAGTTGATTAAATGGGCCAAGAAAGAACCCTCCATGATGGATGAAGTCTATCAAACTGTAAGAACAGATATCTCTAATCATATTAAAAATAAGATGCTACCTAATTTTGATAAATTTAAAAATGTTTTAGTAAATCAATATGATGTAGCTCTAGATCAAAAAACTTTAAAAGAGACTGCAGATACTATTTATAAAGCTAATTATGAATATACAATGGGATCTAAAGTAAAAGATATGTTAAAAAAAGCTGAAGGTAGAGCGCAAAATAGAAGAGGAATGGGACTCACTGACAATCAATGGACCCTCGGAGGCCTTTTAGGATCAGTTGGCACTGGAAGTCCACTTCCATTATTAGCTCCCATAGCTAAAAAAGCTGCAGATGTTGTTGCTCCTAAAGCAAGATTGTATGCTCCAGAGTTAATGAGGGGTGCTGAAAAAGGAGTATCATCTTTAGTTGAAGGAGCACAAAGACCTTTTATTCAACAAGCTACTAAAAAAACTACGAATCCTGAGTATATGTCTGAAAATGCACCAGAGCGTTTACAAGAAAAATGGTCAAATACTAAATATCAAAAGTTTTTTAAAGGTGATTCTAAACAAGATGCTGTGAATCATAAAGTATTAATGAGTCAAGATCCAGAGTATAAAAAGATGTACATGAATCAAGAAGATGAGGACTAGCTGAAATATAGCTCTAATTGTCTCATATTTCGATTTTAAGACGTTTTGTTGTTAAACAGGGATAAAAGTTCTTTTATATGTCTTACTTGCTCAGAAATCTTAACAAGAGATTCTTCTATTAATGTGTTAAGACTTTTATCAAGATCAATATCTTTTTTAATTTCATAGACAACAGCATCATTTTGATCTAATTCTTTTTTATTAAATTTAGGTTGTAATTTAGATAACTCATCATAGAGTCTTCGGCCATGTACTTCTAAAGTATAATTGTCTAAAACATTTTCATAAGCATCTTTACTAATTCTCTTTCTTAACTTTTCATTTGATTGTAATTTCTTTAAAGTATCAATCCAAGTATTTACATTATTTTCTAATAAATATCCATTGAATTTATGAATCACAGCACAATCATAACCATAATATCCTTTAGTAGATAAAAAAGGTTTTTTAAAATAACCAGCATGTACATATTTTATAGGACTTTTTGCATTTAAAAAATCAATAGAAGATACTCCTCGGATTAAATCTGTTGAATAAGATATAGGATTTAAATACACATCACATGCTTTAAAATAACTCACAAATTTCTCATAACTCTGAAGAGACATATAATGTAAATTATTATGTTTCTTAGCTAACTTCTTTAAGTATTTAGATTGTTCTGCAGTCTCTCTTCCTCCCATCACATAAATTGAAACATTTTTCATTTTCTTTAGAACAGTAGGTATCAATTCTAACATAAACTCATAACCCAAAAGTCCAGTAGATGCCCAGAATAATTTAAAATTATTCGAAGGAAGTAACTTTGGTTGTACTGTATCACATCTTTCAGAATCAATGAAAGTATCCATAGTCAATATATTTTCATTATACTGACTAAAATAAGATGAAATAGTTGCATTAGAAATCATCACATAATCTGTAATCTCACAGAATTTAGCAATATAAGGATTTGTATTAATAAGAAGATCATCTATTTGATAAATAGTAATGACTCTACTTTTATATTTCTTTACAATATTTTGTATCTTCTGAAACCAATCTTCAGATACAAAAGCATTGTTCCCACCGATACGCTGAAAGATAATAATATCGTTATCTATAAAATGAGACTCTTCTAAATTTAAATAAGATAGAGTATTACATTTACAATTTTTAACAAGATTTAGAGATTTAGATTGTTCATAAGTACATTTAACAGTACATGAACATAAAGGATCACTATAAACAATTAGTATATTCATAATTAATATGAAAAATAATAAATTAATTCTTAGATGAAGTATGGACAACGAACTACTCTTACAGAAACTAATCGAAGATATCAAAGAAATTAGAAAAGATGTTAAATCTTTATTAGCTTTCAGATACATGACTTTGGGTGTTATTGCAGCTTGTTCTGCATTTTTCACGTTTCTCTTCCAGCATCTCATTTAATTGTAAATTTTTCCTATGATAATATACACTGCTGATGTGGGTATTATACTTTTTAGCTATTTCTTTTACAGACATTGTTCTTAAATCTTCTTTAAAATCTAAATTCTGTGTCAACTTCCAAGTTTGCTTGTCTTTCATTTTTTCCTCCAAAAATAACTCTAATGCTGTTAATATATGCTCATCACTAAAAGTAAAATGCTTAAAGATTCTTTGCCCATCTTTGTAATTTAATAAAAATTGTTTAATCTCTTGTATATCTTTCATCATTTTAAAAAAGGTCTCACATTATGCAGAGGACATTCAACTACTTCACAAAATCTAATCTTATTCAAATTAAAGTGAGTGCAATTTAAACACTGTGCTTTGATAGCATCAGATCTACTTGCTTTAATTGCAACATCCATGAATAGTCTTCTAAATCGTTTTGGTACTGCACTATAATATTCTTTTAAATAAGAAGTAGGCTGTCTTTCTACAAAATCTAAATAACGATCTTGAATACTCTTTTTAGCTTCACATAAATCAATATCTCTAATCACAATTATCTCCTTGTCTTAAATGATTTAATATTTTCAGCAGAAAGTAAATAGAAATTTTAAAAAAAAATCGCTGATACTAAACAAAAAATAGATGTGCAATTTTAAATGGCACAAAAATTCGCATTAAATAATATATAAATAAATATAAATATATATAAATAAAAATAATATAGATGCGCAGCCGCAAAACCGAGCATTTCTTTTAATTTAATATAATATAAAATATATAATTATATATACTTAATATTCCTTATACACAGGCAATCTTAAATTGCACATCTCCTTAGGCCCCATCAGCAAGATCTTTCAAGTCTCATTAATGCACCATTTAAAAATTGTTGCTATAAGTCTATGTTCTCTGTGTCATACTTTTAATAATTTTTAGCTGATTTAAATAGCATTTATGGCCCTTTTTTGATATTTTTTTTTTCAGATGACCTTTACCCCTCAAAAGATATTTGAATTGTTTTTCTATTGCTTAAGAGGGGTTTTTGGGGCCAATAAACGCATATTTTGAAAGGAGATAAGAAAAATAGTTCTTGCGTTTAAAGATTAGCTGATGTACTTTAATTTTAATAGATATTGAATATTTCTTTGAAGTTTTGACTAGAGATTTTGAAAGATCCGTGGTCTCCTCTATGTTTTTTTTTAAATCTCTAGTCATCTAAATCAATATCTAATACATGCTTAAACATTCCACCTTCTCTCTTCTTTTTTTCATCTAAACATGCGTCTACTTTATCATTAAAATAGACTAACTGCATTACAGCAATTAGTAGTTTGTTTTTTGAATAAGATTTAAAATAACGATTCTTTTCACGTTGATCTGTAGCTAAACGCCCATGAGTTGTAGCTTTTTCAAAATCTTTTTTCTGTTGTTCTGTCAATTTCAATTTCTTCTTAAAGATCTTTTTTAGTAGATTCATGAGAATCTCCTTCTTTTTGTCTCATATATTCTAAGATAATTCGAATATTGTTCAACTTCATAGTCAATTCTATCTCAATGCTTCTACACTGTTTTAGTTGACTTACTAATTCTTTTTCTAAATTTTGAAAATGTTCTAGATCACTCATGTTTTTCTCCATTATAGTTCTACCCAATCGACATACTCTTGTCTAAAGTTTACAAAAGAGACTACTTCTTTTGTATTTTGATTAAAACGTACTTCACAATAAACACCATTGCAATGAATAGCATTATAATAAATAAAAACTATTGCTATCTGATTTAATGCCCATTCTTTTCTGACATCAATTGGATCTCCAAATTTATCTATCACTTCTCTCATGGACATCCCTCTTTGTATCTTCTGATGATGCTTATACTTCTTCTCATTGACTGGATTCACTTGGGTATACATTTTACTACTTGAACATCCAATCATGCTTAAAATCAAAATTAGACACAAATAACGACATAATATCTCAGTTAGTAACTGTATGATTGTGATTCTTTTTTGAGCTGCTTTGACTTTGAGTTTTTCATGTAACCAATCAGGTATTTTTAATGTCTTCATATCTCCTCCATCTCTGTTTCTTTATTCTAGTATAACACAGAGTGTCAAAAGATACAAGTGTAAAAGTGTAAAAATACCCTTCACTAACTAGTTGTTTTTGCTTATTTTTGTAAAGAAATGTAATATATTCTATCAGTTTTTGAGATTATTTTAATTTCGAATAAGAACTTGCCTTGATTTAGTTTATCTTGAATGAAGTAATTGAGATCGATGTAGTCTTTTTCAGTTAGATCTTCTTGAGATAATATATAATATACGTTAGGATTAAAATTATCAAAAGATGTTCTTTTAATAAAAAGGGCCTCTAATTTCCTTACTTCATTAATCTTTCTGATATTGAGTTTTTTGTTAATTGATGTAGATTTTAATAAAACTTGAATTTGATCATAAGTAAGCATTTTAATTCCTTGACATGATTTTTAAAATGGATATGATATTTATTCTTTTTTAAAAATTAAAGACAGGGAGTGTTATTGTCAATCCACCCCTCCCTGAAGGCGATTTATATTTTATTTCCCTTCTTACCAATTATGATTTAGGAGTATATATGAAATGGGGAAGATGGTATGCTGAGAATAAAGATGATCCTAAACTAAGTTTATTAACTAGTGAGTTAGGATATGAAGGTTATGGAAGATTTGTAAGATTATTCGAAATCATTACTTATTATCATGAAGACAATAAAGATTGTT
>Ga0180433_10005873_pt1 | contig 16384 bp, 14 predicted proteins | sample SS_ome_8_FD_132980 | JGI IMG/M metagenome (GOLD analysis project Ga0180433, IMG submission 132980) | Hypersaline lake sediment archaeal communities from the Salton Sea, California, USA - SS_1_D_1 metaG | ecosystem: Environmental > Aquatic > Non-marine Saline and Alkaline > Hypersaline >... | reverse complement strand
TAGATAGATAATCAGAAATATTGGCATCAAATAATATCCCTCCATTAGGGGGAAACTCGCCATCACCCTTCCACAAAGCAAATGTTATAGTCACGTGATTGAAAGCGTCGATTGTTACAGATACATCCCCTTGATCCGCTTTATAGCCATGCAATTTTGCCGAGAGCTCTATTAGTAACTCAGGCTTTTGGCCAAAGTGCTTTATGAAAGGATTTATGGCTCTTTGGGCAAATGCTGGAAAATAGCTGACACCACCGGGCAACTGTTTATAGTTAATCAATATACCGGTAGGCGGGGTTCCCTTTGCCAGGGTGAAATAGTGAAGCATCAGGATTTTATCCTTCATCGGAACTTCCGTTTTACTATCTGCTAACGATATTTGGACCTCGGGAATCGTGATGTGATATGGTTGATTTAAATAATCGATTATTATCTTATTAGGACCTACACACCGTGCGCCGCTTTTACGGCATTGTTCTTCTAAATCGCTGATTTTGGATAACTGATCACAAACAAGCTTGAACGAAAGCTCAAACCCCTGCTCCCGAGAACCTTGTGATGAATGATGCTGGTTTTTCATTATGGAGTAAACTTAGGGCGGGGTAAAAGACCAGCTGCCTCTACTATCTCAGGCACTACTTCCTCCCACTCGATAGCCATTATATGAATACCCGCCACACCCTCAATCTCACGTAGTTGATTGATAATGTCAATGCAGAGCTTGGTGCCCTCCCCAGATACCTGCTCCTTAGGCACTCCTTGAAGACGGGTAATAACGCTGTCAGGCACATCCATTCCGGGAACTCTGGTCTTCATATATTTTGCAGCACCTACTGACTTTATGGGAGCAACGCCAGCAAGTATCTTCACCTTCTCATGTAATCCCCTGTCCCGTACCATCTTCATCCATTCGGCGAACTTATCCACGTTGTAGATAATCTGGGTTTGAATAAAATCTGCCCCTGCTGATACTTTCTTAGCTAGACGTGTAGCTCGAATCTCGAAAGGGTCAGCAAAAGGATTAGCAGCAGCTCCAATGAAAAGCCTAGGCTCAACCGTCATCTCCTCGCCACACTGGAACGTCCTCTCGTCCCGCATGTCTTTCACCATTTTTACAAATTGAATGGAGTCGAGGTCATAAACACCTTTGGCCATAGGATGGTTGCCGAATTTTTGATGATCGCCCGTGAGACACAACATATTATTGAGGCCCAATGCGGATATGCCCAAAATATCCATCTGGAGGGCTATACGATTCCGATCACGACAGGTCATCTGTACAATGGGGTCTAAACCTTCCTCCTTACCTATAGAGCAAGCTGCCCAGGATGCCATACGAACTACTGCAGTTTGACCATCGGTGACATTGCAGGCGTCTACATGACCTTTGAGTATTTTCGCTTTTTTCCTGATTATTTCGGCATCAGCGCTTTGTGGTGGTCCCAGTTCGCCCGTGACAGCAAACTGTCCAGCCTCTAGCACCCTTTCCAGATTGCTTTTCGTTTTCATTTGTGCCTCCAATCGTTTAACTCATAGTAACATCTACGGGAACCTTTTTACTGGTGGCCCTGATATAAGGCTCACACTCCAGTTCTTTGGTGTCACAAGCATTTCCAATTTATCAAGCTGTCCTAGTCCAGTAAGGCGATCGACAATCTGTTGCCAGACGCATGGTATCTCTGGATCGACTTCACACTTACCATCTTGTGAGCCCCCACAGGGACCGTTAAGCAGATGCTTGGAACATCGAGCGATAGGACAAATACCGCCAGTGAATTCTAGCATACAATCACCACACTCAAGGCAACGCTCAGCCTCTTTCCACTCTGCATGAGCACCACCTGAGGATAGAGTATTGCAGCCAGGATGTACTGCCTTATTCACTAATTCTGCTACAGTTTGTACTCCTGCCCCATCGGTCAGAACCAGGATAGAATCGGCAGCAGCGATTTTCCTTTTGTAGGTTCTGAGTTTTAATCTGGTTAACGCACTATCACACAGCATATCCACAACTACTGAACCTGTAATAGTTTTACCTTGTTCCTGCAACCTTTCTCCCATTTCTGCTACTTGTTTTTCTCCTCCACTTCCCCATCCCTCGGCGCAACCCTTACAACCGATGAGGAAGATGTTCGTATCACCATTAAGATAACCCAGGATTTCTTCAAATGGTTTTTGCTCTGAAATCAACATTTCATCTCTCCTTTAGGATTTGTATTATTAAGTTCGGACACAACTATATCTATTATCTGAGGCATTTTACATTGGAGTTCTGGCGATAATTCTAATCCCCAGTTAATCTCCTTGGGCTCGATTCCAATAATTACAGTCTCACTTATATTATGCCAAAGCCGTATTAATCTTAAGTTATCCACAAAGCCCATATCGTGTACGGATAGCAATGGCTTTTGTTCCAGAGTTGTATCATCAAGGTGAAAACGGTAAATTTGGCCAGGTGTTCCTCCACCCTTAACAGCATCTACTATGACCAATTTATCAGTGTCCCCGATAAACTGCCACAAATCGGGGCATGTTCCCCCATCTATTATTCTTACATCGGGTAGAGGGATTTCTGCCAAAGCATTTATTACATGACAGCCAATTCCTTCATCTTTTAATAGGGCATTCCCTATTCCCAAAACAAATTTTCCCATTCCTTGTATCCCTTAAAATTATTACTAACAAATGCTAAATTGCCCCAGGTCTTGCCCTCTAGGACTGAGCAAATGTACTGAACAGGCGAGACAAGGGTCGAAGGCCCTTACAATGCGCACTATCTCAAATGGATTAGCCTCATCCTTTATCTTGGTTCCGGTGATAGCCTGCTCCAATGCTCCGGGCTGATCCTTATCATCCCTGGGAGAAATATTCCAGGTAGAAGGGGTGATAACCTGGTAATTAGCAATTTTGCCCTCTTTTATTTGTATCCAGTGACCCAATGCACCCCTCGCTGCACCGACCAGTCCCATTCCAGTGGATTCCTCAGGAATTTCATAGCTTATGTATGCCGGATCACCAGGCTTTAGCTCGAGGACCCAATCTGCCATAGCATCAGCTATAAGCTTGGTCTCTAGAGCTCGAGCAAGATTACGCCCCATGACAGAAAACATAGCTTCTGGTTTTAGGTTCACTCGCGATAAAGTTGAATCAACGAGGCTTTTAACTCCAGGATTACCACCCACATAATTAACCATAATTCGAGCCAACGGCCCGACTTCAAAAACAGTCCTGTCATAACGAGGTGATTTTAACCAGGAATAAGCTTCCCTCTTTTCTTCATCAAGAACAACATCTCCCTGGGAAGGGTGTCTGCCACTGATAGAATCGGCATACCAGGAATGCTTCACTTCTTCAGTGATCTTTGTTGGGTCAAATTCATTAAACTTGAGATTGGTAGAAGTTATCCCCGGTTTAAAAAATCTTTTCCTCTCGGTGAGGTCGGTTTCCTTTCCGTCCAGCTCATAGGAACCATAAGCAAGCAAATTCCCGCAGCCACGACCAATCTCAAAATAATCTGAATAAACCCCGGCCACTGCGATTACATCGGGGAGATAAACATTGTCAATGAACTCCTGAAGCTCCTTCAGCCTCCATAAAAAAGATGCCATATTGTCAACGGTGGGCGTAGATGTAACCCCACCCGGCATTATGCCCATATTGTGGGGCATCTTACCACCGAATATACTAAGCATTTCCTGGCCCTTACGACGCATATCAAATGCTGTGATATAGTGTGCTACCGCCTGTTCATTGACGTCATCGGGCAAGCGATAATCACCTTCATAGCGAGGGACAAAGGGTCCTAGTTCTCCGCGGGCAATAAAGCTCTTTATTGAATTCAGCGTTGGGTTATTGCCATCATATTTTGCTAACTCAGCCACATCTACATAATCAAGAGCCACCAAGTGATAGAAATGAAGGATATGGTCAGCGATATGGGCTGCCCCCAGGATTAGATTACGAATAATTCTTCCATTGTCGGGTATTTTATCAGCAATACCGAAGGCGCTATCCAGGTTTAACGTAGCGGCAGTAGAATGACTTGTCGGGCAAACTCCACAAATACGCTGAGATATCCGCTGGGCATCACGGGGGTCTCTCCCCTTCACGATAAGCTCCAAGCCGCGGAATAATGTTCCTGAACTTTTAGCCTCTTTAACTTTACCACCCTCGACTACCGCCTCAACCTTGAGATGTCCTTCAATACGACTAACTGGATCGATTATAATCTTGCCCATTGCTTTAAACCTCCTCTGGCAGAGCAGCTTCGCTAGTTTTTTCATAAAGTGGAGCTATATCAAAGAACCCTGGCTCGGTACAGCCAATACAGGTGGCACCGCAACCTACACACCAATTCACTTTTTGGTTCCATAGTCTCAAAGGACAATCGGCATGCGTTATAGGCCCTCTGCATCCTAATTCATAATTACACCCGGGGTCACCGAATTTTTTAGCAAATTTATTCTCATCGTAATAGGCGCGCCGTGGGCAGTTCTCATGGATTGTTTGACCGTAGAAGGCTTTGGGACGTCCAAGCTCATCCAAATCTTCAGGTCTTGGTAGACCAGAAAGCAAGATGGTCGCCACCGTACCCACAAACCAGTCAGGGTGTGGTGGACAACCGGGAATATTTACCAGCGGAGTATTGATGCCTTCAGCTTGAAGTATCTCGCCGACACTGCGGCACTGGGTAGGGTTGGGGTAGGCAGCAGGAATTCCCCCAAAAGCAGCACAACTACCCAAAGCAATGACCGTAAGGGCATCCTTAGCCAATGTTTCTACCCATGATTTCATAGTCATTGGCTTTCCATCCTTTTCACCGACCACGCCGTGGATACCACCTTTAGCTGTAGGTATAGCTCCCTCCACAATAAAGATGTAATCCCCCTTTTTCTTCTTGGAGGTATCAACCATAATTTCAATTATCGGCTCTCCCGATCCTGCCATAACAGTAGGATGAAACCTTAGATTTATATGACTGCCCGGGAGTACTTCGTCAACTAAAAGGTTTTTAATAGAGGGATTTATAACGTTGAGAAGAGAGACTGAGCAGCCCGTACATCCAGCTGCCTGTAACCATATCGCCGGGTATTCTTTTGTATCCATAAGCCTTTACCTGCCTTTCGACTTATTTTCGCAAATCCTCCAACCAGGAGGATATTTTCTCAATCATAAACCCAAGCCTTCAATTATCTCCTTGACCTTTAATTGAAGGGGAGATTCTTCCGGGAGTTCAGTTACAGGTCTTCCCTTCAGTTCCAAAGCCTCTAAATTGTGGTCTTCTGGAACTAGAGCAATAATCTGAAGGTCAGATTCATCGATTGCCTTTTTTATCTCTGGTGATAACTCTCCTTTGACTCTATTAACTATAAGCCCGACTTTGTCTATCTTTGACCTCAGTTCCCCAATGAGGTCCTTCATGCGCGCTGCGGTGGTAATGCCTCGCATAGTAGGATCAGACATAATGAGCAAGACATCCACATCTCTGGTAGTTTGGCGACTAATATGCTCCATACCGGCCTCACAGTCCATCACAATGTAATTATATTTATAGTCTTTCACTAGTTTATCTAGGGAGACACGCAAAAATTCATTAGAAGCACAATAACATCCGGGACCTTCCGGACGGCCCATAGCTAAAAGGTCAAAGCCTTTGGACTCTACCAAGGATTCCATTATCCTGTTAAATAGATATTCCTGCTTGGCAATAGTTGGATTAAAGCGACCCTTGGAGACATCCTCAGTCATATTTTCGCGTATTCTGCCCACAGTCTTATCATCCTCCAGGGACAGACCCAATGCCTGGTTAAGATTGGTACTGGGGTCAGCATCTACAGCCAGTACCAATCCTTTTTGTGAAAGGAGTTTGATTAGTAAGGCGGCAATACTGGTCTTACCAGTACCTCCTTTTCCTGCGATAGCAATCGTTTTTGTCATTTCTTTACTCTCTTTTTAGACAAATTTGAGGAAGGCAACAAGCTAACTGGAGATAGCTTCACTACAGCATTATACTCAGGTGGGCAGATTTCCAAGCAGGTACCACACTTAGAGCACTTTTCTTGCTCTATGATTTTAACTTCCCCTTTACCTCCTTTAATTGCTTCTGTGGGACAGGTTAAAACACAATGCTCACAGGCTCTATCACATTTGTCAGGAAGGATATAATATGCAGTTAATTCGGGACATACTCTGGCGGAGCAACGCTTCTCCACAATATGAGCCTCATATTCATCTCGGAAATAGCGTAAGGTTGTGAGGACAGGATTTGGAGCCGTTTTTCCCAAGCCGCAAAGAGAACCCGCCTTGACATCCTCAGCCAATGCCAGAAGAACGTCGATATCCTCTATCTTACCTCGACCAGCCGTGATGTCCTCTAATATATGTAACATCTGCAACGTCCCCAAGCGACACATATTACACAGGCCACAAGATTCCTTAGTTGAGAAATCAAGAAAAAACCTCGCAGCATCCACCATGCAATTATCATCATCCATGACAATCATTCCCCCTGAGCCCATCATCGAGCCAGCTTCTCTAAGAGAATCATAATCGATGGGGATGTCAAGTAAAGTCTCAGGGAGACACCCTCCCGAGGGCCCTCCTATCTGTACAGCTTTGAACTGTTTATCTTTAGCAATTCCACCACCGATATCATAAACTAGCTCACGAAGTGTTGTGCCCATAGGTACCTCGGCTAATCCGGAATTAGCTACTTTGCCTGCCAGGGTAAACACCGCCGTGCCTTTGCTTCCCTCAGTCCCGATGGAGGCAAACCAATCCCCCCCACGTTCAATTATCAAAGGAACATAAGCAAAAGTCTTTACATTGTTTAACAGAGTAGGTTTATTCCATAATCCAATCTCGGCAGGATAAGGTGGCCTTGGTCTGGGTGTGCTTATTCTCCCTTCGACAGCTGCTATCAGTGCTGTTTCCTCGCCAGAGACAAAAGCACCGGCTCCCGCTGCTATCTCGATGTGAAACCCAAAATCACCGCCCAAGATGTTATCTCCTAGAAGACCCAATTCCTCCGCTTGCTTCAGGGCAATCTGGATACGTTCAATAGCCAAAGGATATTCAGCACGGACGTAGATATACCCTTGCTCAGCACCTATTGTATAGCCGGCAATAATCATGCCCTCGATAACTTGATGTGGGTCGCTTTCCAGGACGACTCGGTCCATGAAAGCACCGGGGTCTCCTTCGTCAGCGTTACATATGACATATTTTGGTGTGTTTCTAGCCTTGCGGCATAGTTCCCACTTCCTATATGTAGGAAATCCGGCCCCTCCCCTACCTCGTAGCCCAGATTTTCTCAACTCTTCAATGATCTCCTGAGGCGCTATCCTCAACGCCCTGTCCAACCCGCTATAACCGCCATTCGCGATGTAGTGATTTATGTTTTCAGGGTCAATGTACCCACAGTGGCGCATTATAAGGCGAAGCTCATGCTCAAACCTGGAGAGCTCGGGAATAGAGATTGTTTCCCCCTCACCACCCTCAACAGTGCCTAAGGCGAGCTCAAGGCAAGGGTCATCGCCAGCAACGTAACCTTCTACAAGTCTGCGTATGCTCTCTGTGGTTATATTGGCATACGCGACACGAAGAGAGTCAGGCTTGGATATGGTAACAAAGGGGTCAGCATAGCATAGACCCGTACAGCCAACCTGGACAACAGGGACTTCCAGGCTGTGTCGTGTTAGCTCACTATTAAAGGCATCAACTACATCCAGTGCTCCAGCTGCTCGACCACAAGTAGCTGTGCCGATAAGGATATGACTGCCCTTCTGCAGAGCTTCCCATTCGGACTGTGCTTTATTATTAATTTCGTCGAAAGTCATGTTAAGCATAATATGAGGCAGAAAAAAGTAAATTAGGAGTGCTGTCTCAATTCTTTTCGCTTTGTTGTTCTTGCTTATACGGTACTAAAGCCTCTTCCACCTTAAAAGGTGTCATCTTGGGATGAATTTTATCACCCATTATTATCACGGGAGCCAGCATGCAGCACCCAATACAAGCCACCCTTTCCAAGCTAAAATTACCATCATCGGTAGTCTGGCCTACTTTGATATCTAACTCACGTTCCAATGCATCCAAAATAAGTCTACCCCCCGTTAAGTGACAGGCAGTCCCCATACAAACCACAGTGTGGTATTTCCCTAACGGGACAAAGCGAAACTGATTATAGAAAGTAGCAACCCCCCAAACCTCAACCTCTGGCATCTCTAAGAAGCCAGCAATTTTTTGCATCCCGTCCTTGGGGAGATACCCCAGGCTTGCCTGAACCTCCTGCAATAATGGAATTAAGTTTTTCTTCTCTTTTTTATGCGAGCTTAAAATCTCGTCTACCGCCTGGCTAACTTGCTCCTCTGTAATCATTCTTTAAGTTGCTTAGCAAATCCAGGCAAGAAAGCTCCTATTCCGGTCGTTTCCCGGGGTCCGATTATTATTTCCCACTTAAGGTCCAGAGCATCTTCAAGCTCACCTTTGATTCTGGACACTTTTCCCGGGATAAGCAGTTTTCTATGTTTCACCTTATCCTCAATGCCACATTTCTTGATAAATGTTCCCACAGAATCGCCGCTAAACTTACCTGCTGCCCAAGCAGTGAGGACACCAAGTCCTTCCGCATCCTTAACACAAACATAGGCGGGAACCTTGGTAGCCTCAACAGCCGATGAGACAAGGAAGTAGGTCAAAGCCCAGTTCGAAGTGACAAGAACCGGGGAAAATTCATTGGGTTCTCCTACTTCATAATATTTCTCCTCTACCGCCATAGGAAAACGTGGGTCGGTATAGATGTTAAGCCGTTGCACTAGAATAGGCAACAGGGAATGCTGGTTGAAATCAGAGAAAACGATGATGCTGGCCCATTTATTTATGTATGTTGAGCCCACTAGCATTTCCTCGAGTCCATCTTTGGCCATGAAACAAGGAAAGCCAATAGTTGGATAGCCAAGGGGTTTGAAACCTTGCTTTAGCGCTGCCTTCCTGATAAAGGTCTGGTCTCTTATTGCCTCCAGTAGATTTTTAGAGCCCGGGTCTAAGACCAGTTCCTCGATACCAGCATCCTTCAGCTTTGTAGTTAAAGGAATAAGTTCTTCAACGCTGTGCCCGTGAAGTCCGACAGGAGTGGGATTCTCTTTGATTTTTGGAATGGCCTCGTCAATATTCTCCTTCGTTATGGGGTAAACAAGTGGATGTCTGTCTGCGCATATATCCCGTGCAGCAAACAGAGTGTCCATGTCTTCCCATGAGATTAAGACCATGCCCAGGTCCGTCGAATCATAGACTTTCTTCACCAAATCTAAAAACCTGTTCCTGTCTCCCGATTCAAAATAAAGTGCTAAGAGGTTTGCCTCTAGATTTACACCAACCCAGGGAAATTGCAGTTCCTTTATCTTCTTTATTTTCTCCTCAATTTTAGCTTTGTCTTCTTTGTCTGATATAAGAAGGGAAATACCTGGAGAATGGACAAAAGTCTTCTCGTGTCGATATATCACTTCTTCGTTCCCGATTTTGACGGCATTATCCCCGGAGCCTATAGTAACAAGCTTTATGGGCGGTGCCAGAAGATCCAGCAGCTTGGCTTTTGTCTCCTCGGAGAGGTAAGGACATTTGTCCACAGTAGTTCCGCCTGATGCCAGCTTCATAGCAAAAGCAAAACAAGTAGGGAAACCACAATCCTTACATGGTCTCTTCCCGGGAAGCATCTTCACAATCTCAGAACCTGCAATTGGCATAACAAACCTCCTCAATTAGAAATGAGATAGGATTATGAATCTCATCTCTTAATGCATTATTGTATTTATGTTGGAAGCTCTACTTCCCCTTTCAGCCAAGGATGCCCTACTCTTTCTAAGAATTCTAGAAGCTCATCCACGTTTTTAACATCTTCCTGTGTGGCTATTTTATCGTACAGGCCCTTCGCTTCCAGGGCATCTTTAAATCTTTCCTTTATCTCTTTAGGCATCCATACTATCCTGGCCAGACCACCATCCGCCTGGATGAACTTAGGAGATCTCAGTTGCTCGAGTCCAGTTCCCAATCTTCCTTCTATTTGTTTTCCTCCAGAAGTTTCACCAGCCATGTGAGAAAATGTTTCTCCGACTACAGTCTCGCCCTTGTACTCTCTGTGCACTACTCCAAATGCATCCGTTTCAGGAATGTAATACACAATTGCTTCGAAACAGCCACAGGATGTATGGGGGTGCTCAAATGCACTGTAGAGATAAACTCTATCGTAAGTTCCCAGAGACTTTTCGGCTTCAATTGCATTCGCGCCGGAATATTCACCTTTGACAGGATCTATAAGGTCACCCTTTGGTATAGCAAATATGGGTCCATCGGGGTCTATCTTGGCAGCGGCTCTGCCATCAAACCAGTTTATAGCTCCACAGTTGGCAATTCTATTTGGAGTTATAATAGAGATGTGGGTTGGAGCGAAGCTCTGGCACAGGACACAACCGTAGAAAGTATCTACATCCTCATCATTTAAGGTCCTTGCCCGTTCATCCCTGGCGGCATAAACCTCCAAAGCGTGGGGGAGAAGCTCCTTCACCTTTTTTTCATCCGTGATAATGGTTACTTGGATGCTCTCAATGATTGGCATCTCTGATGTATAAAGCAAGATATAAATTTCTCCCAATTCCCGCAGGGAAGTAAAGCCCTTTTTATAGGCGTCTTTATTTATCCTCATCCATGTGTCCTGCCTCTGATTCATGTGATACCAACCCTCAATCATGTTAGTGAACATATGAATCCTTCTCTCGATGATCGCCTCAGCATCCTTGTCCAGTTCGCCCCCGGCTACATCTACCAGAACGGCAATAGGATAGCTGCCACCACCCTTTTCTTCGTCGTAAGGCTGCAAATCAGCTATATCCGGTCCGATAATCTCTACTTTCTCGTTCTCTATTTCATCCGGACTTTTGACTGCCGCTAATTCAAACTTATGTGCTACTTTTGGCCCACCAAACTCGATGTATAGGTCTTCCTTCCTTATTACCTCCCCTTCATACTGAGGTCCTATATCTGCATGAAATTCGCCTTCCATTTTCCTTTAGTCTCCTTTCCTTAAATTAGCTATTAGGCTTTCTAAAAATTCCTGCCACTTCTCATCCTTCTTGAAATTAGGGAGTGAATAGTTGGCATGAGGGAAGTAATGCTTGCACAACGTCATGGTTTTTAGATGAGGTGCGAAGTGTTTGAGCGTAGAAAGACCCTGGTTACCAAGATCAGACCTTATACCGAAAAACATCACCAGGTCGTGGTTTCCCTCTTTCTTAACTCCGTGCCAGTCCGGGTCTTTAAGGGCATTGACTATCTCTACCGTGTCATAAACGCAATCTGGTTGTACTCCCAATTCCACTATCTTGCCTTTAGTCTGGGCTGTCGCACATATTGGAATATTACAAGCCTTAGCTATGTCCAGGGCATATTCCATAAGAATTTTGCCGTCAGATGTGGATACCAGTAAGAGAGGACCAACTACAAGAAGCGGTCTTTTAGCCTTCTTAATCAGATTGGCGTACTCCACTGGGTCTTCGATCAGCTTGGCTGATTTGATTCCAGTTAAGACATTTACTCTATGGCGTGGTATTACTGCACTCATTTTCTCCTCCTTTTAAGCCATTTTCCATTTTACTAGTGTATCACTGAATCCACAGAAACCTTGGTGGGATAAGTGCCGATAAGAGTAGGCAATCCAATGGGCTCCCTGGGCTGCCAGCCAATTTCCTGTAAGTGTGCTCTCACTTCTTTCTTATATACCAGCGGAATATCCGCATCCCTGCGGACAAATAGGTGAATATCTTCAGGAAGGCCTGCTCCAATATATTTCTTGTACAGGGAGATATAATGGTTCAATTTTATCGCTCTTCCCTGCGGAGTATCGTTTCTTCTTATGCAAAGCTTGGCTATCATAGGCATAGCTTTCTCTTTAGTCTCACATACATAAGCCAGGTGCTCAGGTGCTGGCTCCACAGTATCCACAATCTCCTTTTTCCTGGCATCCATGACCTTCCAGTCGTCATCCTCTTTCCTGGAGAGGTATAGCCTTCTATACTTAGATGAGTGAGGGCCTAAAACAACGGGCACACCCAGCCTGTTAAACCCTGTGCCAATAGAAGCCGCCTTCTGGGAATAAGCTCCCCAGGCTACTCCACAAGCGCCTACTCGATTGAGAACGTAATCGGCCATGACTTCATAGTTGCCTCTCAGGGGAAGTGCAGCAAAGATATTGGCTATTTTTATTGCTGCTCCGGAGATATGTGCATTAGAAACACAGGAGCCAATGTTTACTACGCCTCCACCATCAAAATCGGGAGGATATTTTTCGTAAACTGTCAAGCCATCCTTGTCCTTTTTCATTCCGGCAACCATGGCAGCACAACCTGTAAGAACTACGATATATTTCCTCTTCGCAAATTCCTCCACCATGTCGGCAATATCATTTATATCGGGGTAGTTAGAACAACCCACCAAGGCAATAACTCCCGGTATTGTACCCAGAGTTAAGGGTGCACCAACGTTTCTAATCTCGGTATCCATAACCGGACCGCGCCCAGCCCTGCACTTCCATGTCTCCATGCTAGCTGCTGTCTGCATTATCTTAAAGATTGGGACGCTATTGGGACATTCCTGTTCACATTTACCGCAGCCAATACATTGCAGGAATTGCTGCCTTATCAAATCAAAGTTACCTTTAGCGACCTCGGTTATACCACCGCCGATATTGAAGAGGTTGGGGCATACTTGCTCACACATTTTACAGTTGGTGCATTTCTTAGCCAGTTCTATGGCTTCTGCCTCCGTTACCCATCCTTTCTTTCTCTGAGGAGCTATTTCCAGAGCTACTTTAACCGCCACTTCAGCTGCCTTGGGGGAGTCCAGGATGGCAAACTGTTCCTTATTATCCACCATTCGCCTTACTATCTTATCTGTATCCAGTTCAGTGGCATCCTCAAGTCCATACATAGCCTTGTCCAGGCAAGCGATCATTGCCGATCCCACCTTGGCTGCTTCCTGAGGCGTATCCGTCCTGATACACTGCTCGTCAGTCATTATCACATCGGCAATGCCTGCCCTCATAAAGAAAAGCGCACGGGAAAGAGGGCCGACTATTTTGGCTTTGTCCGAATACCTGGTTGTCTCAAGTGCAGTGCAGCAAAGTCCACAAACCTCCACTTTGTCTTCAAGGTTGTGTTCCCTGAGGTAGTCAATTACCACCGTCGACGTAGCAGGGTTATGCCCTGATACTAAGATGACGGGCTTGCTCTTATCTATCGCCCCCCAGCCCATGTCAACAAGGGGTGTATCAGCGACTGAGGTGGGATAATTGAAGCCTACTATTTGAGCAATGTCCGCTACTTCCATGCCAACATGGTCCAGCATGCTGGCATGCAGGGCCTTGGACTCATAGTCCATAGCGCTTCCTTCCTGTCCTGTATGGCAAGAATCGAGTAAATGTCCAATCTCTTTGAAGACATACTCTAGAGCTATTTGAAGGTCTCCCAGAGTCTCAGGTTTCAAACCTACAACTGTTCTTATGTTTGGTGCTTCGATATCTATCGACCCGCCTAAGTCTATCTTCTTGTCTGAGCCGTGTCTTTCAATTAAGAACTCCAGAATGTGACCGCCATGAGCAGCGTGAGCGGAGCATCCCATCAAGCAAGCAAGAAGTACAAACCTGGCTTGTTGGGTAGCTATATCAATACCGCAGGCGCCTCTTCTGTTTTCCGTGAGGTCGCACTTACCGTACGTACAGAAACAACATAAATCACAAAATGGTGCGTAAAAAGGTGCATAAGTCTTTAGTAACCTCATATCCCACTGTCTTAGGTCAGCAATTTCCGGCATCGGCGTGGGGCCTAGTGGCTCCCAGGGCAGCTCAGCTTTGATACGTTCGTGGATCTCCTCTAATTTCTTTGATAACTTCTTTTCTGCTACTGCCATTTTTATTTTACCTCCGTTGTTTTCTTTATTAGATTCAAGGTCTCGGGATGTCGCAGGACAATGATGTTTGCCCCGGCCGAAAGAAGCGATAGCGCTGTTATTCCTTCCCAAAGCAATCCTTGTTCCTTATTTTCTTTGGCCTGTTTTGTTTTCCAGCACTCTCCTCCGAGGTCAGCGATAATGGGCATCATTGTCATATTATCCTTGGTGATTATTCCAATTTGTTTAACCCTTTCCATCAGAGAAAAGCTGTATTCCATGCCATAGCCTAATGCTGCGGATTCAGGATCGATAACTATTTTTTCGGCAGGGAAGAATTTACAAAGTTTTACATTTAGTTCCTTTAGTAAATTGATATCCAAAGGACTTAAAGCGCTAGCATTATGCCCGTGATCTAAGAGTGCCTTCCCTACAATCTCATAGTTTTCCTTTTGAACGGGTCCTATAAGTAGGTTCATACCATCGCAAGCCTCGGCGACCTTTGGCAGGACCTCGGCGTCTTTCTTATCATCCCCGGAGCCATAAACAATCAGGGGAATATTTATAGAATCAGCCACATTTTTTGCTAAGGTTGCTGCTTCATCCGCAGAACTATCCTTAACTGCCGGATCCGTGCTTACCAGACGGAGAAGTATTGCGTTAGCGCCAAGTTCCTCACATCGCTTGGCCCATTTCACTGGGTCGGATATAACATCTTTGAATGGCTGAGTTAGGTGTTCTGGCCAATCCTGAGGTTCCATGTCGAGAACCTCTAGGGCAAACTTCATAGGATTTGGATTCGACCCCTTGTCAAAAAAATGAAGGGGGAGCATGTTCTCTCCCCCAATATTTATACTATTTTTTCCCTTCCCAATAGTTACCTCTCTAACTACACCGGAATACTCTTCGACTGGTGCTTTATATTCCATTCTTTACCCTCCTTAACTTTCAAGCCAAGCATCGGAGTATAAGGTCTCTCCTTTAAGGACCTTGACCGTCTTGACATACTCAACTTCCTTTTGAGATAAGGAAGTTAGGTCCAAATCTTCGCCATCCATGGTCTTGTAAATAAGTTCAACAATTTTGGACATCTCTCCCTTAGCTAAGCTCATGAGTTCCTTATCCAAAGGGTCAGCGATAGCAGAATAAAGCTTATTCCTCTCGAGCATGACCAAATAAGTGCGGTTAAGATGCGGCCTAAGTTCATCTGGCACGCCATTCGATGTATTGGAAAGCCCTACCGTTGATTTGACTCCGGGCAAAACATCCTCGAGTATATTAAGAAACTCAAGATTTAGCACAGTGAACCTCTGCCCCTCTCCAGCCGTGCTGATTGGAAGTAGTATGGGGTCAACCCAGATGTGCTCGTTAGGAATTCCCAATTCATTAGCATAAGCAACCGTGTCCATGATACTCTCTATCTTGGACTCAACATCTGGGGGCATTCCCTTGTCCGTCATCACGGAGATTACAACATCACAGTTATATTTTTGGGCTAAAGGAAGCATTTGCTCTTTTGAGAGACTTTTCCCTGAGGCGGAATTTAGTAGAGGCTTTCGCTTACAGGTTTTCAGACCTGCCTCCATGGCTACAGGATTCAGCGTGTCTATGGACAAAGGTAAATCAGTAGCTTCCTGAACTACGTTGACCAACCATTGCATGGTCTCTTCGGTGTCTTTCTTCATAGGGCCGACATTCAAGTCAATATAATCAGCTCCGGCTCCAGTCTGGGCTTTAGCTAAATCTTGGATTACTTTGGCATTTCTCTCTCTTAGTGCTGTGGAAACTGTCTGAGCTATGACATGTATGTTTTCTCCAATAATGACCATGTCGATTACCTCCGATTTAGTGGTTCGGTGTTTTGAACAAACCATCGCAATATAGCAAAGAAAAGCCTCTTTGTCAAACTACTTTTCAGTTAGAGAAAACGGGGGTTAATCAACAATAGTGTTACGGCTTTGATATAATTTTTATGGACATTGGGAAGCAGGTTGCCAGAAAAATTCTGACAATTGTTTTGGAGTCCCACCTGTTCTTGATAACAAGATTAAATGGCCAAAGATTATTACAGGATTTTGGGCGTTACAGAGAATGCCCCGGATGGGGAGATTAAGAAGGCTTATCGGAAGATGGCCATGCAATATCATCCCGATCGAAACACTTGGAACGAGAAATGGGCTAACGAGAAATTCAAAGAAATAAACGAGGCTTACGGAATCCTTGGTGACCCTCAAAAAAGAAAGCAATACGATCAATTTGGTACAGTAGGTAATATAGGTGACGTCTTCAGCAGTCCTTTCACTACAACTACGTTTCAGGAGATGATGAAGGACTTTGGCGGGGCTGGCCTGAAAGTCGATTTCCTTGACGACATATTTGGCGATTTCCTGAAGGACAGAGGTTCTTCTTTCTCTTTTAGGAGCTTCGGTGGTAGGTCTGGGAGCGTGAAATC
>Ga0180433_10005871_pt1 | contig 16384 bp, 8 predicted proteins | sample SS_ome_8_FD_132980 | JGI IMG/M metagenome (GOLD analysis project Ga0180433, IMG submission 132980) | Hypersaline lake sediment archaeal communities from the Salton Sea, California, USA - SS_1_D_1 metaG | ecosystem: Environmental > Aquatic > Non-marine Saline and Alkaline > Hypersaline > Sediment... | reverse complement strand
GTTCGCCCGTTTCATAGGTAGGTATGAATTCCACCGGATTGTTACGCAGAAACTCCGGCTCAAACGCTCCGGTCAGTACGCGCCCGCGCATGTCACGCGCCACAGGCAGGCCCAGGGCATAGAGAATGGTAGGCGTAATGTCCATTATCCCGGCGTCCGCGATCCGGGAACCTGCCCTTATGCCCCTGCCCATGAAACCTACGATACCGTATTGCCCGTGCATATAAACCCCAAGGAGCAGGCTGCCGTCCTCCGCCCTTCTTGGGCCGTAGAAACCATGATCCGAACAGACAACCAGCAGTGTCCGGTCATCGACAAGTTCCATAAACTGACCGAGCACGCCGTCTATCCATATATAGTAGTTGTTGATTACGTCGGAGAGGGGATGCTCCTTGTTCTTGCTCTGATCCCACAGGTTGTGGCACATCGAGTCCACGCCGTTGAAGTAGACGGCAAGAAAGTCCACACCCTTTTCATTTATATAGAGGGCTACCCGCCTGAAGGTCTCGTCGGTCGCGAATATCATCTTGGCGTAGTCTTTCCGCCAGGGCTCGATCCCCATTTGCTCGGCGGTTCTGTCAACGGGAAATATGTGTGCCACAGCATCGTCGGTCATCTCCGCCTTCACCACCCGCAATTCGTCTATTTCCTCGAAGAGATCCTCAGGATAGGTCTGGTGATCGAGTTTGATCCTCTTTTCGGTTTCGTACTGCACGTAATCGCTCACCAGATAGCCGTTCACCTCCTGCGCCGGCCAGGTCACCATCCAGCCGACCACCCCTACCTTCATTCCATGCTCACCCAGTATGTCCCATAGGGCTTTTACCCGGCGGACATTGCCCGTGTAGGGAACCATCTGCCCGCCACCCGCGGGTTTCACGAATCCGCCTATCCCATGCTCGTCGGGAAGTTTGCTGGTGGCAATGGAAGTCCATAGAATCGGTGATTTTTGCAGGGGGATAAAGGTCTCGGATCTGCCCGTGGAGCCTTCGGATATCAATCTGGTGAAGTTGGGTAGCTTGCCCTGATCAAGGAGAGGCCTCATCACCCCCCAATCGGCGGCGTCGACACCGACTACTATCACCCGCCTGGGCCGCTCGACATTGTTCGAGCAAGATAGGGCCAGCACCCCCGCAAGCAGCACCAATAAGCCTTTTCGCCCGGCAGAATAATCTAATTTCATTGCATTCGTTCTCTCAGTTCATTTAGATGTTCCCGGAGTTCCTGAGTTCCTCCGGTGAGGGCGATATAGCGCTCGAGATGATAGGCGGCGCGGTCCAGGTCGCCAAGGTGTTCCTCATAACACATGGCCAGATTGACATGTGACTTGCTGGAAGCCGGGTCGATCTCGATCTCGCGTTCGAATTCCCGGCAGGCTGTCTTAATGTCTCCCTTTCTGTACGCGATCACACCAAGCGCAAAATGTGCACCGGGGTAGACGGGATCAGCTTCCAGAGCGCGCCTGAATAAGGCGGCCGCCTTCTGAGCGTCACCCCGATTGAAATATAGCGAACCGGTCTGGTGGAGCGCAACCGCGGACAGGCTATCGGCTTCTACCGCCCTCTCATAGGCTTTGAGTGCCTTGCCCGGAACGCCCAAAGACAAAAGGTTATCCCCCCGGAGCAGGTGAAGGTCGGAGGTCCGTTCCGCCTCTGAGTTCCTGCCCGCCATCCAGGCCCGCCTTTCGGGAATCAGCCCCAAGAGCGTACGCATCTGTTGGCGGGCCTCGCGGCCGATGCCGGGATCCGCCATAAGATCCGTCATAAGAGATTCCGCAGCATCGAATCTCGCGGTCTCATAGAGAATTCCCGCCTTACTGATAAGAGCCAGGTCGTAGTCGGGATCGAGGTCCAGCGCCCGGTCTATCATGAGAAGCGCAGAGTCGCCCTGCGCCTGCTCGGCATAGACAAGGCCCAGGTTGTAGTATGCTTTGGCATAGTCGGGCTTGAGCTGGAGCGCACGTCTGAGCGCCTGCGCTGCCTCTTCGTACCGGTCCTCTCTTGAAAGCAGGATACCGAGATTCACATGGGCCTCCTCCAGGGTCGGATCGGCCGCCACGGCCTGCCTGTAGCTTCCGATTGCCTGTTGCCGCTGGTTCTTCTTCTCGTGAATAAGACCTAACCTGTAGTAGGACTGGGCAAAACCGCTCATCGGATCGATGCGGTAGAAGTTGGCATGGACCAACGCAAAGAGGGCGACAAAGCCCACGGCCGAATAACCTACTTTTCTGTAGTTCCGCCTTGTTCCCTCGGCGATCCACCACTGGACGGTATAGCCGGCAAATACCAGCAGGGCCGGTATCATGGGAAGACGGTACCTGGCTACCACGAAGAAGGAGATTATGGTAATCGAATATGCCAGGACAAAGAGGAAAAGCAGGTAGGCTCGGGGCCGTTTCCTGAGGCCCAGTATGATGCCCAGTACACCGAGCGGGCAGACTATTCCGAAGGACGGAGACGGGATCCTTAGCAACCATGAATACCGCCGTTCAAACTGGATGTGCTCGATCTGCGGGACCTCGAATACCGACCAGAAGAAGAAGACCTTGCGGGCGAGGTTGGCCAGAAAGCGGCCGGGCTTCTCCCTTATGAACCTGAAGGCCCGGCCGGCCCAGTAGGCCGATACTTCGGAAGGCTTGAGGTCCCGTCCCTCTGCGGCTTCGGCAATTGTCTCACCGGTAGGGTCGGTGTATACGTTGAGACCCTCGGGTTTGACATAGGCCCCCATAGCCCTTTCGCTGTTGCCGATGAAGAAGTTGAGGCCGGCGTTGGAGGTAAGGGGTACAAAGTCATTTCCCACTGCGTAGTTGCGCACCAGTATGGGCGTCACCACGATGGCCGCGCCTACCGCGAAAAGCGCCGCCCTGCGGAGTCTAATACCGGGATCGACCTTACCGTATATGGCAAGAAAGGCCATCGCAGGGAGGCCGAAAGCCAGCACGCTGGCGTTGCCTGCGGCCGAGAGCCCCGCCAAGACGCCTGCGAGGAGAAACGCGCGGAGCCCCATTCCCCGGATACCCAGGTACAGGAAGTAAAGCATGAGTGTATTGAGAAGAGTGGCCAGCACGGGTAGCAGGATGGAGTTGTCATAGAAGATGAAGGGTACGTACATAGCGGCAATGAAGCCGGCCGCGAGTCCCGTGATCGGACCGAAAACCGCCCTGCCCAGGAGGTAAGTAACCCCCGCCGTCAAGGCACCGAGCAGTCCCTGGATCACCTTGACCACAACCAGTCCCGTTCCGAAGATCTTGTATATGATCGCCAGAAAATACGGATACAGCGGTCCCATAAAGAAGACCTCGTCCCCGACCCATTCGCCGCCCGCGATTTCTTTGGCCCAGAGGTCATAGAAGCGTGAGTCCAGATCAAGATGATCGAAGAAGGGACTCCGGCGTGAAGCCAGAGTATAGGCTATGCGCAGCGCCGCGGCCAGTCCGAAGATGATCAGGAAGACCCGCCACTTGTGAGAGCGCGACCCTGGTTCAGTTTCTTCCAGCCTCGGCCGCTCCGGCTCTCGCCCTTTCCCGGGTCTAGCGCCTTTTCGCTTTCGCGCCATATAACACCCCGATTGAGATCCCCAACAAACTCAGCCAGAGGCCCAGTTTGAAACTCCGGGGTTTGTATGCCATGACCACCTCATGTTCGCCCTGCTCAAGCGGTACGGCCAAAATGCCCAGATCGGTCCGGAGAAGCGGAGTTTCTGCACCGTCCACTTCCGCCCGCCACCCTGGATACCATGTATCCTGCAGGAGGAGCACGCATGCCTCGTCCACACTTGCCTCCATCACCACCCTGCCGGCCTCATAGACCCGCACGGAGGTAGTGCCGGAGATCCTTGACATCAGGTCCGGCAGAGCGCTTGCGATGCCAAGCCCGCCCGGAAAGTCTCCCGGCGGGCGGGAGACTCCCAGAACCCGCCGGGGTACACAGATGCCCCTCGGCAGGGCGGCCTGGTTCTCATAGATAAACATGTCACCGTCATAGAAAGGGCGCAAGCCCAGGTGGGCGCCCTCCGTTGTCTGGACCAGTCTTGCGTCGACGATCTCCATCTCCTTGGCCCCACGGACAAGCACCGGACCGTCTGAGCCACCCACCAGAACCTCGGTCCGGCGCACCGGCCCCGCGAATCGGACGAACCTCGACTGGTAGCCGCCGGGGCCATCGGCCCGCTCAATTCGCAAAGAGTGCTCACCGGCCGCGCCCCTGACTCTCATGGCCAGGGCGCCGGCGGATTGGCCCACATCGATCCTGTAACCGCCTTCCGTCATGCTAATACTACAGTCCTCAAGCACAAAATCAAAGCCGCTCCACCCGATCTCGGTGGCCGGTGCGCCCATACCCGTCGCACGGAGGACCAGAGCGACAGACCTCCCTGCCAGGCCCGACACATCCAACCTCAAGTCCGTCCAGGTCCTACCCGCTTCGTAAAGGGGCCCCGATCTCAGCAGAACCTCTTCCTGCCCGCGTCCCCGAAGCACGATCTCAGCGCCCGGAGGCTCTGACCGGACGCCCGACCCGGTACCCCTCAAAGCGAGGCTGAAATCCAGATACCTGCACTGCGGGATACCGACATAGAGACTGCATGCCTCACCGGGCTTCTGGAGGAGACTGAGCCTCCTCTCACCCCCCACCTCGACAATACCCAGTCTTTCCGCAAGGTCCCTGCTTCCGGCCATAGCTGCAACCACAGGCGATAGAGTGAGTTCGGGTTTAGCCGCGTCGGTGACCAGGTAGCGCACACACATGAGGTCGCCGACCGGGCTTATGACCGGAGAAGGAGAGCCCCCCGACCGTGAGAGTTCAACGGCGAGGCCGAGGCGGCCTGCATAGCTTGAGGGATACAGGGCATTCAGTCCCCCGAAGGCCTCGAGGCCGTATAGCTGATGTGTATTGGGCGGAAGCACGCTGTCCAGCGACCCGATGCCTCCTATCCTCCAACCGGCCTCTTTCCCGACAGCTTCCGATAGTATCTCTATACCCTCGGTCTCGGCAAGACATCCCGGCGGCTGGCTGACGTAATAGCGCCGGGCGGTAAGTCCCAGATCCAACACAAGGCTGACACCGAGTAACCAGATCCACACCCTCCGGAGACGCGCATGCCTCCTGTAACCTAAATAGAGATATATCAGCGCCGCGGACAGGCAGGCGAAAAAAAGCGCATAGCCGATGTGGGTCATCTCATAGCTAAACCACGGATGTACACCCTTATCAAGCCACTCGAGCAGCCGAAATCCCCCGGTTTCAAACCAGCCCTCCCCTGCAAGGCCTTCCGCTTTCGCTGAAAGATCGGACATGAGATCCATGCCTCTTAGCCTGAAGAAGACTAACCCGGAGGCCACGACAGCCGCCAGGCCGGCAGGGACTGCCGCAAAGACCCGCCTGGCCCGCACATCCTCAGACCCGGTTGCCAGCGCGATCCCCTTGCCTGCGAGCGCCGCAACGGCGAAGCAGGCTACTACGGATATCCGGTCTATCTGAGAGTAGGTCGCAGGAGGAAACACAGTGTAGACTATCCTCAGAACCAGGGCGCTCGTGCCTGCGGCAACGCTTAAGAGGAGGAGCGCCAGGAGAGCCCTTATGTGCCTCGAACTCCTGATGAAGACACATGAGGCGAGCGCAAGGGCCAATCCGGCGACCCCGCAATAGACCATGAAGCCGCTGTTATAGGGATGGACGGTCCCCTTGACGAGCCCGATCCAGCTTGTGCCGTCCACAGGGTTTCCGAATAGGTCCGGCACAATCGATCTCAAGAGAAATACCGGGGGCCACAGGTGATCCCGGGTCATGGCCTCGAATGAAAAGCCCAGACCCCGGCTGTTCTCTACGTACTCGATAAACGGAACCAGGTGGACTCCCACGGCCAGCAAGGCAATCACCGCCGCCGGACCTACCGCCCGGACGCTTCTCCAGGCATCCGCCTTGTCATTCCGGGTCAAGCCCTCAACGACATCGACCACCACATAGAGAAGAAGCGCCGACACTCCGAATAGAAAAACCTGGGGCATGCCTGCCAGATAGCCAAGACACAGGAAAACCGCAAGCATGAGAACACCCGATCTAAGAGAATGCCTTGACCTTTCATATGCAAAGAAGAGGTAGGGCAGCCAGGCTGCTGCGGCCACAAAAGTGGGGTGACCGATACGCAGAAAAAAGAACGATGAGAAACAGTATGCAAGGGCTCCCACCATCCTGCCCGGCAGGTCGGCACCGATCGCTCCCAGGAAAAGAAACATCCCCAGGGCCGCCAGAAAGAAGTGCAAGGCCACATCGTAACCCATCGCCTTGGCCGGATCGGCGGGAAGCAAACCCAGCACGCTCGGGTAGAGAACGGCGGTCTGCGGGTCCGCGAAGAAAGGGCAGCCTCCCAGTATGTAGGGATTCCAGAACGGGAAATCGCCGGAAGCGATGCTGCGCTTTACCTGGACCCGCCTGGGCAGGTAGGTGCGGGCGGCATCGGTCCGGTAAGTTTCGCGGCTGATTGCCGGGGGCGCCGCGTAATCGGCCCAGGGCAGCCAGCGACAGGTGTCGGAAGTGATAAGCACCCTGTCGCCCAGTAGAACATCACCGAAGAAGGCGGCCACCACCGCGGCCATGAGGACAATGAGAAGCGCCTTCCGCTTTCTTGCTACCATACCTCCCTGCCTCAGGACTTGCGCACCAGCTGGGCCCCTCCATAGAGGAGACCCCCCACCAGGGCAAGCGCGGTGAACACCGCATACACCACCAGCGCATAGGCAAGTGCGAGTCCCTCATCGACGCCGAACTGGCTGAGCATAAAAACGAAGGCGGCCTCTCTCACGCCGAGACCGCTTAAGGAGACCGGAATCATTCGCGCGATTTCGACAATGGGCACAATCAGAAGGAGCGGCATGAACCCGATATCAAGCGAGAACGCCCGGGCCACAAGGAAGCACCCATAGATCCAGAGCAGCCTGGAAATCAGCGACAAGACCATGCCCTCGAGAACCGCCTTCCGGCAGCGATGGTAACTCACTATGGCCTGGTATGCGCGTTCCATTCTGTCCCTCGCTTTGAACCTCTGAAAAAGGTTGAGCAGCGGGCCGATCACCAACAGGAGCCTTCTGGCGACAGGCCTGAGCATCGCGAGGTACGCCAGGACGAAGAGCAAAGCCGCCACCGTCCATAGCCTCAGAACTTCATCCCACGTCTTAAGGTCCTTGCCCACAAACGGCATCGACAGAAGTCCGAGCGGAAGCAGGGCCGCAAAGCCGAGCAGCCTATCCACCACCACCGAACCGAAAACATCCGCCCGCCGGCCGGTTTCACCGCCTATGCCCACGATGCGGACGAAATCACCGCCCACACTGGTGGGCAGCGCCGCGCTGAAGAAGTTGCCCACAAGGTAATAATAGAGCAGCTTCGGCTGCCCTACCTTCATACCCTTGGCTGCGAGCAAAACCCGCCACCTGATCGAGTTCACGAACACCATGACGAAATCTATGACCCCGGCGAGCACAATCGGCACGACATCCACACGCCTGAAATGGCCGGCGATCTCATCGAGGTCCTGGCGGGTCACGAGAAACGCTATCAGCCCTATGCCGACCACCAACCTTGCGATCTTGAATATCGTCGAGCGCTTCAAGGTTTCCTCTTCAGGATTCTTACGGACCCCAGCCGGTCCACCTCACGGTAGTTCTCAAGTATCCAATTCCTGACCCGGGTCGCGTAGTCGGAGAAACTCCGCTTGGTTCCTCCCAATCTAGCTCCCTCATAAGGTTCGGTAAGCAACACGTACTCGGTCCGGTGTTTCCGGATATCGGCGATATACCTGTCCTCCTCCTCGGGTTCTATTGCCCTTCGGTAGTGCGCATATCGGGTCGGGTTCTTTCTGTCATAGAAGAAATAAAGCATCTGGAGCTGCGGGACGGCCAGTACATAGTCGCCGGACGATGTATTCATATTCAGGAACCGGCCAAGGGCCTCGAAGAACCTCGCCTCGGCCGGGCGAACATAAACCGGCGCCCGCTCGAGGTCAAGCCTGACGTTGTTGCCCACCCTGACCGCGACCGATCCCAGGTATTCGACATCGCCGATGGAGATCTTCTCTCTGGCAAAGACCGGCATCAGACTGTAGTTATTCGATCCGGCAACAAGACCTACCGATGCCCAGACAAGAAAGGCGGGGGGCAGCAGTATCATGACGGCTCTTGCCGCCGTCATCGATCTCCCGCCACCCAAGCGGCTGAAGACGCCTGCGAGCACTATCGGGATAAGCAGGTACGCGTACTGCATGGACTGGAGCAGGTGACCGATGTCCGACCTCCACACGCTCTGGTTGAAGGCGAGGACACTCACCACCGTCACTACCACGATCGATGTCATGCGGGGTCCCCATCGCCGCCTCACGGCCCGCCACAGGACAAACGCCCCCGCCGAAACATAGGCCACGAAGGGGAGATAGAAAAGCAGCCTCACGGGCAAAACATATGTAAGATACAACCAATTGAACGTGGTCCCCACCCCCAGGCCCGGGTAGGGGATCCGGTTGGTGAGGTTGTCCCTCATGCCGTCCACGGTGATCTTGTGGATCATGGGCCGAAGCGCGTCCTCGATGTGGAAGTAAAGCAGGAAGGGAACCGCCACCGCCGCGATCCCGCCGGCCAGGTAGAGCACCCTTCGGACGATACCGGCCACGTCCCTGGTACCGGTCAGACCATCTATCACAACGGCCACCAGCCAGCCTATAAGTGCGAACCCCGCCACATCCTGCCTGAAAAGGGCGCAAATGGCCAGGACCAGACCTGTTATAAAGCAGAGTACCGGCCTCTTCCGGTATGTGACTATGACCGCATAGGTCGCAAGAAATCCCAGGCTGGAGAAGAAGACCTTATGCCAGGGACCCGGTGCTATAGCTACCAGGACCGGGGCAAGCAAAGCCAATCTGTTCCCGGTCACCTCCCGGACAATAAGAAAGGCAAGCAAACACTTTATAGCCTGCAATAAAGCAAAGACATAGCGCTCGACAAGCAGGTTCTTTCCAAAGACTTTGAACATCCCCGCTATGAGATAGAAGCGCCCGGGGGCATAGGTGTGGTGGAAGTCCCGGTAGATCAACTGGCCGTCCATCAGCTTCTCCACCCCATCCAACAGATAGCCTTCATCATAAGCAAGCCCGTACTCGGCGTAGGAAGAGAAATAGACCATTGCCGCTATGAACACAGCAAGCGCCGCAATAATCGACTTTTGCAATAGCCCCAAACCTCCCTCTTGGAGCTCCTATCCGAATCGCCGCCGGGACGCAATAAGAAGTCCGGTTAGACCGATGCCCGCGGCTGAGAATATCAAGCCGATACGGAAGTATACAGGTACATATTCCATCCGCACCTGATGCCTGCCGGGACCGATCTTCACAGCCCTGAAAGCGTAGTTGGCCCTCAAGACCTCTGTCCTCTCGTCGTCCACAAAAGCTCTCCATCCCGGATAGTGGACATCGGAGACAAAGAGGTAACACGGACCGCGGGCGTCAACATCAGCCACAAGCCGCTGCGGGCCGTATTCCAGGATAGATACCGGTCCCCGAGGAGCGGCCCACGGGCTCTCGCGGGTCTCTTCATGGCGGCCCACAAGCAGCACTTCCGATGCCGGGTAGAACTCTCCGGATTTCATGTAGGCCAGCACCTCATCATCGGAATCAAAGCAACGTGCCTTTTCCACGAGGTAAGCTCTCGGCAAAAACCCCTCGTTCAGAAGGCCCACGGGCTCGGGCCTCGGCCCGCCCAGGTCGGCTACACTCATAATGTATTTCACGTTGAGCATGTCCAGGATGCCCGATTCCAGGGCCCGGCGATCCGCGATAGGACCGATCCGTCTTCTCAAGGCCGCGTTACTCACGGCTATCATAGTGCTGTCCAGAGCACCCAGGACCTCCATATAACGATTGACGTTGAGCGCGTCATAACCGTGTATATCTTCGAGTCCGACGATCGTCGCCGTATTAGAGGGTATTACCTCGGCACCGAACTTCGCAAAGCGCCATGTCCCGGTGTCGCTCTTCAAGTTGTCTATCGTGGTACTCGGGGGCACCACGCCCCCGGCGGGCTGGGAGACCTTGAAACTCATCGCATTGGGTATGAGATCCGCAAGCAGCAGGCCAACCGCCAGGGCCAGGACCACCAGCCTGGACAAACGTTTGCCGGCCGTTACGACGAGGAGACCGGACAGGAGGGCCAACACCAGGAAAATGTAAACCTCGTGTGACCCATACGCGAGATATGCTTGAGCCGAGATTGCGCCGGCGATCCGGCTATGGATCATCCGCCAACCCCCGGCACGAAACCATGCAGTGAAACCCACCGCGAAACCGATGAAGCCTATCCCCGCCAGAAACCGCCGCTTCCCATTGGCCAGGGCCGCGTCGAAACCGAATCCGGCCAGGACCGCGAAGGAGCACATGTAGACCACGATCACGCGGTCGATCCGGGAGAAATTGAAGCCGGGGAGCAGCCGATAGAAGATATAGAGCAAGGGGGTCCCGAATACCACAAGCAGGGAGATTGCCGCCAGAACAACAAACGGCATGGCCTTCCTTCGCAAACCCGCGAGGGCAACAATGGCCAGAAGAAGCGGAAGTACCCCTATATAGCCGGTCGTGCTCACGTAGTTCTGTTGGAACACCGCCTCGCCTTCGCCCATGACAAGCTCCTTGCTCAGGACACCGGCATCACGCGGGTTGCCCAGGATATCGGGCACCACATACTTGAGTGATACCAGTTTGTGATGCGCGCTGCTCAAGACCATCTCATAGGGCAGGGTCTTCCGGAATGAGAAGGTGCTCAGCTCCCATGTGGGCAGAAGCTGGAAAGCAGAGACCATGGCGGCCAGACCCAGAGCCACAACCACAAGGCCCAATACCGCGCCCCGCCCGCGGGCGGTTCGGCGCTTGTCCAGCATCACTCTGACTATCATATAGGCGACCAGCGCATAGATATTGAACATAGCAAGCTGCGGAAACCCGGCAAGGATGCAGAGCGAGATCCCGAGCACCAGCAGGCCGGTCCGTCTTAAGCCGGGCCTTTCAAGCAGATGCTCCCCGAAAAATAGAAGTGCCGGTAACCAGCTCGCCGTGGACACGAAAGTAGGCTGCCCATACCTTGTAACCATGAAGCCGCAAAAGGTGAAAACCAGGGCCGATATCACCGAGGCCTCCAGTGAAAGAGCCAGCTTCCGGCTCAAGAGAAAGGTGAACACGGCTGCTATCACAAAGTGTATATAAAGGAACAGGTCCATCTGGGTTGCCGGATCAAAGAGGTAGAGCGGAATGTTCACGGGATAGAGCACCGCTGTCTGAAACGCAGCCAGAAATGGAGTGCCGCAGAATTGATGGGGATTCCAGAAGGGCAGCTCGCCTTGACGCACCATGTCGGTGGCAAAGACCCTCCTGGGGAAATATGAGAAGGTACAATCGGAGGTCACGGAAGGTTGTTCGAGTTGTTCTTGTGAGGCCTCCGACAGCCAGGGGAAGACATTGGTAAGACGAAAAGTCACCAGGGTGCGATCGGTGAAGATCTCGCCCGCAAAGAAGACGGTAACCAGCAGTGTGAGTAGGACGAGGGCGATGAGGTCGCTGCGGCGCCTTTTCATGTCCGAGTCTTTTTCCGACCGACCCCGAAATAGATTTCCAGCCATATCTTAGCCAGCTCCCGCAGCGTACTCAGGACGTGGCTTGGACGAACCGTACTCTGCCCACGACTCCTCGGGTAGTGCCTCACACCTATCTCGGTCATCCTGAATCCATGGTAGCGCGCCTTGGCCAGAATCTCGGTATCCACAAAGAACTTCTTGGAACGGATTTCGATTACGTCGAAAACTTCGCGGCGGAAGAGCTTGAAGGCGCAGTCTATGTCCCTCACGCGCAGCCTGAAGATAGTCCTGGCAAGCAGATTGTAACACCAGGCCAAAAACAGCCTGGAAAGGGGGTCATACCTGTATATCCTGAACCCTGTCACGATATCGTAGTCCTCACTTGCCGGAAGCAGGTTCTTGACTTCATGCACGTCGAATTGAAGGTCGGAATCGGTATAGAACACCAGACCGCACCTTGCACTGGTGAAACCGGTCCTCAGAGCATCGGCATAGCCAAGGTTGGTTGGATGGTGAATGGGTCTCACCCGGTCATTCTCTTCGTGCAGGCGGTCGATTATCTCTCCGGTCTTGTCCGAGCTGCCGTCGTTTACCACGATAACCTCGTAGTCCCCAAGACCCAAGCCGCCTGCGACCTCGAGTACCCGCCTGACCGATTCCTCGATGTTCTCCTGTTCGTTATATGCGGGAAGCACGAAAGAAACGGATTTCGCTGCCATTGTCACCTCACCCTACGTAGCCAATGCCTTCCAGGCGCCTTCGTATATCCTCGCTGTCCTCGGCACTCAGCGTGCCTCCACTGGCGTTTCCCAGAAGATCCATATCAGTGTACTCCGGCGACCGGCCGGCAATCACCTCGGGCACGAGCGCATCCTCCATGACGCTGCCGTCCATCTGGCGAGGTATCTTTAGTCCCAAAAGATACAGCACGGTGGGCGCGACGTCCAGAATCGATCTCGCCTTAAGTCTCGCCCCGCCGCGAAAAGCCGGACCCAGGCCCAGGAATATGCCTTCCATCCTGTGGTCTCCGGAGTTGCCGTAAACGGGGAAGCTGAAACGGTTGCTGGTAAAATCCAGTGTCCCCAGGGCCTTGTTCCGCATATCGGCAGGCAGAAAGACTATGTCGGGCGCCTCGTCCGTGTAGGGCCCGTCATAGATCTCTTCACGGAGATAGACCCTATCGAACATCTTCTCGCCCGACAGAGGATCCCGGAATGCCAGGAGGTCGCGCTTTATCGAGGCTCGTACCTTGTCGTAGTCCTCGCCCGGCTTGACGCATCCATGAGGCTCCCGTCCCTCGACGTTCACATAGATCTGCCCGTAGTTGCCCCGCGAGTAGGCTCTTGTCTTCGCCCAATCCACATTGGAAAGCGACAGGAAAAACCGGTCAAGCAGCATCTGCATCTTCTGCCGCGAATGAAAACCGCCCGAGAGTCTGAGCCTCGCCAGCCCCAGGGCCATCGAAAGCCTGTAGAAAAAGACCGGGGTAAGCCCCAGGCGATAAGCAGTCTTCTTGATCCAGGTTCCCGGATCGCGTTTGAGTTTGAGATAACCTTTTTCAAGCAACCAGACATTGAACGCCAGGAACCTGTGTATCGGGCCGAAACCGTGGTCGGACACTATGAATATATTGGCATCACCGGCATCATCCACTATCTCCTTCAAGCCCCTATCCAGCTCCCGGTAGAAGCGGCGAAGCCTCGGGCCGAATTCCTCACCCTCGCGCCTGTCGTAACGGGGGTGGTCCTCGTCCAGGAGATGCCACAGCTCGTGTTGTGCCCGGTCGGTACCCCAGAAATGGGAGAACAGGAGATTCCACTCACCCTTCCCCATCATGTAACGGGTCACCTTAACATTGTAATCCAGCACATCGAAGAGCTCATCCAGAACATCACCCACGCCCCGCTTCGAGTAGACCTGGCGGTGATAGAGCTTATAAGGGCCGAAGTGCCGTTCTATCTCGTCCAGCAGGGACGGCGGATAGGCGAAATCCCGCTTGCCGAAGGGGGTCAGGAAACCGCTTACCATGGAGCCGTTAAGCTCCTCCGGCGGATAGGTTATGGGGACGCTCAACAACACCGACTTCAAGCCCGACCGGCCTGCCAGCTGCCAAATGGGCAAGCCGTCCCGGAGTGTCGAGTTTACCGGTATCTCACCGAAAGGGTTGCGGTCTGATACCGCCGCCTGGGAAAGCCCCTTCCTCCGGAGCAGGAATTCGAAAACGCCGTGCTTTCCGGGATTGAGACCGGTGAAGAAGGTGGTCCACGAGGTGGCCGTGACAGGCGGTACCGCGGTCACCAGATCGCTCGATGCACCACGCTCGAGATATGACGCAAGATTGGGCATGGTACCGTCGCCGGCGAAACCGGAAAAGAGGTCCCAGGTGGAACCGTCCAGTCCCAGTATGAGCACTTTCGGGTTAGAGGCGGTGGTCATTAACTCACAACCATCTTTGAGAAGTCAGCGATCTCCAGGAAGAGGCCGGTGATTTTGCCGAGCAGGTTGAGCCTGTTCTCTTTGAGCTTTTCATCTTCGGCCATTACCATCACCTCATCAAAGAAAACGTTTATCGGTCCGGCAAGTTCCAGCAGCACCGCCAGCGCCTGGTGGAAGTCTTGTTCATCCATTAAACCCTTAAACTTCTGTTGCGTATCCTCGTAGACTTTGAAGAGGCGCGACTCGGCTTCGTCTTCGAAAAGAGCCGGGTCCGGGGTATCCGCCCCAACGCCGAGTCTCCCTGTGGACACACAGATATTGAAAGCGCGCTTGAATACGGTAATGAGGGAGTCGAAACGCTTATCGCTTTCAAAAACCTTCACCGTTTCGAGTTTCTTGACCATGAGCAGCGGGTCCTTTAGGTCTCCCCGGGCGCCCAGCACACTCGCAACCACGTCCGTCCTGTTGCCGGCATCCACAAGCAGGGTCTGGAGGCGCTGTTCGAGGAAGCTATAGATATCGGTGGCAAGGCCGGTGACATCACCCCCGATCTTCTTTTCATAGAGCTCGAGGGCGTATTGGATCGCATGTTCCAGGTCGAGGTGAACCGCTTTCTCAACGAGGATCCTTATTACGCCGGTCGCCTGCCTGCGCAAGGCATAGGGATCCTCCGATCCGGTGGGGATCAGGCCCGCCCCGAAGCACCCGACGATGCTGTCGAGCTTGTCGGCAAGTGCAAGCACCTGGCCGGTCGGCGTCTCCGGCAGCACGTCGCCGGCGAACCTTGGAAGGTAGTGCTCGAAGATCGCGGCCGCGACTTCCCTGTCCATGCCGGCGGCCAGGGCATAATCCCGGCCCATCAGACCCTGGAGGCTGGAGAACTCCTTCTCGCGCACCATCTCGGAGGTAAGATCGGCCTTGCAGAGCAGGGCTGCGGTGCTCACCTTTTTCTTGTCGGCGAAACCGGTTGTCTCCACAAGGTGTTCCGCCAGCCGGGCCACGCGCTCCGATTTCTCTGCAAGCGTCCCCAGCTGTTCCTGCCATACCACACCGCCGAGCCGCCCGGTCATCTCCCCCAACCCGTCCTTGAGATCCTTCTCCCAATAAAAGTGAGCATCGTCAAGACGGGCCTTGAGCACCCGCTCATTACCCTCTCTTATCTTGCCCTCCCGGTCCTTATCGAGATTCGCGACGGCCACAAAATGCGGCATGAGATTACCTTCACTGTCGGCGACCGAGAAGAAGTCCTGGTGCTCCCTGAGGGCCGTGACCACTACCTGCTTGGGCATCTCCAGGAACTTGGGCGAGAAGTCGCCCACAACCGCAAGCGGATATTCCACGGTGAAGGTGACCCTTTCCAGCAATTCCCGGTCATCCACGATCGAGCCGCCCTTCTGCTTGGCCGCTCGCTCGATGCGTTCACGGACCATCTGCTTTCTTGTCTCGTGATTCACGATCACGAAGTTGCGCCGCAGCTCTTCGGCGTACTGATCAAGGGACGTAATCCTTATATCGCGGCTTCCCAGGAAGAGATGACCCCGGGTGGTGTCCCCCGCTGTGAGGCCGGCCCAGGTAAAGGGCTCGCCGGAACCGTCGGCGCCTGCCCGGCCGTCTATGACATGAGTGAACCAGCGCACGGGCCTCGCGAACCGGGCCCCCTCGGCCTCCCACTTCATGGTCTTGGGAAAACGGATACCGCCATTGAGCATAGACTTTAGAATCAACCCCATCTCATCGGCCGTGACCGCTCCAGGTTCCACCTTGTCTATGCATACATAATCGCTATCACCCTTCTTGGCGGTCTTGAGATCGGGCACCTCAACACCCTGGGACCTGGCGAAGCCCATGGCGGCCTGGGTGGGGTTGCCGGACTCATCAAACGCCTTGTCGGCAGGTGGACCGAATACGGTCACATGCTTGTCGTCGGCCTTCTCGGCAAGCCCGCTTATCGCAAGCACCATGCGGCGGGGAGTGCCCATGGTCCGGATATCCGAAAAATCGATGCCGGCGTTCTTTAGAGATGCTCTGACCCCGGCTTCAAACTCTTCCAGGGCCGGTCTGATGTAGGAGGGCGGGATCTCCTCCGTGCCTATCTCAAAAAGCAGTTCCAATCTGCGCGCCTCCTAGCCGCGGTCGTCCGCCGGAGCGGTCACACCTGCCGGTCCGCCGGCCCCAAGGGCCGGAAGGTCCAGGGCCTTTCGCTTACCGGCGTCCTTGAGGAGCGGGAAGCCCATCTCCTCACGTTTCTCCCAATATCTCTTGGCCACCATCCTGGCAACCTTCCTCACACGAAGAATGTAGGAAGCTCTCTCAGTAACGCTTATCGCCCCTCTCGCGTCGAGCAT
>Ga0180433_10005869_pt1 | contig 16391 bp, 17 predicted proteins | sample SS_ome_8_FD_132980 | JGI IMG/M metagenome (GOLD analysis project Ga0180433, IMG submission 132980) | Hypersaline lake sediment archaeal communities from the Salton Sea, California, USA - SS_1_D_1 metaG | ecosystem: Environmental > Aquatic > Non-marine Saline and Alkaline > Hypersaline >... | reverse complement strand
TCACGGGTCAGGCCGATGCGGTCCGACTGGGCATCGCGCGGGCGTTGGTAAAGGCGGATCCGGACCTGCAGCCGACCTTGCACAAGGGAGGATTCCTCACCCGCGATGCGCGGATCAAGGAGCGAAAGAAGCCGGGTCTCAAGAAGGCGCGCAAGGCGCCCCAGTACACCAAGCGCTAGGCAGAAGAGCAGACAAAAACGTGTGGGGCAGGGCAGAATTGCCTTGCCCCTTTCGTGTTTGTGCCTTTGTAGGGGGGAGATTATGGGCACGATCACCATCATAGGCCTGGGGCCGGGTGATCCGCGTCATCTGACGCAGGAGGCAGGTGCAGTGCTGAAGGCCGCCACCGAGGTCTGGCTGCGCACGAAACACCACCCGACCGTAGATGGATTGCCATCCCATCTGGTGTTGCATTCCTTCGATTATCTGTACGATGAATCAGAGAGCTTTTTTCAGGTCTACGACGCCATCGCTGGCGAAGTACTGCGGTTGGGCGGGCGTCCCGAGGGAGTCATCTATGCTGTGCCAGGCCATCCGCTGGTGGGTGAAGCTACAGTGAGAGAGATTCTATCGCGAGCGGAGGAGGCTGGCCTGGCTGTGTGGGTTGTCCAGGGGCTGAGTTTTGTCGAGCCCACACTCACAGCGCTAGGAATAGACGCCCTGTCAGGCTTGCAAATCCACGACGCCGTGGAACTGGCGGCGCGATACCATCCGCCACTTAACCCCGACCTGCCGGCACTAATCGGGCAGCTTTACAGTCGAGCGCTTGCCGCCGATGTCAAACTCACGCTGATGAACCAGTATCCCGACGACCATAGGGTGGCGCTGGTGCAGGCGGCTGGGACTTCTGAGGAACAAGTCGTCCATTTGCGGCTTTACGATCTTGACCATCGGCATGACAGTGACCGCTGGGAAAACCTGGCTCACCTGACTGCGCTGTACGTGCCGCCGCTGCCTGCCAGCGGCAGTTTTGAGGGATTTCAGGACACAGTGGCTCACCTCCGTGCACCCGATGGCTGTCCTTGGGATCGCGAGCAGACCCACGAGAGCTTGCGGGCAGCGCTGCTGGAGGAGGTATACGAGGCTCTGGCGGCAATTGACGCCGGTGATGGGCAGGCATTGCAGGAAGAACTAGGTGATGTCCTGCTGCAGGTTGTGCTTCATTCACAAATCGCCACTGAGGAGGGTCAGTTCAAGATGGCCCAGGTTGTCGCCGGTATCGACGCTAAGCTGAAGCATCGCCACCCACACGTGTGGGGCACGCGGACGGTGAAGGGAACCGAAGAGGTGCTGCAGCGCTGGGAGGAATTGAAGCGAGAAGAGAAGGGGGAGGAACGTTCGGTTCTGGAGGGTGTCCCGGCGGCATTGCCGGCGCTACAGCAGGCTGATGCATACAGCCGGCGCGCGGCCCGAGTGGGCTTCGATTGGACGGATGTGAATGGCGTGGCCGAGAAGATTCGTGAGGAGATGGCCGAGGTTGAGGCTGCGACTACTCCACAGGAACGGGAGGCGGAGCTGGGCGACCTGTTGTTTGCGGTAGTCAACTGGGGACGCTGGCTAGGAGTGGATGCGGAGACTGCTCTGCGACAGGCCAACGCCCGTTTCCGGCATCGTTTCCGCAGCATGGAGCAGACCGCCCGCAAGCAAGGGCTGGATATGACATCCCTGAGTATGGATGAGTTAGAGGCGCTCTGGCAAGAAGCGAAGGGCGCTAGCTGAGATGAGGCAAGCCCCCCACTCACCTAGAGTGGGGGGCTTTATTCTAGCAGTCGGGGCGCGGGGATTTGAACCCCGGGCCTCAGCATCCCGATTGCTGCGCGCTAGCCTGGCTGCGCTACGCCCCGATAGCGTAACTATTATACTCTATTCGGGCTGTTTGACAAGGCTGAGCTTGACACACGCAGATTTCTGTTGTAACATGTAAACGTATTTTTATATAATTTTCCTTTATGCATTGTGTAACCGTAGGGGGGGAATGGTGGTCGCTGAGCGGCGTTCGGTAGTAGATGGGGAGTTACGGGAGATGGCGCGTTACTTCCACGCGCTTAAGGATATGCTGCGCCTGCGTATCCTCGTGACGTTGGCCGAGAGTGGAGAGATGACGGTGACAGAGCTTTCACGGACACTCCACGTAAGTCAGCCGCTCGTTTCTTTTCACCTGCGCCCGCTGCGTGTAAGCGGCATCATTCGGGTGCGGCGGGCTGGTCGGCAGGCGTACTGTTCTTTGGATCTGCCTGAGATTAAACGTCGTCAATCTGAGTTTGTGGAGATGTTGTCAGAGGTCGTGGATTCGAAACACTGCAATTCCCAGGAGGTGTGAAGTAGTGATGGCGAGGGGGGAAAAGGTGCGCGTAGCAATCATTGGTGTGGGCAACTGTGCGTCAGCGTTGATCCAAGGGGTACATTTCTACAGGGATGCACCGGACAGTAGCTTCGTCCCTGGTTTGATGCACGTGAACCTGGGTGGCTACCACGTAGGAGATATAGAGTTTTCCGCTGCTTTCGATATCGACAGGAACAAGGTTGGTCTCGACTTGGGAGAGGCGATCTGGCAGTCGCCCAATAACACGATCAAATTCACGGATGTCCCTTGGGTCGGCGTGCCGGTTAGCCGTGGTATGACCCACGATGGTTTGGGCAAGTATCTCTCACAGGTGATTGAGAAGGCGCCTGGGCCTACCGATGACATCGTGCGCATCCTCAAGGATACGAAGACCGATGTGGTGGTAAGTTTCCTCCCTGTGGGGAGTGAAATGGCCACCAAGTGGTACGTGGAGCAGGTGCTTGACGCTGGCTGTGGGTTTGTTAACTGTGTCCCTGTCTTCATCGCCCGCGAGGAATACTGGCAGGGCCGCTTTGCAGAACGGGGGCTCCCGGTCATCGGCGACGACATCAAGAGCCAGGTTGGTGCCACTATTTCCCACCGGGTCTTGACCCGCCTTTTCCGTGAGCGAGGTGTAAGGCTCGACCGCACCTATCAGCTTAACTTTGGCGGCAATATGGATTTCTATAACATGCTGGAACGGGCAAGGCTGGAGTCCAAGAAGATATCCAAGACCAATGCTGTGACCAGTCAGTTGGACTATCAGTTGCCGGCGGAGAGCGTGCATGTAGGGCCGTCGGATTATGTGCCGTGGTTGACGGACCGGAAGTTTTGCCACATTCAAATGGAAGGCACTACCTTTGGGGAGGTGCCGCTGAAGGTCGAGATGAAGCTGGAGGTATGGGACAGCCCCAACTCGGCCGGGGTAGTGATCGATGCGGTGCGTTGCTGCAAGCTGGCGCTTGATCGCGGGATGAGCGGATCTATCATTGAGCCAGCAGCGTACTTCATGAAATCGCCGCCCATCCAGTACAGTGATGATGAAGCGCGGAGGCGACTTGAAGCGTTTATCTCAGGCGCAGCGGGGGACAATGAGTAGCGCTCAGCAGGCAGAGTGCAAGCAGCGGGCAGAGAAAAAGCAGCAGCGCGGACGGTGGGATTCGCTTACTGACTGGGCACGTACCCAGGCAGGAGTCGTCTTGATGCCTGTCGCCCGTGTTATGGGTCGCCTGGGCATCCACCCCAACACGATCACCGTTTTGGGCATGTTGATGCAGGCCGGTGTCGGGGTGGTGTTTGGCTTGGGCTACATCACGCTCGGGGGCTGGCTGCTGCTGGTCGTTGCGCCAGTGGATGCACTGGATGGGGCACTGGCGCGGGCGCTGGGAAAGCAAAGCCGCTTTGGGGCATTTCTGGATTCGACCCTGGATCGACTTTCCGATGCGGCTCTCATTCTAGGGCTTACCCTGCACTTTCTGCGCCAGGGGAAGTCCATCGCTATTGCCCTGTGCCTGATCTCGCTGGTGGCAGCGATAATGGTCAGCTATACTCGTGCCCGGGCCGAATCGCTGGGCTTCCCCTGTAAGGTTGGGTTGCTGACCCGCTTTGAGCGTATTGTTCTTATTGGCGCACTGTCGGCGGTCGGATTGCCTGTGGTGATGGTATGGGGGTTGGCGGTACTCTCTGTCTTCACGGTGGCGCAGCGAATCCTGCACGTCTACACAGTCTCTCGGCGCGAAGAGCGGTGTTAGGTCGGTTTCTGGATTTACTCTGCAGCCATAAGAGTGAGATCGTGAGACTGCTGGCCGGAGCCTCCGACCAGCAGTTTTCTTTTGGAGGGGGCGCGATAGTACCCGATACCCATTGCCAGGGTAGACCAACGTTGGTATAATGGAGTTCGCGGCGTTATCTACGTTTTGTACCTATCGCGATTGAACGGTGGATGGTTAGAATGCCCAGCGTGTCGTCGCCCTGACACGCTGAGCAGCCGTTAGGGACGTGGCGGCAATGATTCAATTGACCGGTCTGACCAAGCAATTCGATGGCTTCACCGCTGTGGACAGGGTGACGCTCTCGGTGGCCTCAGGTGAAATTCTAGCTCTATTGGGCCCCAACGGTGCCGGCAAGACGACTACGGTGCGGATGCTGGCGGCGATCCTGCGCCCTACGACTGGGCAAGCATATGTGGCCGGATACAGCGTGACCGAGCATCCGCGAGAGGTTCGGCGCCGGGTCGGGTTGTTGACGGAGCATCCGGGGCTGTACTTGCGCATGCGGGGCCAGGAGTACCTGGACTTCTTCGGGCGCTTGATAGGGCTGGACGCTGAGGAGCGTACGCGCCGGGCCAGGGACCTGCTGGCCCGTTTTGGCATGTCTGATGCCTGGCGTCAGCGTATGGGCACCTATTCAAAAGGCATGCGCCAGAAGATGGCGCTCGTGCGCGCGATGCTGCATGACCCACCGGTCCTGCTGCTGGACGAGCCCACCTCGGCGATGGACCCCCACAGCGCTAAGCTGGTCCGTGATGCGGTGCTTGGTCTGCGCCATCACCGACGCGCGATTGTGATCTGCACTCACAATCTGGCGGAGGCGGAGGCCCTGGCCGATCGTATTGCCATTATCCGGCGCGGGCGGATTATTGCATTGGGAACTCCTGCGGAGCTGAAGTCTCGTCTGCTGGACCCGCCTGTGATGGAGCTACATCTGGCCCAGCCGACTGACGGTGTTACAAAGCTCGTCTCCGGTCTGGTCAAGGTCGAGGATCAGGGGGAGGATTGGCTGCGTTATTCTACAACCGATCCTCAGGAGATCAATCCTCTCCTGCTTCAGACGCTGGCGTCACACGGGCTGGGAGTGGTCACGCTGAGCGAAGTCCCCCGAAGCCTGGAAGACGTCTACCTGCGGGTGGTCGAGGAGTAAGGAATGGCAGTGGTGGCCGGACGTGGGCGCGGGACTATGGCGGAATCGCTGCGGATGACACGTACGCTGGTACAGCGTGAGATCCGCGATACACTGCGGGACTGGCGGATCGTGGTGCCCATCGTCATCTTGACGCTGTTTTTCCCGGCTCTGATGAGTTTCGTGGCCGATATGGCGCTGAGTTGGGTCGCCAAGTACGGTCAGCCGATCATTGGCGAGCGGTTGTTGCCTTTTCTGCTGATGGTGGTCGGTTTCTTCCCGATTTCATTCTCGTTGGTGATCGCGTTGGAGACCTTCGTGGGGGAGAAGGAGCGCAGGAGCCTTGAGCCACTGTTGGCTACGCCCTTGACGGATGCGCAGCTCTATCTGGGTAAGACCTTGGCGGCGATGATTCCCCCCCTGTTGGCTGCCTATCTAGGTATAGCCGTCTACTTGGTCGGACTGTATTTCTTCAAGGGTTGGACGCCACCGTTGATCCTCCTGCTGCTGGTCATCTTGCTGACCACGGCTGAGGCACTGGTGATGGTCTCGGGCGCGGTGGTGGTGTCGAGCCAGACGACGAGTGTGCGGGCGGCGAATCTGCTGGCCAGTTTTATCATCATTCCGATGGCGCTTCTGTTGCAAGGTGAGGCGATCATCATGTTCTGGGCTAACTACGACGTATTGTGGTGGATCGTGGCCTTCTTGCTGGTTGTGGACGTCGTGTTGGTGCGGATGGGGGTACGTATCTTCAATCGCGAGGAGCTATTGGGGCGCGAGATCGACGAGCTGAACGTGGCTTCTCTGTGGCGCACGTTCTGTGGACATTTGCGCTGGAAGCAGTGGTTCTTCGGGCTGGATGTGCAGAGGATGCCCGCTTGGCTGCGCTGGCTGGGTACCCTGGGGGGGCTATACAGGTATGACATTCCAGCTATTCTGCACCGTTCGCGGTTAGCGCTCGTGGCCGTCGCTGTTGGGCTGCTGGCCTCCGTTTACGTTGGCTACGCCTTCGCCTATCGTTACCAGCTTCCCCCGGATATGTTGGAGCTGGATCTCGTCTCGGCTGAAACGTTCGCCGAGTTGCCGGCCGTGGATTGGCTTCCGGCATTCACAATCTGGGGAGTGTTCAGTAACAATGTGCGAGCGCTGGCATTGGCGGCACTTCTGGCAGTGTTCTCCTTCGGCACGTTGGCGGTGGCGTTGCTGATGGCTCCGTTGGCGATTGTTTTCTTCTTCGTCGCCCAGGCCGCCCGTCTGGGGTACAGTCCAGTGTTGTTCTTTTCCGCTTTTGTGCTGCCTCACGGGCTGCTTGAGTTGCCTGCGGCGAGCATCGCGACTGCGTTGGCCGTGCGACTGGGGGCGACCTTTATGTCGCCGAAGCATGGTTCGACCGTGAGCGGAAGATGGCTTTGGGCGCTGGCCGATCTAGTAAAGGTGTTCGTCGCCCTGGTCCTGCCCCTGTTGGCATTGGCTGCCTTCATCGAGGTATACATTACCCCCTACGTTGTGATTTGGGCCTTTGGAGGATAGGTGGCTTTCCCCTGAGCCCTTCCATATTCATTGAACCATCGTACGTCATTTTCGAGACCCCCTGTTCCCCCCTCGCTTTGACCAAATTTGCTCTTTGTGGTAGACTTTACCCTCGTCCGCTATGCACTCCAGCCTCGTCGAGAAAGGAGGCGAAACGGTGACAGTCTCGCGTCAGGTATAGAGCCGAAGGCGAGAGCGTCCTATTGCACGGGTGTTATGATGTTTGTCACTGTACCCGGGTGTCTAGCGACACTTGAGGGATCAAGTGCTGGCAGGTAAAATAGCCCTCACGCCTGTAGTGCATGCGCGATAGGTGCTATTTGTTGTTACGCTGGTTTCAGTGTATAATTTGCCAAGTGAGTCCCGGCCTTGTCTGTATACGTTGGTTTTGCGCCAACTGGTCGGCTTGGTAGCGAACCGTTCGGGTAGTGCTGTGAACTGTGAATTGTACTGTCTTTGCGGTAGGGGGGAAGATCACACTGCGTCGTCTGCTTCCCGATTGCTCCGCCCCTTGGATCGAGCTGGTTGAGGGGAGCCCCGGACAGGACTTCTGTAGATACATTTGCGGCATGGTGCCGTATAAGTAGGTGCTTCATGAAATTCGGTGAGATTATCTCGGTTTTGGAGGGGAGATTGATCTCAGAGGATGCTGACCTCGATATTGAGATCGCGTGTGCGTGTGCGGCGGATCTTATGAGCGACGTTCTGGCCTTCGCCGAACTGGGCTCTGTGTTGCTTACTGGGCTATGCAATCCTCAAGTTGTGCGCACAGCGGAGATGGCTGACATCGCGGCGATTGTTTTTGTCCGCGGCAAGTACCCCCCGCCGGAGACCATCGCGCTGGCGGAAGAGGAAGGCATACCTTTGGTGGTCACCTCTTATGCTATGTTCGAGATGTGCGGCCGTCTCTATCAGGCTGGCTTGAAGAGCTGTGACATCTCCTGTCGCCTCGTGGGGCAGGGGACCTGAAGGACGGGCGGACACGTACGGCGCCTATAGCCACAATTGCGATGCCCCAGATCACCAGACTCCACGAGCTAGTCTATGAATTGAAGATCGCGGAGGTCATGACGCAGGAGGTGGTCACTGTCACGCCCCAGACGTCTATGTCTGAGCTGAGGAAGATATTGCAGGAGCATCGCATCTCGGGGACGCCTGTGGTGGAGAACGGTGAGCTGGTGGGCGTCATCAGCATTGAGGATTTGATCAAAGCGCTGGCGGCCGGGGAAATGGGCGTCACGGTGGATGAGAGAATGACCCGTGACCCGGTTGTCCTGTGTGCCGACGATCGCGTCGTTTTGGCCGTTGACCATTTCACCCGCTATGGCTTTGGCCGTTTCCCTATCGTCGATGAGGATGCAAAATTGGTGGGCATCCTCACCCAAGGTGATGTCACTCGTGGACTGCTCAAGAAGCTGGAGTTCGAGTACCACGAGGATGAGGTGCGTCGCTATCGAGCCAGTCACATCTTTGAAGACGTCGTGTCCGACCGCACCAGTATCTTCTTGCACTATGACGTGGTGGCGCATGATTTTGACTATGCCGGTGAGGCCTCCAGCAAAGTCAAGCGTGCTTTGAATCACCTGGGGGTTTCATCTCAGATCGTCCGCCGGGCGGCGATCGCGACCTACGAGGCAGAGATGAACATCATCATCCACACTGACGAGGGAGGAGAGATCACGGTCGAGATCCAGCCTGAACAGATCATCATGCGGGCGACGGACACAGGGCCAGGTATCCCAGATATCGAGCAAGCAATGCAGCCAGGCTTTTCAACTGCTTCAGAATGGATCCGGGAGATGGGCTTCGGAGCAGGGATGGGACTGTTGAATATTCAGAGATGTACCGACGAGATGCGCCTGGAGTCTCCACTTGGCACGCGAACCTCCCTGGAGGTCGTGATCTATGTGGATCGAAGGCGCGCGCGCGCAGAAAGCCAGGGGGCCTGTGGAAAATGACACTGGAGGAGCTCTGTCGTCAATTGCAATTGGATGTCCAGGCTGCGCCAGCGAAGCTGAGTACGCAGGTTACGGGGGGGTACGCTTCCGACCTGCTGAGCTGCGTGATGGCTAAGGCGCAGACGGGCTACGTCTGGGTCACCCTGCAGAGCCATCCCAACATCGTGGCCGTGGCTAGCCTGGCCAATCTTGCTGGCATCATCATTACCGAGGGCATGAATCCTGACCCTGCTACGATCGAGAAGGCAGAGGAACAGGGCATTCCGATTCTGACGACATCGCTCACGACGTTCACAGTGGTTGGCAGATTGTTTGAACTGGGCGTGTCAGGGGTAGATGACGTCGGTAAGTAGGCCCGACGCCTCGCTCGGAGCGCTCGTCATCGTATGCTACTATGAACTTCGCGCGCTCCGTTTTGCATGTTGTGTGTTGATGAACAGATTTGCATGCGCGAGCTGAGCTTGCATATCTTGGATGCTCTGGAAAACTCGCTGGAGGCGGGTGCCACCGTCGTTGACTTGATCATCGAGGAGGACACGGCAGCGGATCAACTGGCGATCACGATTCAGGACAACGGTCGGGGCATGAACAAGACGCAGTTGGATCGTGTTTTCGATCCGTTTTTTACTACGCGCAGCACGCGTCACGTGGGATTGGGCATCCCGCTTTTCAAGGCCGCAGCGGAGCGCTGCGGTGGGAGTTTGACAGTCGTTTCGCAGCCAGGGGAGGGTACCATCCTTCGTGTTACCTTCGAACACAGTCACATTGACCGTGCTCCTCTGGGTGATGTGAGGGGCACACTGCTGGCGTTCATCCTGGCAGAGGCGTGCGACGTGCACTACGTCCATCGAGTGGATGGGCGCGAATTTGAATTCGACACGACGGACATTCGAACTGAGTTAGGGGATGCGCCACTGACGCACCCGATGGTGCGGAAGTGGCTGCAGGAATTCATCGCTGAGGGGGAACAAAACCTAAGGAGGCAATCTCAATGACAGCGGAGACGCTCGATTTGACCGGTGTAGCACTGGATCGTTCGTTCCTTGAGGCCGTGGATCCGTTGGAGAAGCTGCGGCGCTGCATTCAGTGTGGTACCTGTTCCGCTACTTGTCCGACGGCTTACGCTATGGACTATTCGCCCCGGCAGGTGTGGCGCATGGTCCAGTTAGGTCTGAAGGACGAGGTGTTGAACAGCAGTACCTTTTGGCTATGCACGACTTGCAAGGCTTGTCAGGTGCGCTGCCCGCGGGGTATCGATCTGATGGATGCGATGATCTCGTTGAAGAAGTATGCGTTTGACAAGGACGTCAACGTGCCTGATGGGATGAAGTTGTTCGGCGACACAATCGCTACGAGTTACAACATCTCGGCTGACGATAACAAGAATCGTCAGATCTGGAGCCAGAACTTGGCGCACGTTCCGCGGGGCGTCAAGCCCCGCCGCAGGAAGGCTGAAGTGCTTTACTTCATCGGCTGCGTCAGCTCATTCTATCCCCGTGCCTATAGCATCCCTCAGGCGCTGGTGCAGATCATGGAGCAGGTCGATGTGGAGTTTACCACACTGGGTGGGGATGAGTGGTGCTGTGGCTATCCGTTGCATATCGCCGGCATGGGGGATCACATGGCGGAGTTTGCCCAGCATAATGTCCAGAAGGCGCGAGCTGTGGGGGTCAAGAAGGTCGTCTTCACCTGTCCCTCCTGCTACTACGCGTGGGCTCATCTCTATCCCGAGTTCGTGGATGTCTCCGGGATCCAGTTGCAGCACGCCAGCGAGTACCTGGCCGAGCTGCTTGCCGGCGGCGAAATAGCACTTGGACCGATGGACGAGGTGGTCACCTACCACGACCCCTGCGACCTGGGGCGTAAGAGCGGGGTCTACGATGCGCCGCGTGAGGTGCTGGCCCGTATCCCGGGCTTAGAGTTCCGTGAGATGTCCGCCAACCGTGAGAACGCGCTCTGCTGTGGCGGCGGCGGCGACGTCGAGGTGGCTGATCAAGAAGTGACCATCGGCGTTGCGGGGAAGCGGCTGGCGCAGGTGCAGGACACGGGTGCGAAGTACGTTCTTTCCGCATGCCAGCAGTGCAAGCGCACGCTGCAGGAGGGCGCACGCCTGAACAAGATCCGCGTGCGAGCGATGGATCTGACCGAGTTGGTATGGAAGTCTATGCAGTCTGCCGACTGAGCGAAGGGAAGCCGGAAGAGACCCTTTCGACATGCTCAACGCAGTTGAGCCCTCAACGCAGTTGAGCCCTCAACGCAGTTGAGCCGCTCAAGGCGGGCTCCTTATGTTGCGCTTCTTCCTGGCTGACCTGCACATTCACACTTGTCTTTCGCCCTGCGCTGAGTTGGAGATGCTCCCGGAGTTCATCGTGGAGCAGGCGCAGGAGCTAGGACTACAGATTATCGCTGTCACCGACCATAACTCAGCCGAGAACGCTGCGGCAGTGGTCAACGCGGCGCAGGGTACGGGTATCACGGTGCTTCCTGGTATGGAGGTCCAGACCCGCGAGGAAGTGCACGTGCTGGCGTTGTTTGACACGTTGGAGCAGGTTGCCCGTTGGCAGGAGCAAGTCTACGCCAGCCTGCCTCCGTTGAAGAACGATGAGTCGTTCTTTGGGGAACAGTTGGTGCTTGATGCGGATGGAGAGCCGGCTGAATATCTTGACCGCCTGCTTCTGACCTCGAGTTCCTTTTCACTGGAGGAGGTCGTCCAACGGGTTTCCGACTTGAACGGTATATGTATCCCGGCCCATGTGGATCATACCGCGTATAGCATCATTTCTAACCTGGGCTTCATCCCACCTGAGTTAGATATCGTAGGTGTGGAGATATCGTCTTGTGTCGGTCTGGCTCAGGCCCGCGAGCGGTTCCCGCAGTTGGCAGACTACAGTTTGGTGGCCAATGGCGATGCGCATCGCTTGCGGGAGATGGCCCGGCGTACGACGTTCAAGGTGGCGCAGGCGACGGTGGCCGAGATCTACCTGGCCCTTGCCGGTGAGGGAGGGCGGGAGGTGTGGGTGGACGGTATCTGCTCGGTGAGGTCCCGTGAGACTCTGGATTGAGCACGCGCACCAGAGCCTGTTCAGCGGGCAAGCGTGCAGTGATGTAGTGAGAACGTTTCAAACCGAAGATCAGTTCTTCGCCATTCTCGCCAGCGGCCCTCGTGGTCGCGGGGAGGGAAGGATGAAGGCCGCGTCGGTCGCGGACAGTGCAGTTTCTATGCTGGAGCAAGGCACATCGCTTGACGTAGTGATGGAATCTGTGCTGGATGTGCTGCCTGACGGTGAGCATGTGCCGTTTGCCATCCTTCAAGTCCTGGAGGGAAGCGAAGCACACGTGGTGGAGTGCGATGCCCCGCCCCTGTTTATAGCCCGTGGCGGCCAACTGATCCTGCTGCCCGTGCTGGAGGATATCTCCCATGGGCGCCTGGTCCGTACCTGCCGGTTCTCCTTGCAGGATGGGGATCATATGGCGATGGTCAGCGAGGGATACATCCGCGCCAAGGGGTGGAGCCGGCGCTGGGGGTGGAGGGATATCGCCATCGCCACCAGGCGTTGGACGGAAACCGGGTGCGATGCCGATCAACTGCTCGGCGCGTTGATCCGCACGTATCGCCGGCTGGCCGAGGAGGCGTCAGGTGAGCAGGACGTCACCGTCGTCAGTATGCACGTCCGTCCGATGTGCACCGCTACCGTCTGGACCGGGCCACCGGTGGACCCGGCGCTGGACGAAGTCGCGCTGGAGAAGTTGATGGCGGAGCCCGGCAAGCACATCATCTGTGGCGGCACGACCGCCCAGATCGCGGCCCGGCTGTTGGGGGCTGAGTTGGAGTTAGAGCCTCGCCCCGCGTACGGCGCGGACGTTGAGCATCCGTGGGCGGAAGTGCCCCCCACACATCGCCTGGAGGGGGTGGATCTGGTCACGGAGGGGCTGGTGACGCTGGGCAAAGCGCGGGAGCGCATAGCTGGGATGAAGGGGGTGCACGATCTGCCCGGAGGCCAGGATGGTGCTGGTCGGTTGGCCCGTGCGCTGCTGTCGGCCGACAGAATTCGCTTCATCGTTGGGTTGGCGATCAACTCAGCCGTGGGCCAAGCGGGGACTTGGGTTGATGGTCGCATCGTCCCACCGCGGCAGACGGTGGTGGAGGCACTGATAAAGGATCTGAAGGCACAAGGTAAGCTGATATCGGTCGAGTATGTATGACCACCGTGTGGAGAATCCAGGCAGCGGCCTGTCCAAGATGGTGAACAGGCCTCTCTGGTTTCGCCCATGGCGCAAACAAACGTGTTGTTGACACAAGTCTGGTTTCCGCTTGTACATCACCGCTGACAACGAGCCAAATAGGAGGTATGTATGGTGGCACAATATTGCCAGTGGACGAACGGATCACGCTATCATAGACGAGAGGTGTGAAATGGAGCAACCCAAAATAGGTGTGTATGTCTGTGACTGCGGCATCAACATTGCTGCCACAGTCAACGTTTCGGAGGTGGTCACCTTTGCCAAACGGCTGCCGAACGTGACCGTCGCCCGCGAGAATAAGTATATGTGCTCCGAGCCCGGTCAGAACATGATCAAGGACGACATCCAGGAGTTGGGTCTCAACCGCGTGGTGGTCGCTTCCTGCACGCCGCGTATGCACGAGACCACCTTCCAGACTGCCGTCTCCGAGGCCGGCCTCAATCCTTACTACTTTGCTATGGCCAACATCCGCGAGCACGTCTCGTGGGTTGTCCATGACACAGCGCAGGCCACGGCTAAAGCGAAGCGGTTGATCAGTTCGGCTGTCTACCGGGTGGCCTACCAGGAGTCGCTGGAGCCGCGCCAGGAGCCGGTGACCAAAGCGGCGCTCATCGTCGGTGGAGGCATCGCTGGCATCCAGGCGGCGCTCACGATCGCGGATGCTGGCTATCCCGTGTACCTGGTCGAGCGGGAGCCCTCCATCGGCGGGCACATGGCGGAACTGGACAAGACGTTCCCTACGCTCGACTGTAGCACCTGAATTCTGGGGCCTAAGATGATGGATGCCGGTCGGCATCCCAACATTACGCTCCTGAGCTACAGCGAGGTCGAGGATGTCTCTGGGTACGTGGGTAACTTCAAAGTCAAGGTGCGCAAGAAGGCCCGCTATGTAGACGAGGACAAGTGCACCGGCTGCGGCATCTGCTGGACCGAGTGCCTGACTCGGCGTGTCCCGCGCTTGAAGCTGATCAAGATGGGCGAGATGAGTGTCGGGGAGAGGAGACCTGGAGAGCGATGAACTCAATGAATATATTGGACGATCGAGTCGACGAAATCATTGATCTCTATGGCGCTGATCGGGCGGTCAGCCTGGCTGTGCTACAAGAGATACAGCAGGAGTACAATTACCTGCCACGTGAGGCGTTGGAGCGAGTATCTGAGCGGCTGGAAATGGATCTGGGCGAGGTCTATCGTCTGGCTACTTTTTACCGTAGCTTTACCCTCAGGCCCAAGGGGGATTTCTGTATTCGGGTGTGCCTGGGTACCGCTTGCCACGTGAATGGCGGGCCGCGTATCCTGGAAGCATTTGAACGAGAACTGGGGATCAAAGCTGGCGAGAGCACTTCCGATGGGATGTACTCGTTGGAGGCGACTGCTTGCTTGGGAGCTTGTGCGCAGTCCCCCTTCGTGATGGTTAACGACGTGCCGTACCCCAAGATGACGGCGGACCGGGTCCCTGAGGTGGTCGAGCAGTGCAGTTGTGCTGTGCCAGAGGCGGCGTAGGGGAGGTGTCACGATGCCTAAACTCAAGAGTCTGGAAGAACTACAGAAATTGCGTCAACAACTACAGAAAGACATCAAGGCCCGCGCTGACACGAGCACGACCATCACGGTAGGAATGGGCACTTGTGGCATCGCCGCCGGTGCTCGTGAGGTGATGCACGCCATTCTGGCCGAGTTGGAAGCGCGCGCCATTGACGCTCACGTGACTACCGTCGGCTGCATCGGCATGTGCTCGAGGGAGCCGCTGGTGGATATTCAGCAAGGCGACGAACCCCGCGTCACCTACGGTGACGTGAACCCAGAGATGGTGCCTCGTTTGATCGAAGAGCACCTGGTCGAGGGTAACGTGGTGGAAGAGTGGGTCGTCGGACGGATGGAAGCGTAGGAGGAATAGAATGGCTGAACAATACCGAGCCGACGTACTCGTCAGCTGTGTGCACGACCGCGCACCGGATTTCATACCCGCCCTTGAAGCAGAGGTGAAACGGCGCGGCTTGGAGGAGGAGGTAAGGGTCGTAGAGGCGGGCTGCCGTGGCTTCTGTTCCATGGGGCCGGTCATCCTGATTGAGCCCGATGGGATCTTCTACGTGGGGCTGGAGTCGGCCGACGTGCCTGAACTGGTGGAAGAAACGTTGGTCAAGGGCCGAGTCGTCGAGCGACTGACCTACAAAGAGCCGACGACGCACGCCTGTATCTCTTACTGCAGGGACATCCCTTTCTACAACAAGCAGGAGCGCATCGTACTGCGCCACTGTGGGATGATCGACCCTGAATCGATCGAGGAGTACATTGCCGTCGATGGCTACCAGGCGCTGAGCAAGGTGCTGATGTCGATGACGCCTGAGGAGGTCATCGAGGAACTCAAGAAGTCAGGGCTGCGAGGCCGTGGGGGAGCCGGCTTCTCCACAGGCCGCAAATGGGAAGCCGCCCGTGAGGTTGAGGGTGAGATCAAGTACGTCCTCGCCAACGGCGACGAGGGCGATCCCAACTGCTTCATGGATCGGGCATTGATGGAGGCGGATCCCTACAGTATCCTGGAGGGCATGACCATCGGTGCGTACACGATAGGCGCCCATCAGGGGTTTGTCTACATCCCCTTTGAACATACGGGGTCTGTAAGAAGCATGAAGAATGCGATCCAGCAGGCCCAGGAGTATGGCCTGCTGGGCGAGGATATCCTGGGTTCTGGATTCGACTTCGACGTAGAGCTCAGACTAGGAGCACACTCCTTCGTCGGTGGCGAGTCCACCGCCCTGATGCACGCCGTAGAGGGCAAGGTCAGTGAGCCGCGTCCCAAGCACTATCATACCACTGAAAAGGGAGTGTGGGACCGGCCTAGTTGCCTGAACAACGTCAAGACCTGGAACATCGTGCCGGCGATCATCAATCGTGGTGCTGACTGGTTTGCCAGCATCGGCACCGAGACCAGCAAGGGGACACAGGTCTTCTCGCTGGCAGGCAAGGTCAATAACGTGGGCCTGGCCGAAGTGCCGATGGGCATCACCGTCCAGGAACTGGTCTTTGATGTCGGAGGTGGTGTTCCGGAGGGGCGAGAGTTCAAAGCCCTCCAGATCGGCGGTCCCTCAGGGGGCTTTCTTCCCACTGACCTCCTGGACATGCCTATGGATTACGAGACGTTGGCAGAAGCTGGTTCAATGATGGGCACCGGTGGAGTGGTCATCTTGGACGATCGCTCCTGCGTGGTGGACACCGCCCGTTACTTTCTTGACTTTCTCCGTGACGAGTCCTGTGGCAAGTGCACGTCCTGTCGTGAGGGGATCCGACGTATGTTGGAGATCCTGACCCGCATCACTGAGGGAGAGGGGGAGTTGGAGGACCTGGACACACTGGAGAGGCTGGGAAGGGTTGTGAAAGCGGTCTCCCTGTGTGGCCTGGGCAAGACGGCGCCCAACCCGGTGCTCAGTACGCTGCGCTAC
>Ga0180433_10005868_pt1 | contig 16394 bp, 13 predicted proteins | sample SS_ome_8_FD_132980 | JGI IMG/M metagenome (GOLD analysis project Ga0180433, IMG submission 132980) | Hypersaline lake sediment archaeal communities from the Salton Sea, California, USA - SS_1_D_1 metaG | ecosystem: Environmental > Aquatic > Non-marine Saline and Alkaline > Hypersaline >... | reverse complement strand
TGTTATGCGAGAGGTCAGAAAGAGGGCTCAAACAGAAGAGATCGATTATCTTTTTCTAATGGAGTCTCTCTCTAGCTACAAACAACCAAGAGATAAGCTCACTAAGCTTTTAAAAGCAGGTCTGCTTATTCGAGTTAAAAAAGGATTATATGTATTTGGAGAAGAATACAAGCGGCGTCCCTATAGCCTAGAGGTACTGGCTAATTTAATTTATGGCCCCTCCTATCTCTCCTTTGAGTATGCTCTATCCTACCACAATCTTATTCCTGAACAAGTTGTACGCATCACCAGTGCCTGCTGCAAAAAAACAAACTCTTTTTCAACACCTGTGGGTGATTTTGTCTATTATCATGTTGCCTCTCATAATTTTCCGATGGGGATCACTTGGGAGATGGTGGATGAAAACACCCATTTCTTGATTGCTACGAAAGAAAAAGCGCTTGCGGACTATTTAACACGCATCAAGCCATTTGAAAATCACCAGGATCTACTCATTTACTTAGATGAAGGCATGCGAATAGATTTAGAGGAATTGTATGCGTTTGATCTAACTCTTATTAGAGAAATTGCAACTTTTTACAAAAATACCAATATAAATTTTTTATGCCAGATACTCCAAAAATAAAGATGCCGGAAGCTCTACAGCGTATGTTAATGCGCTATGAGCTAAAAAGCGTGCTAGACACTAAGAATGCGATTAAAGAAATTGCGCAAGAAATTGCCCTTTTAGGTTTATGGAGGGCAAAATTTTTCGAAAAAGCTGCTTTTTATGGGGGTACAGCATTAAGGATTTTGCATCAACTTGATCGATTTTCTGAAGATTTAGATTTTTCTTTGCTCAAGCCCGACCCCAATTTTGATCTTGGAAATTATGAAACAGCTGTTCAACAAGAGCTTCAAAGTTGGGGGTTTACAGCACAGGTTACCAAAAAACAAAAAACGCGTGCAAGTGCAATTGACTCAGCTTTTATTAAAATCAATACCCTGCAACACCTTCTTTTGATCGGGGTTCCAAGAGGGGTAAATAAGGGAGTGCACCCTGAGGAGATAATTAAAATTCGTTTTGAAGTGGATACCGATCCGCCAGCCGATGGTGGAAAAACAGAAAATAACGTTCTTTTGCTTCCTTTTCCATTTTCTGTAAAAACTTTGCGCCTAGAAGATTTATTTGCTGGTAAAGTGCATGCCACGCTTTGTCGCCAGTGGAAGGGGCGTGTGAAAGGTCGAGATTGGTATGACCTGGTTTGGTTTGTTGCCAGAGAGATTCCACTTAATCTTAACTACCTTGAAAAAAGAATGCAGCAAAGCGGTTTTATCAATCAAACACCTCTAACATTAAAGAGGTTGATTGAGCTCTTTGATCAAAAAATCGCATCACTAGATGTAGAATCTGCCAAAGAGGACATGATTAATTTTATCGATAGTCCCTCCAAAGTGCAACTTTGGTCTCATGACTTTTTTAGAGCAATTATCCGAAAAATGAAAATAGTATAGGATTGTCCTCGGCGCGATTCGAACGCGCGACCTGTTGCTTAGGAGGCAACCGCTCTATCCAACTGAGCTACGAGAACATCTTTTGACATTATAACCACCTTTGCTCTTCTTGGTAACAAAAAATCTAGACTTGGAGGGAAGATCATGCTATATCTGCAAAAAAAACCAGGAGCATAAACAATGGCAGAAGCAGATATTGGATTGATTGGACTTGCAGTGATGGGGCAAAACCTTGTCCTAAATATGAACGACCACGGCTACACAGTTGCAGTCTTCAACAGAACCGTTAGCAAGGTAGACACCTTTTTAGAAGGCCCCGCTAAAGGAACCAATGTCATCGGATGCCACTCCATTAAAGAATTTATCTCAAAACTTAAGCGCCCACGCAGAGTCATGCTGATGGTCAAAGCAGGCGATGCCGTAGACGAATTTATTAGCCATATCGAACCCTTTCTAGAAGAAGGCGATATCATTATCGATGGTGGAAATAGCCACTTTCCCGATACAATTCGCAGATGCAAAACTCTAAAAGCCAAAGGGTTGCGCTTTATTGGTGCAGGAATCTCAGGCGGAGAAGAGGGCGCACGACACGGACCCTCCATTATGCCAGGAGGAGATCCAGAAGCATGGCCCCATGTAAAGAAAATTTTCCAGGATATCGCCGCAAAAGTAGACAATGGTGATCCCTGTTGTGATTGGGTAGGTGATGAGGGCGCCGGTCACTACGTCAAAATGGTGCACAATGGCATCGAATATGGCGACATTCAGTTGATTTGTGAAGCCTATAGTCTGATGAAAAATCTGCTAGGGTTGCCCACAGAAGAGATCGCCGATATCTTTACCGACTTTAATAAGCGCGAACTCGATAGCTACCTTATTGAAATTGCAAGCGATGTCTTTCGTAAAAAAGATGAGGATGGTTCTTTAATACTCGATAATATCTTGGATGTTGCTGGTCAAAAAGGGACCGGAAAGTGGACAGCCATTGACTCACTTGAGACAGGTATTCCTGTCACTTTGATTGCAGAGGCTGTCTTTGCACGCTGCCTTTCAGCAATGAAGGATGAAAGAGTACAGGCAAGCAAGGTGCTCACAGGTCCATTGGGTGGCTTTAAGGGAGATAAGAAAGCCTTTGTTCAAGATATCTTTTATGCCTTGTACGCCTCTAAAATGATTAGCTACGCACAAGGCTATATGTTGATGCGAGAGGCGGCCAAAACCTACAACTGGAAGCTCAACTATGGTGGAATTGCTCTCATGTGGAGAGGGGGATGTATCATACGCAGTGTCTTTTTGGGAAAAATTAAGGATGCATTTGATAAAAAGCCAGATCTATACAATCTGTTGCTTGATAATTTCTTTAGCGGAGAGATTGCAAAGTGTCAGGAGCCATGGCGAAATGTAGTGGCAGAAGCTGCAAAGTGTGGTGTGCCAGCTCCATGCTTTAGTGCTGCCCTATCCTTTTACGATGGATACCGATCTGAGAGATTGCCTGCCAATTTGCTGCAAGCTTTAAGAGATTATTTTGGAGCCCATACCTACGAGCGGTTGGATAAACCACGTGGACAGTTTTTCCATACCAATTGGACGGGAACCGGTGGCAATGTGAGTGCCTCTTCTTATTCGATCTAATCGTTTAACCGCAGGTTTTAAAAAACCTGCGGTTTTATTGCACTCTGCCTTATACTGTTCATTTTTTATTGGAGTTTTGAGTGTCTAAAAATAAGCTGATTCGTAATTTTTCTATTATTGCGCATATCGATCACGGAAAGTCGACGATTGCTGATCGCCTGCTCGAGCTCACAGATACTGTGACGCAGCGCGAGATGCAAGAGCAGCTTTTGGATTCGATGGATCTAGAGCGCGAACGGGGCATCACCATTAAAGCACACCCCGTGACCATGCACTATCGCGCCAAAGATGGGCAGTTATACCAATTTAATTTGATTGATACTCCAGGCCACGTGGACTTTACGTACGAGGTATCACGTTCTCTGGCTGCTTGTGAAGGGGCGCTTTTGGTTGTGGATGCTGGACAGGGGGTGCAGGCCCAGAGTATGGCCAATGTCTATCTGGCTTTAGAGCGCGATTTGGAGATTATTCCTGTTATCAATAAGATTGATCTGCCGCAAGCAGATGCAGAGGAAGTGAAGCGTCAAATTGAAGAGTATATTGGGCTCGAGACCACCCACAGTGTGGCCTGTTCTGCTAAAACAGGGTTAGGGATTAAAGATATTTTAGAGAAAATTGTGGAGATTGTGCCGGCTCCTCCTGAACCCAAAGATGATTTACTACGAGCCCTTGTTTTTGATTCGCATTATGATGCCTACCGTGGGGTGATGGTCTATGTACGTCTGATCAGTGGCAAGATCAAAAAGGGCGACACCATTTTGATGATGTTTACCAATAAATCATTTGATGTACTTGAGGTGGGGATTTTTGGCCCCAAGGCAACGGCGGTGGACTCCTTGTCAGCTGGAGAGGTAGGGTATGTGATTGCCAACATCAAAAAGGTCTCCGATGTTAAAATTGGGGATACAATCACTGACAAAAAGCAGCCTATTACCGAGGCTCTCTCGGGCTTTAAAGAGATTAGCCCTGTGGTGTTTGCAGGGATCTACCCTGTAGATTCGACAGATTTTGAGCAGCTACGTGATGCCCTTGTAAAGTTGCAGCTCAATGATTCGGCCCTATCTGTTGAGCAGGAGAGCTCAACCGCCCTTGGATTTGGATTTCGCTGCGGCTTTTTGGGCCTTTTGCACCTAGAGATTGTCTTTGAGCGGATCAGCCGTGAGTTTAAGGTGGATGTCATCACCACAGCTCCAAGTGTCGTCTACAAGTTTTACCTAAAAGATGGTAGCCAATTAGAGATCGATAATGCCGTTTACTACCCGGATCCTTCGGTGATTGAGCAGGTAGAGGAGCCCTGGGTCACGGCGCATATTATGTTTCCCAAAGATTATTTGGGCGCTGTGATGAATTTGGGAATGGAAAAGCGCGGTACCTGTCTGAAAACTGAGAGTTTGGATGACACGCGTGTTGTCTTAACCTACCGTTTGCCTCTCAACGAAATTATCACCGACTTCAACGATAAACTTAAATCGATTAGTCGTGGGTATGCCTCATTTGATTACGAATTTTCAGATTATGAAAAGGGCGATATTATCAAGCTCGAGATTCGAGTCAATGAAGAGGTTGTCGATGCCTTTTCATGTTTGGTCCATCGCAGTAAGGCAGAAGCTAAGGGGCGCGCGCTCTGTGCTAAGTTAGCGGAGGTGATTCCCCAGCAGCTCTTTAAGGTGCCGGTTCAGGCAGCAATTGGTGGAAAGATCATTGCCCGTGAGACGATTCGAGCCCTTTCGAAAAATGTGACGGCCAAGTGTTATGGTGGTGATATTACGCGCAAGCGCAAACTTTGGGAAAAGCAAAAGAAGGGTAAAAAGAAGATGAAGGAGTTTGGCAAGGTGCAGATTCCGCATACTGCCTTCATGCAGGTCCTCAAAACCGAAGTCGACAAGTGATTTTAACTCATGTTTAGGGGGTATTCTTTTGGCTAGGCTTTGCCCTATTCGGTCCATCTCTCGCTTGCTGTATTACACACACTATAGTCGATTCAATTTAGAGTGACACACTGAAGTGTCACTCTAAATTGAATCGACTATATTTCATTTTCAATCACCTGCAAGAACCCCGCAAAAATCAACCACCGAGAGCACAGAGAACACAGAGAGAGATTTTATAGTTGTTTAAATGAACGCTCCTTATGTCGTGAATATTTATCTTGAATTTTCTCAGTGTAAACTTAAACGACTATAAACCAAAAGTTCAGGTTAATATTCAGGTTTGTGAGGAGTGCAGCGTTAAGTCCTGAAGGGACGACAATGTTACAGCCCAGGTCGAAGGCCTGGGTAATACGATATCCCCATTTGAGTCCTGAAGGGACGACATATAGTCGTTTAAGTTTAAAATAAAAAAGGCGTGTTTCCCGGGAGGGAAACACGCCTTTTTGCTTGGACAAGCTTGCTAACCAATTAGGTGGCAGGCTTTGCCTCAGCGACCTTTTCAACTGCAGGCTCTTCGCTTGCTGCAGGAGAAGTCAAAGTAGCAAACTGCTTGCCCAATGACTTGGCTGCTAATAACCAAACTCCAACGATCACAAAGAGGATCACTGCAAGAATTGGTGTAATCGCACCCAATGTTCCAAAGGCAACAAGTAGACCCTGTTGCATCAAAGCACCGCCAGACTTACCAAGACGGGCTCCCACAACATCAATCGCCGCCTTTCCCTTAACCTTTTGCTCCTGGTCAAGTGGAATGTAGGCCATCTCTTTTGTCGGATCAAAGAGCGAGTATTTACTCGATTTTGTCATGATGTTCTGCACCATACCAATGATCACAGCAAGCATCAGCGGGGTTGTACCCAAAAGAGCCACAACACCCATGAAGTGATCCCTAAAGATCACAAGAGTGAAAAATGCTGCACCTGTTACGCAAAGTACAATCGGAGTTACCAACGCAGCCTTAGTCCAACCAAAGCGACGCATCACATTACCACCTACAAACAACATCATAAAGACTGTAACAGCCCCTGTGATCGTTGAGAAGTAGCCCATAAAGGTGCTGTACTCGTTCGCATCAGGATACTGTAGCTTCAATTGGCTCTTCCAAGTGACTTCCACAATGTTGATTGTTACTCCATAGCAGATCACCAACAGTGCCAAACATCCAATGTAAGGAGACTTCGCTAAATAGAGGAAACTCTCCTTGATTGACATCTTAGGCTTAGCTTTTTTAACTTTCACCTCGTCAGGATTGTAAAAACGCTTGTCAGTAGTAACATAACGATTAATCCACCAGTAAGTCGCAATGATGATCAAGCCAGATGCAACAACCATACCCATTAGAAGGTTTAATGAGACGCCCCAAGGATCTACACCCTCCGGAACTCTTTTGCGAATGTTAGAAGCAAAAATGATTGCAGGCCCAGAACATAAAAGAGCAATGTTTGCCCCAATACCAAAGAGTGCGTAAAAACGCTTCGCTTCACCAACACGTGTAATCTCATTGGCAAATCCCCAGAACATCAAAGAGAGCATCACACTTCCCCAAAGCTCAGCTAGTACATAAAAAAGTGCATAGGTCCAGTTACGGAAAATCGCAATGAAACCCATCATTCCAGCTGGCAACTTTGCCTGCAAAGCATCAGCCGCAGCAGTAGGATGCAAAACATCACGTAGTGGATAGATCACTGTCGCAAAGAGAGCGAAAAAGATCAAAAATGGTGCAATCACTGTGAAAAACAGAGCTTGCTTACTTAAGATATTGCTCAATTTTGCATAAATGAGCATGAAGACCACGGCGCACGGCACCACCAGCCAAACCTTAATAAATGGAATCGCTTCAGCTCCAGATCCTGGGGCTGTAACCACCAATGTATCTTTTGTATCGCGTAAAATCGTGTAATTGAACGAAATACAAAAAAACAATAAAAACATGGGAAGTACCTTTTTCAATTCGTACGCATGAATTGGAAAAAAGAAACCGCGCCATTTGCTAAATTCTTTTTGTGTCTCTTGTGACATATTTTTTGTTTGCCTCAGTTAGTTTGGTTTTAAATTATCAACGTAAGCTTTGGGTTTATTACTAGTATAAACACAGAACTTAAGCTACAAAGGTTGGAAAGTATAACAGATGTACGGTGATTTGCAAGTAAAAAAAGATGTTCCAGTTTTTAGTAAAGATAAAAATTGGAACATCTATAACTATTTGTTTTACAAGCTTTATAGATCACCAGGGGAGGCGTTCAATAATGAAATTGCCTCAGAGTAGCTTGTCCATAGCTCTTGCTCTACGCGACCTTCACGGATAGAGCGAATTAACTCGCGCTTTAGAGCGGGCATAGAACGGCGAGGACTAAAACGAGACAATAGATCCGTGTCACCAGTTTTGCGTGCAAGATCCAATACTCTTTCTATATCAGTACGGGTAAAATTGATCACTTCGCGCTTTTTGCGAGAACCACGAGGCGCTCTTGGCTTTGGATCTAGAGCAACTGGCTTATTTGCGTGTACAATGTATTTTTGAAGCATTGCAAAAAGTTGTGCTGGATCACTGTTTTTCAATTTGCGCATTGTGAAATGGTGCATATATCCGCCAGATGGACCGGGTAGAAATTTACACAACTCATTTTCCTGTGACCCCTGAACTTTTTTTAGGGCGTTGTCAATTAATTCCTCAAGTTCTGCTTTCGTTAACTTCTCATTTTGCGTTTGAGTCATTGTTTACCTTCCTTAAAATTAGGATTTTTTTAAAAAAAAATATTTGATTTATATTCAATTTGTTTGAATTTAAATCAGATAGTTTTCTTGTTTGTTAAAAACATTGAAATGCTTTAATTAAACTACCTTTTCTCGTTAGAAAAATTCATATTTCCAAATCTTAAGGAAGAGCGGAATTTTGTGCAATTATTTTATACATTGCAAACTATATTCTAAATTTATAACATTCTTTCTTTTCTTTATTATATCTATTGAGATCACAATGAGCCTCAAAGTTGTTTCAGATGCATCAACACCAAAAATCATTGCGGTTGCCTCTGGAAAAGGGGGAGTGGGAAAGTCGACGGTCGCCCTCCATCTAGCCCTCGCCTTGCTAAGGCGAGGAGAGCGTGTAGCCCTTTTGGATGCAGATCTTTATGGTCCATCCATCCGTAAACTGATTCCAGAGGGCACGATGCCCCAAAAGGTGTCAAAAACGCGCATTACCCCTGCCTTTTATAAGGGGTTGTTTTATATTTCCATGGCGCATTTTTTAGATAAGGATCAGCCTTGTGTGGTTCGAGCCCCCCAGGCAAATAAAATAATTACTCAGTTGATTGAAACAGTCAATTGGGGGCCTCTTGACTATTTAATCATCGATTTCCCCCCAGGAAGTGGTGATATTCATCTAACTTTGGCACAAAAACTCGCAATTTCTGGTGCGCTCTTGGTCACAACGCCGCATGCGCTGGCTGTTGAGGATGTCAAAAAATCGATTGGCATGTTTCATCGTCTTAAAATCCCTATCTTGGGTCTTGTCGAAAATATGAGCTACTTTGTGGATCCAAAATCACAAACTTTTATTAAACCCTTTGGAGAGGGGGGAGCGGATCGAATTTGTCAAGAGTTTGAAATAAAATGTTTGTCAAAAATACCTATTACATCGCTTTATAGTGAACCTGCATCTGAGACAAAAATTTTTGAAATAGAAAATGAACTTTTTACAACCCTTGCTCTTTTAGTGAGTTCGGCATTAAAATCAGAAGATAAAAGGGAGATGCAATTGACTTTAGAAAAACCGGATAAACTAAAGGTAACCTTTTTGTCTGGCAAGGTTTTGTGTTTTACAGCAAGAGAGTTGCAGCGCTTGTGTGGCTGTGCACATTGCCAGGTAGGGGGAGCAAAGGTTGAGGCTGATGTGAAAATTACCAACTATTTTAAGGCAGGCCATCTGGGATATCGTTTTGCATTTTCATCAGGTTGCAGCGCAGGTTTTTATGACGAGAAGCTCTTAGGGAATATATGATTTATCGATTTTTTATACTCAGCGCATTTGTTTTGACACTCTTTGGCTGCGGGCAAAAGCAAGAGGTAAGTAGTTGGATGCAAAAAAATGGCAAAATTAAGGTGTTGGCTACTACGGGCATGATTGCAGATATTGCCCAAAAAATCGGGGGGCATGAGGTAGATGTATTGACCTTGATTCCTGCGGCGCTAGATCCGCACTCCTATGAGCTTGTTAAGGGAGATGATGAAAAGTTTGCACAAGCAGAGCTCATTTTATGCAATGGACTTGGGCTCGAACATGGGATGAGTCTACGAAGGAATTTACAAAATCATGATAAGGTGCTCTGTGTAACCTCTGCACTTCAAGAAAAAAAACCTGAGTCTATTTTACGAGTAGATGGAGTCTACGATCCGCACGTCTGGATGGATATTTCACTTTGGATGGAAACAGTCGATCCTATTTTGCAGCGGTTGTGTGCACTTTGTCCGCAAAAGGCCTCCATTTTTGAAAATAATGCCCAGCAGGTAAAAAAGGAGATGGAGCAGGCCGACGCCATGGCTTACGAGCGCTTGCAATCGGTTGCCTCATCGGATCGTTATCTTGTGACAAGCCATGATGCCTTTCATTACTTTACCAGAAGGTACCTACGGGATCCAGAAGAGAGCACATGGCAGATTCGATGCCGCGCTCCTGAGGGCCTGGCTCCGGATGCAGAGCTAAGCGTCAGTGACCTGCGCAGGGTTCTTAAGTATATAGTTCTCTATAAGACCCATGTTCTCTTTACAGAGTCTAATGTAAATAAGCAGAGTATTTTAAAATTGATTGATGCTGCTCGAAAAAAAGGCCATCTGGTTCGTTTAGCCCAAAAAGAGCTTTATGCCGATTCGATGGGAGAGGCGTGCTCATACATTGAAATGGTCTTGCACAATGTCGACGTAATTGCCGAGGAGCTTGCGAAAAAATGAGAACAAGCGCTCTACAAATCGAACACTTAATGGTTAACTATGAAAAGAGTTGTATTCTTTTTGATATTTGCTTGCAGGTGCCGCAGGGACAATTGGTCGCTATTTTGGGTCCCAATGGTGCCGGAAAAACCACTTTTTTAAAAAGTACTCTTGGCCTCTTAAAGCCACTTTCTGGAAAAGTCTCTTTTTTGGGTGATAGCTTTAAGAAGATGCGCAGTCAGATTGCCTATATGCCGCAAAGGGATTCGATTGATTGGGATTTTCCAATGAGTGTTTTGGATCTTGTCTTGATGGGATGTTATGGAAGGTTGGGTCTTTTTCGGCGTCCTTCTAAGAGCCACCGCGCGGAGGCAATGCACTGCCTTGAAAAGGTGGGGATGCAAAATTACAGCTCGCGGCAAATTAATCAGCTCTCAGGCGGGCAAAAGCAGCGTATTTTTATTGCGCGTGCGTTGATGCAAAAAGCTACTTTGTTTTTTATGGATGAGCCCTTCTCTGGTGTGGATCAGAGCTCTGAGCAGATCATCATGAACACATTGCAAGAATTAAAAAGCCAAGGGAAGACAATTTTTGTGGTGCACCATGATTTGGCTCAGGTGCAACGCTCATTTGACTGGGTGATTCTACTCAACCATTCTCTGGTGGCAGCAGGGGCTGTCGCAGATGTCTTTACAGAGGAGTTGATTGAGCGTGCATATGGCAAAAAGCAGCAGTTATTTGATCAAGCCTCGCAACTTGTGACCACCAAAACACAAGGGTATTGCGCTAAATGACTTTTTTAGAGTTTTTTACAGATCCCCTGCTTAGAGGCCCTATGTTGGGAGCTATTTTTATCTGTATGAGTACCTCGGTCATTAGTGTCTTTGTCTATGTCCAAAAACGCACTCTTGTTGGGGAGACGCTTTCGCATGCAACCTACCCGGGTGTTTTATTGGCGGCTCTTTTTACTCTATTATTTGGGGGGACAGAGCCTGCCTCTTTTGTGGTGGTGCCTTGTGCCTTTGTTGCGGCTTTTTTTGGCTTGTGGCTAATTAATCGCATTACGCGCAAAAGTGCTGCAACCAATGATTCGGCACTTACCTTTGTCTTGGCCTCATTTTTTGCAGTGGGTATCACACTTGCCAGTGTGATTCAGGCAGTCGCTCCTGCAACATTTCAAAAAATCCGTCTTTTTTTTTACGGGCAAACCGCCTCCTTAGGGGATCTGCAGATCATCTCTTACGCCCTTTTTTTACTCTCGATTGTTTTGGTTGTATCTCTCTTCTTTAAAGAATTTAAGCTCTTGCTCTTTGATCGCGCATTTACAAGGCTTACAACCCCTTATTTTGCTCTATTTGACTCTCTGATTCTCTGCCTGATTGTCTTTTCGGTTGTCTTGGCAATGAAAAGTGTGGGTGTGATTTTAGTCTCTGGGATGTTAATTGGCCCCGCTGTGGCAGCACGGCAGTATACGCACAGCTTGGTCAAGATGTTTATCCTATCTGCTCTTTTTGGCGCTTTTAGTGCTTTTTTTGGAAATATTTTATCTCTCTATTTATCCGATCGATTTTTGATCTCTCTGCCTACGGGGCCAACGATTGTGATCATTGCACAATCAATTGCTCTTTTTTCCCTCTTTTTTGCTCCCAAACGTGGTGTCTTTTTTCGAAAAGTCCGGGTAGCTCTCTTTCGCTTTAAAAGTATGCAGGAGAATTTACTCAAGTTTCTTTGGGCGCAAAAAGCGGCTCAACCTTTTTCAGCTCTAAGTTCACGATTAGGGATCTCTGCTCTTTTTTTGCGCATCATCCTTTGGGATCTATCTAGAAAAGCGTGGGTAACATTTGACCAAGGATATCTCCTGACACAAGAGGGTAAAAAGCGCGGGGGCCACATTGTACGTCTTCATCGATTGTGGGAGCTCTATTTAGTCAAAGATTTTCATGTAAGTGCCGATAAAGTGCATAAAAGTGCAGAGCAGATCGAACATATTTTAACCCCTGAGCTTGAAAAAGAGCTTACTCAGTTTTTACACAACCCTCTTTCGGATCCACACAATCAACCGATTCCTTCACGTGCAGAGGTGAGCTATGCTGAGTAATTTTGCAAATCCCTATACGGGCCAAACTTTTTTCGGCTTTTTTGCTGTTTTATTGAAGCGCTTAGCAGGCTTGGTAACGGGCACTCTGGAGGCCAATCAACTCTTTTCGGACGAAATCCAGCTGCTCTGTTTGGGATCCATTGCGATCTCCTGTGCTTTGGTGGGGATTTTTTTAGTTCTGAGAAAAAAAACGATGGTAGCCAATGCCCTCTCTCACACGATCTTGTTGGGCATTGTGATCGCCTTTTTAGTGATGCGGATCTTTCAGGGGGCGCAAAGCGATCACCTAATGAGCACACCTATTTTACTCTTTGCAGCCATGGTTGCTGCCCTTTTGACGACATTTTGTAGTGAGTTTTTGATTCAAAAGGTGCGCCTGCAGGAGGATGTAAGCATTGGCATTATCTTTACCCTCTTTTTTGCAGTCGGGGTTGTGCTCTTAACCCTTTTTGCGCGCAGTGCCCACTTGGGTACAGAGATTGTCATGGGAAGTGTGGATGCTCTGCAGCAAAAGGATATCGCGCCCTCATTTAAAATATGTTTAATTAATTTGGTGATTATTCTCTTCTTTTTTAAAGAGTTTAAGGTGAGTGCATTTGACTCATCCTTTGCACGCATTATCGGAGTGGGTCCTCTCTTCTTTCATTATTTATTGATGGTGCAAACCTCTGTGGTCTCCATGATCTCCTTTCAGGCAATTGGGGTGGTGATGGTCTTGGCATTTTTTGTAGCACCTGTGATGATTATGCGCTTGTTGACTGATCGTCTGCTTCCACTACTCTTTGGCTCGATTGCAATTTCGCTTGCAAGTTGTCTTTTTGGTTTGGCCCTTTCGCGGCATATTTTGACCATCTATCAGGTAGGGTTATCTACGGGTGCAATGATTGTTTCTTCTCTATTTTTCTTCTATTTGCTTCTTTTTGCAATCAAGGGGAAACGATTGACAATTTCAGATCAGCACAGTACGATATGACAACTGTTGGACACACTCATAGCTCTTAAATGAAAAAAAACATTACAATTTGTGGTAGTACGGGATCCATTGGAAAAAGTACTCTTGAAGTGGTACGTCATTTACAGGATGAGCTACAGGTCGTCTCTTTAGCTTGTCATAGCAATATTGAATTACTCCAAAAGCAAATCATTGAGTTTCGCCCCAAAATTGTTGCAGTCTTTGATGAGAAAAAGGCACTTGAGCTTAAAAGGCTTAATTTGGGGCCCAAGGTGGTTGGTGGCCAAGAGGGGATTTTAGAGGCTACTGCCTTTGCCCAAAGTGATTTTGTCATGATGGCCATTGTGGGACTTGCGGCATTAGAACCTACGATTTGCGCCATTGAGCATAAAAAGCAACTGGGCCTTGCCAACAAAGAGGTCTTGGTTTCGGCAGGGGAGCTCATTATGGGACTTGCTGCCCAAAACGGGGTCAAAATTTTGCCTGTCGATAGCGAGCATAACGCCATTTTTCAATGTTTAGATGGCAAACCGCTCTCTGAGGTAAGGCGCATCATATTAACTGCATCCGGTGGTCCTTTTCGCACCTTTTCTGAGGAGCAATTATCCCAGGTTACTTTGGAGCAGGCCTTAAATCATCCAACTTGGAGCATGGGGCCCAAAGTTACAGTAGACTCCTCTACCCTAATGAATAAGGGGTTGGAGGTGATGGAAGCTTACCAGCTGTTTGGCCTTCCCCTTGAAAAGATTGAGGTGGTCGTGCACCCCCAAAGTCTTGTTCATAGTTTTGTGGAGTGGGTGGATGGCTCGATCTTTGCACAAATCAGTGAGCCTAAGATGACCTTTCCGATCCAGCATACGCTCACTTATCCCAAAAGGGTTGCCGGTATCGAGCCTCCCTTTGATTTTACAAAGCATGGTCGCATGGATTTTTTTGCTCCAGATACGAACAAATTTTTAGCGCTTGCCCTCGCCTTTGAGGCTTTAAAACGGGGCAAGAGTTACCCTTGTTACTTAAATGCAACCAACGAGGTGTTGGTTGATCGATTTTTAAAGGGGTCCATCTCTTGGGTCTCTATTTCTAGATATTTAGAAAAGTTGATGGACAAACATTGTGGTGTGGAACTAGATAGTGTGGAAAGTATTTGTGCGGTAGATCAGATGGCGCGCCGTGAAGCCTTAAATTGGAAATAATCATATGACATTTTTATATATTGCACTTGCACTTTTTGCCTTAGGTGTGCTGGTTTTTATTCACGAATTGGGCCACTACTTTGTTGCAATTTGGTCTAAGATGACCGTTGAAACCTTTAGCATTGGCTTTGGCAAGCCAATCCTAAAGTGGAAAGTTAAGGGGGTCAATTGGCAGGTTGGTTGGTTGCCATTTGGTGGTTATGTCAAAATCAAGGGGATGGAGCTTCAGAAGAAGGGCAAAAACGAATATGTCGATCCCTACACCATTGAAAATGGCTTCTTCTCTAAGTCTCCACTAAAGCGCATGGCGGTGGCTGTGGCGGGGCCTTTGGCCAATTTTATTTTAGCTTTTTTGATTTTCTGTTTTATTTGGGTAAGTGGGGGGCGTGATAAGCCCTTTTCTGAGTATACCCAATATGTGGGGTGGGTTGAGCCAACATCTGAGCTATATGCCAGGGGGTTGCGTCCTGGAGATCTGCTTGAAAGTTATGATAACGAGCCCTTCAAAAATGCCAAGGATTTACTGTATGCGGCAGTCTTTAGCGGAAAGAGTGTTAATTTAAAGGGAAAACATGTCGATTGGAAAAGCGATACAGAGACTCCCTTTAACTATACGATTGCCCCCTTTGAAGCAGTGGGTGGTATTGAAGGGATGAAGACAACGGGGATTGCTTCCACTGCGCGTTACTTGATTTATGATGAGCAAAAGGGGCAAGCAAGCGCTCTTTTTCAAGAGTCACCTATGCAAGGATCTGGCATTATTAACAATGATCGCCTGGTTTGGGCAGATGGAGAGTTGCTGTTTTCAATGGAGCAAATTAGTCATCTGATTAATCAGGATTATGCTCTTTTAACGGTTGAGCGAGATGGCAAGAGTTTTTTGTCTCGACAGCCTCGGGTGTTGGCGCAAGAGCTCATGCTCTCTAGCAGGTTAAAGGGTGATTTGATCGATTGGAAATATGAGGCAAAAATTGGAGGGGAGTTAGAAGAGACGCGGCTCTTGCCCTATAAGATTACAAGTAGTGGGGTTGTGCAAGGAGAAATTCCTTTTATTGATGCGGAGAGTCGCGCAGATTTTTTTGCTTTGCACCCCTATTCAAAAACTGAAAATCCTTTGCAAGTAAACGACAAAATCCTTGCAATCGATGGCGTGCCTTTTACCACACTTCCAGCGCTTTTAAAGCAGACACAGGAGCATCAGGTACATCTAATTGTGCAGGAAAATGTACTATTTGGGGATAAGATCTCTTGGAAAAATGAAGATCAAACCTTCCACGCTTCGTTTGATTCAGCAGCCATTGGACAAATTGCGCAATCAATTGGTACAAGTGAGCCGATTGAGAGTGCAGCTGATTTGCGTTTGCTGAAGCCGGTAATCCCTGTCTCTCTTGGCCATTTTTCTTTGCCTGAAGAGACCAAGGAGGCGCTTGATCAGCAGATTGCGCAAAGGCGTGCACAAATTATGGAGATCAAGGATATATCCAAGAGAAATGCCTTGCTTGCGGCCTTTGAAAAAGAGCAAAACAAAAGGTTGTTGGGGATTCCTTTGGAAGATCAGCAGGTAGACTATAACCCTGGGCCGATTGCTCTTTTTGGAGCGGTATTTACCGAGACGTGGCAGACCTTGCGTGCCCTCTTTATTGGCAATGTGCACCCCAAGTGGCTCAGTGGCCCTGTGGGCATCGTGCGAGTGATCCATCATAGCTGGACCATTGGGATCAATGAGGCCCTTTTTTGGATTGCGGCCATTAGCGTAAACCTTGGTTTTTTAAACCTCTTGCCGATTCCTGTCTTGGATGGGGGCTATATCTGTTTAGGTTTCTGGGAGCTTGTTACCAGGCGTCGCATCAAGCCACGGACGATGGAGCGCCTCATCATTCCATTTGTGATCTTATTGATTGGTTTTCTAATATTTTTAACCTTCCAAGACGTCACCAGATTATTCTAAACGGTTGGGGTGAACGACTATATAACTTTACATTGAGAAAAATTAGGTTGGGTAATATAGCGTGTTATATTCACCCACATACTCTCTTTAGATCTCTCTGTGTTCTCTGTGGTTTTTTTTATATTATATTTTCAATCATTTAAGAAATATTTAACCACAGAGCACACAGAGAACACAGAGAGATGTTATAGTCGATTCAATTTATAGTCGATTCAATTTA
>Ga0180433_10005867_pt1 | contig 16395 bp, 9 predicted proteins | sample SS_ome_8_FD_132980 | JGI IMG/M metagenome (GOLD analysis project Ga0180433, IMG submission 132980) | Hypersaline lake sediment archaeal communities from the Salton Sea, California, USA - SS_1_D_1 metaG | ecosystem: Environmental > Aquatic > Non-marine Saline and Alkaline > Hypersaline > Sediment... | reverse complement strand
TCGTGCGGGGGCTTCGCGTAGCTGCGCCGGATATGTCGGTCTACCCGCCGCGCAGACGCGCTGCGCGGCGAGCGGATCTCGCGGGAGCGGGTTCGCTGCAGGTCTACTTCAGCAGCACCATGCTGATGCTCCGGTGCGATTCCTCGGTCTCAAGCCTGCAGAAGTAGACGCCCGAAGCGGCCTCTTCCCCATCGTCCGTTCGGCCGTCCCAGACCGCGATGTGCTCACCCGCCGTCCGCGGACCGTCGAAGAGCGTCGCGACCAGGCGTCCCGCCACGTTGTAGACGCCGAGCTTCGCGTGGCCGCCGGTCGGAAGCGTGTAAGACACCGACGTCGTCGGGTTGAACGGGTTCGGCTGGTTCTGCATGAGACCCGGACGCGCCACGAACGTGTCGTCCTGCTCCGGCACATCGAGGACCTCGTCGCACATCCGATATGCGACCGCAAGAGAGGAGTCCCAGTCGACGAACAGCACGTCGTCTCCGTGAAGCGTGACCGCCGCCGGCGCGTCAGTCATCGGCGGCTGGGCGCAGACGTGCCCGACGATCTCCGGGTGGAACGGGTCCGCGCAGTCGACCACGTAGACGCCGTCGTCGCTGCTCACCACATACGCCCACGTCCCCGAGACCTCGACGGCGTAGCTGATCCACCCGGTCGTCAGCTGACTGGCCCAGGCCGGGTTCGACGGATCGGTGAAGTCCGCGATCGTGAGCCCGTGCGAGCCGGCGACATAAACGGTGCCTCCGACCGCATCGAGCTCCTCCGAGTAACCGTCCGCGACCGTCGCGAGTTCGCCGAGGACGGGCGGATCGACGGGGTCGGCGCCCACATCGTAGGCGCGGATCGCCAGTTCCCCGTCGTAGTTGTCGAACGCCGCATACATCACGTCGCCGTAGATGTCCAGCCCCCGGAAGCTCCCGTAGATGCCCCCGTCGAGCGTCTGGACCATCACGGGGACGGATGGTGTCTGGAGGTCGACGACCACGATGGCCGTCTCACCGGCGCAGTATGCGTACTCACCATAGGTGGCGACCTCGGAGAGGACGTCGGTATCCGGGAAGACGATCCCTGTCACGTACTCGACCTGTCCCGGGCTCAGGATCTCAAAGACGAGCAACCCGTCGTCCTCGGTCGTGACCAGGATGTGGCCGTCGAACTGCTTCATGCTCGTGGGATCCGACCCGTTCGCGGCGGAGGCGAGGTCGGTCACGGTTCCCGTCTCGAGGTCGACCGCGCTGATCGACACCGGGTCCGTGTACTGCAGGACGTATGCATATCCCCCGTCTGCGATCACATCTGACGCATACGTCAGCCCGCCCCACGTCGTGTGCGCGCTCCGGAACGAATGCGACGGCTTCGCCAGCACGTTGACGCCGCCGGCGTCCACCCAGCTCGGGTTCACGACGACGTAGCAGTAGTCCGACGTCGCCAGGACTCCCCCAAGCGCCTGGCCGGTCATGGTCACGTGCTCGGCGAGGCCGGGGTAGACTCCACCCTCCAGACTGAAGATGGACAGGCCGTACCCTGACGCGTAGATGTGCCCGTCGCTGTAGCTCATGTCCCACGGCGGATGGGACCCGACTCCGGCGATGTGGTGTGGATTCACGCGGTCGCTGATACTCAGGACCTCGAGCGAACCGTAGCTGAAGTAGTCGTTCGACGTGCCGACGTAGAGCAGCGTGTCCACGACGCAGACGCTCACGGCGTTGTTCGGAACGCTGACCGTGTTCACGACGGACGGCGGCGTGGTCGTGCAGTCGACGACCGCCACGCCCGCGTCCCAGCAGGCGACGTACGCGTGCTGCAAGTCCTGCGCCTCGCAGACGGCCCAGCCCGCGCCGGGCAGTGTCGTGGATCCCGCGACCTGCGGGTCCGTCGGGTCGTTCGTGACCAGGCTGAACGTCCCGCCCTGGTCCGCGCACATGATGTGGTCGCGCGATTTCCCGACGCCGGTGGCGGGAACGTCGACGACGTCCTCGATGTGCATGGTGCCCGGGTCACGCGCGTCGATCAGAACAAGACCCGTGTCGGAGTCTGCCACCCAGTAGTAGCCGCCGCCCTCGACGACCGCGTGGAAGAGGCCGAACGAGGGAATGGGACCGTACACGTCCGGGGCGAGCGGGTCGGACGTCGTCTGGTAGAGAAGGAACCCGTCGCGCTCGTAGGCGACGCCGAACACGTCGGCGGAGCCGGCGATGTGACCGAGAACCGACGTGCCGCCGTCACCTCGCAGCGGGATGTTGCCCTTCCAGCAGAGGTTGTTCTCGTAGTGGTAGCAGCTCTGGGCCTGAATCCCAGTCGCCACCAGCGCAACCAGAACTAGGGCGACCACAGTCACCATGCAGTGTGTGCGCATTCTATCTCCCTCTTCTTTTCTCTGTGCGCCTCGGGCCGGATGGAACGAACCGGCTCGCGACGCAGCGTGCACTCCCCGACCATAGTTGCTCCATTTCGATATATACCATAATCGTCACCTGTTGTCAATCGCTCTCGGCTCGGCGGACGCCTCCTGAACCGCGCTTGACACCGACGCATCGAACAGGCGATGCTTCCGCACGTCTGAAGCTGAATGTGAGACAGGCCATCCTCGAATCCAGGAGGAACTTGATGAAGAAGATGCTGACAATGCTCGTCACCCTCGTCCTCGTCGCGTCGCTCGCCGGCTGCGCGTCGATGTCGGGAAGCGACAAGGGAATCCTCATCGGTGGGGCAAGCGGAGCAGTCATCGGCGGAGCCATCGGTGACGCATCCGGCAACACTGCGCTCGGCGCCATCCTCGGCGCGGTGATCGGTGGAGCGGCGGGAGCCGCCATCGGCGAGTACATGGACGACCAGGCCGAGGAGATCGATGCGGACATCGAGGGAGCCACCGTCGAGCGCGTCGGTGAGGGCATCAAGATCACGTTCGACTCGGGTCTCCTCTTCGACGTCGACAAGTCCGACCTCCGACCCGCGTCGCAGGAGAACCTGACCGAGCTGGCCAGAATCCTCAACAAGTACCCCGACACCGACATTCTCGTCGAGGGTCACACTGATGCCGACGGCACCGAGGAGTACAACATGGCCCTCTCGGAACGTCGCGCCCTGTCGGTCTCCACCTACCTCATCGAGCATTCGGTTGAGGCGGGACGGATGACCATCACGTGGTACGGTGAGATGCAGCCGGTGGCCGACAACGACACGGTCGAGGGCAAGCAGCAGAACCGCCGCGTCGAAGTCGCCATCATGGCGAACGATGAGCTCAAGGCGGCTGCCGAGCGCGGCGAGCTCGCCGGCGAGTAGAACGCAGCTCACGCCTCATCGAAGAGCGACGAACGGCCTCCGGGGAACCGGGGGCCGTTCTCTTGTCCCCCGCGCCGGGTTGTACAGCGCGCCGGACGCACGCGCAGGACGCACGGGGCGGAACTTCATGATACTTGAGCATCACACGGCAAAGGCTGTATACTGGTGATTACTGAGATCATCCAATCGATCACGACTCGGACCGGGAGACTTCGATGAAAGCACAGCGAACACTCCTCGTCACCATGGCCCTGCTGGCGGTTCTGTCCGGCACACTCTGCGCGTCCGGACGTGTTGCCGACACCGCTGCCGACGATACGGCCGGCGCGCCCACCTTGACCAAGCTCCGCCAGACCGCCGCGCGTGTCGCTGAACTTGGCGACGATGTCGACTGGATGGGTCCGACGGCTCCGCCGTGGGTCACATCACGCGAACGGTTCGACCCTCCCCCCTCCTGGACAGTCTATGTGATCCCCGGAGTTCCGGGATACGAGTGGCGGCACGGGTGTACGCCGACGGCCATCGGAATGATCATGGGCTACTACGATGGGCAGGGTCACGGCAACCTCATGCCAGGCGACGCCTCGACACAGACCGAGGCCATCAACCAGGCCATCGCGTCACAGCGCTCAGAGCTCGATCCCGCGAACTACGAGGACTACTGCCTTCCGATGGACAGCCACGGAGGGACGATTCTGCCCGACCTGTCCGAGGACCCGCCCGGCGACGAGCACACCAACGACTGCATCGCGGACTTCATCGGCACGTCATGGAGCGTCCGCGACATGGCCTACGGTTGGACACGCACGAGCTACCTTGAAGATGCGGTCCCGGAGTACATCGAGTCCCGCTACCCCGATTACGACGCCTTCGCCGAGTTCGTCCACATCCAGTTCGGGACGCTCAGCTGGGAGTTCTTCAAAGCGGAGATGGACGCCGGCAGACCGATGCAGATGTCGGTCGATACCGACGGGGACGGCAGCAGTGACCACTCGGTCGCGACGATCGGCTACGCACAGAACGCTGCAGGTGACTCCATGTACTACGGGTGTCTCGACACGTGGGGACCGGCGAGCGATGTGCGGTGGTGTGAATTCGCGCAGATGGAGGAAGGACAGGGATTCGGCGTCCGCCGGGCCACGCTCATCACGCTCGACCGTTCGCTCATCGTGGACGCAGGTGGCGGTGAGGAGTACACGACCATCCAGGACGCCATCGATGCGGCCCCGGACGGCCGAATGATCAAGGTTATGCCCGGCACCTACACCGGCATCGGGAACATCGACATCGACCCGGGCGACAAGAGCCTCCACATCATGGCGATGAACACGCGCGGTGACGTCATCATCGATTGCGAGAACGCCGGTCACGCGTTCTACTTCAACAGTTCGCAGGACACGACCACGGTCATCGAGGGGTTCACGATCCGCAACGGACTGGCGACCTACGGCGGAGCCGTCGAGTGCTTCTGGACCTGCTCGCCGAAGCTCGTCGATCTCACCATCGAGTACTGCCAGGCGACGACCGACGGCGGCGCCATCGCCTGCCGTGCCAATTCGAACCCCATCATCAGAAACTGCTCGATCTACCAGTGTGCGAGCGCGGGACGCGGCGGGGGCATGTTCTGCGGAGCCTCCTCTCCCATCGTCAGCGAGACAACGATTGCAGAGTGCTCGTCCGGCGGAGAGGGCGGCGGCATGTACTGCTTCAGCACGTCGTCACCGGTGGTCACCAACACGGTGATAGCCAACAGCATCGCGGGAGCCGGCATCGCTGTGGACGGAACGGCAACACCAACGGTCGACCACTGCTGCGTCTTTGGCAACGCGGGCGGTGACGCGGTTCCGGCCGGAGTCGACAACCTCTTCGATGATCCGCTGTTCTGCCCGTCGGCACTCACGCTCTACGACGACTCGCCGTGTCTGCCCGCCAACAATGCCTGGGGTGAACAGATCGGCACGTATGGGGCCGGCGGATGCGGAACGCCGGTCAACGGCATCTTCTACGCGGTCGCGACGGGAGCGAACGAGGTCACACTGCGGTGGGATCTCGATTTCATCGACGGTATCGACGGTCTCATCATCAAGCGCGCCCTCAACGAGGACGGACCGTACGAGCCCGTCACGAGAGACCCGCTCGCCTTCATCACTCCGGGTGTGCACGTGGACGAAACGGTCTGGCCGGAGACGACATTCTGGTACCGGCTCAACGCGCTGATGTGGGACGGGACCGAGGACATCTGCGGGCAGGGTGAGGTGACGGTGTCGACCGCAGGGACGCTCGCCGTACACTTCGCGCGCCCCACGCCGACCCCGTTCACCGAAAGCACAACGCTTGCGTTCGAGATCCCGCGCGGAGCCGAGCGGACCCGCATCACGGTGTTCGATGCCGCGGGGCGGTGCGTGCGGACGCTCGTGGACGAGGAGGTCGGTGGCGGACGCTGGAACGTCGTCTGGAACGGTCGCGACGACACCGGAGCCAAGGTCGCCGCCGGCGTCTACTTCGTCAGATTCGAATGTGATGAGGTCCGCCGAGGCAGGAAGCTCGTGCTCGTACGCTAGCTCGCTACTTCAGCAAGAGCATCTTCTTCGACATCCCGCCCTGCGGGGTCTCGAGACGGTAGAAGTACACGCCCGAAGCGACGCTGTTGCCCGCCTCGTCCTTCCCCTCCCAGACGGCCTGGTAGGTGTCGGCCGCGTGGTAGCCGTCGGCAAGCGTTGCCACGCGGCGACCCGCCACGTCGTAGACGAAGAGCCTGACGTCTCCGCCGACGGGAAGCGCGAAGGCGATCGCCGTCCCGCGCCTGACCGGATTCGGATAGTTCTGCGACAGTGACAGGACGCTCGTCGTGTCACCCGAGGAGGAACCCGTGCCGACCGGGACCTGCTCGGTGTACGGGAAGCAGTTGAAGCCCGTGACCGTCAGCATCACCGTCTCGCCGGCCAGAGTATCCGCGAACGCGATGACGGCCTCGCCGCCCGCGTCGGCGACCGCCGACCCGATGCACTCTCCCGCCTCCGAGAGCGCCGCGAGTGCGCCGGCCTCCGCCTGCACGGTGAACTCGAAGGCCGCCGGGTTCACGGAGCCACCGTGCGTCACGGCGAGTGTGTCTGGTGAGGCGGTCCGCACGCGCAGACTCGGATCGCCGAAGACGTGCCAGTGATTGAACTCGTTCGCGCCGTTCGAACCGTACGCATCGATCATGGCGCAGGCGCCGTTCATATAGAGACCCGCCAGCGTCCGGTTCTCCTCTGTGACGAGGAGGTCCATGATCTCGACGTGCGCGGTGATCGGCGGGACCCAGTCCTGGCTGATCGAGGACCCGTAGAACCCGACGGCGCCGGTGGGACGGTCGCCGTTGGTGGCGCGCATCCAGATCTCCGCGAAACACGTGAGCGTGTGGAACTTCCCGACCCTGCAGGCAGTGCTCACGACCCACGGGAGCATGTCGTCGTTGGTGAGCGCGTTGACGTGGCCGTTGATGAACGGACCGGTCGACCACCCCATCGTATTGCCGTGCCCCATGTAGTTGACCAAGCTCCGCCCCTCGTTGACGGCCGCCGTGATCTGTGCCGTGCTCGCGGACGGATCGTAGATGGTATCGACCTCCGTGAAGGTGAACCCGAGGAGCATCTGTCGGATGTCGTCCATGAACTCGAAGTCCGGCGTGCCGGTCCCCCCGTCCTGATTGGACGCGATCCCGGTCGCCCTGTGGTACCACGCGGCACCCGATTGTGGCTGGCTCTCGTACTCGACGCTTCTTGTGACCTGCGTCAGAACCTGGTCGGTGGTCTCCGCGGAGAAGCGACCGATGAGGATATCCGGGTAGTTGTCGGAGCCGGCGAGCAGCGCGTACATCGGGTCCGCAGCATTGCTTCCGTCAAGATACGTGGGCATCTGGTCGCCGTCGCCGACAAGAAGGACGAACGCGATGCCCTCGTTCTCGTAGGCGTCAAGGATGTAGTCGGCGATGTCGTCATCGGTGGTCCCGATGGTGGAGAGAGCCACGAGCGTCGTTGGAACACCGGACTGTTCCTTCCACGCGACGAACGCCGCCATCGAGCTGACGAAGTCGTCGTGCGCGATGATGAGCATGGGGCCGATCTCGGGTACCGGCGAGTAGCGGCCGCGCGCCGTCGCGAGCGTTCCGCTTTGAAGAAGCGCGTCGGCATTGAGGTAGTGGCTTGCGTATGCGCGCTCGAACTCGGCGGAGCGCACCGGCGGCCGGCTGTGAAGCTCGTTTGCCCCGCCCTCGTTCGTGGTCACAACCTCGATGGTCGCCGACCGGAGCACGCGGAGCGTGCGCCGCGCGGGGTTGTACTGGAACGCATTCACCGACACGACGGCCCCGCGCGTGTCGCGGAGAATGTACGGATCGCCGATCTGCGCGGGCTCCGCGGGATACCATCCGTCCCCGGCGTAGACCGGGCCGAGTTCGTACGGAACGCTCGCTGGGTCGATCTCGCGTGAGATACTCCCCTTCGACGGCAGCAGGTCGACGTCGGCAAACTCCTCGAACACCGCGTCGCTCACCCGGAGCGCGACCGCGCCCATATCATAGACCGCGACCGATGTCCGGACGACCGGCAGTTCGGGAGCACCACGTTCGAGCCTGAGCGCCGCGCCCGGAAGCCCAAGCGCTGTCCACTCCCCACCCATCGTCGTCACCTCCGCCGTCATGAACCGGTTCAGCTCGAAGCTGAGCCGCGTCGTCGCGAGGTCGGAAGCGACCACGCGGAGCGCGAACGGCTCATCCCCCGGTGCCAGGTGAACCTGCTCGATGCCTGCGGAGGTCCGCGCAGCACCAGTCCAGAGCATCGGTGTTGCCGCCGCGGATGCAGTGAACACGATCGACACCAGCGCGGCCAGCGCGAGCGCTGCGAGTATCGGCTTGAACGTCGCCACTCTGTGTCTCGGGGATTTCTTCAGGAGTGTCGTCTTCATGGGGCCTTCCCTCCGGGGCATGAGAGTCCCGTCAGTTGCAGAGGCTTATCCACTCACATTGTACCACGCCGAAGAGCACTGTGGCAGGGTCGCTCTCTTCGGATGTGCGCCCGAGCGCTCCGTCCCTCGCCCTGTGCCCTGGTGCCGAAACACGGAAGCATGGTATCATATTATCGTCATTACTATGTTGGATACGCGACCACACGACCCACCACTGCTCCGGGAGGTCATTCGATGCGCACATTGCTCACTCTTTGGATGCCGCTCTGGACGTCTGCGCTTCTTCTCATACCGACAATGGCACAGGCTGCGACTATCAGGATAGAGCCGGACGGCTCTGGAGACTACCCGACCATTCAGCTTGGAGTCACCGCGGCCGCTGTCGGCGACACGGTGCTCCTCGCGAACGGGACGTACGTCGGCGACGGGAACCGCGACATCTCCTTCGATGGCAAGGAGATCCGGCTCGCTTCCGAGTACAGCGACGCATCGATGTGCATCATCGATTGCGAGGGCTCCTCCGCAAACCCTCACCGTGGGTTCTACTTCCACGGCGGCGAGGGGACTCAGGCCAGGCTCGCGGACATCACCATCCGCAATGGGTATGTCGAAGCGGGGGTTGGCGGCGCGGGAATCTCGTGCGACGCCAGTTCCCCGACCATCATGCGTGTCGTGTTCGAGAGCTGCTCGGCGAGCAGCGGCGGTGGCTTCTACGCGATCAACGGAGGCTCCCCCTCGCTCCTCGAGTGCTCGTTCATCGAGTGCACCGGCTGGAACTACCACGGCGGAGCGGTCTTCGTGCGACACACGAATGCCGGCTTCTACGACTGCTACTTCAAGGGAAACTCGTGCCAGCGCAAGGGCGGCGCGTTGGGGTTCTTCGAGGCCGGCCCCGTGGTCTCAGGGTGCACGTTCATCGGCAACGAGGCGCATCAGAGCGATCCCTACTTCGGAGGCGGTGCGATCCACATCGACCACTGTATCGGGACGAGCATCGACCATTGCACATTCATCGACAACCACTCAGACCGGGGTGGTGCGGTGTACGACCTCGGAGCGATGACCACCTACATCAACAGCTGCACGTTCGTCCGCAACAGCGCCACCTACGGGAGCGGCATCTTCCTGAGAAACTCCAGTCCGTGGATAGTCCAGGACATCATCGCGTTCGGCCAGGCCGGAGAGCGCGCCGTGTTCTGCGCCGAGACGTCGAACCCGCAGATCTACGACAGCTGCGTCTTCGGGAACGCCGGCGGCGACTCGCTTTGCGGAAGCTACAGTGAGATCATCTATGTCGACCCGCTGTTCTGCGACCTCTGGGCCGACGATCTCACGCTCCAAGAGAACTCGCCGTGTCTCCCACAGGACCCGTTCGACGAACTCATCGGCGCGTACGGTGAGGGTTGCGGCTACTCGGCCGTCGAGGAGAGGAGCTGGGGCATGATCAAGGCGATGTACCGGTAGTCTGCATCCGGATGCTGGTCGAGTACTCGCCGTAGTCCACGTAGCTCCCGTTCATCCAGAAGAGGGTGGACGGGGGCTCTGTCGTTCCAATGCTCACCGCGGATATGCGCGGCACGACCGGACGGACGTTGTTCGCGCGGGAACCGGCCGTCACCGGCTCGCTCTCCCACGTGGCACCTCCGTCGCCGGTCTCCCAGCGTTCGATCTCGAAGATGCCGCCGACCTGGCGCGACAGGTAGACGATCGACGGGTTCTCGTGGTCGAGCGTGATCCCACCTGCGTAGTACCGATCGTGTTGCCTTGTCCCGATGTTCCCGCTCGGGAACCAGGGACCGGCCGCTGCAATCTCGTGCCGCTCCCACCCCCTGGGCGTCCACCGTGCATACCAGTATCGGTGGTCGTCGAGTGATGGGAACGTTGCGTAGACGATGACGGGAATGCCCTCATCGTCGGCCACGTCCCACACCCAGGCCGAAGCACCGTCCGTCGACCCGTCGTAGACGACATCGCATTCGTCCATCGTGAACGGCAGCTCGTACATCCCGCGGATGCGGGTCCCGTCCGCGCGCCAGACGGCATCGTCATGGTAGCGCGCGTAGAGAATGCGGTCCCCCCCCTCAACGCGCGGGTGCACTGGTGAGACCGCGATGTGGATCGACGCGTCACCGTCGCCGGCGACGTGGAAGTACGGGCTCGACTCGCCGGCCGCCATGAACGGCTCCGGCATATCCCAGTCCCATCCGTTGGCCGATGTCCTCAGCCACGTGTCGTACCCGGGACCGCGCCAGAACAGCATGACCCGGTTCTCCTCCCCCGGCAGGAGTACGGGCCGCGGTCCGGTGTGACCGCGCGCCTCGCTCGTGAACGGTCCGGCGTCCTTCTCCTCCCCCCAGAGCGTGATGTCCTCGGGATTCGTGGAGGTTTGGGTGATGAGCCAGCGCCCGCGATGCATAGCGTAGAAGACCATGATGCGGCCGTCGGGTCGGACCAGAAGTGTCGGGTTCGCGTGGTCGTCCGCGTGGAACTCCGGACGCAGCGTCACCGTCGTGCGCTCGTTCGTGTCGTGGTCGTACGAGGCAACGCGGATGTCGCCGATCGAGTTGACCCACGCCGCATACGTCCGACGGTACTCGCCCTCGTACCAGACGGCGCGCGGGTCGGCAAGCCACGACCACGCCCCGTCCGGCGTGAGCATCCGATAGTCCTCACCCGGGCTCCCCGGTGGAACGGTCTCGGCGGCCACGGCGACGGGAGCGGCCGCCTCACGAGAAACGGCAGCGCGCGCACCCGCACCACCCGCGTCGACATCACTGCCACCGACGTCCGCCGGCGCCCCGCAGCCGGTCAGCACCAGAGCGCAGACAGCTACGACCAGCGAATAGAGGGCCGGCACGCGCGTGAACCGATGCATCAGTACCTCCTCAGCCAATCGGCTCCGTAGTCTCTCTCAAGCCGCAGCATCTCGAAGATCGTTGCGACGAACTGCCGCCTGTCGCCCGCCTGTGACGGGTTGATGTACTTCCAGACGATGGTCTTGTCCTGCGTGACCTCGAACGCCTTGCCGCGGTCGGACTCGGTGATGAGCACGTTCCCGTTCGGTAGAATGGCACTCGAACCGCACTCGTTGGAGAAGAACTCACTCTGTTCGGCCGGCGCGTAGGTCCACATCGTCTGCCGCGTGGCCGGGTCGAACACGACGACGCGTGAGCCACCGCGATTCCCCCGGTTGTCGAACAGCATCATGTTTCCGTCCGGAAGGACGGTCGGCTGGTGCTGTGCGACCCAGTTGCCCCGAAGCGCCCAGACGACCTTCTCGGTCGTCATGTCGACGACGGCGAGCACGCCAAGCTCCCGCATGCTGACAAGCGCGTTGCCCGTCCGGAACCCGGTGACCTTCCCGTCGAGCGTACCGTCGAGGATCTCGATCGTGTTCGTATGGAAGATGTCGCCGTCCGGTTTCATCCCCTCGAGGACCCCGGCGAACCGCGAGTTCTCGAACGCCTCGAGCAGCGAGAAGCTGCGAAGTTCATTGCCATCCTCGTCCATCACCGTGATGAAGTCCTCAAGGATGGGCTTCTCCTCGCTGATGCGCGGGAGCATGTGCGCCGTGCGTGTCAGCGTGTAGATGGTGCCGTCGGGCATGACCTCGAGGTCGTGGTGCGCCGCGTTGAAGTTCGCCCAGAGGAGGTTGGAGTCCCTGTCGACCTTGATGATGCCGACGCCCTCGAAGATGGCGAGAACGTCGCCGTTGGGGAACGGATAGGCGCGGCGCCAGTACCCGATCGCCTTGTTGTGCGGCGGAAGCTCCTCGCCCGGATACTCGTCCCACGCATCGATGAACCGATACCGCCACTCGTGGAGCGTCCGCCCCGACATATCCATCAAGATGGCGCCGGGCATGTGACCCGACGTGAAGAAGTTGAGTCCCTCGTAGGTCAGCGCGCGGTCGTAGACCGTGATGCCGGCGCTCAGCGCAGGCGGGGTCGAACCGGTGAGGTATCCGATGGAAGCGAGCCGCTGGATCTCACGGAACTGCTCGCGGGTGAGAGCCTCCTCGTCCTCAGCTGAGACCTCGCGCCATCCACCCTCGTGCCACCGCCCCACCTCGTCCGCCCAGTACGCCTCTTCCTCCGCCGTCCGCTTCGGCGCGTCGTCACCCGAGCAGCCGGCGAGCAGCAACGCCAGCCCGAGCAGCGCCGCCAGGAGCGCAGGCACCAGCCTTGCCGACAGCCCGTGCATCAGCCTGCCGGTTGCCGGTGGTTCCGAGCCTTCTGGAGTCACCATCTGCCTTGTCCTCACATACACCTCGATTCCGATATCAGTAGAAGAGCTTCATCCGCGGCCACGCATCCCGGAGCGGGATCTTCATGTCACGCCAGAGGATGATGGGCTGGTTGGTCTCGTACCAGACGACGTACGGGTGCTCGATCGTCCCAACGTGCACGCCCGACTCGAACGCGCTCTGGAGCGCCTGCGGCCGGACGCCGACGGTGAGGAACACCTCGCCGGTGTAGTGGCGCGGACCCCAGTACCAGTACGCATTGTGCGTGGAGACGGCCTTCGGCAGCCCGTAGTCCTCACCGAAGAAGTCGATGGCCGCCGCCTGTCCGTAGTTGTTCGCGGAGACCGCAGCGACCGCGCGGTCCTCGTGCGGAAGCGCGTGGTACGCCTCGGCCACCGCGGCCACCATCTCCTCCCACCCGAACATGTCCTGGAACGCCGCGGGCATTCTGGACTCTCCCGCAGGGACGACGCGCGTCCCGGGGTTGATCCGGTCCGCATACTCGATGGCCTCTTCGGGTTCGAGCATGGGGAGCGAGAGCGGCGCCATAAGAACTCCGCCCGCCAGCAGCAGGATGATGATGACGGCCTTCACCAGACACAGTCCGCGCTCGCGGATCCAGCGCTCGATCCAGACGGCACCGAACGCCAGAAGTGCCGGGTAGAACGGGATGAGGTAGTAGTGCTTCGCTCGCGTCAGCATGAAGTAGACGAAGAGCAGCACGTATGCGACGCCGACCGGCCGCATCCAGGACGCGTTCTTCGACCGGAACGCGCGCCAGAGCCCGATGAGCCATACCGGGACGAGGAGCGCGTGGAGTCCCATCGCCTGGCCGGCGAAGAACAGCCCCGGTGAGAGCGTGGGCATCCGGTTGATCTCGGCGCGTCGGAGGAACTCAATGGTCGGCCAGCCGTTCTGAATCTCCCAAACCAGATTCGGGAGGAAGATCACGAACGCGATGGCGGCGGCGATCCACGGCCAGCGGTCCTTGAGCCGCTTGCGCTCGGCGGTCAGAAGCAATCCACCCCCGAGTCCGGCTCCGAGGAAGACCATCGTGTGCTTGTTCAGCAGTCCCAGCCCGAGAACGACCCCGAGCCAGATCCAGTGCCTGGGTTCGCCACGTCTGAGAATGACGACGAACAGATAGAGCGCGACCGCCCAGAAGAGCTGGTCGAAGACGTTCGTCGTGAGTATGGTTCCGAAGAAGAGGTAGTTCGCGCCGATGATGACGGCGAATCCCGTGAGGAACATCGCGAAGATCCCGCCACCCGCCTCCTTCGCAATGCGACCGGCGACGAACACGGTCGCCGCACCCGCGAGCGCCGGGAGCAATCGAATCGCCGCGAGCGACGTCCCGATCGACGAGGTCACGAGCCGCGCAATGAGCGGAGTCAGCGGCGGGTGGTCCACGAACCCCCACGCGAGATGGTTGCCGCACGCGATGTAGTAGAGCTCGTCGCGGTGGTAGCCGTAGCCGCCGTTGGTGAGCAGATGGATGATGAGCTTCGCCAGCGCGAGATAGAGCAGGATGGCCGTGCCGCTCGCGAGCGGATGCCGGGTGGAGGCCTCTCCGTGCCTGCTGTCCATGCTGCGCGGGTCTTTCCGGGCCACTCGATACTCCTGGATTGCGAGGAATGGCAGTCGTATGACCTTACCACGCCCCGCGCGGACCCTGCAATCGCGCCAACGCGCGGCTCCCGAATACCGCAACGCCCTCGAGGGGGGCCTCCAGGGCGCTGCCTGCTGCATCTCGGATGAGCTGGATCACCAGTAGTTGAGAGATTGCAGCTTGAACCTTCTATCTGAGTCCGCGTCGCGGTATCATCAGATGCACACGACGGGTCGGCGTTTCATTCTGTTGAACGGAGAGCGTCCATGCGAACGCGTCTCATCACTCTTGCAGTCCTTGTCCTCGTCGCCGCCGGCGTCTTCCTCTGGCTGGGCCCGCTCGGGAGCTCTCAGCCAAATGTACTCCTCATCTGCGTCGACACGCTCAGGCACGATCACGTCGGCTTCGGCGGCTGTCAGCGGCCCGTCTCCCCCAACATCGATGCCCTCGCGGAGCGCGGTCTGATCTTCCCGGTGGCCTACAGCCAGTCCGGCTGGACGATGCCCTCGATGGCGACCATGCTGACGGGGCACTACCCCAGCGACACGGGAGCCACCGACTTCCACCGCACGATCGACAGCAACCTGCCCACGCTTGCGTCCATCCTCAGAGCTGCAGGCTACGACACGAGAGCGTTCGTCAGCCACATGCTTCTTACTCCGACCTACGGCTTCAACAAGGGGTTCAGGAAGTACGATTACTCGGTGCTCCAGGTCGGCCATCCGCACGATGTCTCGACTGCGGATCGATTGACGAACCTCGCCATCTCCGACTTGGACGCACTCGAGCCGCCGTTCTTCATGTGGGTCCACTACTTTGATCCACATTTCGAATATCTGTCGCATGATGAGTGGAACAGCTTTGGCGATAGTGACATCGAACGGTACGACCAGGAGATCGCATACACCGATCGCGAGGTCGGAAGGCTCCTGACCGCGCTCGATGAGCACGGCTATCTCGACAACACCATCGTCATCTTCACGTCCGACCACGGCGAGGAGTTCGGGGACCACGGCGGGGCGTATCACTACACATCATACGAAGAGGTGATGCGGGTGCCGCTGTCGATCACGGGTCCCGGGATCGAGCCGGGTATGGCCGACGTGCGCGCGCAGCAGATCGATTTCGTCCCGACCGTGCTCTCAATGCTGGGCATGACGGATGCGATCGAGGGACTGCCGGGCATCGACCTTCTCAACCCGCCCGCGGATGAGCGCGCCGTCTTCATGGAGCGCGACCGGCCGCCGGGATACAAGCAGCGCGCCATCATCGACGGCGACCTCAAGCTCGTCGCCATCGCCCCCGCCGATACCAACCTCATCCCCTGGGGAAGCCGCGGCACGTTCGCACCGTACGGGAATGTCCACGCCGGGACATTCATGTACGACCTCTCCTACGATCCCGATGAGATGGACAATGTCTACATCGAGGGCGCACCGCACACCGAGCGGCTGCTCGCGAAGCTCAACGCGTTCATGGAGGGTCGGGGTGCCGAGAGTGGAACTGTGGAGATGGATGAAGCCACGAGAGAGAAGCTCGAGGCGCTGGGGTACGTGCAGTAGCAGCTGACCGATGCGAGATGAGAAGCGGCACGGCTGGATGGACCACGGCCGTTCCGCTTGATGTTCGTGGTCAGAACGCCGTCTACTCGATCATGACGCCGGTCTCTCCAGCGATGAGTTCGCCGATGACGAGCGGACTCTCGCCACGGGACACAAGAGAAGCCTCCACCTCATCCGCAGCATCCGCCGCGACGATCAGCACCAGACCGACACCCATATTGAGCGAGCGGTACGCTTCGCGGTCGGAGAGCTTGCCGATGGAACAGAGGAGCTCGAAGATCGGAAGCGGTTCCCACGTGCTCTTCTCGATGCGAGCCTGGCACCCGTCCGGGAGGATGCGCTTGATGTTGTCGTAGAGGCCGCCGCCGGTGATGTGCGCGAGCCCGTGGACTCCGGCGTGACCGAGAAGCGGGTCGATGGCGGTCAGGTACTCCCTGTGCACGGCGAGCAACGCCTCCCCGACCGTGCAGCCGAGGTCGGGATGCTCGGTGTCCACCCTGTACCCGGCCTCCTCGAAGAGCAGGTGCCGCGCGAGCGAATAGCCGTTCGTGTGGAGCCCGGTGGACGGAAGCCCGATGAGCACGTCGCCCGGGACGATGGGCTCCGCGGCGTCCAGTTCGTCCTTCCGCGCGATGCCGATCATGCAGCCGACGAGATCGAACTCCCCCTCGCAGTAGACGCCCGGCATCTCGGCCGTCTCCCCCGCCACGAGACTGCACCCGACCTCGCGACAGGCACCGGCCATTCCGGCG
>Ga0180433_10005866_pt1 | contig 16398 bp, 13 predicted proteins | sample SS_ome_8_FD_132980 | JGI IMG/M metagenome (GOLD analysis project Ga0180433, IMG submission 132980) | Hypersaline lake sediment archaeal communities from the Salton Sea, California, USA - SS_1_D_1 metaG | ecosystem: Environmental > Aquatic > Non-marine Saline and Alkaline > Hypersaline >... | reverse complement strand
GTTGCCTCATCCACTCTGAAACTGCCTGGTGGTGCCTCTGGGTCTGCTATCTGCTTCACGCAAACGATCATATTGGGCATCACAATCCCCCTTTCCTAAAATTGAGAACTAATTGCAGCTTCTACACTCTATTGTGGCAAGCCCGACGTAAAATTTATCATGGTGGGAGGGGGATGTCAAGAGAAAACCCGTACTTCAGGAACGGCGTCCTTTGGGCTTCCTGCATATTGCCCGAGAACTCATGGCGCCTAATTTTTAGTTGTTTAGGATAGCCACCCGAGACAGCTACTGCTGCTCTTGACATATAAGTTTAAATCGTGCTAAACTATTAACTCTTGCTCAAAATAACATAAAATTTGACCAAGCAGGTTAAAATGTTAATCTACATAGGGAGTTTATTATTGTGGAAAACTTGATGACGGCAAAGGAAGCAGCAGAGTATCTCAAAATAAATTACATGACCGTGTACAAGCTGGCTCAGCGGGGCAAAATCCCTGCCACCAAGATAGGAGGGAACTGGAGGTTCAAGAGAGAGATACTGGATGAATGGATTGCTCAGCAGGCGGCTTCGGTGAGAGGGGTTGTGCTCATCGTTGATGACGATCCCGGGGTACGCGAAGTGCTTGAGGATGTCATTTCGGCCCAGGGTTATAGAGTGGTCGCTGTGGGTAGTGGAGAGGAAGCCCTGACCCAGGTGGAAGGGCGGCACTTCGACTTGATTTTCCTTGACCTGGTGTTACCTGGTATCAGCGGCGCCGAGGCTCTGGCTGCGATAAAGGCGAAGGATAAGAAGGCGGTGGTGGCCATCATCACCGGTTATGGTGATGATCCCATAGCCTTGGAGGCGATGGCCATGGGACCTCTGTTGCTCATTCGCAAGCCATTTAAGCCAGAGGATATCCGCGAGGTCCTCAATGTGGTGATCAGGGCGAGGCGCTGAGCCGTAGTAATAGGACTTGAAGGACAATGTTGGCACTGGTCATCGGAATTGCTAGTTTTGTGATAGCCCGCTCCTTCGACTGGGTATCTTTGAAAAGGATCCCCGGTGGGAAGCATATTGCGGCTTGCTTCAAGACTCTAAAAGTAAGCGAGGCCTTAAGATGAGCACTGCCAGGGAACTCATCCGCAAGCGCAAGAAGAAGGAGATCTGGCAGAAGTACTGCGGTTTCATCGATTTTAGCGTTGAGGAGTTCGTAGAAACCCAGAGGCATCTGCTCTTGGAGCAATTGAGGCTGCTTCAGGATTGCGAGCTGGGAGATAAGCTGCTGTGGGGGATGAAGCCCTCCAGCTTGGAAGAATTTCGCCAGCGAGTTCCTCTGACCACCTACAAAGATTATGTTCCCTACCTGCTGGAGCAAAGAGAGGACGTTCTGCCTGAGAAGCCCATATTGTGGCAGCGGACCTCGGGAAGGTCGGGAGAGTACCCTTGCAAATGGGTCCCGATTACCGAGAGGCTCTATAGGGAGGTAGGATATTATGTCGTCGCTATGTTAGCCCTTTCCTCGGCCAAGAGGAGGGGGCAATTGATTGTACGAGATCACGATAAGCTTCTCTACGGTATGGCTCCTCCCCCCTTTGCCTCCGGGGCGATGGCTGGCCTTCTCGACGATGAGTTCAATTTTGAGGTAATGCCTCCCAAGGATGAGGCGGAACAGATGGAATTTGTTGAGAGAATACGGGAGGGCTACTCTATGGCCCTGGTAAAGGGGTTAGATATCGTTTTTGCCGTTTCTAGCATTCTGGTGGCGATAGGAGAGCAGTTCAGCCAGGGGGCGTCCACCAGCCCTTCCTCTATGCTTTCCCGCCCCAGGGCTATACCTCGCATGGCCAAGGGGCTGGTCAAAAGCAAGCTGGCAGGGCGGCCGCCGCTGCCCCGGGACATATGGAATCTGAAGGCATTGCTCTCCGCAGGCATGGATACCAGCGTCCTTAGAGAGAAGCTAAGGTATTATTGGGGCCGATATCCTCTGGAGATGTATGCTTCCACAGAGATGCTTATGGCTGCCCTACAGACATGGGACTACAAAGGCATGGTCTTTACCCCCACTATTGGTTTCTACGAGTTCATTCCCGAGGAGGAGCATCTAAGATCAAAGAGAGATCGGAGCTATCGGCCGCGCACCGTGCTCCTGGACGAGGTCGAGGCGGGGAATATATATGAAATGGTGTTCACCAGCCTTCAGGGGGGACCCTTTGTCCGCTACCGGATTGGCGACTGGCTTCAGGTAACGGCGCTGCGCAATGAAGAGCTGGACATAGATCTGCCCCAGGTACTCTTTTACGCCCGTTGCGATGACACCATCGATATCGGCGGCTTTTTCCGCTTCACCGAAAAAACGCTGTGGCAGGCGATAGAAAACTCGGGGATCGGTTACAACGGGTGGACGGCGCGCAAGGAAGTGCATGGGAATGATCCCCCTGTCCTTCATCTATACATAGAGTTGAAGCGGCAAGGCAAGACTGCTGAGGAAATCAAGCTTGCCGTTCATCAAAGCTTGAAAGAATCAAACAAAGAGTGGGCTGAGCACTGGGCTGATGTGGAGGATACGCTTAGCTGGGAGCTGTTGCGGGTGACCCTGCTGCCGGAAGGGGCATTTGGCCGGTACATATTGGAGCAGCAAGCCGCCGGGGCAGAGCTTGCTCACCTGAAGCCGCCGCAGATAAATGCCCGGGATGAGATTATAGACAAGCTTTTGAAACCAAATTAGAGCACGTAAGTAAATAGAGGCCTTTTGATGCACTGGAATGTTGGCACTATTATTCCGCTGGCTGCCTGCTCAGTATATGTCGTGCTCATTGTGCTGGCGGCGAGGCAAAGCCTGGATAGAAGGGTCAATCAGCTCTTTATCTGGTACGCCTTCTTGCTCATGCTGTGGAGCTTTGGCTCTTTCATGCTTCACGCCAATCCCTCCGATGTCGATCCTCTTTTGTGGAATAGATTTTTGGTCGTGTGCGGCGTTTTTGCCTCTGTGACCATGTTTCATTTTGTGCGAGTCTTCCTCGGTAAATCTCAGCCATTAGTGTTGCTTTCTCTGGGCTATGGCCTGTGCGCTCTGTTTGCCGTGCTCACTATCACGGGTTATACAGTGGAAAGTGCCTACTACGTTGATGGAGTGTTACATCATGAGCTGGGGTTCGCTACGTTGGCTCTGACACCCGTTGCATACGTCTTTCCCGCCATGGCGGTCTTCCATTTGGTGCAGGGGTATCGTAAGGAAAGGGACCCCTTTGCCCGCAACCGTATCGCCTACCCTTTAGCTGGCGTCTGTATTGCCATGGCGCTCTCAGTGGCCAACGTCGTTCCAGGCTGGAGGTGGTACCCTATTGACCATAGCGGCAACCTGATCAATGCTGCCCTGCTCTCCTACGCCATTCTCAGATACAGGCTCCTCGATATTCAAATCGTCGTCAGAAGTGGACTTCGTTACTCGCTCCAAAGCTTAATCATTGCCGCTGTTCTCCTTCTCGCTGGTGTAGCTTGGTTCGCTGCCAATGATGTACTTGATCTCATGAGCTGGGGCAGAGCGGTTGGCATAGCGCTTATCTTTGCTATCGCCTTGCAGCTTCTAATTCGGTTGATGCGAAGGCCGATCGGTGGGCTGTTCGCCGGAGAGCACAGCGATTATCGGCACATGCTCAGGAGCACCAGCCGTGCCCTGAGCGCCATGCCCGAGTTGGAGGACCAGGCAAGCTGGCTGATGGATAACCTTATGTGGACGGTGGAGGCGGAAAAGGGGGGCTTGTTCCTGTTGGACGAAGAGCAAAAGCGGTATCTCCCCCGGGCGCTGAGAGGCTATGACGCTCCGGCAGTGAGCCAGATGCATCTGGAGCGCGATAACCCGGCGGTGGCTTTCATGGCTAGAGCAGATCGCTGCTTAACTGCGGAGGACCTGGAGCGGGTACCCCAGCTTCGTGCCATGTGGAGATTGGAACGGGAACAATTGGAGGAACTGGAAACTAGGGTGCTGGTTCCGGTGAAGGTGAAGGACAACCTGATTGGTGTGATTTTGCTTGGTCCAAAACACTCCCAAAAGATGTACACTGTTGATGAATTGGAACTCATTTACACCGTAGCCAATCAGGCAGCGGTCACTATAGAGAATACCAGGCTATATCAGGAGGCTAAAGATAGGGCGGAGTGGATTGAGATGATCAGCAGGCTAACAAGGGCTATCGGCTCCAGTTTGGCCATGGAGAAGGTATACGAGACTTTTGCCACAGCGCTGAAAAATCTGGTCGATTTTGACCGCATCAGCATTGGGGTGGTTGAGGGAGACCAGATGAGGTTCCTGGCTGTGTCCTCGGAGGGCCCCATGGAGCTGAGTACCGGAGTCACTATTCCGCTGAAGAAGTCGGTGGCGGCATGGGTCATTGCTCACAAATGCGCTCATATTGAAAACGATTTTGCTCAACAGAGGCAGTTCCCCGCGGATGAAAGCCTTTTCCGGGAGGGGTTCAGGTCTGCGATCCGCGTGCCACTCTACTCCAAGGGGGAGGTTTTTGGCACCTTAAATCTGACCAGCTGTAGCCCCAACTCCTATGGGGAAAGGGAGCAGAAGATCCTGGAGCAGATTGCCGGCCAGCTCGCGGTCGCGATCCAGAATGCGCAACTTTATGAAGAGGCCAAGCGATCCTATGAGGAGGCGAGGCAGGCTTATGAGGAGCTGAACGCGGCACAGGAGTACATGGTGCGGTCAGAGAAGCTTAGGGCTTTGGGCGAGATGGCGGGAGGGGTGGCCCATGACTTCAACAACGTGCTTTCGGTCATCTTGGGCCGGGCGCAATTGGTTCTGGAGGATATGGAGGATCCAAAGCTAAGAAAAAGTGTCACGGCAATCGAGCAAGCAGCCCTTGACGCAGCTAAGACGGTGCGTCGGCTTCAGGATTTTACCAGGGTGAGAAGAGATCAGACTTTCGATCAGGTGAAGGTGAATCAATTGGTCAGGAGCGCTTTGCAGATGGCAGAACCCCGCTTTGCCGAGCGTCGCCAAAGGGATGGCGTGGAGATTGACGTTGGTATAGAGGTGAATGCGGCAAACTCAGTGCGGGGAGATGTGGCGGAGTTAAGAGAGGCGCTGCTTAATATCATCTTCAACGCTGTGGATAGTATGCCTCAGGGGGGTAAGATCAACATCAAGGCGTGGAAGGAGGAAAACGAAGTGGTTCTCTCCATTGCCGATACTGGTGCCGGCATTCCGGAGGAGGTAAAAACTAAGATATTCGATCCCTTCTTTACCACCAAAGGCCCTAACGGTATGGGGCTGGGGCTTAGTATAACCTATGGTATTATCACCAGGCATGGCGGTAGCATCGAAGTGGACAGCATCTTGGGCCAAGGGTCCACTTTTCACGTCAAATTACCTGTGGAGGACGGAGAGATGGAGCAGAAGTTTTCCCCTGATTTGCCTGACTCTACCGGGAAGGCAAATATCCTGTTGGTTGATGACGATCCCGAGGTAAGCGAAGTTCTTGAATTGATGCTCGCTCAGATGGGACACCGGGTAGCGGTAGTCGCTCAGGGAGCGGTGGCTGTCGCCTTATTTGAGCAGGGCGACTACGACTTGGTAATTACCGACCTGGGAATGCCCGATGTCTCGGGATGGGAGGTTGCTAAAGCAGTCAAAGAGAAGAGTCCAAGAACGCCGATTATTCTTATCACCGGCTGGGGGGTCCAGCTTGATAGTGAGGAAATGACCAAGAGCGGAGTCGACGGGGTTATTGCTAAGCCCTTTAGCAAAGAATCTCTTATGGGTCAATTGGCAAAGCTGCTGGAGCGCTAGGCGTGGGCACTGAACTAAATACCTTGAGAGGAGGTTTGGTAGCGGTGAGACAAGAAAAAATTCTCATTGTTGATGATCAGCCCGCGGAGCGGGAGATGATGCAGGAGATCCTTGATCGTGAAGGATATGAAACGGTGGCTGTGGGTGGTGGGGAAGAAGCCTTGCAGCTGGCGCAGCAGACCTTTGACCTGCTCCTTACTGATATCGTTATGCCCCATATGGGAGGCCTGGAGCTCGTTCGAGAGTTTCAAGAGGTAAGCCCAGAGACTGTACCTGTGCTCATCACCGGTTATGCCAGTATTGAAACAGCGCGGGCAGCAATTCAACACGGCGTATATGATTACATCGTTAAGCCCTTTGACCGCGCTGAGCTCTGCAGTGCCGTAGCCAAGGCTTTGGATAGGAAGAAGCTTGCTGATGAGAACGTGCGGCTTAAGGAGCTGGTCGGACTGTATAAGGTAAGCCAATCTATGATTGGAAGCCAGGATCAAAGGGAAGTACTGAAATTCATCCTTAATAGCGGGGTCAATCAGACAAAGTCCAGTGGGGGTGCCATCCTCCTTTTCGATAGCTTGAAGCGGGGTTTGGTGATTGCTGCCGCCTCGGGGGCATGGGAGCTTGTCGCCCGATTAGCCAATGCCTTGCTGGAAAGAGGCATCAGGTCTTGGGTTGGGGAGATGGGGGAAGCGGTACTTTTTACCGATGTGAAGGAGCATCCCCTTTTCGAGCGCGTTGGCCACCGCTACCCTGAGGATGGTTTTCTGCCCCTCAGAGCTCAAGGCATGGAGATATTATTGCTCCCCATAAGGAGCAATAATGAAACCCTCGGTCTGTTACATGTCTTTCGTGAGAAAGCACCTAGGTTATTTGGCGAAGGGGATCTTGAGCTGCTGACCATCCTTGCTACTCAGACTGGTGCCTTGATAAAGAGCCGTCAGTTGTTCACTGAACTTGAGGATAGTTCCTTTCAGGTGCTTTGCGCTATAGCTTCTTGGGTAGACGGCAGGAACCTGTGCACCCAGGGGCATATGGAGAAGGTAGCTCAGTTGAGCGAGCAGCTGGCCTTGAGGCTTTCTTTGAGCGAGGTGGAGATAAAGACAATAAAGCAGGCGGCCTTCGTTTATGATATTGGGATGATCGGGGTCAGCGAGTCTATTCTGAACATGCCCGGCAAGCTTGCACCTCAGGAATGGGAGATGGTGAAACTTCACCCCGTAGTTGGAGATGAGATCCTTAGTCACCTCCCTTTCATCACTGAGGTTCGCCACATCGCAAGGCACCATCATGAACGCATGGATGGTAGTGGTTACCCGGATGGTCTATCGGGTAGGCAAATAACGAGTGCAATCCAGGTGGTATCTATATGTGATGCCTATGATGCGATGACTTCGCCTCGTCCTTGGCGACCGGCGCTTTCTAAAGAGGAAGCAATTGCTGCTTTACAAGAGGATAAGGGGGCAAAGTTTGACCCCGAAATAATAGATACTTTCATTAATATGGTGAAGTAAAGGAAATAGCGTTATTGCATGCTATCAGCTTTATAACAGCGATGGTATATCTTTTGAGGCATCCGCTATCTCTCTAAGTTTTGCCTCAGCCTCCTTGTGCCTCTTCTTTGCCGTGGGCGCCGAATCTGTTAATCGGTAATAGTATCCCCTAACTCTTTCCACATCGCTAAGCTGGGAAAGAATGAGAGTCACATTGAGGTTCCCTCTCTCTCGAGGATAATCGCCACTCCTGATTACAGCTTCTTCCATTAGCTCCTTCAAATAATCACCAATCTCCTTAACGATGTCCACATTCGCTTCCCCGGCAGGGGATGTAAGCAAATATAAAGCGCTTCCCGCATCCTTTGGCTTACAGGTAAGGGAGAGCTCACTCAGGGCCTCGTCCAGGGCTGCTATTCCTTTATGTGTCTCCGTCCCCTTCCTTCTCCAGCTCCGTCCCCGGAGCGAGCTAAGCCTAAATAGCGATACCTGTGATCTGCCGTAGCCTATTACTGTCCATCCGCCCAGGGTCTGGATTATATCGCCAGCATCCACCATTCTAGCCCCGATGTGCCTGCGTCTCTTCTCCTCGCCGGCGCAGAGAAGGTTATAGAACGGCTCCGCTATTTGCTCGTTAATCCTGTGCATGTTGTTTATCAGGTTTGTGTCCTTTCTCAGATACCTTTGGTTGTCAACCAGAAATACCCCGTCTGAAACCGAGTATGCGGATTTGAGACAGGTAGCTGTATTATAAATACATCTTTCCTCGGCGTGTTCCTCATGCTCAAAGGGGAGGACAACCATGGTATATACTGGCTTATCTATATATCTCTCCTTGAGGACCTCGGTAACTATTGGCAGCCCTCCTGAGCCCGTGCCCCCAGAAGCAGAGGCGATTATGAGAAAAGCGTCGGTCTCATAGAACCTCCTCGTTTCCCGCACCGCATCGATAACCTTATCGCTACCCTCTCTCGCTATCTGGGCACCAAGCTCATTTATCTTGCCCACACCATGACCGCCAGTCTTTCGCCCACCCAGGAGAACTCTATGCCGGAAATCGGTCCTTACGTTTCTCAGCCCGCTGAGGTCAGCTTCATCTGTATTTACGGCAAGGGCGTCGGTGATTATCTCGATCCCCCGATGCGAGGTTGCCCTTTTGCCTATCCTGGCAAATTCGTCGGTGATTCTCCCCCCACACTGTCCCACTCCTATAACAACCAGCTTCATTTTCAACCTCCCTTTCTACTGGGGTGCTACCAAATGCTAACTTTCCCTTTCTGGATGCCGATGATTTCTCTTATTTAGACATCCCTTGCCCCCAATGTCAAGCCCCGCCTTTTAATACCCTTAGCTCAAGGCATAGGATTAATGAATACTACTATAAAATCGCGTTGCCGTCAAGAAACACAAAGACTGAGGCCAGCGCAGTATGTGCTATAATGGTTGCTGATGGAATTTCGAAAGGAAATAATCACCGTGGAGCTACTGGTTCCGACTCGATTTGAAAGCAAGACTCAGATTGTGGAGTATAGAGAGGACCCGTTGACCGGTTCTCATAGCAGGATAAACGTTGCCCGGGCGGGAAGGAGGAGGCAAGCTCAAAGAAATGGAGCGGATTTGAGCCGGGTGATAGCGAGCACCAGAGAGGATTGTTTTTTCTGCTCCCAGAATATTGAACAGCAAACGCCCAAATTCCCGCCGCAGATTTGCCCCCAGGGCAGGATAGAAAAGGGGGAATGCCTCGTCTTCCCCAATCTATTTCCCTTCGCTGAATACCATGCTGTTGGCACATTGAGCAAGGAGCATTTCCTGGACCTGGATGAATTTACCCCGGAAATGATTCTAGATAATCTGATGGCTTCCAAAGAATATATCACCGTTGTGCACCAGGTGGATAAAGGTGCCAGATATCCGATGTGGATATGGAACCATCTGCCCTCTAGTGGCGCTAGCATAATTCATCCCCATGTTCAGATATTGATTGATAAAGCGCCGTCGCCGCAATTGGGGAGGCTGGTGGAAAAGAGCGAGGAGTATTTTGCCCTCCATGGCAGCAATTATTGGCAGGATCTTATTGAGCAGGAAAAGGAGCTTGGTCATAGGTATATTGGCGAACAGGGCTCTGTGGCTGTCATCGCAAGCTTTGCTCCTCAGGGAAATAGCGAGGTTGAATTGATACTCAAAGATGTAGGCAATTTGGCAGATTTAAACGAAAAGCAAATCCAGGATTTCGCTGCTTGCCTGGTAAAGATATTGCGTTGTTATAAAGGGATGGGGGTGAACTCTTTCAACCTGGTCGCCTTTTCTGCTCCTGTGGGTGAGAACCCCGATTATTACTGGCTCAACGCCAGGGTAATCTCAAGGCCAGTCTTTCAGCCCTTCTATACCAGCGATGCAGGTTTCATGGAAAGATTTTACAATGTGTGGGTCATCGAAACCCTGCCTGAGGATATTGCCCGCCAGGTGAGGCCAGTTTTTGCTATTTAGCGATAGCCTTGAATTGCCTGAAAGTGTTTGCCCTCGGTCTTTATCGCCGGGGCGATCACCATCTCCGCGCGCTGCATCTCTTTGATAGTCAGGGCGCCACACATGCCCATCGCAGTGCGCAGGGCTCCGATTAGATTCTCCTTCCCTCCAGTTACAGAGGAAGGTCCGAAGAGGATCTGTTCCAAGGCGCCGCTGGTGCCCACCTTAATTCGCGTTCCTCTGGGCAATGCTGGGTGAGGATTTGCCATGCCCCAGTGGCTTCCCTGCCCCGGAGCCTCCTCAGCTTGGGCCAAAATCGAGCCCAGCATCACGGCATCGGCACCGGAGGCGAAGGCTTTACAGAGGTCTCCGCTATTGATGATGCCGCCATCGGTAATGACAGCAACATATCTCCCCGACTCTCGGAGATACTGCTCTCGAGCTGCAGCGCAGTCCATGGTCGCAGTTACCTGAGGCACGCCAACCCCTAGAACCTCCCTCGTGGTACAGGCTGCCCCCGGTCCAACCCCTACCAGTATACCTGAAACCCCTTCTCGCATAAGATTTAGAGCGGCGCTGTAGCTGACGCAGTTGCCGACGATTATTGGTATGGGCATCACTTCTTGCAATTCAGAGAAGACCAGCCCGCGATAGCTCTTGGAGATGTGACGGGCGCTGGTCACTGTGGACTGCACAACGAGAATATCACTCCCCGCTTCTATTGTGATGGGGGCAAAGCGCTTGGTGTTTTGGGGCGTCACTGAAACGGCGCACACCGCCCCTTGGCTCTTGATCTCCCTTATGCGGTCGCCGATGAGATTCTCCTTGATTGGCTCGGAATACACCTTCTGCATTAGGGATGTAACCTCATCATCAGGAGCGTTGGCGATTTCGGCCAGAACCCCGCCAGCATCTTGATAGCGGGTGTTTACCCCTTCCAGATTGAGCACGGCAAGCCCCCCCAGCTTGCTCATCAAAACGGCGAAGCGAGGGTCTACCACAGCATCCATGGCTGAGGCGACGACAGGGCTGGAGAAGGTGATATTGCCCAGGGCAAAATCGATGTTTACCTGCTCCGGATTTATGGTTACTTCTCCGGGAACTAGTGCTACCTCGTCGAAACTGTAGCAACGCCGCATCTCTTTGAACTCTGGGACAGCCATGTTCCATCCCTCCTCGTCTTCAGCTCTGATTGTAAAAGAAACTATAGCAGAGGGGAAAGCCCGAAGTCAATGAGTAGTCTTTAAGTCAGAAGGCTCTACTGGCCACTTGAGTAGGAATAGCAGCGGATGAGAGCGTTGACAAGCAGGTAGGTTGGTGAAACAATAACCAAAGAGACGGTTTGCTTCTCTTCGCAATGGGTTGTATTGACCCGAGGCAAGATTAAGCAAAGGGGGAGCCATGGAAAAGAAAATCAAAAATACTACATTGGAGCTAGTTGAGGGCGACATCACTGAGATAGAAACCGATGCCATCGTAAATGCTGCTAACTCAGCATTGAAGCTAGGCGGAGGCGTTGCTGGTGCCATTGCCCGAAAGGGAGGCCCCAAAATCCAGGAGGAATGTGACCGCATTGGAGGTACTTTTGTCGGCGGCGCTGTGATAACCACAGGAGGCAATCTGAAGGCAGCCCATGTGATTCACGCCGTAGGTCCCAGGATGGGTGAGGGGAACGAGGATGAGAAGCTGCGGAACGCTACTCTGAACAGCCTGAGAGTTGCCGATGAGCATCACCTCAAAAGCATCGCCTTTCCCGCCATCAGCACCGGGATTTTTGGCTTTCCCATGGACAGGTGTGCTGAGATCATGCTCAGCACGACAATGGACTATCTCAGCGGTGACACCGGCTTGGAAAAGGTCGTCTTCTGCCTCTACGGCGGCGAAGCATACCAGGTTTTTAACAGAGAGCTGGAGAACCGGCCCCGATGAGCTGGCTTACGCTCCAAGCAGAGTTTAAGGAGGATTGATGCCCACCCTTTATATTGTGGCCACCCCTATAGGCAATATGGAGGACATATCTTTACGTGCCCTTCGCATCCTGAGCCAGGTGTCGCTAATTGCTGCTGAGGATACTCGCAAAACGAGGCGTCTCCTTGCTGCCTACGGAATCACGACCAAGCTCACCAGTTATCACGATCATAATACGAAAACCAAGCTCCCCTATCTTCTGCAGCGGCTTCAGGCGCAGGATATAGCCCTGGTTTCTGAGGCGGGTATGCCGGGGATAAGCGATCCTGGCTACGAGTTGGTGATGGCTGCAATCGAAAGCGGCATCCCCATTGTCCCTATCCCTGGAGCCTCGGTCTTGGTCACTGCAATTGCCGTCTCCGGGCTTCCCAGCGATCAATTTATCTACCTCGGCTTTCTTCCGCGAAGGAAAGGCCAGAGAGGGCGTCTCCTAAAGCAAATTGCCAAGGAGGGAAGGACTATTTTGGCTTTCGAAGCGCCCCACCGCCTGCTTTCCACTCTGGAAGACATCCTGGCGGTCCTGGGTGATAGGAGGCTCGCCCTTTGTCGCGAACTGACCAAAATTCACGAAGAGGTTTTTAGGGGGACGGTGAGCCAGGCGATAGCGCATTTTGCCGAGCCCAGGGGCGAGTTCACCCTCGTCATCGAGGGCAAGGGGCAAAAGCGACGGCCAGCCGAGGATTTCGAGGATGAGCTACGTCGATTGCACCAAAAAGGCCTTTCCGCCAAGGAGGCCATCTCTCAGGTGGCGAAGGCTACCGGCGCCTCCAAAAAGGAGCTCTACCGGCTTTGGCTGAAGCTGGGCTAGCTTTTGTGTTTTTGCCGATTGTGATAGAATAAACCGGTTCCCTGTCTGATGGTTTGCTATGAGTGAGCGGATTTTTATAGGTGTTGCCTGGCCCTATGCCAATGGTTCCCTGCATCTGGGTCAGGTCGCTGGCGCATATTTGGCCCCGGACATCTTCGCCCGCTATCATCGCCTTAAGGGCAACGAGGTGCTCATGGTCTCGGGTTCAGACCAGCACGGCACTCCGATAACAGTGCGCGCCGATCAGGAGCGCAAGAAGCCTGAGGAAATCGCTGCCAGGTACCACCAGGAGTTCCTTCAATCATGGCACAAGCTGGGCATCTCCTTTGACCTGTTCACCACCACCGGTACCCAAAACCATCGCCAGCAGGTTCAGGACGTCTTCCTGACACTGCATGAGAAGGGCTACATCTATAAGGATACCATGGCCCTGCTCTACTGCCCCAATTGCCAGCGGTTTCTGCCCGATCGCTATGTGGAGGGCACATGCCCCTATTGCCATTTCGAAGGGACGAGGGGAGATCAATGCGATAGTTGCGGCAAGCCACTAAATCCGGTGGACCTCGTTGATCCCCATTGCCGAATATGCGGTGCGTTCCCTGAAGTCAAGGAATCGGAGCATTTCTTCTTCCGCCTAAGTGTATTTAATGAACGGCTTCTCGCCTGGGTGAGTGAGCAGTCTCGCTGGAGGCCCAACGTTCTCAACTTCACCGTCTCTCTGCTCAAGGAAGGGCTAAAGGATCGGGCCATTACCAGGGATATCGAGTGGGGCATTCCTGTCCCTATGCCTGGCTTCGATGATAAGCGGATTTATGTCTGGTTTGAGGCAGTAATCGGCTATCTCTCGGCGAGCAAGGAATGGGCGGAGTCGTGCGGCGATGAGGAGAAGTGGCGTGATTTTTGGCAAGGGGATGCCAAGTCGTATTATTTCATTGGCAAAGACAACATTCCCTTCCACACCATAATCTGGCCGGCGATGCTCATGGGCTACGAGGGACTCAATCTCCCTTATGATGTACCTGCCAACGAGTTCTTGACCCTTGAGGGGCGGCCGCTATCCACCAGTCGCAACTGGGCAGTTTGGCTCCCCGATTATCTGGAGCGCTATGAACCCGACCCCTTGCGCTATTTCCTTTCAGCGTGTATGCCGGAGAGCGGGGATACCGATTTTTCCTGGCGCGAGTTTGTGCGCCGCAATAACGATGAACTGGTGGCTACCTATGGCAACCTGGTTCATCGGGTGCTCACCTTCACCTATCGCAACTTCGAGGGCGCGGTGCCATCGCCCGGGGAGTGGGATGAACGGGACGAAGCGCTTCTGGTGAAGGTGGAGGATGCCTTCCCTGCTATGGATAGGATGCTCTACAACTGTCGCTTCAGGGAGGCGATTAGGACTGCAATGTCCCTGGCGCAGGAGACCAACCGCTACCTTGATGACAAGTCTCCCTGGAAGCGGATTAAAGAGGATCGCCAAGGCTCTGCCACCAGCCTATATGTCGCCCTGGTGGCGATCTCGGGCCTCAAAACCCTTCTCTATCCCTTCCTCCCCTTCGGCTCTCAGAAATTGCATCGGCTTCTTGGATTTGAAGGGCGGATGGAGGATACAAGCTGGGCACTTACTCCTCTTCCAGCAGGTCAAAAGCTGGCTCCGCCTGAGCCACTCTTCGTTAAGCTGGAGGACAAAATAGCAGCCGAGGAAGCTGCGAAGCTGGAGCGCTGATGTTGCTAGTAGATTCCCATGCTCATATTGATGCCCGCGTCTACGAAAAAGACCGTGATAAGGTGGTAGCCAGGGCTGAGGAGGCGGGGGTGAGATTCATCATCAACGCTAGCTCTGATCTTGAATCGAGCCGGGCTTCGCTTAAGCTCGCCCAGCAGTATGCGGGGGTATTTGTTGCCCTTGGCTTCCATCCACATAATGCTGCCAGGATGGGGGATGGCGACCTTGACATAATGACTCAGCTTTCCCAGGAGCCCAAGGTGGTCGCTATCGGGGAGATTGGACTGGACTTTTATCGAAATCTATCGCCCAGGGAGGCACAAATCGAAGCTTTTAAGCGGCAGCTGGAACTTGCGGAAACGCTGGGGCTGCCGGTGATCATTCACTCGCGCAATGCCGACGAAGAGGTGTTCGCAATTCTCGCCGAGTGGGCGGGACGCCAAAAGAGCCAGCACCTGGGTGTGCTTCATTGCTTTAGCGGCAATAAGAAGCTGGCGGAGAGATACATTGCTCTGGGCTTCTTCATTTCCATCGCTGGCCCGGTTACCTATCCTTCCTCCAATGCGGCGCAAATTGTCTCTGACATCCCGCTGGATAGGCTTCTCATTGAGACCGATTGTCCCTATCTCGCCCCGCTTCCCTATCGGGGCAAAAGAAATGAGCCTGCGTATGTGTCTTTCGTAGCGGATAAAATCGGCCAGATCAGGGGACTGTCGCCGGGAGTGGTGGCTGAGAATACTGCCCAAAATGCGGTTCGGCTTTTCCGGTTGCCAGTTCAAGCTCGTTGAGAAAGGAGTACGTTGCCTATTTCTGCTATTTATGAACCGATACAAGAGGGTTTGGCTGAGGTGGAGGTGAGCTTTAGGGAGGTGGGTGGGGTCGATCTCCCTTGGATGGTTGAGCCGCTGAAATATGTTGTGGAGAGTGGGGGCAAGCGGATACGTCCTGCCATGACTCTTCTTGCGGGCAAGTTCTACCGCTATAACCCTGAGCAGATGATCCCCCTGGCTACCGCCGTCGAGCTCTTCCACACGGCCACTTTAGTCCAGGATGATGCTATAGACAAATCTGCGGTGCGCCGTGGCAGGCCTACGGTAAATAACCTCTGGGGGGAGGCGATTGCGGTTCTTTTGGGCGATTACCTTTTTGCCAAGGCAGCGGAACTGGTTTGCAGCACCGGCAACCTGAGGGTGATGAGCATTTTCGCCCAGACACTGATGCACATATCAAGCGGCCAGTTGAGACAGTACATGAGCGCCTATGACTGGCGGCTGGACCGGCAGGAGTACTATAAGCAGATCGAGAGCAAGACCGCTTGGCTCTTCTCTGTAGCCGCACAATCAGGGGCACTTATGAGCGGGGCGCCGGAGGAAGAGGCGGAAGCCTTTAAAACCTACGGGTCTAATCTGGGCATGGCCTTCCAGATTGTGGACGACATTCTTGACTTCATTGGCGATGAACAGGAACTGGGAAAGCCGGTGGGCAGCGACCTGATTCAAGGGACCCTTACCTTGCCTGCAATCCTGCTAATGGAGCAGCACCCGGACGAAACTATCATAAAGGAGATATTCGAGAAAAGGGGGGATATGGTTGGGGTGGAGCGGGTGATCGAGATGATTCGCAACTCCTCCATCGTTGAGGATTGCTATCAGATTGCTGCCGACTTCTGTGCTCAAGCATGCCTCGCCCTGGATGGGATGCCTGACAATGCCTGCCGGAAATCGCTCTTCGATCTGGCAGACTACGTTATTGAACGCCACAAATAGGCTGTCTTAGCCGTCTCTCCTCAGCCGGTCGAGAAAATCGACTGATTTCACCTCTCGCTCTAGCAGGTATCTGATATAGTGGCGCATCAGTTGCTCCAATTCCCGGGATAGTTCGGCGTTTAGTTTCAGCTTGCTGGCGGCGGCATAGTCGCTTTTTCCCATAAAGCGCATCACTTTTAGGGCGTTGACGGAGATGGGGTGGGCGAGAGGGTCTTGATCTCGACATTGAGGACAAAGGATACCCCCGCTGCTTGAGCTGAAGAAGTTGGACCTGGGCTCAAGGGTGCTCTTGCAGCCCAGGCACTGGTCAAGCTGGGGCTTGTAGCCGAGATGGGTGAGCAGGTTGAGTTCGAAATAGCGCAGGGTCAGCTCCACATCCGGGGTCTCGCCGAGCCAGCCCAGG
>Ga0180433_10005865_pt1 | contig 16398 bp, 20 predicted proteins | sample SS_ome_8_FD_132980 | JGI IMG/M metagenome (GOLD analysis project Ga0180433, IMG submission 132980) | Hypersaline lake sediment archaeal communities from the Salton Sea, California, USA - SS_1_D_1 metaG | ecosystem: Environmental > Aquatic > Non-marine Saline and Alkaline > Hypersaline >... | reverse complement strand
CTGCCAACCCGCGAGGCCGATTTGTCCTCTGTGTTTTTAGTCCCTATTACAATATCAAAGTTTAGTCCCTGCTCTAATTCGTCGTTGCCCGCCGATCCGGCAGTCGGGTTGCCCGCGTACATTACGTAGGCAAATGGATATAAATTGTCCCAATCTTTCAGGGATAGAATTTGATACCGCCAGTGATCCACGTCGGCGAAAACATCCTCGCCGCCAACCTGTATTGCATCGACCGCCGTTACCATGGCGGCCTCGATGTCAGATATTAACCCACTGTCAGTCGCCATTGTTTATTTAAGCCCAACCTCCCTAAGTCGCCTGTGCAGAAACTTTCTAACCGAAACAGCCATTTTCATCTTATTTAATCCTGTAGTCGCCTTTGATAAAAACCATGCCCCCTTGATCTTTACAGTTTTAACTAAAGTAAATAACAACCTGAATTTGCCGCCCGACGCCGTGCCGAACAAAAGATGATCGCCCTTTGGAATAAAGAATCCGCCGGTTACGTTTTTGGGAGAGCTAAATAAGACGCCTCTCTGGTTATCACCCGCCGGTATCGACATCCATCCCTTTTTTGCGCTTATTACTTTTTGCTTGCGGCCTAATTGCCAGGCGTAATGCTTAACTGATTCATCTCCGCCGGTCCCAATGTACCTTACAAGGGGATCGCCGGATGGATCGGGATAGCTTTTTATCGACCGAGCCAATTGCCCCGTTCGGCTTTGGCGTCCAAGCTCACCGGAGTTTAGCAGCTTCTCGGCATCTTTGGCCGCCTCGGTAGTGGCCTCTGTTAGCCCATCCCTTAACGCCTCGATAAAAATTTCTGGCGCGCGGTTCATGGCCCGCACGAACTTGGCGTTCCTGTCTAATCTGGCGTCTAATATCATTGTATTTTAACCCGCCGCCAGCGATTAAATTTCTGCCTGATATGCTTCGGTATCCCCGTCGGATAGCTTGCGGAGTACCCAGGCATGTTTATGGATACGTTATGCTTGTCTTTTTCCATGCAGTGGCCAATGAACTCCGCTGTCGCCAGCTTCAGTCCCCTAGGCCAAAATACCTGATAAATCGTAAATGTTTCTCCTGTATCCTCATCTACCACCGCACCGGACGTGCTAAGCGTCAACGTTCCCTCGGCGACATCAGATACAACGTGATGGCCGTCGTTGTGATATGACCCCTCAATATAAATCGTGCCCGTAGCAAACAAAGCGTCAACGAAGCCCTCGTCTGAGTCGGTTATCGTATCCGATTCGTCCCCGCCATTGACGACAGCGAAGGTACTGTTTGTATTATAAATAAGGTCGGATAGAAAATTATTATTGCAATACTCGCATACAAAGCTTTGCGCCATTGGTATCAAAGCGTCAATCCTGTCGTCGTCGTCCGTGGTCGTAATGCCGAGCACGGTTTTAACCTCAGATCTGGTTATTATCCCCGTGCCGCCGCCGCCCGGATGATCGACGGTGCTGCTGGGCAACGTTCGGCAGAGCACATCTTCGGGGGCCTGGATGGCGTCGCCGCCAGAGTCAACGGAGTAGAGCTGATACCTTACGCCTGCGTCCCACACCGCCGCCCCCAGCGAAAGGTACCAGTTGCCCCTGGCCTTATGAGCCGCCGCCCCCGCTATCGACTCCTCGCTTTCCCATTTTTCCGTCGATCCTTTATACCACTTGCCCGCATTGTCCCCGTCCCAAGCAATCAGGTAAAAATCGACAGTGCCCGTCGTAATAGGCTCGCCGCTGCTCTTATTCAGGACCGGCAAACTAACAACGTTGGCCTGGCCTGCATATACTTCCTGCATCTTATATGTCCTTAATCAAGCGTAATGACAAGTTCGCCAACCGTGAATTGGAGCGTAATGCCCGCAGCATCGACGGCGCGAGACGTGGTGAGCGCACCGTGAGCCAGCATGTTGCCGTCGGATGCGGCGTCAAACAAGGCAAAGTGCGTCAGACTAGATCCGCCCGACCATGCCGCCGTCGATTCGGGAAACGACAGCGCGTTTGCGTTTGAGCTTTCGCCGCCGCTCGACACCGCCCAATCGCTACCCGACGTGGTAACCCTGGCATACGAGCCGGTGGACGGCTCGGCCATGCCGCTACCGTCTTCGGTAGGATCGGCGGTAGATAAGCCGATATAAATAGTCGGTGGCGTATATGACCCTTTGCCTAAAAAGTGATCCAGTAACTCGTCTTCTAAGTAATTTCCAAAAGTGCCCATTTTATTATTCGTTCCTGTGTGAGAGTAAAACTAATACCGCCGCCAAAGCAAAAGCCCCAACCTCAGATATATTGCCCGAAACGGCGGAGCTTGCGGCAATTGAACCCGCCAATTTTATTAAAGATGAAATCGATCCGGTTGTAGAGGCGGACGAGTTAATGGTTCCGGCGAGGTCCGCCATCATCGTAACATTCCCGGAAACATTGACCTGCGAAGCAATAACGCCCGCCAATCTCCTTATGTCCCTTATGTCGCCGGTCAGTCCACCCGATGCTGATACGGCCCCTGCCACCGCCGCTAAAAGAGTCGCGTTGCCCGACGCGCCCGATTGCGCAGATATTGTACCCGCAAGCTCCATCCCGGTTCCCGCTAAAGCGAGAATCGCGCCGATGTCCATGCCGCCATCTTGAATACTTCCTATATCCACGTTTACTCTTAAACCGAAGGGGGGTTACTGTTCCCATGATCCGGGTCCCACGAGTGCCAAAACTTCATGCAAAACGAGGCATCCATCCCCGCGCCTATCGCATCACTGCCACTTGCGGGAGTATAATCCCTGTCTAATGCCGCGGCATTACTAGCATCTACAAACAATTGGCCTTCCGTCTGGCTGCTAGACACGTCGCCTCTATCGCCCACACCGTCGCCTGCCGAAACTGGCATAAATTGGTCAACGTCCACTAAATTGCTGTTGTATAAATTAAAGAAACCGATACCAATTTCGCATTGATCTCCATAATTACCCACCCCCGTAGCATTGTCATAAAGGATCGAATTGACGACATGGATTACAGATGAAGTACTATCGGATTGAAGAATACCATTAAGTAGTTCATTCTCTCCGTCCGTCGTACAGTTTACAAAGACGGATCTATCTTGTGCGGTAAAATTGGAATAATTGGCGGTATTGCCGAACGCCAGGCAGTGAATAAAAACATTAAAATAAGTGTCTAGGCTAAAGCCGTTCTTGCTATTTCCAAAAGCTGTACATCCGATAAAAGTATTATTGGCATCGGCATTCATGCCCTCGTCATTATTGTCAAACATGCAGTTAAGAAATACATTATAATTATCCAGATAAGAACCGTCGCCGTCGTTATTCGTAAATCGGCAATTATAAAAATAGAGATAATCAGACATGCCTCCGGCATAAACGGCAGCAGAGGATGATCCTGTGAATACAAAGTTCTTGAACACGTTAAACAAAGAAGAAACTCCAGTATCTACTTTTATGCAATAAGAAAACTGGTCGCCTGTGGGGTCGGCGTTGATCGTTACGATGCCGCCATCGCCCGGTGTGCTGGCATACCCCTCCCAAACTATCGGCGATTCGTCGTTCCCAGCCGTTTCCAAATACGCGCAGCAATCGTTTGATCCGTCCTCCGTCTCATACGTGCCAGACGCCTTCACGTAAACTTTATCCCCGGCGACTACGGTGTCAGCGGCTTTCGCTAGAGTTTCCCAGGCGTTGCCTTCCCCCTCGCTCGTCCCGGCATTCGCGTCATCGCCGACGGCCACATCTACGTAATAAGTATTACTCATGTTCTCTCGTTAATTCTTGCGTTTTGGAGCGGGCAAAATATAAATAATCCCCATCCTCTATTTTGCCATAAACCCGCCGCTCGTAATTCTCTGTTGTAATTTCCTCGCCGTCTATTTTAATCGTATCCGTATCCTTTAAGACTTTTTTCTCCAGGATTGCCTGGCGACAACCTACCGTCGTACTGCCTGGCGGCAGCTCGCAATTCGTTAGCCGGCACCGCTCGAACGACCTTGGCGTATCGTCATTCGGCCAAAGCCGTATGCCCTTGGGCTTGCCCGCTTCCCGCCGGCAATCCGGCTGTCCGAGATTGCACGCAATGTATTTATCCGCTTTGGGCGGGCTAACTTGTCCGCTGAAGTTTCGGCCCGAAATAACTATCACGTTAAGTCCTCCTCCCTCGCGGCCTCGATATAATCCGCTCCGTCACGCAGCAACTTTAAGGTTTTACGTAACAAAATATCCTTTTTCAGCCATTGTTTTTTAGCCGACAATGGCAGCTTTTTAAATAACTTGAGACGAGGCGTCATCACCGTCTGCAGGGTATCTAAGCCGGTGCAAAGAGATTGATATTGAGCATCCTGCGAACTAATTACACATAGCGACATAATACGTCACCTATCCTTCATCTTTTGCCTCTGATTCCAGGTCCTTTATCTCCGCAACTATGGAGGCGTTCGATTTGCGCCGGTCGATATTGAGTCCGTGCCTCATAATGGCATAGGCCGCCAATTGATCCTTGGTCATCGCGTCGAGGGGAATATCGGCAAATTTCTCGTCGCCTTCCGACGGATCGCCATCTGTAAAAATCTTACCGGAAGCAAGTTTGCCCGACCCGCCGGCGATAATCTCCGCCGCGTCGATGGGCCATGCCCGCCGCTTCTGATTGGTACCCGCGCTGATTATCTCAACTCTGCCGTCTGCGCCGACATGCCGCCTTAACTGCCTCGCTACCATGCTAACCTTTTCGTGGTCGATCATAAAAATCTCCTAATAAGTTCCGCCACCGCCGCCCGGACGGATACCGGGCGACGGAGCGGAAAGAAGTGCTCGCCTCTCAGGGCTTAATTTTTCTTTGACAGCCTAGCAATATAGTTAATGCCGGTCGCTATCGTGCCGTCGACGACGGTGTAAAGCCTTAGATACCGATACAGCGTCCCGCCTCGCTCATTTGTGAAGGGCAAGATATATCGGCCAGTCGTATCGTCTTTGTCGCTGTCCGTTCGCTTGATTTCCTTTGCGCCGAGGTGCAAGGTCATCCAATCTACGATATTGCCGGCAGTGCCAAAGTCGGCATCAGGTGATAACTGTACGGTAATGTCGTATGTCTCGTCATTGTCGGCGATTTCAAGAGCCGTAACGTCGATAACGATGTTACCCTCAACGAAGCCGCCGCCTAAGTCCAGCACCGCAGCGGCGCTGTCAACCTGCGCAGCGGCGGACGACGCAACCAAACCGGCATCTTTAAGCTCAAGTTCATCATCAACAACTAAATTTCTTCTAGTCATAATTCTTTATCCTTTATTATAGTTAAAGTTTGTCTATGTTACGCGGTAACGGTGCCGGCCTTGACGCCATACAATCGAGCAGCGGCCTTCGGATGCTTTACGCACATCCCGACAAACCACTCCACTCGTGTACGATACGCAGGCTTCGTCTCTAATTCGCCAAGATCGCGAACGCTCGGAATGTCATTTTGGATGCCGTGCAACGTATCGTCGCTAAGCGATACACAATAAATCGAAGTACCCACGCTAGACCCGCCGCCTGGATTCGCCTCGTCGAAGGCAAGGATCGCAGACCCTGTCTCGTCGGTGTCGGTTACCAGTATGGGTAAATCATTGTACAGGGTAACGGTGCGGCCAAAGGCGTCCACGCTAAAGGTGATAAATCCGCCGACCGTATAGGTGCGAGCGGCGGTGGTAAGAGATCGCCGAACGGCCTTGCTCATTATTAAGTGAGTTGGATTTTCAACCGCGTCAATCAGTTCGTCAAGTTTGGCGAGCGTCAAAACGTCGCCGCCGGACGTACTGCCCTGGGCGATCAATTGATCGCCGGTCAGCCTTACCTGCAATCCGTCAAACTCGTTCGGCGTGCTCTGTACGTCTCCTTTGATAAACGTCTTATCAAATCGCTTGGCAAGACTTTTAATCTTCATTTTCTCCTGAATACTTCGCTGGTCCGGCCCCATCGTCTCCACGATATACGTATCAACGTCAAGATCGCCACCGGCAATCGACAGAACCTCTGTTACCGGGTTCAAGATACCAGTCGCTTCGCTATAAGAACCGTTTACTCCGCGAAAGCCGATTCCCGGCAAGGTCTGCTCTTGATTGTAGGTAATCGAATTGCCGGGAATGCTGGTAACCGGAAGCGCCCCCAATACGGCGGAGCTTTCGGCGTAAATCTCGATAATCGCCCTCTGTAATTCGTTGCCAGATTGCAACTTTGCAGCTTCAACAACTGTAAGCATTTTAATTATCCTTCATCTTCTTTATATACTATATTTTTTCGCCGCATTTCCGACAGTCTGTCGGGGGCGGGCAATTTTGAAAACTCATCGCCAGACACTTGCTTTGACTTCGGGGGATCGACGCCGTCCCGCCTAAGTCGCTTCGCCACCGCATCATTGACCGCCTCTCGCCATATCTTCTCAATCTCTGCGATGTTCGCATCTGTATTATTTTTATCCTCTTTTGCGACAAACTTTGTCAGGGCGATAGGAATGCCTTTGCCCGAAAGCAAGTCTTTTGCCTCGTTAGATATTCGCTCCAGCGCAAGCTCCGATTCCTTCGCCTTCGATTGCCGCTCCTGCTCTGCCAGTTTATCCTCTAGCTCCTTTAATCGTTTTTGTTCCGGCGTCTCAGCAGGGTTAAGCTCGGCGGTTACTTTGTCCCTTTCCTCTTTCAACAGATTAGGAAGGCTATTTGCTTTCCAGGTCTCAATCGCCTTGTCAAAGTGCCGATCTTTTTCCGACCGCAAATATCGTTGTCCTTCATCCGTTGTTTCCAAGAAATCGACAACTTCCGGCAGTTCTATCTTTTTCAGACCCGCCACAAATTCCGCGACTTCTTTGTCCTCTTCGTTTTCGTTAAAGTAATTTTTTACGTCGTCTAAAGTTATCATGGTTTCTCCAAAGCAATGCCCCGCAGTGTCCGCCCGCGAGTAATCCTGTTTATTCGACTTGACTAAATTCAATATGGCATTTGCAATTGCAATCGTCGGCGGGATCGCCCGACAGCCCCGGTCCCTCCGATTGATTTCCGCTGGGATACACAAACAAGTCGTCGTCGTCCGCCTCCTGTCCATCCATCGACTGATGGTCCCTCGGCCATCCTTGCGGGCTTGCTCGCCATATCCTTCGATATTTTACACCCTTTTTCTCCGCTCTGCTTATCGCTAATAAATCCCCTTCCGTCGCCGCCCGGTGCATTTCGGTCTCAATCAAACGCTTGGCTTGCGACGCCGACTTGCCCATAGTGGACTTTATGCGTTTCACGAGTTCTGTTTGCGGCTCACCCTTGGCAAGCGACCTTCGCAGTTCGCCGATGATATTACGAGTCGCATCCTGCGATCTTATAGCTATTCTGGCCTTCCACCCTTTAGTGTCTTTTTTATTCGCCACGTAGCCGAGCAGCACGGCGGTCCCGATGGGAGCCAATGCAATTAGGCCGCCCGAATCTTTACGTATTACATCGGAGGTAAAATAATAACCGTATTTACAGGCGTCTTTTATCCCCTTTTCCTCTATGTACGCCTCGTCGTCGGAAACTTCTCTGATTATTTTTTGTATTTTGCCGTGTATATTTTCTTTTGATATTGCCGCCACGCTAAGTCGCCCCTCCGCGTCGGCGTATTTTTCGTACATATACGACACGACGGCCCTTACTCTGTCCAGCCCCCTTTTGTATTTTTTCAATATCTCTCTGGCGTAGGATTTTATGATCCGATCCCGACCTTTAACGCCGACCTTGTACATATCACTCTGCATCTTCGCCGCCCACGGAATCAATATCCAAATAGTCCGTCTTCTCATCTTCGATTCGCCGCATCTCCTCCTCGACGTCCGTAACGAACGGCATTTGCTCAACCAACGTTCGCTGCGATACTATGCCGGCAATCTTGCTGGCTACGTCAGCGGCGGTTATCAGCTCCACAGGCAAATTGCGCGTAAACGAGAAGCGTATATCGTTGTAATTTAAGTCAATGCCGCTGGATTTCCACACTCCGCAAACCAGATAAAACATATCGCGAAGGCCGGCAACGAATTTTCGTTCCTTTTTCTTGGCCTTGTTTTCCAACCCCAGCAATTTCCATTTTCTACTCTCCCCCGTCTGCCCGCCGCCGCTAAAATCAGAATCGCCCATATCGACGGTCTTTGAGAAACGATAGATATTGCTTTTGAGTACCTCTAACTGGTGCTTGTTGAATTCGCAGTTGATGTCTTTAATTAAAAAAGACATGGCGGAATCTTCCGGTAACTCTATTACGCCGGTCTCCCGCATTTTGCGGACCTCATCGCTCGCTATGCTTGCGCCGATGATCGTCAAATACGCTTGTCGAAATTCGTCTAATTCGTCCTGGTTATTGCTAACCAGTTTGTCATAAGAGTCGATAAGCCTATTTACCTTCTCGAAATCTCCGATCATGTTAGAGTTGTTCAGGAACCGGACTACGGGGATGTCGATAAAATTGTGCGAAACCGACGGCCTGTCTTCTACATACACCGCCGTATTGCCTTGGGTCGTGCCGTTTATCTGTTTGTAAAAATATATATTATTTTTATCGTAAACCTCGGCCTTTAATATCGAGTTGCCCTGTTCGTCCTCCCCTTGATAACAATATATAACGTCGGTCTCGTTGCCGTCCCGGTCCGTCACCCGGATCGTATTCCACGGCTCCAGCAGCATGATTGTGATTTCGCCGGCAGAGTTTATCCGCAACAGTCTGTCGGCGAATCCGCAAACGCCGCACATTTCGCCGGTTTCAGAGTCGAGGTCTTCGATGCTGTTTAACCTTAAAAATTCGTCAAGCGTTTTTTGGTATTCTACTCTTTTCTTTTCGTCAACCACCGCATCCTTAGCGATAGAATACGATATTGGGGAGCCGAACATATAGCCGACGCATTGATCTACTATCAGGCCTCGCCAGTCATTGGCTAATTTATTGCAACTGGATCGGCCCGTGGCCGGCGACCGGCGATGAATGGCTAAAGATTCGGCGGTATAGGATTTATAAAGCCCGGAAAGCGACTTGGCGCTATCGCTGTAATTAGATATATATTTGCCTATTTTTCCCGCCTCGATCATTTATACGCACTCCCTGCTCTGGCCTCTCTGTAATCCCGCTGCTGTTTCTCCCTCGTCATTCTGTTCCATTCCGCCAGGTTATAGCTTTGGCTCTGAGGGATAATCGGCACGTCAAAAATGTTACGACCGGCTCTGGCCGTTCGATTCTGTTTTTGCAACATGGAATAAGCTATGCTTACTGCGTCGATTAAATTATCCTTACACCCCGTTTGCCCGGAAAAGTGGGCACATTCGATCAAGAAAGTCTGTGCCCACGAGCCTTTGACCAGATACACCTTGCCCCGCTCCGCAAGCGACGCCCAGGGGAGGGATCGAGTTAATTTATCTTTATCGACAACAACCTCTTTTATACGAACAGTTTGCAGCTCTGCATCTTGTTTAAGATCGTCGATAAGGCCGCCTTGCTGCCCGACCTTCTCCACGCCCACCGGACATCTTTCAAACAATGCCGTGGCCTTAATAACCGCTCTGGTCTGCGGCCACTCCCTCTTGAAATTCTGTCCCTCTCTTAAATATAAATTCCCCGCATCGTCCATCGCCGCCTGAATGCTTGCGGTGAAGTCGGCGCTCTTTTTGACGCTAACCGCAAGGTCCCAGCCCCTCACCCATCTCAGATTGTCCGGCACATCGCTTTCGTTTATAAGGATAAACCATTCAGGCTTGATATGCCCGCCGCCCCTGGGGGCCGGTCGCTGCTGATACAACGCAGACCATTCGTACGACGTAATCGACGACTTTATCTTTTGCAAGGCCTCGACGTTGTACTTGTTAGGCCATAACGCCTCGCCATCGGCTTTTCTAGGATCGAGCGGATATATATTGTCGGCGTCCGATTCAAACTCCGCCAGAATGGATATTATCTTCCACCTGTCGGCCTTGTCGTCCGACGACATTGTATTTAAAATTCGTCCGGCCAGGTCGTCCTCGTGCCACCGGGTCATAAGCAATATCATCTTGGCGTTCTTTTCCAGCCGCGTGCGAAACGTGGAGAAATACCAGTCTGCAACCTTGCGGCGATACGCCTCAGACTCCGCCTCCTCGCGATTCTTGACCGGATCGTCGATAATGCCCACGTTGGCGCCACGGCCCGTTATCGCCCCGCCGACGCCGCAGCCAATGTACCGACCGTAATTTCCGACGATCTCAAATTCGCTCGATGTCCGCTTGGCAATGTTACCGCTGGCGCCAAAACTGGAATTTGCGATCCGGGTTAGCGGGTATATCTCAGAATACGCACGGCCAACCATGATCCGCTGTGCGTCGCGACACATAGACTCCTGTAACTCGGCACCGTAGCTGGCCCCGATAACCGCAGCGCTCGGATCGCGACCTAAAATGTAAGGGGGCAAAAACCTGGATACGATCTCCGATTTGCCGTGACGGGGCGGCATGAAAATCATCAAATTGTAATCCGCCTCGCCGCTGTAAAGCATGTAGTCAATCTCGTCGCAAATTGCGCGATGGAACCACTGGGCGTCATAATATCTGTTGTGTAAATCACGGAAAACGTATGACACAAAATCAATCAGGCGACCATTAGCGCTGCGGCGACGAAGCTCGGCAAACTTAGAGGCTACAAGAGGGGCTGTATCCTTTTTTACCATTTGCGGGAACCACCGGTACGTATTCCAAGGGAAATACGGGGACAAAGGAATGTAAGGATCGCGAAAAAAATCGTTCGGATCATAATTGTTGTGTGCAAAAACAAAGGCGCCGTGCGTCGCGGCGGTAGGCGACGAATCGCAGCCGCTTAACAATAATAAGGTAAGGCAGAATATAAGTAAGTATTTTAGCAATTCCTACCACGGTATGGGGGGTTGATGGATTTTGGTTACTAGGTTGCGAGGCAGAGCTTTAGCTTTTGGGCGTCGTAAACAGAACCCCCCTATGGTCTGTGTTACTAATCTGTGACTAATTATTTGGCCGATGAGCATAAGCCTTTGGGTAATAGGGGGTTACGATTTCCGCTCACTGGATATATTATCCAGTGGCTTTTGCCTCAACACCAAGTCAAACCCCTTTGCCCGGAACTCGGCTGTAAGGTAGTCAAATAGGTCGTTCAGTAACTCTTTGTCCGTAACGCCCTTAAACCGTTGCTCTATAAGCTCTTGCGGCTGCTCAAGGTACTTGTCCGCGAGCTTGCTTAGCTGAACAAGGATCGTTGCGAACTTGGCAGGGTCTTGAGCCTTGAGCTTCTTAAGCCAGGCCTCGCCGCCTTCGCCTGCAACCTTGACGATTAGACGTAAGACGTTAGGTAGTAACGACTTAGCGTCGGCGTCATTGCTACTACGGGGCGTAGTAGGTGAAGATGACTTTGTCTCAAGTGTCTCATTAGGCATAAAAAGTGTCTCACTCTGTCTCAATATACTGTAAGAAGTGGTAGTGAATTATGCCTAAAAAAAGGAGTTGTAATGCTTTTTGAGGGCCTTTTTGACAAGGCTGGTGTAGTTGTGGGCGGTTTTCTTGGCAATCCCTAGCCTCTTGGCTATAACTTCTGTGTCCATACCCACAAGGTGTTTCAAAAAATAAACATAAACCATTTTCTTCGTGCATCCCGGTGAATCAAGAGCTATACCTGGTAAATTTCTCGCAGCCTCTACGAATCGCTCAATGGGGAAATCATTCAGGTCTTTTGCTTTTTTGCCAACAGTGGCCGCGTGGAGGCCCCTTAGCTTATACTCCATCATCTTGTTAGCCCACGTGGACAGCCTCGCCCTCTCTGGATCGTGCGTTCGCACCGCCTCGATGTACGCATCTTCCAGGGTGGCGTATAGCTCCTCTCTGATTGGCAATAGCTTTTTGCGGATAATGAAGTCCCATATCAATCCATAGTTATCCACGACCATTTTTTGTTGCTTTAAGGTCAATTTTTCGTTCGCTTTTTGTGACATTTTTTGTGACATTTTTTGTGACATTTTTTTAAATCTCTTACGCGTCTTACGCGTCTTACGCCTGGGTTAACAAACTATTCAGATCGCCGCCCCCGGGGAGACTTTTACAACCCACGCGTAAGACGCGTAAGACGCGTAAGAAACCCCATTTTTAGGCCAATAATGCGGCTTGAACTGGTCGGCCCAATGGCCAATTTTCCGTCAACATCGCTGTAATCGGCCCGCGCGCAAAAGTCAAAATTCGCAATTTTGCGAATTTCTTGCAACTCTTGCCACCCCTTACCCCGGTGACATTTTTTGCACATTTCTAGTAAAAGCCTGTCTAGATTATGGCTACGATTCCAGGTCATTTTCTCCCTTTTCAGCCTGGTCGGCCCGAAGGCCAACTCCTCGCCAGCATCGCTGCGATTGACCTGCAAAGTACTCAGTTTTGCTGACACATCCGCGATCTTTAAGCCGGTTAGAAAATTCTTTAGGCCCTAACATATATCTAACGCCCTCGGCGTGGCAATACTCCTCATAGCGCTTCCTGATCTCCGCCGACGGCGTTACCGCCGCCCCGAAGAATTCGCAGCAGTCCTCGAAAAAGTCTTTCAGGGGGTTCTGGTCGGCCCGATAGTCCTCGGTCGCATCCTCTACAATATCCGGCACGCCCAGCCCGTCTTTTTGCCACCGCAAACAGCCCTGTATCGCCCAGGCCAAAATACCCGACCTCGCGGCCATGTCGCTCTTTAATTTTGCCTTGACGCTGGCCTGGCGGTCTTTTTTGGGCACTACATACTCGAAGGGCAATCGCAGTATTCTTCGCCACATCGCCCCGTCGGTGTCGGATACCCTTGGCGCGTCGTTGGCGGCGAGCCAGAGCTTGAATTGCGGCATAAATTCAAACGATTCTTGATATAGAAATCTTGCCCGGACGGTATCGCCGCCTGTTAGTTGCTTGACCAGTCCCTCGGCCAGCCTCGTCCCTTTGTCGGTCTCGATACTGCTCACGAATCGGCATCCGGCCAGCGCCGCCACGTCGTTGCGCGTCCCGCCGCCAAATTTCTTATATAGGAAAGTCTCGAAATCGGCGGTCTGGGCATAATCGCCCATCATGGCCTTAATGCTCTCCAAAAAAGTACTTTTCCCCGTACCTTCCGGTCCGTGGACGAAAAACAGCTTTTCTTCACCCGTATCGCCCGTAAGCGAGTATCCGACGGATGTTTGCAGGAACTCCATGAGAGGATAATCGCCCTGGCAGGCGACGACGAGGAAGTCCAGCCAGGGCTTTTGGTCGGCGTCGGGATCGTATTCTACGGGGCATAGCTTGGTTATCAGGTCGTTTTTATCGTGATCCAATAATTTGCCGGTTCGTAGGTCGATAGTTCCATTCAGGACGTTAAGTTTCCAGATGTCCGTATCGAACGACTCAGCATAGACGCACATTTCCGGCTCTCGTGCCGCCCACCATAACATATTGGCTGCCTGGGGGCGGGAGTCGGATCGGATGGCGTGCTTGCTGATCTGTGACCGCTCAAAATCGGTGGTCGCGTTGGCGGCGTCGGCGTAGATGGCCTGTATGACCTCTTGTGCACTACTGCTCACCTGTTCGCAGTTATTCGTCCTCCATACCTTCCCGTCATAATATAGCCATTTTTCCCATGTGTGGCAATATCGCAGCTTGTTTTTGTGCATATTAGCAAATCGCTTGCCGTTGCCGGACTCGGTCAATGCGTATTTTTCGATCTTACCTTGCAATACAGGGACGTATTCGCCCTCCTCTTCGATAAGGCCCAACAGGTCGTCAATCGTATTCCCCTTGTCCAGCCAGTCAGACACGTCGCCCTTGACCGGCAGATCGGGCAACTCCACCACCTTAATCACGTCGGGCGGCTCTTTATGCGTCGATAGCGATTGAGCTATGATCTCTGCGGCCTTTTTGCCGGGATCGTCGTTATCGGGCAATATGGCTACTTTGTGGCCTGCAAGGTGCTCGTTATATTTTTGCCGCCATTTGCCCGCCCCGCTGGGATAGGTCGTGGCCAGCAATTCTGGGGACGAGGGGGAATGGTAATAAGCCCTAGTATTGAGCCTATCGGCGTCCTTCTCCCCCTCCACTATAACAATCCAGGCCGCTCTCGGCTCCGCCCTCGCAATTTCCGGCAGATTGTAGAGGGCGTAATACCTAGATATACCCTTCCATACCCAACCGCCCTTGCCGTCCGGGCGCCGCTGGAGAAAATTCTTTGGCTCGTAGCGAACGACCTCGAATAGCAGCTTGCCCGATTCACTGTAATATGGATAAGTTTTTGTTATTTTGCGCGTTTCTTTTTTGATGTCCAACTTTAGCGCCTTTAAAACTTCCGGCCCCTGCGCCTTGCAGGCGTGGCAATACATGCTTACAATGCCTGTGGATGGGTCGTTTTTTATTGACAGGGACGCCCTGTTATCGTCGTGGCATGGACATATCGCCTGCCATTGATTTTGGGACGCCTGTTTGACGCCGCCAAGAAGAGGGATAATCTTATTTATCATAAAGCATACAAAATATCATTTTCTCACAGCAATTTTTCTAAGGTTCGGACCACCCGTTCCCATTCCTCGTATAAATCGTCCGGCCCGACGTACCTGCGGGAGCCGAGCCAGAATAGCCGGTGCAATAAAAGATGGATCGCTTCGTGGAGGGCGTGCAAGGCGGGGTCAAAGATTTTGGCGTCTTCGTCGCTTACTTCCCTGCACAGACAAACTACTGCATACTTGCCGGCTTCATTCACTTCGATGCTCGCAAAGCCGCCCTCTATGGCCTCCTGCCGGAAATAAATGCGGTAACTCTTTAACCCGAATCGCTCGGCCCAAAGCCTGAATTCTTGTCGAAATATCCGATACTGTGTCTGCGTCACCTTCATGAACTATTCTTCCCGCTACCACAAATAAGGTTGTTTCAATTCTTTTTCTATCCTTTGCCTCGTCATTTCCGCGTAATCTTCGTTTAATTCGATCCCTACACAGCGTCGCCCATGCTTTATCGCCGCCATCGCCGTCGTCCCGCTGCCCATAAACGGGTCAAGTACAACACAAGGGGCCGGTTCGCCGCCGCATTCGCAGCTTAGGCTCCAGCCGATAGTCTTACTATTAGTACAATGCCTTCCAGGGTCGCCATGAATTTTCCCTAACTCGTCTTGGCGTATATTTTTTGGTATCGGCCTTGTTTCGTATGTTTCTTTTTCCACCACTCTCTCCCACGGCTTGCCGCATTGTGGACAGCAGCCCACTTCCGACGTACCTGCCAGGATACACGGCTCGACGAGCTTTAGCGGGAAGGTGGCGTAATGACTCAGCCACTGATCGAACGCGCCGCAGATCGGACAGATCGGCTTATCGTCCTCCGTCCGTTTCATATTCTTGAACCCCTGCTCAAAAAAAGTCTTGCAGCTTTTGCAGAACTCGCCGGGAAACGGTTGCGTCGGGATTGTCCAGACGGAGCGTTTATTGCGAGCTTCAACGACATGTCTATCCTTTTCATAGTTTATTCGCCTATCGCCGTTTGATGTATTTCCGATTGCCCTTGTTGCATTGACTGGTCTATCTCGCTGTGTTGCGAGGTTGGCTTGTTCCTTAATCGCCTCATTATCGAAGTAATATCGCGGCTTCTTCGCCAGCAGGAACAGATATTCCGATGCCTTCGTACATCTATCCTCGCAGCTTTCCGGCATGGGGTTCGGTTTGGCCCAGACAATATCCTGCCTGAGCCACCACCCGTCCGCCTGCAGCGCCAGCGCTAGTCGCCAGGGGATACCGCAGAGGTCTTTGGACTTGAGTGTGTGATGTTTTCCGTCAGAAGGTCTTGTTTGTTTTGGTCCGCCTATATGATGATGTGGCTTATTGATAGAAACATCACGCCTCGCTGCCTGGTATTCCGGTGATCCCTGACCGCTTTGCCCCTTGCCGCCCCAGTAGCTATCGCCCATATTAAGCCAAACCGTGCCGTCGTCGCGCAGCACGCGGCGTATCTCTCGGAATATCGTTACCATTTTATCAATATATTCTTCCGGCGTAGATTCTAATCCTAGCTGCTGATCAATGCGGCGCGCGCCGCATTTATGACAAATCATATCTATTTTTGATACGCCATCACGCAAACGACTTTCGTCCGCCGTGCGACCTTGCCTTGCCTCGCTTACGTCTTTACCCAGATTCCTATTTCGTTGCTTCTCGTTTACGTGATCGCACTCCGGATCGCCGCCTTCCCACTGCGCCGTGCCGTAATCTCTTAGGCCGTAATACGGAGGATATGTGATTACGCAATGGACGCTGCCGCTTTCCATCGTCCGCAGCGATTCCAGGCAATCCCCCTGATAGATCGTGATATTCTCGCCGAGCTGTAATTTTTTGCTCATTGCAATTTTCCTTTAATATCTATTAGATACGGATCATCTTCTTTGGATGCGTTCCT
>Ga0180433_10005863_pt1 | contig 16403 bp, 13 predicted proteins | sample SS_ome_8_FD_132980 | JGI IMG/M metagenome (GOLD analysis project Ga0180433, IMG submission 132980) | Hypersaline lake sediment archaeal communities from the Salton Sea, California, USA - SS_1_D_1 metaG | ecosystem: Environmental > Aquatic > Non-marine Saline and Alkaline > Hypersaline >... | reverse complement strand
TAATACAGAAAAAGGCAAAAAGTGAAATGCGAAAGGTAATATACAAGGTAATATTTTAAATGCTTTTTTTCTATATTTTACATTTCTCATTTTACATTTTACTGTACATCCCATGTATATCCCGCGGACGGGGGGAGTTGCGCAGCAGCCGAAAACACAGGTTGAAGAATGGCGTTTAAAATCTGAACGGAGCACAAGCCATAACCGAATTTTATCTCGACTCGTGAATAATCCATGTTTCATTTTTATATATTTTTATCTTTTATGTATAAAAACCAATACACTCAATGGCGGAAGCGTGAGTGACAGAGAATGAGAGTGTCCATGGGAAGAAATCGGATGAGCCTCTGCTTTTCCCATATTACCCTGTCCGCTTCCCCAGTATTCTTGGGCATCACTGTTCAGGGCTTCCTTCCACACTCCCCCTTCAGGCACTCCGATTCTATAGTTTTTCCGCAAAACCGGGGTGAAGTTGCAAACCACTAAAGCCACATCTTCAGGGGAATTTCCCTTCCGGAGAAAGGATATCACACTGTTTTCCCAATCACTGAGGTCGATCCACTCAAAACCAGTTTGGTCAAAATCCTTTTCATAAAGAGCTGGCGTCTGGGAATAAAACCTGTTGATATCCTGGGTCCACTTTTTTATTCCCTGATGAGAAGCATGCTCACAGAGATGCCAGTCCAGAGAGTGGATGTGGTCCCATTCTTTTCTCTGACCGAATTCACCTCCCATAAAAAGTATTTTCTTTCCAGGATGTGTGTACATAAAACCCAACAGAAGGCGCAGATTGGCGAATTTCTGCCAGTCATCTCCCGGCATTTTTTCCAGCAGAGAGCGCTTTCCGTAAACCACTTCATCGTGGGAGAGAGGGAGAATGAAATTTTCTGTAAACGCATACCAGATACTGAAGGTGAGTTCATTGTGATGGTGTTTCCGGTGGATGGAATCTTTGGAAAAATACTCCAGAGTGTCGTGCATCCATCCCATGTTCCACTTTCCTCCAAATCCCAGTCCTCCTAGGTGGACTGGTCGGGTGACCATGGGCCAGGCTGTGGATTCTTCAGCAATGGTCTGGACAGAAGGAAAATCCCCATACAGCACCTGATTCAGGCGACGGAGAAAAGAAATGGCTTCCAGATTTTCCCTTCCCCCGAATTTATTGGGGATCCACTCCCCTTCCTCCCTTGAATAATCCAGATACAGCAGGGAAGCCACAGCATCCACCCGCAGCCCGTCAATGTGATATTTGTCCAGCCAAAACCGGGCACTGCTGATCAGGAAATTCCTCACTTCATTACGGCCGTAATTGAATATATAGCTCTTCCAATCCGGATGAAATCCTTTTTTTGGATCCTGATGTTCATAAAGATGAGTTCCATCAAAATAGACCAAACCATGCTCATCAGAAGGAAAATGAGAAGGAACCCAATCCAGGATGACCCCGATTTCATGCTGATGGAGCCGGTCGATCAAGTGCATAAAATCCTGAGGCGTGCCGTACCGGCTGGAGGGAGCAAAATAACCTGTGGTCTGATAACCCCATGACCCATAGAAAGGATGTTCCATGACCGGAAGAAACTCCACATGGGTGAATCCCATTTCTTTTAAATAGGCAGGAAGCTGCTCTGCCATCTGTTTATAGGTCAAAAACTTTCCAGAATCTTCTGAGCGCCTCCATGACCCCAAATGGACCTCGTAAGTGCACATGGGAGCTTGGAGGCTGTTTTTATGTTTTCTTTTTTTCATCCACTCCCGGTCATTCCAGTCGTAATTTAGATTCCACACCACAGAGGCGGTCTTGGGTGGGGTTTCACAAAAGAAAGCATAGGGATCGCTTTTTTCAACCTGGAATCCTTTTTTCTTGGAAACAATATGGTATTTATACAGATTCCCTTTGTTGATTTCAGGGAAAAAACCTTCCCAAATTCCTGATTCATCCCACCGTGGAGCGAGAGAATGAGACCCGGGCTTCCAGTGATTGAAATCTCCGACCATAGAAACTTTTTCAGCATTTGGAGCCCAGACTGCAAAATAGGTCCCTCTTTTTTTTCCTCGTTTGATTTCATGAGCGCCCAATTTATCATAAAGATTGTTATGGGTCCCTTGTTTGAAGAGATAGATATCCTGCTCAGTCAAAAGAGAAAAATGTTTGTTTTCTTTATCTATCATGAACAACTACCCTTCCTTTTATTAGATTGATCCATTTGCTTCATAATAGTGGAAATTCCCTTTAATGGAATGATGGTCCAATGGGGCCGGTTATTGAGTTCATATCCCACTTCATAAACCGCTTTTTCCAAAAGGAATGCATCCAGAAGCAGACCTAATTCATCCTGATCCTGTGGAAGAAACTCCGCCTCTTCCACTGTATGCAGATAGGAATGGAAAAATATCCGGCTTATTTGATGATACCAGATTTGAAGCCACTTTTCCAGAAGCTCCTGATCCTCTCCTTCATAAGAATGATTGCGCAAAAAGCCGAAAAACGCCGCATAATGAAACGACCGGATCATACCCGCCACATCCCTTAAAACAGACCGCTTCAACCTCCGTTCACTCAAAGCCCGGGCTGGCTCACCCTCAAAGTCAATAATCACAAAGTCTTTTCCGGTGAACAGGACCTGGCCCAGGTGATAATCCCCATGGATCCGGATTTTCTTGGCAGATATCTTCTTTCCAGTGATCCGCCTCATGTGCTGAAGGATGTCTTCTCTCCTGTCTATGATATCCCCGGCTAGAGCTGCGGTCTCTCCGCTCAATTCTCTCCTGCTCTCTTCCAGCAGACGAAACACCCATCTCACCAAACTCCGCATGGACTGGTAAACTGACCTCTGATATAATGTGGAAAAGGGTTCCGGCTCAAAATCAGTTCCATCCCGGGGAGATGATAAAGCCAGGTGAAGCTCTCCGGTTCTTTTTCCCAGAAGCCCCATCATCTCCAAAAAGAATCCACTGACTAGACCTTCCAGCTCATTTTTATTTTCTGTCTTCTTCTCCAGTAAAGGAAAAGGAGTCACTGATTTTTTGGAAAGCTCTTTCCTCTGGGAAAACACCCTCTCAGTATACTGATTGACCCGGTCCAAAACATATCTCCAGGCATCTCCTTGGTTGGGAATATATCCCTGCAGCATGGCCACAGATACAGGGGGTTCCCCCGGCTCCTGATATTCAAAACTTCCGGCAAAAGGAGGTATATGAGAGAAGCAGGCTTTTTCTGTCAAAAACCTCTCCAGCTCAACATCCGGATGTGGACCCTGGTCCAACCTCCGGTAGATTTTTAAAATCAGATTTTTATCATAAACAATGGATGTGTTGCTCTGCTCTGCATCCAAAACTTCTGATTTTAAGGGGAGTTCAACTCCTTGGAGAAGTCTTTTCAATCTCTGGCCTCTCAAAGCCATAAAATCTCCTTTTTCCCCTTTTATCTTTTTTCTGCGTGTCATCATTTCCATCATGAGGATATGAAAGAGTTTTGAAAAAGACCCGTCATAGAAAATTCCATTTTCATCTCCAATGTTGACCTCAGAAATCACGGCTTGGGGCCAGCGCTGTTTGATGGAGAGGGCTTCTTCTCCCCTGGTATAGAAAAGGGGAAGAAAATACCACTCTGGGGTCCCCTCATTATATGTGACCTCACAAATCAGGAAATAACCCGAGGCATTGATTTTTTTCTGGACTGGGGCTGATTCTTTTATGGACAGCTGACGGATCACCCGTCCTTTTCCCCCAAACCAACGGCTTTGGCGTAAAAAGTCAATCAAAATAAGTCCCAGCCTCTCCTGCTTTTTCCCCCGCATTACTTCGCGGTAACTCCGGCTCAAGGAGATGCGTTGGGGAGGCTTCCTCAATTTTTCCAGAGCCTTCTCCTTTTCTTTTCGCAGCAAAAACCAATAATGATTGAAAGGGCCCAGGGTCAGCATATAAGGCTCCTCTTTGATAAGAGGAAACAGATTGTGACTAAACACCTCTTCTGGAATATGACCATTATAATCGGAAAGGTCTATTTCCACAGCCTGGGAAAAACGGGAAAGATTGATCACCACCAGGATGGTTTCTTCTTTATACCGGCGCAAAAAAGCCAGTATTTTGTTATTCCGGGGAGAGAGAAAAATGGCCTCTCCTCTGCCAAAAGCTTTGAATCTCTGCCGCATAGAGATCACTCGACGCATCCACCACAACATAGATGAAAGGTTTTTCTCCTGATTCTCTACATTCACGGCTTCATAATGGTATTCAGGGTCTATGATTACCGGAAGATAGAGTTTTTGAGGATTGGCTTTGGAGAAACCAGCGTTCCGGTCTGCGCTCCACTGCATAGGAGTCCGGACTCCATCCCGATCTCCCAAATAATAATTATCCCCCATTCCCAGCTCATCACCGTAATAAATCACAGGGGTCCCGGGCAGTGAAAAAAGCAGGAAATTCATCAATTCAATCTTTTTGCGGTTATTTCCCAGAAGCGGAGCCAGCCGGCGCCGGATCCCCAGGTTTATTTTTGCCTGAGAATCACAGGCATAAACCCGGTACATGTAATCCCGTTCCTCATCCGTTACCATTTCCAGAGTCAATTCATCATGGTTTCGGAGAAAAGTGGTCCATTGACAAGTATCAGGGATTTCCAGAGGAGGATCCAGGATGTCCACAATGGGAAACCGGTCTTCCATCTGTACTGCCATAAACAACCGGGGCATCAGGGGAAAATGAAAGGACATATGGGATTCATCCCCTTGCCCAAAGTAAGCAGCAGCATCTTCCGGCCACTGATTGGCTTCAGCAAGCAGCATCTTATCTTTGAATTTTCGGTCTATATGAGTACGGATCCTTTTCAAAAAATGATGAGTCTCAGGAAGGTTTTCACAATTGGTTCCTTCCCTTTCATACAAATAAGGAATAGCGTCCAAACGGAGCCCGTCCACTCCCATCTCAAACCAATAATCAATGAGTTTTATGATTTCTTCTTGAACCCGGGGATTATCAAAATTAAGGTCGGGTTGGTGGGAATAAAACCGATGCCAGTAATAGGCTCTGGCTTCATCGTCCCAGGTCCAGTTGGAGGACTCAAAATCCTTAAAAATAATCCGGGCGTCTTTGTATTTAACAGGAGAGCCACTCCAAACATAATAATCACGCCAAACAGAGCCAGGAGGAGATTTTCGTGACCTTTGAAACCAGGGGTGCTTTGATGAAGTATGATTTATCACCAGCTCAGTGATCACCCGGATTCCTTTTTGGTGTGCCAGTTTCAAGAACTTTTTGAAATCCCTTAGTTTTCCGTATTGAGAATGCACGCTGCGGTAATCAGATATATCATACCCATCATCCTTAAGAGGAGAAGGATAAAACGGCAGCAGCCACACCGCATTCACACCTAGGTGTTTGAGGTAATCCAGTTTTTGAATCAATCCTTTAAAATCTCCGATTCCATCATCGTTGTGGTCCATAAATGATTTGACATGAAGTTCATAGATCACTGCGTCTTTGTACCAGAAAGAATGATTGTGTTGAGATTTTCGGTTCATTTTACTTGCCTGCCTCACATGAAATAGTCAAAATCCTGTTCTCGTTTCATTTTCCGGTGCACCTTAAAAATATGTACCGGTATGGTATTTGGGTTCAACTCCACATAATTCCGGCTGCCCTGCCAAAAATATTTATCTCCGTTCAATAGGTCATGGACCAGATACTGCTGTTCTGGATTTATTTTCAAATCTTCTAAAGGAAGGCAGACCCATCCTGACTGGGTGTGAAAAAAATCCAGGTTGACCACCACCAGAATGAAATTAGAAAGGTCAGAAGTGATTTTTCCATAGCAGATCAAATACTCATTATCCACTTCAAAGAAGCGGAGATTCCTTGTTTGCTGAAGAGCTGGGTTCTGCTTACGGATTTGATTGATCCGGGAAATGATCTCTTTTATATTTCCAGGAAGGTTGAGGTCCCAATTCTTGATTTCGTATTTTTCTGAATTCAAATACTCTTCCTTGCCCGGCACAGCGTCTTGAACCAAAAGCTCAAAAGCAGGGCCGTAAATTCCATAGTTGGAAGACAGAGTGGAAGCCAGCACTATTCGGACAATAAAAGCAGGTCTTCCTCCGTGCTGCAGAGACTGGGGGAGAATATCAGGAGTATTGGGCCAAAAATGGGGACGGAAGAAATGGCGGATCTGGGTCTGAGTCAATTCTTTAAGATATTCCTGGATTTCATACTTGGAATTCCTCCAGGTAAAATAAGTATAGGACTGAGAGAATCCCATCTTAGCCAGCCGCATCATTACTTTGGGGCGGGTAAAGGCTTCTGAAAGAAAGAGCACATCCGGAACTTCTTTTTTTACTTCCTGGATCAGCCATTCCCAAAAAACAAACGGCTTGGTATGGGGATTATCCACTCTAAAAAGCCGAATCCCTTTCTCTGCCCAGTACATTACCACGCTTTTTAACTCTTCCCACATGGCTTCCCAGTCATCAGATTCAAAATTTAAGGGAATGATGTCTTCATATTTCTTGGGAGGATTTTCAGCATGCTGGACAGTTCCATCCGGCCGCCAGAGAAACCATTCCGGATGTTCCTTCACATAAGGATGATCCGGCGAACACTGGAATGCCAGGTCCATGGCTACTTCCAGATTGTACTGAGCAGCGGTGCTGATAAATTTCTGAAAATCTTCTAAGGTCCCCAGTTGGGGATGAATGGACTTATGCCCTCCTTGTTCGGACCCAATAGCCCAGGGACTTCCTGGGTCCTCAGGCTGAACATGAGGGCTATTGTTCTTTCCTCTGCGGTGGGTATGTCCGATGGGGTGGACAGGAGGAAGATAAACCACATCAAATCCCATCTCCGCGATCCGGGGCAAAAGTTTTTGAGCACTTTGAAAAGTGCCGTGTTGGCCGGGGGCATCTCCAAAAGAACGGGGGAAAAATTCATACCAGCTGGAAAACAAAGCCCGGCGTCTCTCCACCACCACAGGGAGTTCTTTATCATAGATTGATACCCATTTATCCGGAGGATGTCTGCGCATCAATCCACTCAATTCAGGACTGAGAGCTGCGGAAACATCCTTTTCCACTTCTTTTGCCTGTTCCAATGAATCCGCCCACTGCTTCAGCACATCCTGGTCCGGACCTTTGATTCTGGCAGAGGTTTCTTTAATCAGCTCAGCGCCAATTTTCAGCTGCACAGTAATATCCTGGCCTGCACTAAATTTTTTCTTCAGATCCTGCTGCCAGGTGGTAAAACGATCCACCCAAGCTTTGAGAGTGTACCAGTACATCCCGGTTTGTTTGACTGGAAACTCCCCTTTCCAACGGTCATTAATCACAGGTTTCATGGGAATTTCTGTCCAATTTTTGTGATTGGAATGTTTGTAGAGAAGAACCGCTGATAAAATATCATGACCATCCGCATAGATGTCTGCCTCTATTGACACATTTTCCCCGGCTGTTTTTTTAACAGGATATTTCCCCCTGCTGATTTCAGGGTCAACATTTTCTATAATGACACGAATACGACCATCAAAATTCAATTTATGTTCCTCCTCGAGGTGGATAAGGGAATCAAATCGCTGTTGTTATTCTACCAAATTATCTCCCCAAAAAACAGGGATACATTACCTGTTTGCCTAATTTTTTAGGATATTGACCCGCCTTCTCTTTATTTCGGAGTGAAATCAATTAGCCTGACCTATTCATAAAAAAATGGCGATGATTTCATTACTAATCTATTTTCAGCGATTTACAAGTTTTTAGAAAGAACCATGTTTTGAATGTTTTTTGAGTAAAAAATAATAAGGTCTTTTTGACAAAACAAGGAGATTGGTATAGAAATAAACACATGAAAAATCCTTGTCCTGAGGAAAAAACGAGAGGTAATAATGGGTAAAAAACACGTTGTCATATTCATTGTTCTTATTACAGGAATCTTCTCATTGGCTTTGTCCCAGGAAATCGATGCTTTTTACATGAGAGTTTTTAATAAAGGCGTCACATTATTCAAAGCCGGAAATTTCAGAGAGGCGGTAAAAGAGTTTGAAGTGGCTGTATTTGGAATCGAGGAGAACGATGAACTCCTGGGAAAAGCGCATCTCTATATGGGGCTCTCCTATTTTTATATTGACCAAAAACAAGAAAGTGAAAAACACTTGAGGGAAGCCATCCATTATATCGGATCCCAGGGTATTTATGAAGTGGAGCTCAGTTCCCAAAGAAAAGATGACCTGATTCAAATTCTTGCATTTCTTGAGATTACAGGCAGCCCGTCAGAGACCTTGTTTGCTTCTCCAAAAAAAAGTGACCCCGATTCAAAAGCGCTCCGCAAAAATAAAATCAATGACCTTGAGACAGTCATCAAAAATAATCCGGATGAGATAGAGGCCTATTACAATCTCACTACTCTTTATGTGGAGAACAATGAGATAAAGAAAGCCACAAACACTCTAGAAAAACTAACCAAACAACATCCCTTGGAATCCAAAGCTTTTCTTTTATTGGGAGTCCTCCATTTTAAAGAGAAAAAATTCAAAAAAGCTGAATATTATTTTTCACGGATTTTCGCTGTTTCAGATTCAGTAGAGGTTTCTCCAGAAATCATGAATACGAGTCGGGCTTATCAAATTCTGAGTTTTTATTACCGGGGGAAAAAGAACAAAACCTATGAACTGGCCAAAAAATATAGTCATTTTCTCACAAGCAATACCATAAACGATCTGGAACTGGGGAATCGAAATCGGAGAGTGTTACTGGAGATCATGAGTAAGCAATGATATTGGTTCAGAGTTGAATCTTCAATATCTTTAAATTCATGATGCATTTCATTGATATTCTCATAAAAAACAAAGAAAAAACAGAAAACTGAAATGAAAAAAATCCTGATTAAAGGAGGAAAGGTTGTTTTTGGTGAAGAGGTTCTCACCCAGGACATACTCATAGAAGGAGAAAAAATCGTGGCTGTGGGAGACCTCCCTGGGATCCAAGCCCAAAAGGAATACAATGCTGAAGGACTTTTAGTTCTTCCCGGTGCCATAGATACCCACGTGCACTTCAATGACGAATTTATGAACACCAAAAGCGTCCACGACTATGAGACCGGTACTATTGCTGCTGCTTTTGGAGGGGTGACCAGCGTGGTTGACTTTTCCAACCAAATCCCCAAAAAACCTCTGCTTCATACTCTGGAAAAGAAGAAACAAGAAGCTGAGGGAAAGGCATTGGTGGACTGGGGAGTTCACCCGGTTATCACTGATGCCCGGCCAGAAATCCTGGATGAAATTCCCCTCCTCGTGGAAAAAGGTGCCCCTACCATAAAATGCTATATGGTGTATCGGGAAGAAGGACTGATGATAGAGGAGGAAGACCTTAAGCGGATTATGAAGAACCTAAAAACAGCTAAGGGCATGCTGCTGGTCCATGCTGAAGACAATCATATCATTGAAAAAAACATCTCTTCGATGATAAAAAAGGGGTTGACAGAGCCTATTTATCATGCCCGGAGCCGCCCTCCGGAAGCTGAAAACAAAGCCATAAAAAAAATTGTCCGTTTGGCTGAACACACCCAGGCAAAGGTTTTTATCGTGCACATGTCCACAGCCAAAGGAGTCCAACTGGTAAGAAAAGCCAGAGAAAAAGGCACTGATATAAAAGCAGAGACCTGCATTCATTATCTTTATTTTACAGAAAGCCAGCTGGAACAGGAGGATGGAATCAAATGGATCTGCTCCCCTCCGCTGCGAAGTTTCTTTCATCAAAAAAAGCTGTGGGAAGGGCTCCGGCATGGGGATATATCCTTGGTCACTACAGATGATGCGGCTTTTTCCTGGGATGCCAAGCTTATAGGTGCTCAGCGGTTTGACAAATGCCCCAACGGCATTCCTGGGATTGAAGTTCGGCTGCCCCTAATGTACTCAGAAGGAGTTCAAAAGGGACGGATTTCCCTTAATCAGATGGTAGAGCTCATCTCAACCAATCCGGCTGAACTGTTTGGGATGGCTCCTCAAAAAGGAACCTTGGCTCCCGGAGCTGATGCAGACATTGTTTTTTTTGATCCTGAGAAAAAATGGACCATGGGTCTACACAACCTGCATATGAATACAGACTGGTCTGCTTATGAGGATATTGAGGTAACCGGAAAAGTGGAAAAGGTCTTTTCCAGAGGCGAGCTTATTGTGGATGGAGAACAATTTTTGGGTAAAAAAGGGAGAGGAAGGTACATAAAGAGAATGTTAAAATAGTTATGAAATTCAGGTGTGATTTGAGCGACTTTGAAGATTTAGCCTTCTGATGAATCTTTTCGAGGGAACTCAGCTTTGCTGAGCTGTGAGTATGTTTGACCCACGGACGGGGGAAGTTACGCACCAGCCGAGAAAAGTAAAGAAGAAAGGCGTTAAAAATCTGAAGGGAGCGCAAGTCATACCTGAATTTCATTTTGCTGTTTTTAACCTGGATTATTCACAAGTTGAGGTTGCTGCAGATGCAAGGCGCAGGGCATGAATTCGTGGTCCTTCACTGCGAATGCCCTGTAACAAAGCAGATGCAGTAAGATCGGCTCGCCTGAAAAGTAAAAAAATGGTGATTAGAATTTTAAATAAAACACAGGAATAGAGTTTTAGCAAGGATTCGGGATAAAATCTTGCATATCGCTGAAAATAAATTAATAATGAATGCATCGCCATTTTTTATAAATAGGTCAGATTAATAATTTTGTGTAGAAAACAAACTTAGATATGGATGGAATTCAATGAACAATGAGAAAAAAAATAAGAATAAGGAAAGGATTTTTTCAGGGGATCCCCCTGAAAAGGTAGCTCAAGACCTCAAACCTCTTATACAATTTAAAAAAGAGGGCATGCCTCTTCCAGAACTACGGGGGCTATTAGAAAAAAGCCTTTATCCCCATCTCATGAACTATGCCCCCCCTCAATTCCAATCCATGTTCAATACGCTTCCTGAAACAGGCGCTAAATTCGGTGCTGTACTGGAAGTCCTTTACAACCAGGGAGTGACAAACTGGCAGGTCTCCCCTGGCGGAGCCATGCTGGAAGAGCTGTGTGCCAAAGCATTATGTCCGTTGTTTGGATTTCCGCTTGAATCAGATGCCACTTTTATGTACTGCGGAACCTATGCCAACCAGCAGGCTCTTTTTATGGCGCTCCATAAACATGCTGAAAAGCAGGGATTTGACCTGAATCAGGAGGGAATCACAGGATTTAAAGACCCGGAGAGATTGTTTGTGCTGTGTTCTGAGGATGCTCATTTTTCTCTAAACCATGCGGTGCGATCCTTGGGACTGGGCGAGAAAAGCCTGGTTCCCGTAAGAGCAGATCAAAACCGGCGTATGGATGTGGATCAATTTCAAAAGAAAATTGACCAACTGGGAAAAGAACATGTATTTTGTGCTGTAGCCACAGCAGGAACCACTTCCACTGGATCCATAGATCCCCTGTCTTTATTAGCGGAAATCTCTATCAATGAAGACATCTGGATTCATGTAGACGGTGCTTATGGACTGGCTTATTCTCTGGTTCCGGAATGGGAGCCTTTTTTCCATGGGAAAGAACTGGCGGATTCTATGTCCTGGGACCCGCACAAACAATTTGGAGTTCCCATTCCCAATTCTGTTCTGTTTGTCAAAAGAGAGCAGGACTTTGACCGCTTGGCTTTGTTCAGTGATTACTTCAATCCCCAACAAGATCCTCATCCCAATCCAGGTCTCAAATCCGCTCCTTCCACACGACCGTTTTCTGCTCTTCCTCTTATCACATCCATTCTTCATCAGGGTTTAGAAAGAATAAGAGTCCGGCTGCATTCCCCTTTGGATGCTGTAAAAAAAGCAGCTTCAGAAATCGAAAAAGAACCTGGGCTGGAGCTCTGTCTTAAGCCGGATACCGGAATCTTATGCTTTCGTGTAAAGCCCAAACAGTTCCCTGAACACAGACTCAATGGTCTTCAAGAATACATAGTTGAAGAGATCATGTCAAAGGGGGAACGAACCATATCAAAGACCAGATTAGGGAATAAAACAGTGCTCCGACTGGTCGCTGTATCCCCGGCTATCAAAAGCAAACACCTTTTAGAAACCGCGTATTTAACCCAAGATATCGCCAAAACCTATAAAAGTGTTGAATAACATCCTCGATATAGCCTCCCAAATTGACCGTTTCTTATGGGGTCTCTGGACCATTATTTTTATTGCCGGAGTGGCTGTTTTTTTGACCATCAAATCCAGAGTCTTCCAAATAAGACGGCTGGGATTCATTTTTAAAAACACTTTCGGAAAAATATTTGAGAGGACAAAAGTCCAGAACAAAGGAAGAATGACTCCTTTTCAAGCCACTTCCACAGCTCTGGCATCTACAGTAGGAATGGGAAATATCGCTGGTGTGGCTACGGCTCTGTCCATCGGAGGACCGGGGGCTATATTCTGGATGTGGATTTTAGCTCTTTTCAGCATGATCATAAAAACAGCAGAAATCACTTTGGCTGTTCATTACAGAGAGGTGGATGAAAATGGCGCTCTTCATGGAGGGCCTATGTACTATATAAAAAAAGGCCTGGGATGGAAACCGCTGGCTCTGCTCTTTGCAGGAGGTGTTCTGGTCAACTCTCTGCTCAGCGCCACGCTTCTTCAGCAGCACACTGTAGGACGGGCTTTTCTTTCCAGCTACCACATCAATCCTTACTTAACCACAGGGGCTATGGCTGTGATCACAGGATTTGTGGTCATTGGAGGCATCAGACGGATTGGCAGGGTGTGTGAGAAATTGGTCCCCTTTATGTCCCTTGTTTATATAGCCGGAGGTGTGGTGGTGTTCTTCATCAACTATGCCAAAATCCCTGAAGTGTTTGGGATGATCTTTAGATATGCTTTTTCACCAGCTCCAGCCTTAGGAGGCATGGCAGGGGTGGCTGTAAAAACCGCTCTGAAAGAAGGCATGGCCAAAGGCATGCTGTCCCATGAGGCAGGACTGGGCACAGCTCCTATGGCCCATGCCACAGCTGACACCAAACATCCTTTTCAGCAGGGAATGTGGGGCGCGTTTGAGACTTTTATTGACACCCTCATCATCTGCACCATTACCTCTTTTGCGGTGCTGTCCACCGGGCTATTGGCAAGTGGGAAATCAGGGATAGAGCTGGTCATTGACTCTTTCTCTTCAGTGTTTCCATCCTGGATGGCAGGGACCATTATTTCCATTTCTATCTTGACTTTCTGTCTTTCCACCCAGATAGGTTTCTTCATCTATTATGAAACCTCTGTCATTACACTTTTTGGTAAAAATTCGATCCGTTATCTCAAATGGTTTTATCTTGTTCCTGGAGTGATTTTTGCCGGAGTGGGAAATGTCAACAAACTATGGACATTTGCCAATATATCGGTAGGAGTGTGCGCCCTTCCCAATCTGATTGCTCTGCTGGCATTAAACGGAGCGTTCTTCAAATTGATGAAGGATTTTATGGAAGGACAAAACAGGTATACTGTTTTTAAGGTTGACTCCAGTAGGGATTATGTTGTAAAAGCAAGCAGGAGCCAATCAATTCAAAAGAATAAAAACCAGGAGAAATAATAATGGAATCAAATGAAAAAGGAATAAAAATAGACCAGCATTCTTTTCAACTGGGCATGATCAACTGCTTTGTTGAAATGGTGGCTTGCGGGGTGAAAAGACTTGCAGTGAGCCCGCCTCTTCGACCCGAAGATTATGAGAGCATCAAACATTCCTCAGAAATCATTGTGGATGCTTTTGGGGTCAAATCCTATCTGGAGGAATCACTGATTGTGACCGACCTCCAGTCCGAAGAATTCACCCAGGGAAAGGTTTCTGTTCTTTATTATAAAGACGACTATGTGCTTCAGTCTTATCTCAACCTAAAAAAGAAAAAAGCAGAATTGGTCAGAGAAGGAAAATATGACCAAAAAGCCAGAAAACAGGTATCCCGGGAATTTATGAGACTTTTGAGCTATCCTGAGAAAATCATCGAAGAAAAACTCAATCAAGAATTCCCCTCCTCTCCCTATATGCTGGGCAATGATAAAGAAGAATAATGAAAAATTCATGAAAATTCTCATCATTAACCCGAACAGCGATCCGAATATGACAAAGGAGATTCAGAAGACCGCTAATAATTTCAATAACAGGAATACTGAAGTGGTCTGCCTTTCCACTCCAGGAGCCCCTAAATTCATTGAGACTTATGAGGACCAGAACCAAGCAGCGCCGGGAATGATCAAGCTGATCAGGGAAAATGAAGCTCGGTATGATGCCTTTGTGGTAGCCTGCCATTGTGACCCTAATTTGGATATGATGAAAGGTATGACCCATAAACCTGTGGTGGGAATCGGTGAAGCCTCCATGAAAATCGCCTCCCTTTTAGGGCAGAACTTTTCCGTTCTCCAGACCAGTGAATTTTCCATTCCCATTAAAGAGAAACTGGTCAGGAAATATTGTCTGGATAATTCATTGGCATCCATAAGAGCTCCGGGGAAAGAAACAGACGGCATGAAAGAAGACAGAAAATACCTGGAGACTGCCCGGGCAGCTCTGGAAAAGGACGGAGCTGATGTCATTGTGTTGGGGTGTGCGGGTATGACCGGACTGGACCATAGGATTCAAAAAGAACTCGGGATCCCTGTATTGGATGGAGTAGTATGCGCTCTGATTATCATTAAGGGACTCAGCCGGGAATATTCATAGAGGATGCTTTCTTTACTGCATCTTGGAATATCTCAATCCCTTTGAGCGCCATATCTCTGGTAAGGATCAAAGGGGGAAGAAATCGAGCTACATTGTCATAGTGACCCCCTATTTCTATAAGCAGTCCGTTTTTGTGGCAGAGTGATCTTATTTTTTTTGCCAATTCCGGGGCAGGGACTTTATTCTGTTTGTTCCGCACAAACTCGATTCCCAGCATCAATCCCTTTCCCCGGACTTCTCCCACCATTTCATAATCCTTCTCCAATTTTTTGAGCTCTGAAAGCATAGTAGCCCCTAAGTGCGAAGCATACTCTGGCAGATCATTCTCTTTCATGAAAAGGAGTGCGGCTGCTCCTGCAGCATAGGCTGCCACATTTCCGCGGAATGTGCCGATATGTTTTCCCGGAGGCCATTGGTCTAGCTCTTTTTTAAATGCTGCGCAGGAAATGGGAAATCCTACTCCTCCCAAAGCCTTGCTTAAGGTCACAATATCAGGAATGGTTCGGGTATGTTCAAAAGCAAACATTTTTCCTGTACGGCACAGACCTGCCTGGATCTCATCAATAATGAGCAGAACATCATACTTGGTGCAGATCTCTCTTATTTTGGGAATAAACGAATCCGGAGGAACAATGCTTCCTCCTTCTCCCTGCACTGCTTCTACTATAACAGCGCTGGGCCTCCCTACCCCTGAATGAGGATCTTCAAGAATATGCTCCAGATACTGGGCACACCTCAGGTCACAGGAATGGGGTTCCAGTCCAAAAGCGCAGCGATAACAGTAGGCATAAGGGATAAAATGGATATCCGGGAGCAGGGGCAAAAAATCCTCTTTAAATCCCAGCCCTGAAGAAAGGGAAAGGGCGCCGGCGGTCATTCCATGATAAGCTCCTTGAAAAGCAATCATTGGAGAACGTTTTTTATTGTATTTGGCAATCTTCACCGCGGCTTCAACCGCATCAGAACCCGTAGGACCTCCGAAAAAAAGCTTGTTCAATGCAGAAGGCAGAATCGAAGAAAGCATCTCGACTAAAGACCGGCGGGCTGGATTGGGGACATCCAGGGAATGAGTGAGTTCTTTGATCTGGTCAGAAGCTGCTTTTATGACCCGAGGATTTGAATGACCCACCCCCATAACCCCGGCTCCGCCAAAAAAATCAATGTAGATATTCCCGTCTACATCCTCTACAGTGGCTCCCTTGGCACAGCGGAGAGCCATGGGCATTCCTCTGGGATAGGAAACCCCCTTGCTTTCCGCCTCTTGCTGGAACTCGAGAAAATCTAAGGACTGAGGACCCGGGGGAGATTTTTTTATCACCGGAGCTTTGGGAAAAGAAAGATTTTTAAATTGATCCAAATTAACCTCCAAAAATGCTTCTTTATCCTACAATTGACGTCAACTATTCAAAAACATGATGATGTTTTTATTATTATTTTGTCTTTAATAATATGCAAGATTTATTTAACCTGAACTATTCATAAAAAAATGGCGATGAGTATTTTTTTGTTTTAATTTCAAGGATATACATGCTCTTGAAAAAAATGACAACTGAAAGGTTTTTGTTTGTTTTTATTTTAATTCTGGCGGTTTTTTGTATGTCTAAGCAAAGTCAAAATGTCCCCTTATCTGCAAAGCAAAAATGTCCCCTTTTGGGGTGGGCGGGTGTGGTTTCGAGATAGACCTGGAGGATATGCTTGGCTCTAGGATCGTCTTGTTTTC
>Ga0180433_10005860_pt1 | contig 16420 bp, 20 predicted proteins | sample SS_ome_8_FD_132980 | JGI IMG/M metagenome (GOLD analysis project Ga0180433, IMG submission 132980) | Hypersaline lake sediment archaeal communities from the Salton Sea, California, USA - SS_1_D_1 metaG | ecosystem: Environmental > Aquatic > Non-marine Saline and Alkaline > Hypersaline >... | reverse complement strand
TTATCTAGCCCGTTTCCATCGACGTACATTTTGTTACTCAAAAGCATTGCATATGGTCTATGCTACTTTAACCGTTTTTTTCACTGCTAATTGGGAAGAATATCTTTAGTTAGCAACGCCCCTTTTGTTGGTAAGAGAGCTTATTATGATGGAGCCATGACGAGTGTAGTATTAAGAGACAATACACTCACTTACAATCACTATGCTTCGAATCAAGAAGTTGTTTGCGCAAAAGAACCTTATCAAGAAGCACTGCTCTTGAATCAAAACATGGTATCATCTACAGCAACTCAAAAGTTCTCTAAAGGAATCAGCAAGATCTACTATCGCATAGGGCCTTTTTTTGAGAACCTTGTCTACTGGCTCTTCATGTTTATCATTTTTAAGGGAATCTTTGTTATCCCTCTTATCATTGTGTTACTAGTTCTTCTATCACGTCTCAAAACAGCGGCCTAGCCAAGCTTATTTGAAGCAACATGATAATCTGGATCTTCTAGGACATTTGTTTCGACTAGATCACCTGCTTTTCCTAGTAATAACTTGCATTCTGGACTTAGGTGACGCAGGTGTAGTTTTTTTCCAAGTGCGACATAACGCTGCGTGATAAATTGAATTGCATGAATGGCTGAATGATCTGTTACTCGTGAGTGCATAAAATCAATGATGACCTCCTTGGGATCACTTTCTATCTCGAATAGAGCTTTAAATTGGGAGACTGAGCCAAAAAATAATGGTCCATGTAGCTTGTACTCTTTTGCGCCTTTGTCATTGATTTTTTGGTCTGCTCGAATGTCTTTTGCCGTTTGCCAGGCAAATACAAGCGCGGCAATGATAATTCCTGTAACAACGGCGATGGCTAAGTTAGTAAAGACTGTGACTCCTGTTACAACAACGATGACAAAGACATCGTGCTTTGGAATTTTTCCAATAAATTTGAACGTTGCCCATTCAAAGGTTTTAATGACGACAATGATCATCACTCCAACGAGTGCTGCTAAGGGGATCAACTTAATGATCGGCCAGAGGACGATAATAAAGAGCAAGAGTGTCACTCCAGCAACGGTGCCTGATAGGCGCCCTCGCCCTCCTGAGTTAATGTTGATCATACTCTGTCCTAGCATGGCACAGCCGCCCATACCTTTGAAAAAACCACTAACAACATTGCCAATCCCTTGAGCGATACACTCTTTATTTGCCCGCCCTCTGGTGTGGGTAATTTCATCAATGAGGGATAGGGTCATTAAAGACTCTGATAATCCGATAATGCATAGGGTAATGGCATAGGGGACAATGATTTTAAAGGTCGTCAAGCTGAAGGGGACATGCAAGAGAGCGAATGTCGGGAGCGCTGTTGAAACCTCCCGTCCTTCCATCATGTCATTGACAACACGCGTATCCAAATGAAAAAGATAGACAGCTGCAGAAACAATGAGAATCGCAACGAGAGCCGAAGGGATTTTTTTGGTAATTTTAGGAAAAAACTGGGTAATGGCCATAGAGACAAGGCTAAGTCCAATCATTAAATAAAGAGAGGAACCTGTGAGCCAATAAGCCTGACCATCTCCATGGACTTTGAACTGTTCTAATTGCGACAGAAAAATGACAATTGCTAACCCGTTCACAAACCCAACCATCACCGACTTAGGCATAATACGGATCAACTTTCCGAGATGGAACACACCAATTAAGATTTGCAAGATTCCAGTTAATACCACCGTTGCAAACAAGTACTCGACTCCATGCTGGCTAACTAAAGAAATAATAGCGACGGCCATCGCTCCTGTAGCCCCTGAAATCATCCCAGGCCTTCCACCAATTAAAGCTGTAATCAAACACATGAAAAAAGCAGAAAATAAGCCGACAAGGGGATCAAGATTTGCCACAAGTGAAAAGGCTATTGATTCAGGGATAAGAGCTAAAGCGACAGTCAGGCCTGAAAAAAGATCGATGTTCCAATTGGCTTCAGAGGGCAGGAAGAAATTCTTGATGCTTTGTATCATTTTTGTTCCCAGGGTAGAGTCTCAAGAGGTAACATGTAAAACGAAAAAAGTCTAGGTTCTAGAATGATAGATGTAGCGCTTGTAAGAGATCTGGTAGCTTCTCAATTTCCTCAGTGGCAAGATCTTTCTATTAAGCCCGTCAGTTTGAATGGGTGGGATAATAGAACATTTCGTTTGGGAGACACCATGCTCGTGCGACTGCCTAGTGCAGCAGTCTATGCAGCTCAAGTTGAAAAAGAGCAACATTGGCTTCCTAAACTAGCACCATCACTCCCTCTTCCCATCCCAACCCCACTTGCTATTGGAAAACCAGCAGAAGGATATCCTTGGGCCTGGTCCATCTATCGTTGGCTGGAAGGGGAGCCTGCTTCAATCACAGAGGTAGAGAGTCTCTCTGACTTTGCAGTAATCCTGGCAGAATTTATCCTTGCACTAGAACGCATTGATGCAACAGGAGGGCCTTCTCCTGGTCACCACAACTTTTATCGTAGAGGCTCTTTAAAGACCTATGATTCTGAAACACGGCAGGCGATAGCTCTTTTACAAGGTAAGATCAATAGCCAAGTAGCACTAGAAGTTTGGGAAAGGGCACTTGCAGCTCAATGGCAAGAGGAGCCTGTTTGGGTTCATGGAGACATGAGTGCAAGCAACCTACTTGTTCAAAATGGACGCTTAAGCGCCGTTATTGATTTTGGCTTGCTGACAGTTGGTGATCCAGCTTGTGATCTTGCGATTGCTTGGACATTTTTTGAAAGTAAAAGTCGGGAAGTCTTTAAAGCCAAACTTGCCTTTGATGCAGATACATGGGCTCGTGGTCGTGCATGGGTTTTATGGAAATCGCTTGTGATTGCATCAGGTCTTTCACAAGCACATGCAATCGAAAGCGAGCAATGTTGGCGAGTTATTGAAGATGTACTTGCAGACTAAAAACCTGAACTCTGGGTTTATTTCACTCATTCTCAGGGATTTTCCTCTTTCTTCCCAGCCTTTTTGCTTCGAAAAGGACCATTTGGCCCTTCCCTTCAGCAAAAATACCGAAAATTTAAGAGGACAATCTCACCTGGGAATAAGCAAAATAAACCCAGAGTTCAGGTTAAAAGAAAAGCTTTTCTAAATTGATATTTAATTAATTGGATTATAAAATAGGTGAGTTTGTGAGGAATTTTTGACCAGATGCAAAATGAACGTAACTATATTGACATCTCAATTGATTTGTGTGATGAAAAAGAAATTGATTGGGTCAATCAGCAGTACCAAAAACTAAATTTTAAACCTTCAGAGTTACAAAGGGATCATGTAGCCATTGCGAAGTATCATACAAAACCTGTAGCTCTTGGTCGGTTATGCCGGGTTGAGAAATCAGCGTTTGAGCTTGGTGGTATGTATGTCCAAGAGGCCTTTAGAGGGATGGGAATAGCACGTCAACTTATTCAATTTCTTCTTGGCCGTAAAGATTTTTTAAGTAGAGTTTATTGTCTTCCATTCATCCACCTTCAGTCTTTTTATGAATCTGAGGGATTTAGAGAAGTTTCTGCAAAAGATTTAGCAAAGGTGCCTCTTGAGATTTTAGATAAACATTCCTGGTGTAATGAAACTTATCCTTATGAGGTTCTACTTTTAGAGCTAGATGAAATTAAAGAGGGTACTTCATCCAAAGTGGCAAGATTGCATCTAAATAGGTCATGAATTTCCAAAGCCCCACATTATATTCCACATTTCCAAAACGGTCTTCGATTCTTTGGGGGAAACCAATTCCTAGGCCAAATAATCCCGGAGCAATGATTCCATTGGATTGATTATGGGTCAACTCTCCAATTTGATGTGCTTTGGGTGGGACTCGTTTGTCAAAACCAACGGCATAGACCACGCTTTGGCACTGGGCAAGATATTTAGAGAAATCAGGGTCTGAGAAAAGCACGCGATTCAAATGTTTAGGACATTTTCCATTGATGCACTGACGCGCCCATTCAGCAGTTTGACCCTTCAGCCCGGTATTATCAAAGAGAATCCAATCTTCAAAAAAAACAGCAAATTTAAGAGGAGATCGATAAAAATTGATCACTTTTTTTGCTGAACTTTCTAAGAGGTTTTTTACAGCAATGATGGCAGAGTGTGAGGATCCAAAAATCGCAACCGTTTCTCCTGTTACATCAGGAATTTTACTTGCATCGAGAGCTTGCTCAAGAGGGATTTCTTTCAGATTGGGGTAGTTGAGTTTTCTCGGGTCTGCCCCTGTTGCAAGAACCACATTTTTTGCTGCAAGGGTCTCTTCTTCTGTTTTTAGCACCCACAAGCGATCTTCCATTTCTAGGGAATTGACCTCTGTCTGAAATGGGTTGACCTGTAGGTGGAGTTGATCTGTTACCCACTGAAGAGGATCGGCAATTTCTTTTAGGAGACAGGTACTTTCATGATTAAGCTCGCTAAGTCGAAAGTGAGGTGCTTGAGAAAAATTAAAGGCTTCACAAACTTCTAAAAACTTTAAGAAAAGCTTCACAGACGTGTTACTTGAGACCCCGCGCCATTTTTGGCCTAAATCACCGACCTTGAAGGCCGGATCAACCCAAGCAATATCTTTAGCTTGGATTCCTTTACTAATGAGTTTTCCAACTGCTGCAATTCCAGCCGGTCCTGCTCCAACAACAGCCCAGTCAAATGTTTTCATTTTTTTCCTTTTGCTTGTTTGCATCGCTATTTTGCAATATAGTCAAATGTTTCACTTTTTTAAAAGGAAGGGTAATAGAATGGAGAATTTTGCTAGTGATATTCATCCCGATCTCTTGAGAGCTCAAAAAGTTATATATTAACCTAGTGGTTTGATATGCACACACTTTCAAAAAGAAAAAGAAAGTCAGGTGTATGGAGCGTGTCAGTTTAAAATCAATGACCTCCGGATCCAATTCCGGGTAGCAAAAAGCACACCTAAAAAAACTGGACAGTTTGTTACTTTGTGGAAGAGGCTAGACTCAGGTCCTATTCAGCCCTATGATATTCAAGACCCTATTGATCTATTTATTATCAACGTTCGAGATGGTGCATGCTTTGGTCAATTTATCTTTCCTAAAGCTGTGTTATGTGAAAAGTGTATCCTCTCAAAAGAAGGACAAGAAGGAAAATGAGCTGTACGGGTTTATCCTTCTTGGGTTATTCCCAATAGCCAACAGGCTAAAAAGACACAAGCATGGCAACTGGCATATTTTTTTGATAATCAACTAAATAAGAGCCTTGATACTCAAAAACTTCACAGTCTATTTTCAATAATCAAATGATTGAACTTGGTAAGAAAGATCTGATTTTACAGTGAGATACTTGTTTGGAGAAATTTCATTCCATTCGTGATCAAAGTCATTTAACGGTTCTGAAGCTATAATTACGTATTCTGCTTGTTCATAGGATAAGTGTTTACTGGTACCTGAATTAAAAAATCCATGAGTAGTATAGTACAAAGACAAAGGCTCTTTATTTTTTGAAACAAACCTTGTGGCAATCATTTGAGAACCATCAGTGATAACAATATTGAGCCTTGAAAAGTGATCGAGATCATGGTTCTTTTGCAGTTCTAGAACTTGCTTAAAAGCAGAAATAATCGAATTTTCTAGATTATGTTTGGGATCAAGGTCCAGGAATTGCATAATGAGAAAGAACAAAAGCTCAGAATCAGTTTGAGATTTGATTTGTCCATAGTATGTATCATTTAATTCGTTCATTAAATCTCGACGCACTTTTTCAAAAAACCGAATGGTTCCATTGTGGACAAAGCAGTATTGCTTATGGAAAAATGGGTGGCAGTTATTTATCTCGACATCCCCGACAGTTGAAGCTCTGACATGTCCTAAAAAGCAATTTGATGTTATCTTACTAGATAGGTGAATCAAATTTTTGTCATTCCAAGCAGGTTGTATTGATTTAAAAATACCAGGATTATCTTCAATTTCTTTGTTATACCAGGCAAGTCCAAATCCATCTGCATTGATTCCATGTTGCCCTTGCTTTGCATGGCGGCTTTGTTTAATCAAAGAATTTGAAGGAGCTTCAATCAAATCCTTAATAATAATGGGCTTATTTCCGATGTATGAAACGAACCTGCACATTTTTAACCTTAACGTGATCCAACTTTTAACTGAACATAATCTAAAATATCTTCTGCTATATGTTTTCCAACAATACGCTCCAAGCCTTGGAAACCTGGGGCTGAGTTGGCTTCACAAATTTTATATCCATCATCATCAAATAAAAGGTCAACGCCTGCAATATCTAAATTAAGTAACTTTGCAGTTTCAGTTGCTAACCATTCTATTTCAGGAGTTAGGTCAAAGGGAGCTACTAAGCCGCCCTTAGAGAAATTAGCTTTGAAACCAGATGCTGCTGATCGAAGCATACATCCAATGACTCGCCCACCCAAAACAAAGACTCTTAGGTCTTTGCCTCTGCTTGTCTTCATGAACTCTTGTAAAATAATGTTTGCGTTTGGGCTGTTGCTATAAATAAATTCCATCACATCTACAAAACTTTCTTCCGATTCACATAAATAGATTCCACAGCCATGGGTTCCTGTTATATTTTTAATGACGAGAGGAAATCCTATTTCTCTTCGTACAACAGATGTTTCTATAGGGAATTTTGCTAACATAGTTTTAGGTGTTGGTAACATACTATGAGCTAAAGACTGATGAATATGTAACTTATCTTTAACCTGCTCAATTGCACTAGCTGTATTACAGACATAAACACCTAGTTGTTCGAGCTGTCTAAGAACAGCAAGAGCATAATAAGTTGTATCTGATCCCATACGCGGAATAACAACATCAGGTAAATTTGTTGGTGTGTCATCGATCAGTATGCTTTTTTTGTCATCTCGAGTGACAATAAGCTCAAATTGTCTTGGTGAAACAAGTTGGAAATCTAAATTTCTTTCTTCAGCAGCTTTTAGTAATCTCAATGTACCATAATTTCTTTTTTCATTTAGATTTTCTCTACGGGTATCTAATAAAATAAAACCTTTCATTTCTCTATGGCTTTTGTAGTGATTGTTTTTGGAAAAGAGTTGTCTACAAAAACTTATTATCTAGCGTTTTGATATTTCTGTACCATAACTCTTTTCTAAAAGAGTTGTTTTTATAATAAAGTTGTCTAATACTTTCATAGACCGGATCGAGGTAAAATAAATTTTTTTAAAGTATGTGTCGACTGTGTTTCAAAATTTGTGAGTTTGATGAAGGTTGGGATGATGATGCTGATAAAAACCAAATTTTGAGATATGATCAGTGCGAGCTTTGATTGATTTGAAAATAAGGAATTTGCTATCCTATCTCTTAGCTTACAGGAGGTTAACTATGAATCATTTAAAAAATAACGATGTACTGAAACAAACAGATCTACTTCAAGCTCCATCTTACTCATTTAACTCTTTCTTTTCTCTTTATTGGCTCTAATAGCCAGTCCCTTCTTTTTTCAATATTTTTTTGATTTTTCTTTAACATTTTAGGTATGAAATGAATACTCAAAGCAAAAAAATTGGGCTATTTTCTGCCATCATTATTCAAACGAATGCAATGATTGGAGCAGGTGTAGTCGCAATACCAGCCATTTTAGCTCAAACAACGGGATCATTGGGTTTGCTATCTTACCTGATTTGCGTTGTTATTATTCTTTGTATGACATTTTCTTTGGGAGAGCTGTCTCTCCTTCATGGGGGGCATGCTTGGTGCTATCGGTTTCCTTCTCTATGGGGAAAACACCGTGTAGGTATGATTGCATCTAGTTGCTATGTACTTGGTGTACTTGTAGCTATGGGATTTGTAGCGAAGCAAGCAGGGATTTGGTTGCATGAGGTGGTTCCCTTTCTAAGTACTGAGATCTTATGCTTTTTAATGACGGGCATATTAGCAGCATTTGTCTATGCAGGGAAAAATGTGTCATCATTTTGGCAGTATTTTTACTCTAGCGTTATTTTTTTAGGAATAATTGTGACGAGTAGTATCTGCTTGATGCTCTTTGACTCAGAACTATTTTTTCAAAAAGATGAGAGAGAGTTTTCCTCAATACTCGTGATTACACCTGTTTTACTTTTTTCCTTTCTTGGCTTTGAGAGTATCTCTTCTCTCTATGCAATTGTGAAGAATCCAAAAAAAACGTCCTGATAGGTGGAGTTGTAGGAGTTGTGTGTGTTGGAATGCTCTATATGATGTTTTCTAGCTCCGTTATTGGTGCGATACGCCCCAGTTATTTTCTTGGTTCAGAAGGGCATTCATTAGCAACTGTTTTAGCTCAGGCATTTCCACGGTTTAAGGTGGTGTCTAAAGTGATCTATTTGGGCGGATTGTTTGCAATTATTGGGACTTTGCATGCAATGATTTGGAGTGTGAGCGTTTTACTTTATGATGTGCTGCAAAAGTCAAAAAATAATAAGGTTTTAGCATTGATAAAACAAAAAAAACTTCGTGCAAATCATGGAATCTTGCTTTCGTCTCTCTTAATCATGTTTTCGAGTTTTTTTCTAAAGAGTCAATCTATCATGAACCTATCTGTGTTGTTGATTGCTACAAGTTATGTTTTATCAATTGTGGCCTTGTTTAATGAGAAATCTCATAGGGCTATTTGCACAATTGGGATTTTTGGAGGGACGCTTATGGGAGCTTTTTCTCTATATTACTTTATAAGGGGTTAGGCTACGCCTGCAATCCAGCCTGTTGTCCAAGCATTTTGGAAGTTGAACCCACCTGTAACTCCATCAATATCGAGAATTTCTCCACAGAAATAGAGTCCTGGGTGGAGTTTGCTTTCCATTGTTTTGAAATTGACCTCAGATAAGGTGACACCTCCGCAGGTCACAAACTCTTCTTTATTGGTTGTTTTTCCTTTCACGTGATAGCAATCGGCTTTCAGTTTTTCACAGAGCTTGCGGGTGGCAGATCGACTCATTCCCTGTAAAAGTTGGTTTTCTGCGTCACATAAAAGATTCCAAAGTCTTTTAGGAAGAGGGATTGACCTGATATTTTTTAGTCTTTTTGTTGGATTTTCCTGAGTCATAAGGGAAGTGAGCTCGTCGACTGAAAATTTAGGAAGCCAGTCGATGCAAAGCTGAACATCATAGTTTTTTTCTGCAAGATAGCGGGCTCCAAAAGCCGATAGCTTTAAGGCTGCAGGTCCACTAAACCCCCAATGGGTAATGAGCATCGGGCCTTCTTGAGAAAGTTTTGCTTCTTTTAATTCCAAACGAACGTGCTCAAGGGAAATGCCAGATGCCGATTCAAGTGAAAAATCAGGAATATTGAAGGTGAATAGAGAGGGGACAGGTGGTTGAATGGTGTGTCCAAACTGTTGCGCAATTTCCCATCCTCCTCGAGCACTTCCTGTTGCCAAGATCAAACGGTCGGCATCCAGCTCTTTAACGTTGAATTTTGATTGCAGTTTGACTTCAACCCCAACTTTTTTGGCTTCTCCTAGTAGGCAGTCGATAATTGTTTGTGAGGAGTCGGTGGTAGGAAACATACGGCCATCGTCTTCCGTCTTTAACTCAACCCCTTTTTCTAAAAACCACTGAATGGTGTCAGCAGGATGAAAGTGGTGAAAAGGTCCTAGAAGTTCTTTTGAGCCACGTGGGTAGTTTTTGATGAGCTCTTTGGGGTCAAAACACGAGTGGGTGACATTACACCTTCCTCCTCCAGAAATGCGCACTTTACTGAGGACTTTGTTTGTGCGTTCATGAAGGATGACAGAAGCATGGGGATAGGATTTTTTGGCTGCAATGGCTGCAAAAAAACCGGCTGCACCTCCTCCGACAACAACGACTTTCAAGTTAGCCTCCTATTTTGATCAAACGACCATCCATTGGCCGACAGGAAGGGAGCCTAATTGAATTTTACCGATGCGTACCCGTTTTAATGAACTCACTCTGAGCCCGACAAGGTCGCACATGCGTCTGATTTGCCTGTTTTTTCCTTCTCGTAGAACAAAGGTTAAAGCGCGATCACCCGCTCGTTTAATGACAGCCCGTTTCAGCGGCTTGCCATCGAGCTTTAGCCCAAAGCGAAGTCTTTGTATGGCTTTTTCAGGAATCGAGTGGTGAAAGCGAACAATGTATTCTTTTTCAACTTCAGAATCGGGGCCAATGATTTTTTTAGCGATACGTCCGTCTGAAGAAAAAAGTAAAAGCCCTTTAGAGTTGATATCAAGTCTACCGACGACGTGCAACGATTTTGGGTCAACAGGAGGGCCTTGATCATAGCGATTTTCAGGAGTAATCAGCTCCTTGGCTTCAGAGTAGTTTTTTTGAGGAAGGTTAGAGACAAAACCAAGGGGTTTGTGGAGGGCAATAGTGATGCGTTGCAAACCCTCTTGGTCTAAAGTAATTTTGGCATGGATTGGAACCTTAGTTCCTTGCTCAGTCACTAAGGCACCATCTACCCGCACCCGACCTTCAGCCATGTACTGTTCAGCTTCTCTGCGGGAGCATAGCCCACGACGCGCCATTAACTTTGATACTCTTTCTTCTTCCATACAGATAGCTTAACATAGGTGCGAATTCCAAGTGCTATCAAAAAAAGATATTACGCTGATTGGACAGCTGTCACGAGATCAGGTCGATAGAGCTCTGCGTAATCCAAGCAAGTTTTTTCTTGATTATCCTTTGCATCTATAGGGACACCTTTTGTTTTGAAGAATTGTAGGGCAAACTTATTTCCAGCTAAAACAGCCACGTGAAGAGGAGTCCAACCTTGAGATGAGGTTTTAAAATAGGAATTTTCCCCCACTTCCTTTTCGCGCTTGATGATTTTTTCACTGTTAGGGGAAATTGGTTTAAAGTGACATTTAGCTAGATAGAACCAATAATCCTTGGATGTAGCTTGAGGAAAAGAAACTTCAAGTTCTGCGATGGGTTTTATTTCTCTTTTAAGCGCCCATACGGGACAAGTGTCTGTCCTTTGACAAATAGGATACTCATCAAATGTGACATGCGATCCTACCAGTACTTGGCTTTGCGCATCTTCTTTGGTGTACTTGGGCTCAAATTGACCAATCTCATGGTAGTTTGAGTTACGCCCTAAGTGTTTTTCTTTAATGCGGTGAACAACTGGAATGCAAGTTGCAGTGAGTCTACTTCCAGTCAGTTCTTCAACTGCTTTCAGGTTGCCAACATTGGGAAGTAAGGAGACCTGCTCAATATATAAAGTGCCGTTCTGTTTAAGTAAACGAACCAGTTTGGCACATGTGGCGACAAAATCTTTTGGCTCTGAATAGAAAAATGCTGAATAGGTAGCAATAATATGTGTGTAGACAAGTGTTACTTTAGAGTAAGGGAGGTCTTCTTTGACAGGATCCCATTGCCACATCTTTGGTTCAAGCATCTTGGAGCCAAGCATTGCTTGTTGCTGTATACGTGTAGTTAGAAATTTACCTAAGCGAGAAATATCATCATCAGGATTAATGGGTTCGTTGACTAAATGAAAATAAGACCAGGAACCTGTTATTATAGCTCTATCTTCTTGTAGTTCCTTAAGGATTGCTGGGTTCTTATCGATCACGTGAAGATGAGACTTTGCCGGATTTAGAATTTGAGCAACTTCATCAACTTGTGGATAGGTTTTTTTGTGATCTGCTGTAATGCGCCCTGGACCAATTAATAAAACATCTGCATTAATTAGTTCATTCTTACCTTTCATCATAGCATCAAGTAGGTGGTAAAAACGTAAATGAGCTGTGGTTTCTCTAACTGTTGACATGAAAATCCCTCAATTTTTTGAAAACATAGCAAACAGCTTAAAATTTGAGTTCTTAATTTTTCAATAAAAAAATCTGGCAGGTTACATAGAAAGTAACTTTCTGCTAGAAACAAAGAGTTCTTGATTTTTTTTATAAGAAAAGAACTCTATGAGAATGTTTTAAAGCGATTTCATGAGGTTATCGGTTTTATAATGTCGATAAAAATTCACTTCCGAGCACTAAAAATAGCTCTGATTACTTTTTCCATCCTAGCAAGTTTAACTGCTCTTCTCGTTTATATCCTTTACGTTAATTCTTCTCTGATATTTGCTCGGAAAATTTCAAAAACAACTCAAACGCCTGTCACCATCAATGCGATTGATTTTCATCAGAAGGCTTTTACGATTAAAAACCTTGTCGTGGGGAACCCTGAAGAGGCTTATATCCCTACAGCATTTCGAGCAGAAGTTGTCGATGTGGAGACTTCTTACAAAGAGTTTTTTAAAGACTCGGTGTCAATCGATCAAATCAAAATGGACAATGTCTATATCGATATTGAGTTTTATACTGAGGATAAAATGAAAGGAAATTGGCAAGAGCTCATTGATAATATGGCGATGACAAAAGAGGCTTCCAGCAGCAAGCGTCATACCCTGATCAGGAAGCTAATCTTAACCAATGTTCATGTTACTTTGATTCTTTCCGATGGAAAGATCCATCGTCTTTCTCCAATTCCTCAGTTAGAGTTTGATGATGTTTCATCGGAAGAGGGGATTCCTCTGAAAAAAGTCTCTGAAATTATTGCGCGAAAAATGGTTTACTCCATTCTCAGTGAAGAAGGACTGAACCTGATTATCAAGATCCCGCTCAAAGTGATCAAAAAGATCTTACCCTTCATCTAAGTAGGTTTTCGTCAGCTTTAAATGCGCGATCTACCACGCCATTAGGTTCAAACATGTCGATGAAATAATTGTACATTTCTAACCTGCTTTTGCCTCCATCGGGAGTCAAAAGTATTTCCCGACTATAAATAGCCATGTCCTCAACAATACGTTCCTGTCGGTAATAGGCTAAAGCTTCTCGATGGATGTTTGTTTTTCCGTAACCCTTGTAAAAAAGCTTTTTTTCAAGGGACTTGTTCCAAACATTCCCGACCCCACTTCCAATAAACATCAGATCACGTTCTTTTGGTGCGATGATCGGCTCATCCCAGTCCACTATGTAGAGATGAGACTGTTTATCTATTAGCACATTGCCACCGTGAATATCAGAATGGCATAGCACGCACTCAAGCGATTTATCCTGGAGTTTTTGTCCGAGCTGCTCAGCGCGATCTACCAGCCGACAAATCGCCCCTCTGTTTTTCTTCATGAACTTTTGCAGTTGCGAGGCGATTTCATCGACGGGCTCCGAGTCAATATGATGATAGGTAGAACGTATGGCGTCACGCCATTTTGCAGAGTAAGTTTCTTGTCGGATGTGGGTTTGAATAGATGGAGGCACATCAAGTTCATGAACCTGTCTGAGTGTCTTGCCAAGCTGAACCCAATGTTCATCTGTTAGATGACAGTTGAACCCATCTTGTCCCTCAACGAATGGGTATACAATGAGAGTCAAGTCATCCATCTGTTGAGTGGTCTTCTCATGAATTGTCTTGATAGGAGGGATAATCTGCCGAATCCCTGCGCTCCATAAGAATTCTAAAATCTCAGAGCTTGTATCGTGATGTCCATGCTTAAGTTTGATGAAGTAGGATGTTTGATCAAGAGCCTCAGCTTTATAGGTTGAAGCATGGAGATCGGCACCAATAGCTAGCTGCGTAAGGGTGGCAATCTTAATGCCATAATCGGTGTTTAGAGTGCTAATGATTCGCTCAGACAACGTCAATTCTTGTGACACTTGTACCTTCAGGCTTGTGAAGAATAAAGGCACTGTTATTGCATATTTCAATGGAATATAGCACGAAAAGAAGACTTCAAAAGAACTATTTTGACCTGGCCTAGAGGAGGGATGTGATTTTTCTTGCTGAAAAAACGCTTATCTTTCAAAATTACCCAGTAACTAGGTATTTTATGAAATTAAAAAACAAAACAAGATACGTGATTCTGGGCATGCTTCTTGATGGTCCCTGCTCTGGATACGAGATTAAGTCCCTTATGAATCGATCGACAGTTTACTTTTGGCGTGAGTCTGATTCCACGATTTATCCCATGCTGAAGATTTTGGCTAAAGAAGAAAAAGTGCGCTCAAAAGTCGTTTACGTTGGGAAGAAGAAAAAAGAAGTTTTTTCCATTACACGCACAGGAAAGTCAGAATTTAAAGCTTGGATGGAAAGCCCAACAAGATCGGAAATTCCTCGCAATGAGTTTTTACTTAAGCTCTTTTTTATCACAGATCATGAAGAGATGATGCGCCTCTTTCTAGAAAGATTAGAAAAAGCAGAAAAGACCTATGAAGACTATCAAGCGATCGAAGAAAGGTTAGAGAGCTTAACAGATTCACCTCGTAAGGCTATTCGGCTTAAAGCACTCAGGTACGGGATTGCTCAACTAAAAACAGAAATTAAATGGTTAAAGAAGGAAATTTTACATTATGCTCATCACTGAACATACCATAGAAACAAAAGCCACTCCCGAGCAAATTTGGAGGGTTTGGCAAGATGTTGAAAACTGGAAAAATTGGGATCAAGAAATCGAATTAAGTCAAATCGATGGCCCATTTCAAGCAGGTACTACGGGTTCTACGAAGTTTGTAGGAACACCTCTTCTCAAGACGTTGTTGACAAAGGTTGAGCCTCAAAAATTAGTCGTTCAAGAGGCTTATCTTTCTGGTGCAAAGGTGATCAGTTACCAGTCTATGAGCCAGGTTGCTGATCAAACACGCGTTACGTTTCAAGTAGAGATTCAAGGTCCTTTATCTCTTTTTTATGCCAAGAAGCTGCAGCAATTTATCAAAGAGAAGATTCCTGCAGAAATGGAGGAGATGATCAAAAGGGCTTTAGCTCCTGAAAATAACCCAAGTTAGTTTATCCCTATGCAGAATAATAAAATGAACAAAATCTCCTTGCTTGTCGCGTATCAAAACGATAGGGGAATCGGTTATCGAAACCGACTCCCCTGGAAGCTAAAAGCAGACATGCACCATTTTAGAGAGTTAACCTTGAGCAATACGATCATCATGGGCAGAAGGACCTATGAGTCGATTGGAAGACCTCTCGAGCTGAGAAGAAATATTGTGATTTCACAAACGCTTACCTCTCCGTCAGAAGGCATTGAAGTCTATCCCAGCCTGCAAGAAGCCTTGATGCAGATCGATCCAAAAGAGGAGATTTTCATCATTGGGGGTGAGAGGTTGTTTGAAGAAGCTTTGCCAATAGCAGATCGCCTGTATCTGACAACTGTGGAAGCTTCAGAGCCTGTTGATAGATTTTTTCCACCTTTTGATGAAGATCAATGGGCATTAGAAAAAGAAGTCTTGGTTGCTGCAGACAACTGCAATCAATTTCCCCATCAAATCAAAACGCTGATACGAAAAAACAGCTTTAGATTGTTTCAAAAGGATGGTGTTTAGTAGTATTAGCCAAAAAATGGGAGGTTATTAATGAAAAAATATAAGTTTATTCTCTTTTGTCTTTTAGTATTTGTTACCACGCAAGGAGTTGCCTTTCAAGTAGAGCCAGGCATAGTTGAGCTTTTAAGGCCTAAGCTCAATAGCGAACGCATCGAATATTTGTTTGGAAGTTATGGAGTGGAGCCATTAGATATCAGCTCACCTGTTTTCCCAGACAATCGTGTTTCAAACTTGCACTCCCTTCATGATGGATTGAAAGTGATGAGGACTTTAGCTGTTGTTGATTTTATCAAGCCTTTGCATATGGATCTGGAAGGGGCTCACGCTGAAATTGTCTCTGGAAAATCGATTGGAACAGTTTTGAAAAACAAAGGATGGCAAATCAAAAAAGTTCCTGTTTATTTTTCTGAGATTTCTTTAACGCCCAATTTAATGCTTTGGATGCAAGAATCTAGGCAAGACCAAGCAGCTCTTCACATTTATAAGTTGGAAGTCTCTAAAGAGGATTTCCCAGAAAAGATTCACTATTGCACCATTTTAGAAATCCACAGCTCGCAATATTTAACAAGTGAGTGCTTACAAGCATTCAATGCGTATCAATATGAGAACTTCAAGGAAACAACAGATGAAATTGATTCGCTTTTGATTCGATGCAACCAACTTCTTGAAGACTTTCTATCTCCAGAAGACTATGCTAAGGTTTACATGTGAAAACGCTTATTATTGCAGACTTACATAACAAGGTTGGTTGGGTTGAGAAATGCATTGAAGAAGTTAATCCCGAATTAACGGTGTTTTTGGGCGACTATTTTGATAGTTTCGATGAGACTCCTGATTGTGTAAGTCAAACTGCACAATGGCTAAAGAGGTCTCTTGACCAACCTAATCGTATTCATCTGATGGGAAACCATGATATGCCCTACAGGTTCCCATTAAGCTTTAACCTTTTGTGTCCAGGGTTTGCTCATGAGAAGTCAGTTGTCATTAACGATATCCTTGACTCTGGATTATTATGGGAAAAAATGGGCGTTGCTAATTAAAGATATTCTTCCCAATTAGCAGTGAAAAAAACGGTTAAAGTAGCATAGACCATATGCAATGCTTTTGAGTAACAAAATGTACGTCGATGGAAACGGGCTAGATAATGA
>Ga0180433_10005858_pt1 | contig 16422 bp, 15 predicted proteins | sample SS_ome_8_FD_132980 | JGI IMG/M metagenome (GOLD analysis project Ga0180433, IMG submission 132980) | Hypersaline lake sediment archaeal communities from the Salton Sea, California, USA - SS_1_D_1 metaG | ecosystem: Environmental > Aquatic > Non-marine Saline and Alkaline > Hypersaline >... | reverse complement strand
ATTCTGAATTCTGGATTCTTCCTTCTAACCCGCCACCTTCTCCACCGCCAGGTTGGCCGCCGCCAGAAGCGCATCCAGGGGCATGTGCTCGGCGGCGGTTTCGTCAAAGAGTATCGATGCCGTCGCGGTGTATTCTTTGTCGCCCCGCCAGACGACGAACGTCACCGGCACCTTCGGCAGTACGTTGATCTCAACGGCGGCGTCTCCGTAGTCTCGATTCCGGCCCCGGAGCCTTTCGGCCGCTTTCAAAAGCCTCGCAGGCTCATCGCCGAAGGCGGCGGCCAGCTTGGCTGTGGGCAGCTGGTGGATCCCGCGGAAGAAGAACTGCCCGGCCGGAAGGGATTGGGCCTTTACGAGTTTTCCCGAAGGTGCAACGTCCCTTGCGCTGATAAGATAGGACAGTATGCAGAGCTGCTCGAGGAAACCGGCCTTTTTTCCTTCCCGGCCCTCGGTGCGGCGGATGCATTGGGCCGCCGGATCGACCGAGTACTCGTCGGTGAGCATCGTTATCGAATACCGCTCTTGTCCGGCGTCGTAGCCGCAGACCGCCCTGGCGGCGGTTCGGGCGCCGTCGAGAGCATCGAGCCTTTGCCAGAGAATCTCATGCATCGGCTATTGTGCCGTCCGTCATGCGACGAAGGTCGCGGGGCGTGTTGATGTTAGTGATGCGGGACAAGCCCTGCAGCCTGACGTACCTTACCCTGCACCGGGCGAATACGTCGGATATTCTTCTAACACCCTCCTCGATCGCCGCGTCGATCGCCGGCAGACAGCTTTTCTTGTAAACCGCGAACAGGGTCTCGTATTTGCCCGCGGCGTTTACCGGCACGACTATGTCCACGTTGTCCGATACGGCGTGAAGGAGCATCCTCCTTACAAGGTCTCTGTCGAGTTGCGGAATATCGCAGGCCACTACAAAGTTGACATCGGTCACAGATGCCTCGACAGCCGAGGCGATAGCCATCATCGGACCCTGATGCCTGATCCTGTCTGGTACGACCCTCAGGCCCAGGTAGCGGAACCTGGCAGCGTCGTCGGCGCTGATTATGATTTCAGTGAAAAGACCCCTAAGCTGCGCCAGGATCACCTCCACCATCGGCCTGGAGGCCTTGTCCGCCGCCGGACCTGCCGCCGGCATCATCGCCTTGTCCCGGCCCATGCGGCTGCTCGAACCGCCCGCCAGGATCACGGCGGTCGCGCGTGGCACTATCGTCCAGCGGCCGTCATGAAGAGAGATTTGCTCCACATCGAAGTTCAGCCGACCTCCGGAGGAACGTACGACCCTGTCGGCGTGCTTTATAACCCTCCTCGCTGTGACCTTCCGCAACACTGCCCCGCCGCCGGCGATCATGATAAAGACACCGGGTTTGACGATACCTCGCAGCGAGTTCGACTCGCAAACGATTGGAACGTCATGCGGGATCACCTCCAGAAGGGCCTCAATACCCGTCTTCAAACAGTCTTTCATGACTCGAAGCCACAGCACGCGGTCGGCCCCGGCGGCAAGAAGCCGGCACGTATCTTTATGAGAGTTTCGGTTGGTCTCTTCGGTAATGGCGAAGTCGCCGTCCAGCGACGAGCATACCCCGCAGCCGACTCCGCCCCTGGGGCAACGGCCGTTTCGTTTCTTTATCGTGGTGACCTTTACGCCAACTACCGGCGAAGTCTTCCTGAATCTTTCGATCAGCGAACAGGCGAGGACGGTCTTGCCCGAATTCGGGCCCGTGGAACCTATCAAAAGCATTCGCTTGAGCGAAATCTCAGACACTCTGAAGGACCTCCTCTATCGCCGTGGGCGAGGCCGCCTCCACCACGCAGCACCGTCTGCCGTAAAGCCGCGGGATTTGGTCAGCGATTTCTTTGCGGACCACCAGCACTATTTTCGCAGATGACTTGTTCAGCAGGCGGTCCACCTCGCCTCGCCAACCACCGCCGTCCATTTCCAAGGGTCCGAATTCGTCCACTATGACCAGATCGGCCGATGCGGCGCCGTTAAGGACGGTCCTTCCGAATGCCAGCCCCTGCGCCGTAAGGACAAACGCCGGTTCCCCGCGATTGCCCGTTCCCGCCTCGGCCAGGACCGTACGATTGCCCGTTCCCAGGTCCACGCCTTCGTAGGCGAATTTGCCGTTGTGCATCCTCCTTTCCGCCAGCAACCCGGCTACGACAAAACCAAGACGCCTGGCCCGCGCGACCAACTCGCCCGCGGCGGTGGACTTGCCCGAGTGCTTCGGTCCGGTCCAGAGAATGATTTTACCCCGCTGGGCCGCCATCCTTGATTTACGTCCTCAACATCAAGGGCGCTATTACGGCGGCCCACATCGCCGCGGCGGTAAGCGATACGATACCGCCGGCGAGACGATGTCCGCCCGCCTCCGGGAATGCGGCCTCCAGTCTGCCGCAAAGTTGGTCGACGCACGGAACGATCAGTGCTGAACCGGCCGCGGCAAAGCTGCCGGTAAGGGTGACGTGCCGCAGGATGGCGGCCAGCGGCGCCCGCAGCCAGTGATCGTACCGGAATACGAAGGTGATCAGCAGCGCGAAGGCCGCATAGCTGAGGTAGACCGCGGCGGCGGCCTTGATCGCCCTGCTCCGCGGCCTGGCGGCTGCCCGCACCAGATCGTAGCAGGCTCCCGTCAGGACGATGCCCAGCAGGTGACAGGCGAAAAAGGGTTCGTTGAAGAACTTGTAAAGCATCGCCAGACAGGCCGTGACAGTGCATACGCCCGAGATAGGGATGTACCTGCCTGCGGCGGTCAGAACGGCGATACCGGTTACTGTCAGCGGCACAGAGGCGAAGGGAACATCGTTGCGGTAGAGCAGATCGCCCAGGAAGGCCTCTGAAAGACCCCATAGGCCGCTGAAAAAGACTATTTCTGGTATATGTCGCCTCAGCATCGCCTTGTCCTTTCGATCAGTATCTTCCTTCGAGCCAGTGCATCGCCAATTCCATGAGGTCCAGCTCGTCCACCATATTTGAGGCATCCTGGAACATATCCGCGCCGCCGCAGCCGTCCGCCGCGTCGCAGCTGTCATCAAGCCAATGCCGCGAAAATGAAGCATAGTCGAAAAAGTCAACCACACAGTCACCGTCAATATCCGCCTGCTGCTCGATCGTGAAATCCCCGGTTCCGGTCGTCAGCAATTGGTAGTAATCATACTCGATGCCGTCGGAGTTTCCAGCGTATTGTTCGAGGATACCCGAGACGCCGCAGAAATCACTGCCCGGTTTCACATAGGGGTGGTATATCTGCGTGTTGTCATCGTTTAGGTAGTCCGACGCCCAGCAGGTGTGATCGGGATCTGCATTGCTTTGCAGGACGTAGTTGTCGTACGCTTTTCCGTAACCCGCGTCCGTGACGCGTACATCTACGACTTTGATAAACATGCTTTCGTACTTTTCGGCGGTGCGATCCGCAACCAGCCACGAGGCGGGGCCCTGGGCCGGAGCGGCTATCTCGTCGGCACCGACGATCAGCGGCCGCGGCAGGACGTTTCCGCTGCTGATAACGGTATAGGCGGCGTTGTTGGCGTTGGTGAACTGTAAAAAAGTGGTGCCGCGAAAGTCCTCCACCTCGACGTTGGAAAAAGATACCCGGTCTCCCACATTTATTCCGGCGAAGACTCCGGCTCCGTCGAGGTCCTTGGCCATGATGCCGCTCCAGCCGTCGGGATAATCGGGATCGTAAAGCACCAGCCTCGTTCTGGAGCCGGAAGACTTGTAGAGTACTATACCGCCGCGGCAGTCCACTATGCTGCCGTGGTAGCTGCTGGAGCCCGCCGGATCCGTTGTATACTGGATCTGGTAAATGGAAAGCTGCGCCGCCAGCGGGTACGCCGCGGCCAGCACAGCCGCCGCGGCAATCGCGATAGTCCGATCGTTTTTCATTTCGCCTGTTTCCTTCAAAATCGCGGATATGAATATTTTGGACGGCGTTTCGACGCCGCCTGTCTGGCTATGGATACCAGTCCGGATCGCCCAGCGGTGGGACCTCCAGGTCGTCCGGCCACCGGTCCTTCCAGACCGTCTCTTTCCACTCGATATGGTAGTCGCAATAGAGAACCGAGCCTCCGAGCAGTCCGCCGCATTTTCGATGCCTGGCGGAAAAGCTTTTGGGATAGCTGCCGCAGTACTTGCCGGCCGTGGCGTTGTAGCCTCTGCCGCCGTATCCCTTTCGCGGATCCAGAAGCTGGTCGAACAGCAGTATAAGTCTCGCCGGTTTTCTGATCGAGGCGGTGTTCAGGAAGCTGGGCATGTGCCAGGAGGTTCTCTCGGCCCCGTGGGGGGGCCAGCAGTTTTCATCGAGTTCCAGGCACGAGTTCATCGCGTAGGAGAAATATCCGGTTTTTCTGGGGCGGTACTTGTAGTCCGAATCCGGAGCCAGTCTTGCCGAGGGACACTGAAAGATGGTGTCTTTGCCGGGCCGCCGCCCGTATTCGTGATCCCGCCAAGGTCGCTGGCCCATCAGCGGGGGCAGCATGTCAACCCAGCCGCAATGGTAGTCGGCGTACTGTGCGGCCGTGACCGGTTTTTCCGGCGTGCGGTCGCGGCCGTCGATGTGGGGGTAAAAGCCGTCGTTTTCGGCTGCGTACGCCTCGAAAGCCAGCCCCCACTGCCGAAGCCGCCCTTGGCAGACTGTGATCTTGGCGGCGGATCTGGCGGACCTGAGAACAGGGATCAGGATCGCCGTCAAAAGGGCCGTTATCGAAAGCACCACCAGCAGTTCGATAAGCGAGAATCCCCTGTGCTTCAGCCCGTGGCGGTGTAAGGGAAGGATTTCCTCGAAGCGGCGTCTCACTTGAAGCAGCCCAACTGGCACCTGCGGATACGTATGTTGCGCTCGTTGCAGATGCGCCCCACCTCGGCGGGACCGGTCTTGAACACCGCGGCCAGTTTCAACGCCTGTGCACAGTCAAGCTTCTTCTTTCCGTCGACGTCTCGTGCCTGTTCCAGCACCGCTTCGACAATATCGCTTTTGTCCACAGTTTGCGTTCTCCTCGATCGCCGTGGCCGCTTCCCGCCTGCGGGGGGCAGGGCCTGCTATCCTACCGTCTTCTTTGCCCTGCACCTACATTCAACTTCCTACCCCCTACATGCTACATGCTACTTCCTACATGCTACCTCCTACCTCCCATGTATAAGCCCCAGGACCTCGCTTCTGCTTCTCGGGTCGCGGATGAATATTCCGCGAAGGGCGCTTGTGACCATTACCGAGCCGGGTTTCTTTATCCCCCGGATGGTCATGCATGTGTGCGATGCCTCCAGAACCACCGCCACGCCCTTGGGCCGTAGCGATTCCATCAGAAAATCCGCGATCTGGGTGGTCAGTCTTTCCTGAACCTGTAGCCTGCGGGCGAAACAGTCCACCACGCGGGCCAGCTTGCTTACGCCGAGTATCTTTCCGTCGGGCAGATATGCGATGTGCGCCGAGCCTATGAAGGGCATCAGGTGGTGCTCGCAGACGCTGCAGAAGACCACGTCCTTGAGAAGGATGATCTCGTTGTACTTTTCCTGGAATACGCTTTCCAGGTGCATCTTGGGGTCCTCGCGCATTCCGCCGAGAAGCTCGGCATACATCGCAGCGACCCGACGCGGGGTGGCGCGAAGCCCCTCGCGTTCGGCGTCTTCGCCGACCGCCGCCAGGATTTCCTCAACGGCCCTGCTGATTCTTTTCGTGTCCATCGTGATGTTATCCCTGCCGTCCTTACGGTGACAATTAGATTACTCAATCAGCCGATATTAGCCGGGACTTCGCCCGCAGGCAAGCCGAAAAGCGTCCCTGAATCGCCTGGAGATGAATTTTTACACGCGGTTCGGGCTTTTTCCAAAAAACACTTGAAACCACGGGAATTTTCTTGTCGCGCGACCTTGAGTGCCGTACACTGCCGCTTACCGGTTGGCAAAATGCAAGCCGGTGACGGAGGCAGCGATGCTTGTATCGCTCAGTGGTTTGTAGGAGAAAAGCGGAAAACCCTTCCTCATAGGCTCCGAATGTTTACAGGATTAGAGGCGGACCCGCGGTCCGCGCGCGTAAAGGATTCGCCGATCAGGTGAGTAAATAGATAACATTTTATGAGGAATTTCCTAATCGGGCCGCTGAGAGCAGGTACGCTATAGTCTGGCCAGCAAGCAATGAGCAAAAGGCATTATTTGTAAGGAGAGGAACCATGAAAAAACTAATGCACATTTTGGTCATCCTGATGCTGTTTACCCTGGCGGGTTGCTACAGCTGTCAGTCCTGGCACCATGCCTGGGGCAAACCGCGGGACGCTTACCCCGAGGATAAGGTTTTCTGGTCCAAGGACTGCAAGCCCATGACGGCGGCACCCGCAAAACCTTCTCCGGAACCTGTGAAGCCGCCCAAGCCGGCGGTCCGGAGCGAGTGCGGAGTATCGTCGGCCGTGGGCCATTACCCGTGCGAAGGCTGCACCGTCGCCAGGCTTGAGAGAAACATGCCTGCGGAAGTGGCGATGAATACAAGGTTTGACTACACGATCAAGGTCATAAACCCAACCGATGATATGCTTGACGACGTTGTGGTGACAGAGAAGCTGGCGGATAATTTCAAGCTTGCGGATACGGACCCCAAGGCGCGGATGGACGGCGGAAAGCTGACTTTTGAAATCGGCGCCCTTGATCCCGGCCGGTCAAGATTGATTACAGTTTCAGGCATGGCGACGAGCACGGATTGCCTGAAAAGCTGCGCCACGGTCAGCTACGTAATTCCGACGTGCGCCAGTGTCAAAGTTGTGAAGCCCGCGTTGAAGCTTGTCAAGACGGCGCCGGCGAGTGTTCTGTTGTGTGAGCCGATTCCGGTGAAATTCGTCGTAACCAATGCGGGCACAGGCTCCACCGGCAATGTAAAAATAGAAGACGTGCTACCGGCGGGTCTTAGAACAATCGACGGCAAGGGCGTCATTTCAATAGACGCGGGCACCCTGGCGGCGGGCCAGTCAAGAGAGTTCTCCGCCACAATCAAAGCGAACAAGACCGGCAGATACGTTAACAAAGCGGTTGCCAGTTCGGCGATGGGTCTTGAGGCGGAAGATTCGACCACGACAGAGGTGCGCCAGCCGGTATTGGCGATTACCAAGAACGGTCCCGAGAAGCGCTACCTCGGCCGCCCTGTTGAGTTCGAGATCACCGTGACCAATAAGGGGGACGCGGCGGCGACCGAGACCGTGATTCGGGATACGGTGCCATCCGGAACGAAATTCGTTTCCGCGTCGGCCGGCGGGAGCCTCTCCCAGAACGCCGTTGTCTGGAATATGGGTACGCTTCAACCCGGCGCGTCGCGGAAGGTTACCGTTACATATGCTCCGGCGGCGGCGGGCATCGTGAACAATACCGCCAGTGCGTCGGCTGTCTGCGCCGAAGCCGTGACCGCATCGGCCAGGACGTCCGTCAGCGGGATTCCCGCGGTTCTGCTCGAGGTCATCGACGTTTCCGATCCGATCGAGCTTGGCCAGAACGAGACGTATGTGATAACCGTGACCAACCAGGGCACCGCAGCCGCGACAAATGTCGCCATAAAGTGTGTGCTCGAGGACAGCATGAGGTATGTAAGTGCGTCCGGGGCTACAGCCGGCTCGGCGGCGGCCGATACCGTGACTTTCAGGCCGCTGGGATCCCTTGCTCCCAAAGCGAAGGCAACTTGGCGCGTTGTGGTAAAGGCCGTCAAGGCCGGCGATGTTCGCTTCAAGGTGATCATGAACGCCGACCAGGTAGAAAGGGACGTTCAGGAAACCGAATCCACTCATTTCTACGAGTAGGCAGTTAACCGTCCTGCGGAGGGCCGCCATGGGCGGCCCTCCGCAGTTCTTTGCAAAGGAGTCTGAAATGAAAACCGCCGTAACAGTAATATTGTGTCTTATGGTCGTATGCGCGGCCGCCCTGAGCGGTTGCGGCAAAAAGGCCGACGAGAATAAGCCCCTGTCCGAGGTCAAGGCCGAGGCCGAGAAGATGGACTCCGGGCAGTTGAGGGCCATGGCCGCCAAGTACAAGGACGCGATAGCAGCCAAGGGCGAGGAGATAAAGGAACTGACCGCCAAGCTCAAGGACATACCGGTTACCGAGATGCTCGGCGAGAAGGCCAAGTCTCTAAAAGCACAGATCGACAAACTCGGCGCCAGCGTTTCGTCCTTGAAGGAACGGTTCCAGGTCTACTACAAATCGCTCAAGGAAAAAGGCGGCGATACGGCGGGACTGGACTGAGATCGCTCAAGAAACAAGGCACAATCACAAGGCTTATGGAGAATCCCAAAATCAGGAATCGACGGGGGCTGGCGCCTGGCCTGTCCGAACCGACGCGAACCGTACGATAGTCGGACCAGTCGGACATGTCGGACATGTCCGACGGGGGCTGGGAATTGGCTGGCGAGCTTGCTTTAAAGTGAGGCAACCGTCTCCTAAGAAACTAACCGTTTACCCCTGGTCCGTGCAGGCTGGAAGCCTGCCCCCCAACTGAACAACCTCGCGATGTCTTCAGTCGGGGGGCAGGCATCTTGCCTGCACATAATTCTCCAGTCGCCGCAGGCGGCTTCCACAGCACCTTCGCACTTTCACACCTTCTCACTTTCGCACGTGGTCTCCGGCCCCGCCGGAGACCGCCCCCCTTGGCAATTGTTTCTTCCGTATACCTGCCGCGGGTCGCGGACTTCCAACCTTCAACCTTTAACTTTTAACCTTGAACCCCTTTGCGGCAAAAGCCGCAAAGGGCGCGGCCGTAGGCCGTGGCTGGATTGCTGACTACTGCCTCCCACCTCCTTGCCACGTCAGCCGCCTTCTGTATAATAGCTCTGATTTCGTACGGGCCTGTGTTAGGGGACCCATTATGGTACTTAGTGCACTCGACATCGCTGTATTCGTCGCCTTCTTCGGCGTGGTTATCGGCGTCAGCATGTACAAGAGCCGCAGGGAGGAGACCGGCGAGGACTTTTTCCTGGCCAGCCGCGGCTTGTTCTGGCCGCTGATAGGGCTTTCGCTGATAGCGGCCAACATATCCACCGAGCACTTCGTGGGCATGGCCGGCCAGGGCGCCGGAATAGCGGGCCTGGCGGTGGCCAGCTACGAATGGATCGCGGCGATAACGCTGGTGTTCGTGGCTTTGTTCTTTTTGCCCAAATTCCTCAAGAGCGGGATTTTCACTATTCCCGAGTACCTTGAATACCGCTACAACGCCTCGGCGCGGGCTATCATGGCCTTTTACACGATGGTCATTTATGTCGGCGTGACGATCGCGGCGGTGATCTATTCAGGGGGGCTTACGCTCCAGACGATATTCGGTGACCTCGAAAACGGTCGACATCTTCTGTACGGGGTTGTCGTGATCGGCTCGATAGCCGGACTTTATACGATCTGGGGAGGCCTTAAAGCCGTCGCCTGGGCGGACCTGTTCCAGGGCTCGGCGCTTATCATCGGAGGCGCTATCACCATGGTCCTGGGGTTCCGCGAGATAGGCGTGGCGAACTTTTTCGAGGCCAACCGTGACAAGCTGCACATGGTCTTGGCCGGTGACCATCCCGTTCTTCCATGGACCGCGCTGGTGGTGGGGCTGTGGATACCGAACTTCTACTATTGGGGTCTCAACCAGTATATCACCCAGAGGACCCTGGCGGCGAAGACACTAAAGCATGGGCAGTTCGGGATCATCTTCGCCGCGGCGCTGAAGCTGACGATCCCGTTCGTTATCATATTTCCCGGGATAATGTCACTGCAGCTCTACAGCGACCAGATGACCGGGGACAGCGGAACCGACGCCGCGTACCCGTTGTTGATAAGAAACCTCGTCGGTCCGGGCTTCAGGGCGTTCATATTCGCGGCTATAAGCGGCGCGGTAATAAGCAGCCTGGCAAGCATGCTCAACTCCGCCTCGACGATTTTTACCATGGACCTTTTCAAGCGGCACTGGAAAAAGGACGCATCCCAAAGGGCCCTGGTTTTGACCGGCCGCATCGCCACGGCCGTCTTCGTGCTGATAGGCATGTTAATAGCCCCCAGGCTCGGCGACCCGAGATTCATGGGCATATTCACTTATATCCAGGAATTCCAGGGCTATATCTCGCCGGGCATCCTGGCGGTCTTTGTTTTCGGCATGATATGCAAGAAGGCTCCGCCTTCAGCCGGTGTGGCCGGGCTTCTTTTAACGGTCCCGATCTACGGGTTCCTGCAGTGGAGGTTCGGCGCCATAGCCTTCTTGAACAGGATGGCCATAACCTTTGTAGTGATTCTGGCGGTGATGACCGTTATTACCGTTCTGCGGCCCCTGGCCGAGCCAAAGGTTATGCCCGTGCGGGAGCAGTTCGATTCCAGGCCCGCGCCTTCGGTGGCGTGGCTTGGCGGTGTTGTTATAGCCGCCACCATTGTGCTTTATATTGTATTCTGGTAGAAAAGCCGAGGGATGCACACAACGGATAATGACAGGGCCGCCGCCGGCCGAATCCTCGACTTGGCCCGAGGCGTTTCCCTGGACGTCGCCGGCGGCAGGATCAGGAGGACCAGCTCGCGTTTCTGCTTCGGCGTCGAGCACGGCGACTACAACGGAACGGAGCTTTTCGGAGTCGGAACCGACAGGTTCATATGGCTGGCGTACAAGCCCAACCGCGCCGGCAGGGTTCGGCTTTTCAGCGGCAACTTTCCCGGAGACGGCATCGTGGAGTTCCGTCTTGGTGACGTTCCGAAACCCCTCAGTCCCTCCATAGGCCAGACCTGGGCCCGGTTTCCGTTCGGCGTGGATTATATCCTCAGGCGTGAGGGCATAGGGCTGAAAAACGGCATCGACGGCGTCATCTACGGCGATATCCCCGGCGGCGGAATGTCCCGCTCGGCCTCGCTTACGCTGAACCTGATACTGTCGCTTCTCGACGCCAACGATGTACGGATCGAAGACAGGTTCAGGATCGTCGATATGGCCCAGGCCGTGGAGAATGACTACATCGGCTCGCCCTGCGGCAAGCTCGACCAGATCATGATACTGTTCTCCCGGGCCGGTTTCGGCACGCACTACAACCCCGGTACCGGAAAAATCGATTACGTGCCGCTCGGTGCTGGGGCGGATTTTAGAATAGTTGTGATGGACACCGGCACCCAGCGGCCCGGCCTGGAAAAATCGACATACAGGATAAGAAGGGCCGAGTGCGAAAAACTGGTCGAGCTGCTGCGGCGGGCGGGATATGACCTCGCCTGCCTGGCCGACGTTACGGACGACGGACTCTACGGGCGGATCATGGCGGACATGGCCCAAAGCCACGGCGACTTGTGCCGCAGGCTCAGGTACATCCACGGCGCCCAGAAGCGGTTCTACAGAATGCTCGAGGCATGGAAGGCCGGCGACGTCGAGACCATAGGCTCGGTGTTCCGCGAAGACGGCATCGGCCTGCGGGACGACTACGAAATCTCGGGCCCCGAGCTGGAGTCGATGTGCGATATTGCCAGGACGGTCGGCGGCGTTCTGGGCGAGAGAATGCTCGGTGGCGGCGACAAGGGCGCCTCCGGCGCCCTCGTTTTGCCGGGCAGCGTGGACGAGCTGAAGCGGGCCGTGGAGGTCGCATACCCTCGCAGCCACCCGGATCTTGCCGGCAACTATGCCGTTCACGTCTGTGGCATCGTGGATGGAGTGGCGGTTCTGGAGGGACTTGTTTAATAATATGTCCGAAGGTCCTCGAAGGGGTGTTTACGAATCGCTTGTGCTTTCCAATGAAAGAACAGGCAAGGCCTTCTATCGGATGTCGCTTCAGCTGGCCGGTCCCGGCGCCGAGGCCTTCGCGGATACCGTGCCGGGGCAGTTCGCCGAGCTGGACTTGTCCGCAGCACCTCTTCCCCCGCCGCGGGACATACCCGAACACCTGCGTGACGCCGCGGCTCGCGACATAATGCTTCGAAGGCCCTTCAGCTTTACTGATGTAACATGCCGGGGGCGGAATTGCCGGCTTGGACTGCTATACTGTGTCGTCGGGCCGGCCACATTACGCATGACGGCGCTTAGGCCCGGCGATTCCATTGAAATTCTCGGGCCGCTGGGAAATGGTTTTGCCGTTCCGCCGGGTAAGATTACCGCCATTCTGGTCGCCGGCGGTATGGGAGTCCCTCCCCTGCAGCACCTTGCCGGGTACCTGTCTGCCAAGAGGCCCGGTGTGCGTGCTGTGGTGCTGGCCGGCGCCAGGACCGCGGCCATGCTTCCTTTCCGGGTTGACGAGAGCCTTGTCAGCGGCGAGCCGGCCCTGTGTCTTGGAGAGTTCGCAGAACACGGCATAAAGTGCCTCGTTGCCACCGATGACGGGTCGCTGGGATTCGCCGGGCCGGTCAGCGGTCTTCTGGAAAGCCTGCTGGTAAAGGCCGACTACCCGCGGGCCCAAACCGTGATCTATGCCTGCGGCCCGGAGGCGATGTGCGCCGCCGTGGCAAAGGCGGCCGCCGCCGTGAACGTGGACTGCCAGGTAAGCATGGAGCGGATTATGGCCTGCGGAATCGGCATCTGCCAGGGCTGCGCAGTGGAGTGCAGAATACCAGGCTCAAAGGAAACGGCCTACAAACTCTGCTGCGAGGACGGTCCGGTTTTCGACGCCCGGACGGTAGTGTTTTAGGGAAAAAAGGTACCTGGTACCGTTTTTTCAGTCCTGCGGGTAGACGATGACCCTGTCGTGTATGATCGCGATAAGGTCGTTTTTCCCGTCGTTGGTGACGTCCGCTATGAGCAGTTCCCGAGGTTCCACTTGGGCCCTGCCTCGGCCCGCCTCCCGGCGGTAGCTTTTCTCTTCGAAGACCTTGAATCTCATCGCCGGCAGCGGTTTCGGCCCCGGGGCTATGGCCAGTACCTCGAGGTGGTTGTGCTTGTATTCCACCATGACGAGGTCAATAAGCCCGTCGGAGTTGATGTCGCCGGCCGCCAGACCGCCGTATAGGCCGTCCTTTATTCTTGTTTCATACGTGAACAGCGTTTCAAACCTGGCCTCGCCGCCGTTCTGGTCCGGGGGTGTGACAATCGCGAACTTGTCGCCGTCGAAGAGGAGAATATTTTTCGTTTCCGCGCCTGAAAAACGCCCGAAGGTCATTTGCAGGTTTGAAACCGGGTTCCACCTTCCCACGTCGAGTTCGGTTTCGAACCGGTAGGCGCCCCCGTCGCCGGCGGTCAGAACCTGCATCCTGCCCTTTAGGCCGTCCAGCAGCAGAACGGCCGGCCTGGCGGAAGTTTCGTCGATGTGGAAGGCCGCGGCGGCCGATATGTCATTTTCGGTGCTCTTGGCATTGTACTGTTCGATCACCGTCCATGCGCCGTTGCGGAAAACAACGGCTCTGGCGAAGTTTCTGCCGGCTATCAGAAGTTCGCTTGCCTCATTGCCGTTGACGTCAGTCAGGCTTATCGACCGCGTGGTGGCGTCCTTTATGAGGCTGGCCTGTGTGCCGGAAGTGGTGACAAGCTCGAAACCGCCGGGTTCGACCTGCCGGACAAAGGTGGGAAGTTCGTATCTTGCGAATATGAGAACATCATTCATGCCGTCCTGGTCGGCGTCGAGTATCTTGATCCCGTCCGGGTTGGCTTCCAGTTTCTCCAGCGGCAGAATCGTTTCGGCCCGGTCTTTATCCAGGCCGCCGGTCGGTCTTGCCCCGAGGTTGTATAATATCCGCATGGAACGGATGTTTTGCGTGTCGGCCGTGACATAAACACAGTCGATTCCGCCGTCGCCGTCGATGTCGGCCAGATCCATGGCCAGGGGCTGCCCGCTCACTTCAAGACCCCGCGGAAAAACAAACCTGTCTTGTTCGAGGCCGGTTACGCCGATGAACCTTTCCTGCACGCTCAAAACGGCGATCTCGTCCTTTTCGTTGCCTGCAAACACGTTCGCCGTCACCATGTTCGATATCCCCGCGAGGCAGCCGGATCTGGCTCCTTCTGTAAGGCCTGAACCGGCCACCTGCCTGTAGTACATGATTTCCGCGGCGTCACGGTCGCTTACCACAATGTCAGTAAGACCGTCACCGTCGAAGTCACCGGTTGCCAGGTGCCGCCCGGTGCCGTCTCCGGCCGGAAGGGGGTAATACCTAACGGGCCAGTCGGCCCAGGGCCGGTCGTCTTTTTCCGTTGTCAGCCTGTAACCGTTTAGCCGTCCGTTTACTGCGTCGACAGCCAGTATCTCATCGGCTCCCTGTCCGTCGAGGTCGCGGAGTCTCAACACATATGGCTTCTCGATGAAGAACCGCATTTGCGGCCCCAGGCCGCCGGAAGGCAGACCGTATCTTACATGAACCGGCTTGGATCCCTCGTCGGTTACAGCCAGCAGGTCGTTGACGCCGTCGCCGTTGACGTCCCCCGCCTGTATGGCGAGTATGTCCGCGGTGTCCGACTGTTTTAGCGGCTCCGACAGCCTTCCGCGGGCCTGTTGTGTTATGATATAAACGCCGTCACGGGCTGCCAGGGCAAGGTCATCAGCGCCGTCGTTGTCCAGATCGCAGCAGACCAATGAGTCCGCCGACATCAGGCCGTCTTCGATGGTGATCTTTCGCCGCGGCCGCCACTTCGGTATCGGTGTCCGGCTGTCGGAATCATGCGGCTTCTGCAGCCATATATAAAGTCCCGCGGGCCTTCCGTAGCAGGCCAGGTCCGGCAGTCCGTCAGAGTTTAAATCGCCGCAGGCCAGGCTGTATAGCTTTTGGGATACCGCCAGTTCGATCCGCTTGAAATGTGTGGGCTGGGCGTTAAAAATGTCGTTTATATCGGTATCTTCGGTTGCTGCGGTCGGCCGCTTCTCATTTACCCCCGCGGTTTGCTTTTGAAGCAGAAGCTCTATCCTGGCTTTGTCATTGTTCAGCAGGACCAGATCTGTTCTGCCGTCCTTGTTCAAGTCCACCGCCCTAAGGTCGCTTATATTCGGGCTGAGTTTGATTATCTCCATTTCGCTGAAGCCGTAAAAATCCGAAAGAGCCGGCGGTTTAGCGAAGGACGATACGACCGCCAGGGCCGTTATGATTATAGCGGTGGTTGTCCGCATTTTAGTCGTTGCCACATTCTTCCTTCAACGCCGCCAACAGTTCCGAGTCCGGCTCCTCGCCCAGCTCGCTGGCGATCGCCGCATGTTCGAGGGCTTGGCGGCAGCGGCCCAGCCTATACATTGCGTAAACCAGCCCCTTGTGCGCCCGGGCGAGCTGGGGTTCTATCCTCAAGGCAAGGGTGTATTCGCCCGCCGCTTCTTCGTAAAGGCCCTTGTTGGAATACGCCGCGGCCAGGTTGCACCTGGCGGTTTCGTCGTCCGGGGCCAGTTCGAGAGCACGGCGGTACTGCTCCATGGCCGCGTCATATCTCTTTCGGGCGAAATAGGCGTTGCCCAGGTTGTTCATGGCCGCCACCAGGACCGGATCCAGTTCCAGGGCCTTAAGGTACGCCCCGATCGCGTCCGAGGACCATCCCTTGCGGGCGTAGGCATTGCCCAGATTGCTGTAGATCAGCGCCTGGGCCGGGTTGATGGCCAGGGCCGCATTGTACTGCACTATGGCCTCGTCGGGGCGGCTGCTTTCGAGATACAGATTGCCAAGGTTGCTCCTGGATTCGGCCAGCGAGGGGTTTATTCGCACGGCAGTTTCCAGTGACCTAAGGGCCGATTCTGACTCGCCGACCTCGCTGTAGGCGTTGCCGAGGTTGTTGAAAAAACAACCCAGCGTCTGCAGCTTGTCCAGGTTTGTCATGTAGATCGAATCGCCGGCGGGGACCTTGAATTTCGCGAGGTAGTGTTCGTCCGGGGCGCTTCGTCCAGCGCTGGTTGTTTCTATGTTGAACCGGTTGCGCCCGTCGTCGTACCGCACGAAGAAGTGGCCCGGAACGACCACGCCGTAAACAGGCAGGCCCAGCCGCTCACCGATGGCCAGGTAGAGTATCGACAGGCTCAGGCAGTGCCCCCGCTTGTTGTCCAGAACGCTGTGCAGGAACAAATCGTTCGGGTCGTCTGCCTCTTCGACGGGCTCGAAAGCCAGTTCGTCGAAGAGATATTTGTTGACGGCCGCGACGGTCGCCCGCGGCGCCCTGAGCATCGGCCGGCCGCAGCTCGATCGGATCTCAAGGGCCATTTCGTCGAGGGCGGCCAGGTATCTTCGGCCCCGCACGTCCTCCCACCGCTCGGAGATTATAAGCGCGGCGGTGCCAAGGTCCACCTCCTCGGCGTCAAGCCGCAGAACGTGCTCGAGGCTTCTTATGTACAGCCCGGCCTTGTCGTGGTTGGCCAGAGGCTGGTCCCGGCCGGCCGCCGGGCCGGCAAGCTGCGGCATCGACGCAGAGAAAAGGACAAGTCCTGCGAATACTATCTTTCGGCTGCTCATTATTCCGCCACCGGCTCGATTTCCATAGGCACCGCCGCGGCCTTTCGTTTGAACAGATCTATTCTCATCCACCTTTTGCTCCTGAATCTAAGAGCGTTGGCCGAACCTACGATCATTAT
>Ga0180433_10005857_pt1 | contig 16422 bp, 16 predicted proteins | sample SS_ome_8_FD_132980 | JGI IMG/M metagenome (GOLD analysis project Ga0180433, IMG submission 132980) | Hypersaline lake sediment archaeal communities from the Salton Sea, California, USA - SS_1_D_1 metaG | ecosystem: Environmental > Aquatic > Non-marine Saline and Alkaline > Hypersaline >... | reverse complement strand
CTTTTACTTTTACTGTACTACGATACAAAATGTAAAAAAATGCAAAAGTACTTAGCTATATACCTTCTCAAATACTTCTATTTTCAAAGAAGGGCTTTCTGTAATTTCATATGGTTCTTCTGTAAGATCAAGCTCAGAAAGACTTAATCCAAAATTGTTTTTAATATAAAGATCAACTTTCTTTTTGAAATCATCAAAGCTATTAAAATACTTTTTAAAACTTACAGGTCTTAGACCTCTAATAAATCTGTTAAGCTCGTTTATCACTCCATCCTTTTCAGATATTTTTATAATCGTATCATTTTCAGTTATTAGTACATCTTTGCAGTAAAAGAAATTTGCAACTTCTTTGTTCGCACAAATATCAAATAAACTAACATCAAATATACCATCATAGTCAAATTCACCACGATCATGACAACAAAGAGGCATTTCGTTGGAAATTTGCTTAAGAAATTCTGCTGAGCAATTTCCATCCCTAAATACTGTTGATAGAACTTTGCTTAGTGCAGGCTTTATTTGATTTCTATAACAGGCTGGATCAGCTGCACGCTTTAAAGCTAAATATTTTCCTGACTGGCTAAATCTGTGTGAGTCTATGCTTGCACATGGACATTGCTTTGAAAAAATAGTCTTTCTTTTTTCCAGGTTAAACAAGATAAGTCTTCCATCGTCAGCATTAAATAGGACGTGTTTCCCATCTCTACTAAAGTTAATCGTATCACAAGTAAATTGGGAAATGTTGTCATATATTTGGCTATTGTTTAGCACATCGTATAAAATTGTTGGACTATTTCTCATTTGAAAGCACACATATTTGTCGTCTGGACTAAAAATTATACCCTCGCATCCTATCTTTTCACATACCTTCTTTCCGGTGTTTATGTCCCATATTTCTGCTTTAAAAGCCTCTGATTTCCAACAATCCGGCATCTCCCAATAATCATCTGAGAAGAATTCCTCTGAAAATTCTGTTGGTAGGTTGGGATTTCTCTGAGAATCGTCTCTATAAACAAAGGCAATGTATTTATCCTTGTTACTTATTGTAAAGTCATAAAGATGAAGAGAGCTAAACAAAACTTTGTTTTTTGTATAATCAACAATGCTAAGTGTAAAGGTGGTTTTATCATAGCGAGCAAAATACGCACAAGTATGCAATGAGCTTTTAAAGACCTGTTTTTGGGTGCACAGTGAAAAATTTTCAGAATCTTTATACTTTTTTAGTTCCTTGCAATGTGTTATATTAAAAACCATTGCTTCTGAATTACCCTCTTTAAAAAATATAGCGTATTTTCCGTCGGGACTGAAATGGGCACTTCTGCAATTTTTACACCTGAACATTTCTTTTCCTGAGATAAGGTTTACCAAGAGGAACGTATAGACTGCGTTTCCATTATCATAATCAACAACGAAAATTAAAGCATGTTTAGAGTCAGCGGAAAAATAAAAACGCCCCCCCTTTTGAGCGCTGAAAACTTTTTCTTTTTTGTTAATGTCCCATAATTCTAATGTATTATCACAACAGCAGCAACAGTTAAAAATCGCAATAAAATTTTCGTCCGGACTAAAATCAATGCAAGGATCACCCACAAACGTAAAAGATAAGATCAAACTGTTATCCAAAGTGTTTCTAACTTCTATATTTGTATTGCCGGTATCTTTGCAACAAGAGCAGCTGTCTTCAGAATATGAGCAATCTTCGCAACAGCAATCATCACAACAACTGTCTTTGAAATTTAAGCTACCCTCATGCGAATCATAATTCTCACAATATAGGCAATAATTATCATTCGTAGAATTACTTCTCTTTACGTAAACAATAAATTTATTTTGAGGACTTATTTGGTAAGATGAATAATCTTCTGAGTATGTATATTCATTTGACTTGGAAAAGCTATCCAAACTTTTGGCAAAATTAACAAAACTTAAACAGAAAGCCGAAACTACGCATAAGCAAACGTTAAAAAATCTGCTTTTCATGATGTATTCCTCCGGGATTATAGGGGTTATTTTTCTTTCAAAACTATCTTAAATGATATAAAAAATCTCGCAACAGCCCCTAAAATAGGGTGTTTTCACACATGTGCCGGCTCAATACCCAAACTGGAAAATGCTGTTTTGATATTTTGAAGACTAAAGCCAAATTCGATCACTTTGTTCCGAAACGCGTCAAGTAGGGGACACCAGCCTTCGCTCGTTCCGAGCTACTGCTGGCGGGGCCAACCAATTAATGATATTTTTTCAAAAATGAAAGTTAATACTGTGTTATTTTGCAATATTCTTGAAAACCTCGTCTCACAAATTCCTGGATTAATTATTGGTGGGTACATAACATTTCGTCTCACCCTAGCGAAAATTTCTGCTGAAAATAAAAATAACACTTCTAAAGAAATCTTAAATACCATAGATCAATGTGAACAGAATATTGAAAGAGAAATAAAAGAACGATATTTGCTTAAAAAAAACATCAATGAGAAAGATGCCCACTTCAAAGCATGCCAATTACAAAATATTTTGGATCATCTAGATCTAGCCAGCAAAAAAGCTTTACGTCTATCAAACGAAAAGTAAAACTTTACCACCGACCCTGTCGGTGGCTTTTAAATCTCGACCCATGACAACTATGTTGTCATGAATCTCGCCAAATCCTCAATTGTTCTTCCCTAATTCGTATCTCGTCCTGTTCTATTATGTATTTTTTTATTGTTTCTCTGTTTATACCAACAGTATCTACAAAATAACCTCTTGCCCATAGATGTAATCCCCAATATCTTTTTCTGAGCTGAGGAAACTCTTTCATCAAGATCTCTGCGCTCTTGCCTTTTAAAACTTTCATAACATAGCTTGCGGAAAGTTTTGGAGGAACCGACAGATAGAGATGAATATGGTCATCACATATACTACCCTCGATTAAAACTATTCCATTCCATTCACACAAATTATATAAAATCTCTTTTAACCTCGGCTTAACATCATCTATCAAAACTCTGTATCTATATTTTGGCACCCAAACAAAATGAAACTCACATCTATACGTAGCATGTGCTGATTTGCGATATTTTTCCATATAATTACCCCAGCACAATTATCGCAAATCATTAACAACTCGGCAACTACGTTGCCTCGCTATCGGAGTGGGGCCTTCGCCCCCACACCCCACCACCGATTATATCGGTGGTTTAGTCAAAGACAATTAAACCAAGAATTCAAGGAACTACTTAAACTAGTCAAAGGTTTAATTGGCGCTCTTCAAAAAATCTTCTATAACTATGAAAATAAAATTAAACTTGAGGGTGAAGAATATTTTTATACAGCTTCTCCAAAAATAAAAACTCTTATTAACTCTATTCGAGAAAAGCTTAACAAATGAGCTTATACAAAAACTATTAAATACAGTAACCTATAATAGTTTTGCATATGATGATACATTCTATTTGAGGAGAAAAAAGAAAATGATAAAAGGTTTAAGAACAGTCGTATATGCCGTAAAAGATGTAGAAGCTGGAAAAGATTGGTATAGCAAAGTTTTAGGCATTAATCCCTATTTTGATCAGCCGTTTTACGTTGGATACAACGTAGGCGGTTATGAGCTCGGCCTTGCCCCAGATACACACGTATCTCAAAAAAATAATTCTGGATCAATTGCTTACTGGGGAGTTGATGATATCGAAAAAGAACATAAAATAATTCTTAAACTGGGAGCAAAAGAAAACTCAAAAATTATGGATGTTGGTCAGGGAATTAAAGTCTCTTCGGTTATTGATCCATTTGGAAACGTTTTTGGACTAATCTACAACCCAAACTTTAAAGCAAACTAATCAATCTATGAAAAAGAAAAATAAAATTTTAGTGAGTGCCTGTCTGGCTGGTGCAAGATGCAGATACAACGGAACAGATGCTTTCAACGAACAAATATTAGAAGAACTCAGAAACTCAGAGCTTGTAATTGTTTGTCCGGAGCTTTTGGGTGGTGAACCAATACCAAGACCGGCTTGCAATATCGATCAGCTTGATGGCCATGCAGTTCTTGCTGGTAAGGCAAAAATCATAGGAGAAGACGGCAAGGATTACACAGAAACGTATGTTCAGGGGGCAAAAAAGGCACTTGAGATTGCGTTATCAAATAATGTAAAAAAAGCTTATTTAAAATCAAAGAGCCCAACTTGTGGCTGTGGAAAAATATTCGACGCTAAAGGTGAAAACTTAAAAGTTGGTAATGGAATATTTGCAGCTCTTTTGATAGAAAATGGCATAGAAGTTATTTCTCTTGATTAACATCAACCTATTTTTGGTATTTATTTTTTAATAAACTGATTTTTGATCTTACAACCCTTTTTTACACACAATGAATCAGAAAAATTGCCTAATCCCAAACACATAAACGAAAATTATTGATACACTTCAAAAAAATTTACTACAATTGCTTCAAGCTAGTAAAAAAATAAGGGGTTACAATGAAAACAAAATTCTATAAAACTCTTTTATCAATGATAATTTTTCTTGGTTTATGTCATTCAAACCTATTTCCTAGTATTGTTTCTGGAACACTAGTTAGCACCCCTGATGGATTTGTACCGGTACAAAATTTACATGCAGGGAATATTGTTATCGGCTATTGCTGCAAATGCAAAAAATTAATCAAATCACCTATAACCAAAATTAAAAGGAAAAAAGGCAAACAACTTGTCCTGATAAAAATTAAAAATGAAAATCTGCTTGTTTCAAAAGAACAGATTTTCTTCGATCCCGTGAGAAAAAAATGGGTTAGAGCAAGAAATCTTACATGCAAAAATTATCTTATGTCATACAACTTTATCGATAATAATGTTGCACTTTCCAAAGTTCGATGCTGCTCTACTAAAAAAGTAAAAATAAGATCTGTAATATATGAAATTTCTCTGGAGTATCCTCACACCCTTTTTATATCAAAATCACAAATCTTAACCCATAATTTTGCCTGTTCTCTAGGCCTTGGGCTTGCCTTTGGCTCTGGGATGATCTCTTTTGAAACAATTGCCGTTACCGCCTCCTTTTTAGGGCTAGGCCTATACAGCCTTTTTGGTAGAAAATCAAAATTTAAAACTCATATCGTATACAACCCCTGCAATCAAAATAATTCTCCCCCAAAAAAACCTGATGAGGAGGAAGAAAAGGAAAAAGAGCAAGAATTTGGTATCACGGAAGATAGTGCTAAACATATTTTTAGAAACAAAAGAGGTCACTTTCCACATGATACACCCGAGAATAGAAAGTTATTGTTTGATCTAGTGTCAGATCCAGCAAATTTTCTTGGAAAATTTAGTTATGGTGATTGTTATGGAAAAACTTTACCTAATGGTAAACAATTATGGGCCTATGTACGAGGTAGATTAATAAGAGACGGGGGCATAAATGCGGTCCCCAGAAATTTTAATCCCAAAACAGGATTTAGCAGTCTTTTCCCTTCAAAACTTAAGTTATAGTTTCGACTAATGAAAAGACAATAGAGGAGCTTTATGAAAATATTTTTAACACAGTTGCAAGGTTACAATGCAATGTTTAAGCTATTAGACAATTATTATAAAAAAACAAAACTAGAAGAAATTATGTCGTTGTTACCCGGCATGCTTTTTTTGGTGGATGGAGATACTGCTGACCCTGCAATTTGGGACGATTGGATAGAGGCTATCAATGATAAAAAAATATTGACCAAACAAGAGAGTTTCGATGGAATGATACGTTTTTTTGAGATATATTACGAGCTTGTTCCATATACTTATCTCAAACTACTCATAGATGAAATGCGCTCTGCAAAAGACTGCAGTGATACTTCAGTGCCCATGGTGAAACAGTGGAGCTTACACTTAAAAGAGGCATTGCAAGAGCCAGAAGGTTCAAGAGAATACCTGAGGCTTACTAAAAAATAAGCTCAAAAAAAAATTAAGGAGTGCCTATGAAAATACCTTTAACACAATTGCAAAGCTACAACATAGTATACAAATTATTGGATAGTTATTACGAAAAACAAAAGATGAGGATATGATGTCATTACTACCAAGCATGCTTTTCTGGGACGATAAAAGCACTGCAGATCCTGCAATCTGGGGGGAATGGGTAGAAGCAATTAATAACAAAAAAAAATTAACAAAACAAGAAGCATTTAATGGTATGATAAAATTTCTTGAAATGTATTATATGCTTGCTCCATACAGCTATATAAAAACATTATTAGATGAAATGTATTCAGCAAAAAACTGTGATGATATACAAGTATCTACCGTAAAACAATGGAATATACACCTAAAAGAAGTATTACTCGAGCCGAAAGATTCAAAAGTGTATTTATGGTCAACCCGAGAATAACATTTGCCCGCCAAAAAAGGCTTTGTTTTAACGACAGTGGATAGTCGGAAACGACGAATTGGAGCCAACCTAGATAAGGCTATACTCTTTGCACCGTCTATTTACTGAACTTCTATTCACACCCAAAAGGTTGGCAATTTTGTTTTGATTTTTAAATTTGTCCCATAGCATAGACATTATTTTTTTATCCCGCAAGGCATGTTTACCCAATCGAACAGCCTCAATTACCTGAGGGTCAGACGAATCTGATTCATAAGAAGGCACAAGTTGTACTTCTTCAACAATTTTATTTTGATGTGTCTTTTTTTCTAAAATACGCTTAATCTTATTTTTTAACTCAAAAAAACTTACAGGCTTAGAACTCACTAATTTTTTCTTCTCCTTGTCTGTAAGTTCAAAAATATGCTGCAACTCATTCGTTTTTATCGTCTGTTTTGTGAAACCATCTGTTATGCTACTAAGATCTTTTTCTGATAAAGCCATTAAAGATGGCATTGAGATTGTCCTAACTTTAAGCTCAACAAACAACTCTGAATCAAATTTTCCTTGTTCAACAGCAATTTTTAAATCAATACTTGACGAACAGATTATCCTCACATCACTAAATATCTTTTTTTCACTCTTGAATTGCCTAAAGAACCCGAACTTTATAAACTCTGCAAGATACTTTTGCGTCTCTAGTTCAAGATTATCAACGTTTTTGATAAACAATGTTCCCTTTTTATCAAGTTTTTCTAAAAGGGGCTTCTCATCATTATTTTTCACACCAAAAATTTTACTGATTCCAAAAAGTTTAATAGCCAACTCACTATCGTTGGATGGCTTTTTTACATCAAGAATATGTAAATTATCACGCAAACTTATGTGATGCAAAATCTCCGCCGTTGCGAGCAAGTCCTGCTCAGGCAAATCAAGCAAAATCGCTTTTTTACCCAACGCAACCTTTAACAGGTCTATCTTAAAATTAAGTAGCGATTCACTACTTCCAGGGATTAATTCATCAATCAATTTTCCAGATTCTGTCGTTTCCAAATATAGTAAATAATCAAATTTTGTCGGATTTTTTATAACATCCAACTTCTGTCTCAAAATATCTGAAACTTCTGGATAGTACGCATGTATAATCACACTATTTTTATCAAGATTCAAGATTCCAGATACAGCCAATTTATTGCTATTGCTATCTTCTATCATGCAAAACTGAGCAGAGCCATATTCGAGAACATGGTTTGCTAGCTGCTTTAGCCTCTTTGTAATCGGATGACCAGAGTAAGTATTTAGATTGATAGGTATCAGATCATGAGCAAACTGATTTCCAACCGTAAACCTACGGTTCTTGTAAAAAATTGTACCTACTTTTCCGTGATTTGCATTTGCTAAAAATAAATTGATGCTCTCCTTGTACCGAGAAACCTCCTGATGCTTGAGATACAACTCTTCCCTGAGTTCCTTTTCCTTTTTTATAAGCACATTTATATTTTTACTTTGAAGATGCTTGATAACGTTTGCTAAATAGTTCGCAAACACTGCCATCTGATCACGCTCTACGTCATTATAGAATACTTCGTTTTTGTCCACCCTCGCATGCTTATCAACGATTATATAGGCTATTATTCTTTCCTTTTCGAAAATAGGGATAAAAATATCGGCAGCCATTTCATTCATAAAATTGATAATGCTTTTTTGGTCACCATTATTCTCATAAAAATTGCTGAATTCCAACTCATCTGCAATAATCACCTTTGATTTGTTGATAAATCTACTTACTTCACTTTTAGAACAATATTGATTTATAAACCCCTCCATCTTTGTTTCATCCCCATATTCATCCATTCTCTGATCTTGATTTCCACCTCTTATGTGTAAATGCACCCTCCTGCTTGGAATTTTAAACGCCTCCTGGAAAAAATACTGGGTTATCAACTTCAACTCTTTAATATCGGTTACCTGGCTAAATTGATCGATTATATTTTTGAAGTCTTCCATGAAAACAAATCTTTTTTTTGCCGTAACATGATTTCGTAAATTCAAAAACCTCAGCCCCATTATCTTACGCATACAGTGAAATGTTGCATAGGTAATAAGAAGAGCGGAGACTCCAACAACAGAGTAATAGTTTGCAACAGTTGTTGAAATTATACTAAAAGGATAAAACTGAATAAAATCAGATATCAACAAAGGGAATATGATAAACTTAATAAACAGCCCTATCTGCCTCCCTAAAATTCTTGGTAGTTTTCTTGAGCGTATTTTATAAAAAGATACAAATATGCTCGTAAAGGCTAAGTAGAAAATCATATACGCCATAACAGAAGTTTGTATCCTCATTTCTAACGCAGGCCTATCGGCCATGCTAAAACAATTGAAATTATAAAAAGCTAATAAAACAAAAAACATAGAAAAAATAGAACTAATGGCTATAAATATTTTTTGGTAGAATGTAATTTTACCCTTTTCATTTGACGAAACTCCTATAAATAGAGCAAGAGACTGGTATTGAACTATGGCAAAACCCCAGGCTACACGAGAAATAAAAATTAATAACCTGTAGTCTAAATCAGGTACTACCGTTCTCTTGGCAATAGTAACAATCCAAGAAAAATCAGAAACTATCGACCCAATGAGAACCAAAAATATCAAAATTCTAGAAAGCTGAAATTTTTGAGACTTCACCCCTCTACTAAAAAGAAAAAATAAAATAAATGATTTAAGAAATAGCGCAATCAATATCACAAAAAAAAGAAATACATTACTTCCAAATATATTTTCAAAATGATTGATGATATATAAAAAACTTTCTACCCAATTCATCATAATTTATTGATCTTTTAAACTTTGGTTATTATAATTATAAAAACACCTTACTTTAAGCATTTTTAACTATAAGGAACTTTTAATATGATTAAATACTTAAGTAAACTTTTTTCTCTGCTTGCCGCTTTTGCTACAGTTTTTTCCGCTTGGCCTCCAGGTGGTGGCTATTAACCAAACTGCATCACTATGTCACCAGTGGAAACTCTTTTTTACTTCTTGCTAGATCCCCAATTTCGAAACTATGGGTTCGACTTGCATACCCATAATTAAATTTATTTTATCACTTAGACCCTTTTTTTACAATAAAAACCCAGTTGTTTTTCAATATGAATTTAAAAGGCTTATTGAGCACCAATTTTTAAAACAATTGGCCAATAATCTGTTCTATGTTGTCAAAATTTGTATATCCAAGTACCTAAACATGCTTTTTTTGGTATTTCTATCAAATAGTAAATGCCATGGACCTGATCCCTGAGAGATCCAAATTCTCGAAGAAAAAAGTTCTAAAATAGTCCGATAGGGCACACCAGCCTTCGCTCGAAACGAGCTACGGCCGGCAAGCCAACCAATTAATGATTTCTTTTTCAAAAAATATAAAAAAATCTACCAACCCTGTACCCTTCCAAGTTCTGATCACATGCGAAAAAATCGTTTCTGTATCCCAAAAAAATTTACTACAATTAGGTCAACATATTTATGCTCAATAATAAAAAGTGATTTGATATGTTTCAGATAGGCAAGGAGTCATAATGAATACAAAATTCTACAAAACTCTTTTACCAACAATAATTTTTCTCTTCTTATGCCATTCAAATCTATTTCCCAGTATTATTTCTGGAACATTGATAAGTACACCCGATAGCCTTGTGTCTATTGAATCTTTACAAATTGGTGATACCATTGTCGGATATGATCTAAATAACGGCATCATGCATACGAAAATAGCAATGGTAACAAAAAAAGAAAACCTATACACGTCAGAAAAACAAAAATTTTAACCACTTGGGAGCTTATGATCCACAAAAATGCTGCCTATACAAAGGCCCAAGACATGGGAAAGTTAAGATATAATAAAGGGCGTTTATGAAAAAACTGATTTTACAAGAAATCAAATACGAAAAAAAAAATAACTATTGCTGCGAATTAATGTCACAATTCGTAGAAGATCCTAGAATTGGTGTGGATTACTTCAACACCTATAGAGAATATTATCTTGACACAACAAACGCAAATCTTAAACAAACTATTCTTTACTGCCCATTCTGCTCCAGTAAACTGCCAAAAGGACTAAGTGAACAGTATTTTTCCGCTCTTGAAAAAGAATACAATATAGACGATCCACATGACCTTGAACAAGAAAAGCTAATTCCAGAGGAGTTTAAAAGTGATGAGTGGTGGCAAAAAAGAAACTTATAAAAAATGGGAATTAAAAAAATGAGTCAAAATAAGAAAACAATGCACTGTTGTGAACTAATGGACTATTATCTAAATGAAAAAAAGGTGTTAATATTCTACAATCCAATATTTAGAGAATATTTTATAAGTTTAAGATCCTATAAAAAGGGGAAACAGTCTATTTACAGCTGTCCTTGGTGCTCCCAAAAATTTCCCCCTAGCCTAATACAAGAATACATAAAAATTTTATCTGAAGAATACGAAATCTTTTTTGATCACTATTTAGGAAAATATTTTGATATTTCTTCTAATGACAATGAATTTTTTTTTTACTCTCCTGCAGAAATTAAAAACATCCCAGAAGAATTTAAAAGTGATACATGGTGGAAAAAGAGAGAACTATAAGATATCTCCTAAGCCAAGACCAATTCTATTCCCAACCCAGAAAAAACTGTTTTTATACGTTCCAAACTAAAGTCAAACTCAATAGTTCTGTTCCTGAACGCGTCAACTAAGGGACACCAGCTTTCGCTAAAGCTTCAGCTGGCAAGCCAACCAACTAATGATTTCTCCAACCTAGAGTTTTTCACATAAATCCTACAAATTGCCTCACCCTAACTACATATACAAAAATTATTGCTGTACTTCAAAAAAATTCACTATAATTGCTTCAAGTTAGTGAAAAATAAGCCCAAAAGGTTGGCGATTTTGTTTTGATTTTTAAATTTATCCCATAGCATAGACATTACTTTTTTATCCCGCAAGGCATGTTTACCCAGTCGAACAGCCTCAATTACCTGAGGATCAGACGAATCTAATTCATAAGAAGGAACAAGTTGTACTTCTTCAACAATTTTATTTTGATGTGTCCTTTTTTCTAAAATACGCTTAATCTTATTTTTTACACTTCTACCAAGCTCAATAAGGCTTTTCGCAACATTTCTGAGACATCCAAAAATGATTTTGCAATAGCATACAAAGGATAGCTATAAATCTCTTTATATACCCCGTAATTATCAGAAGAAAACCTAATCCCATATGTAGAGCCTAAATGAGATTCCAAAAAAATTTGCATGCTTTTTATCCTCTTACTTGATCCCGCCTTTACTTCAACAGGAACAACTTGATTTCGTATTTGCACCAAATAATCAATCTCCGCCTGACTAGCACGTTTTTGTCTCCGCCAATAAAAAAGGGATTCCTTAGATATCGGATCGGAATAAGCCACAAGTTCCTGCCCCACAAATGCCTCAACAATTTGCCCACTATTTATAAACATTGTCTCTGGATTCAATAACCAAGGAACTATATCGAGCTTTAACAAAGCTTGGGTCAACGCTACATCTAAAAAAATCACCTTAAAATCATTTAGTTTTGCTTGGGCTCCCAATGGCACTCCCTGACCAGAACTACAAATAATTTTGTGCAAAAGACCTGCTTTTTCTAATAATTCTAAAGCCGGCTCAAGCTCCCTTTTTTGATATTCACCAACTCTAGTGAACATAAATTTGTTCCCAATCTGATTTGCAGCATTCTGAAAAAGAAGATTGAGGTATTTAATTTGATGCTTCTTTGCATATTTACTAAAATCCTGCTGGTAGTTAAATATTAGATCTGAGTGAACTATCTTTGATGCGCGTGATTTTTCTGTATTAATCCACTCATTTATAGCCTCAGGCATACCTCCTATAGCAAGGTACTCGCCAACCAAACTAAGAAGCTTTTTATGCATGGGTTCGCTAAGAGGTTCTTCAAGACCATGGTCTATGATTAACTTCACCCACTTATTATGTCCAAGTGCAGCTATAAATTCTAAAAAAGAAACTGGGTACATATAAAGAGAAGATACTCGTCCAACCGGAATACCCACCTGATCAATAGCAAAATCCAGAAGAGATCCTGCCGCAGCTACATGTAAATCTGGTACTTGTTCAAGAAAATATCTTAAAGTTGTAATTGCCTGCGGAGCAACCTGAATCTCATCAAAAAAAAGCAAAGTCGAACCAGGAATTATATCCACTTGTAACAATTCAGAAAGTTGCCGTATAATTCTAACAGGATCCATATCCTTTTCTATAACTTCTTTTGCAGCTGTGTTTACTTCCAAATTTATTTCAACAAATTGCGAAAAGGTTTCCCCTAATTTGCGTATCGAATAGGTTTTTCCAACCTGTCTAGCCCCCCGTAATAAAAGAGGCTTACGATTTGATTTATCTTTCCACTCCAATAAAAAACAGTCTATGATTCGCTTCATAACTTTCTCCTAAACTAAAAAATCCTTTCAAAGGCAAATCCCCAACACTAGCATACCTACAATGTATAAAAATCAGGGTGAAAAATCAAGAAATATGTATAAAAATCAAGGTGAAAAGCCGGATAAAATGCATAAAAATCAAGGGCAACCTTCTATCTTTCTATTTCAGACAAAAAACGACTCAACCCCTAAATTAGAAAAAGTAATCTTTTTAGCTGAATATCAAAAACTTATGCCCAAAGTCCTTGTTGAATTTCAGCATCGTGTTTTTTTCTGTTTTCTGCATTCGATAAATTCTGATACGCCTCGTTAATTGCTTCGCATCTTGATCCTAAGATTTTCTTTTCGTCCTCGTCTTCATCGGAATGTCTGTCTGGGTGCACATCAAAAATAAGCTTTCTGTATCTTTTTTTTATATCTCTTTCAGAAGCACTACTTTTCAGACCCAAGACTTTATAAAAATTTGGTCTATTTTTTCTCTCATGACGATTTTCATTGAAAAAATCATCTTGATTCGCCCCTTGCGATTGCAACAATCCTATAACATCAATTCTTTCGAGACTCACAGCAAGATTTAATGGGGTCAAACCAAAAGACTTCGCATTAAGGTCTGCTCCACTTTCAACCAACAAAGCTATCGTCTCCAGGGGTATTCTTTGGTTGTTTACAGCAAGATGCAAAACTGATATTCCCAAAAGGCCCCCTAAGTTGGCATCCGCACCGTTATCTATTAAAACTTTGACCATCTCTGGTTTGCCATTATTCACCGCAAGAACAAGAGGCGTATTACCAAGTACACCAACTTTGTTAACATCAGCACCTTTGTCTATAATGTTTTACCCCCAGGCATCCTTAAGTGTGCTTTTTTTAAAGACCCCAAACAGGACATGATAAATCCAGCTTTTATATTGTTTCTTTGAACAATTTTTTCCTATTCTTGCATTAAATCTTGATTCGGAAAAAGTCTCACCGCATATGTTTTTATGATTTACCTCTTAAATTCTTTTTGACATGTGTTTACCCAAAAAATTTTAACACAAAAATAATTTCTTGTAAGAGTTGCTTACTACAAAATAGAGATCAACAAAAAATTTGGGGGCCTGAGACAAGTACAATCTCAGGCCCCTTTGAAGTTACTCGTGATCTTAACTTTGTTTTTTACTGCTCTGTGCGTTTTTTAATCATTTTTATTGCCTCTAATATATTTTTAACCCTTATTATTTTTTGATCGTTATTTGCAGCATCTTGTGCCGCTCTTTCTAATATATTCGCAATATCGGCACAGCTGAAACCCTGAGTCATTTTTGCAACGACAGTACAAAAACTTTTGGCTCTTATCTTTCTTTCCGTTTTGTATATGTTCGCATATTTCTTAAAGACTTCTGCTCTGTCATGCTCATCTGGAAGAGGAACTTCAATTTTTACAAATCTTCCTGGACGAGTAAGTGCTGGAGGAAAGTATTCAGGATGGTTTGTGGTTGCAAAAACAAATACATTCTCATTATTTTCGGTAAGCTCATATTTTAATTTTGCAAGTATTTCTCTTCTCGTAGAATTACTGATTGCCCCGTCCATTTCGTCTATCAGTATAACTGAAGGTTTTCTTGAGCATTTTGCCATTTTACGCGCATTGCTAAAAAGTCGCCCCAGATTTGAAGTTGCACCCCCAGTATATCCACTTTCTATATCGGGACCAGATAATGCAAAAAGGTTAGCATCTAGGTAGTTTGCTATCCCTCTAACCAATGTTGTTTTGCCCGTTCCTGGAGGGCCATAGAATAATACCGCTTGTGGTACAGATGCACCCAATTGAGCAAATTTCGCTGGATCTTTTAGCTGCTTTAATAAAAGCTGTATTTCTTTGGTTTGTGCTCCTGCAAGCTCATTTAACCGAACATTACTTTTTTCCGGCGCAAACTTATCTTTTTTGAGTTCTATATGTTTTTTTTCATGAATACTTTTTATAGATTGGAGTATATCGCTTGCAGTTATTCTTTTTCGACCGTTATATGCGGCCTTTAAAGCTGCTTTTTGCATAGTTTCATTAATATCAGCCCCACTAAACATGGCTGTTTTTTTGGCTAACTCATTGTAAAATCTACCAGTCTTCAATTTTCTTTCTACGCTATATTGAGGTACATATTTTTTAAATATTTCTACCCTGTCTTCTTCACTTGGCAAATGCACTTCTATAGTCATAAACCTACCTGATCGGGTAAGTGCTTTTGGAAAACAAGAAATATGGTTTGTTGTCGCAATTACGTATATGCCTCTGTTTTCTTCTGTGTTTGTTATTTCGAATTTCATTTTTGAAAGAAATTCTTTCGCCATAATATCATTGTGAGAATTTAGCCCACCAAGAACACCGTCTAGTTCGTCCAGTAATATCACTACAGGTTTTCCATATATTTGTACATCTTCTCTTGCATAACTAAAAATACGGCCTACATTTTCCGCTGTTTCGCCATAGTAGCAGATTGTTATATCAGAACCTGCTACCGCATATATGCATGTGTTTAATTCACTTGCAATAGCTTTTGCAAGCGTTGTTTTACCTGTTCCTGGCAGACCGTGAAGTAAAACTGCATTTGGAGGATTTATTCCCAATCGCACAAACTTATTTGGATCTTTTATTTGTTGAATTAACTCTTCGACCTCTTTTGGCTTGGATCCAACCAAACTACTTAAACGAACAGTTGGCCATTCTCGGTCAAACGTTCTTTTCTGGTGCCAAGAAAAAGCAACATTACAACAACAGACTGAAAGTAAAATTACAAACAAAGATTTGCCTAGTTTATTTTTTTTCATAGACTCATTCCTCCTGGTAAATGGGGTTATTAAAATTAATCTTATTTTGGGAAAAAACCCGTCTCCTTATTTTTCCTTATTTTTGGTTAAGTCGGAAATTTGTGGTTAATTTGGGATTTTCCATCACTAACAACAATACATTATGCAAAAAAAAGCGCAAGCGCCCCTAAAACAGGGCTTTTTCGACAAGCAGGTAATTTTCAGGCTGAAAAAACCGACTAACCAGTTTTAAACTTTAACTCTTCTTTATAAAAAATATACAAACCGCTTGCAACCACTGCTACGGCCAAAAAAAATCCTAACGTTGGCAGTTCTCCAAGAAATATATTTCCAAATAATGCCGCCGCTAATGGACAGATGAATCCTGCAAAAGACAGAAAAGTAATAGAGTATTTTTTCAAAAGATGTCCATACAAATTGTAGGCAATTACATTTGCTATGATAATTAATAGCAGGGTATACCCCAGACAAGCAAAAATATCAAAAACAGCCCAAGAGTTTAAAGGCTTTGCTGCAGTAGCAATGGATCGTTCAGTTAAAAAAGATGTCATGAAAGCCAAAAAACCTCCCGTTATCATGCCAAAACCGTTTATCATAAGTGGAGAATAGCCACCAGTTTTAGAAATTTTTTTAAAAATCACCCAACCATACACCGCAGAAAAAACGGCTACTAGTAGGGAAATTTCCGGCCAAGAGAAAAACCAAAATGCTTGCTTACCGATTTCTCCTGGTGATTCTCCATTAGCCAAAACAATGAAAATGCCCAAAAAACCAATTAAAAGCCCTACTACTTTTTTAAGATTCATTTT